>Ga0247831_1001100_pt1 | contig 54210 bp, 47 predicted proteins | sample LaCruzMarch2015__9_FD_192406 | JGI IMG/M metagenome (GOLD analysis project Ga0247831, IMG submission 192406) | Freshwater microbial communities from meromictic Lake La Cruz, Castile-La Mancha, Spain - LaCruzMarch2015_1m | ecosystem: Environmental > Aquatic > Freshwater > Lake | place: Spain...
ACTTATACACAGGTAATTCCTAACAGTAATGGCTGTGATTCAACAATAACTTTGCAATTAACGTTGAATTATTCACCAAATACGCCCATAATTTCTGTATTAAGTGATACCATACTAAGCGTTCCTAGTCAACAAAATGTTACCTATCAATGGATTAATTGTATAACATTGGCTGTAATTCCGAATGCGACAAATGATACATTATTTGCTTCGACTAATGGACAATATAGCGTTGTTGTTAGCAATGGTTGTGGTTCAGATACATCTGATTGTATTACGATAGATAATATAGGATTAAATGAATTGCCTATTTCATCCTTGACATTGTATCCTAATCCGACATTTAATACGGTATTTATTTCTGGATTGTCGGACGAGAATTCTCCTTATGAATTAATGGATATGCAAGGAAGGATAATTGAAAAAGGATTCTTAAGTAAAGCTTTCAATACAATTGATCTATTAAATCTACCAAAAGGACTTTACTGGTTATCAGTAGAGAACTTTAAACCATTGGAGATTGTAAAGCAATAGTAAATTAAAAATCCCCTTGATTTTGGGGATTTTTATTGCTTTTTTAAATAAAAGTTTTGCCTTCAAATTTTAGTTGGTTTTTTTTCTAAGGCGCCACAATTTAAGTTTAATAGGTAGGTGATAGATAATGTGTTCTTTGTAGACATCATACAACGCTCTCATGTACCAGGGTAAATGTTTCATTACCAAAAGAAAATAAATTCTTTTATTGCTAGACGCGGGTAAATAGCCATATTTTTCTCCGTACTTGCTGCAAATGCAATCGCATTGATCAATTTCTTTTGGCGATAATTCGTTTTTCCAAGCCTCGATTTTACTTGAATGCATTGGTTTTGAGAGTCCTGAGAAGTGCTCGTCTACAAATCGTTTTGTTTTTTCTTCAACTACGGTCTCACTAATATTATCTACCATTCGATCTGAAAGCATACTGGATTCAAATGGAAGGGATAAAAAGTCGCAAATTTTTGAAATTTCCGCGGTTTCAATTACAACTAAATCTTCGTATCGAATGACTAAACAATCGCTATTGCCACCTAGCTTATTTATTTCCTTAAAGAAAAAACGCCATCTAAAAGCATTGTAAATTATGTTTCCAGGTTTGTTTAATGGTTTTGATTTTCGACTCAATACATTCGCGTGATAATCTCTCACAATGATAATGAACTTTGGGTCTTTACTTAACTTTTTAAGCTTTTTATAGTGAAAGGTATAAAACGGGTTTTTATCGACATATTGATCTGTAGCACCTTTTTTTTTTACTATTTCGAATTCTGCGAAAACATGCTGAAGAAATGATTCGTAGTCATTATATTGGGTTTTATCTGAGAATAGCTGTTTGGCGTGTAAATCTACTAAAGCTAATGGCCGAATCTTTTGTATGTAGCTCAGATAAATTGCTGTTTGTTTCTCGAGTGTTAAATCACGTTTATTTATGTTTTTATATTTCGCTGCAAAAAAAATACTGATGGGAATTTCAGGAATTGCCTTAATACTTGAATGGGCATTCAATATAGTGGTAAGGAGCGTGCTCCCTGATCTCCCTATGCCAATAATGTAGTTTATTTTTGATTTGATTACTCTTGTTTTTTACGTTGTGTTTTTAATTCATTCATATAATTCGTCAACTTGTTGATCTCGGAACTTAACTGAACTATTCTATCTAAATCAATTTGAGATGGTGTTTCTTTTTGATCTAATTTATTTTTTTCATTTTGGAATTCTTTTATTCCTTTCTCGAAGTAATAGTTTGATTCTTTAAGGTTTTTTAAGGAATAATAGGCATTTGCTATTTGAATGTATTGCTTTGCGTGGTATTCTGTTGGGAAGTTTTTTATTTGTAATTCTTGCAGTTTTACCAATGACTCAAAGCCTTGATTTTTAATGTAATATTGTGACGCAAGTTCATAATATTGCCTATTTCTCTTGTTGATTTTATAAAGATTTGCCAATTCTATTTCAATTTGACGATTCGCATTATTTTTTGCGAGAAGCAAGGCGGATTTATTAGGGAATAATCCTGGATTTCGAGCTAATACGCTATAAATTATCGGGTCTAATATATTTTGACCACTTTTCTTGGCTCCTGAATATAAGGCATTTAATTCGCTTGAAACGCTATTCGAAAAGCCAATTTCACGAAGTTCTTTATTAATAGATTCGAGCTGCTGGGCATACTTGATTAAATACTGAATCACTGATGAGTTCATTCCGTTTTTCAGTGCAATTTTACCAATGGTTTCAAAGTTGGTTAGTTGGGATAATGACTGAATCGTTGCATAATTAGCTTTTAGATCTTTAACAGCGGCTGTTTTTAATTCTTTTTGATTCTGCGCTTCAATGGGAATTACTATTTCGATTCTGTCCAACACATTTACGTACCTAATTTCATTGTCAATTAAGTTTTCTCGTGCTCCTTGGAATGAGGGAGTAATTTTTATCGCCTTGCCCAAAAGCTCTCGAGCACTCATAAAGTCTTGATAGTATTGAGACTTTATAGTAGCTTGGTTATTATACATTTGAATGTACCGTGGATAGGTGAGTAGTGCAAGTTCATAATAATGATAAGCACTGTCAATCCTTGGAATGAAATTCTCAAGATCTGTTGGGTCACTTCCAAAAGATTTTGCTGCTTGAAATTGTAATTCCTGTCCAAGTAATGAATTTGCTTTAGCTGACTTTTTTAAGGAGGGAGCATCTGCCATAAACAATGACAACTTATTTTTCCAAGCTGGATTTCTTTGAAATGTTAACCCGCTCATGATGAGTAGAATCACTCCAAAAGAAAAGTACATTTTTTTTGACTTTGCCCCAGTTAATATATCGTTCGGATTTAGTTTACATAGTTTAAAAATACCTGCAGTAAGGAGAATGCATAAGCCAAGTGAAGCGAAAAAGGCCAATCGTTCTGCAAAAATACCAACCATAGGGTACAATAAGTTGGCTGCTCCACCAATGGTAATAAAAAAGAAAAGTATTCCGAATGAAAAAATACTTTTCTTCTTAATTGTCCCTATTGCATAAGCTAAAAGTGAAATGAATAGTAGAAATGAAATGATAAACATAAAGCTTGTAAAGCCAACTATGGGAATGGCATTAAATCCATAGTAGTAGTTAAGATCAAATGGGAAGATGAATTTTTCAAGGTAGAGGTAGTTGGTGTAAAAATAAGTTGGAATTCTTTCCCAAAGACTGGCTTCGAATAATGGATTTTCAATAAATAAATAGTCCCGTATTTTTCCTTTTTCAATCAAGTTTATTTTCATTAAAGAAATTATGATTCTAGATGAAAATAATGCTAGTACAATGACCGCGATTTTTTTCCAAGATACTGCTCTGAAAAAATAAACTATCAATGGAATTATGACAATAAAAGGCATGGAAGATTTTTTACTTAAAATGGAAAGTAAAATCAAAATGGCAGCAACAAATAGTCGAAATAATTGCTTTTTATCAATGAATTTTATGGTTTGGATGGTGGCGAGCAAAGCAAACAAGAGACTTAGTATTTCATCCCTGTTTTTTAAACTGTTAACGACTTCCGTGTGAATAGGGTGCGCTATAAATAAAAGCGTAATCAGGAAATTAAAAACTTCATATCCTTTTCCAAATAGAACTTGTAAAAGTTGAAAGAGAACTATTCCAACTATTGAATAGAGTAATACATTAATGAAATGAGAAATATGAACATGGTTTTCGGTATTACCAAAAAGCGTCCATTCAATGGCAAAACTATAGGTAGATATCGGTCGGTACTCATAATTTTGCTCTTCATTAACGGCGTAATTTGATTTAAATATTGGGGCTAATCCACCAATACCTTTTTCCACTAGTTCATGCCTAAATCTATCTGTACTTGTTACCAGGTCATCATCTAATGAATACGAATGAGAGATGGAATTGCCGAAAAGTAGAAAGGAAAATGCAAAAAGAACGATGTAAACCAATTTGTTATTGTCAAAAAATCGTTTACTTGAATTATTGGTTTTAGCCACGAAAAATTAGCGATTTAATGTCCCTTAATAGTGTAATAGCTCAAATTGAAAGCGCCAAATTTATTAGCCGTTTGCTTATTTTATTAATGCTTTTTAATAATGTTTTGTTCAATTAGCTTCCTTTCGAAAATGGCATATTGATTTTCTGTTAAGATGGACTTAAACATAGAATTGCGCGCTTGGTTATTTTGTTCTAATGCTTGTTTTTTAACATCCTCGGTATAACTTGAGTTTTTCATAGCGTCATTTTTTTGAATGATACCATAATTCACTTCATAAATTTGATTTACTTGTTCAGCCGTTAAAGACAATTCCGATTTCATGTTTTGAGTTTGCTCATTCGCTCTTTCTTCTGGAGATTTTGTCTGTGAATAAGCAGTAGTAAGAAGTGACAAAGAAATAAATAGTAGGAATATATTTTTCATAGAATGATAATTAAGATTTTCAATGGCACTAATTTAACTAATTTTATGAAAATTAAAGGAATTTATTAAAAACAATTAATTAATTTTAACTCAATTATTAGCTATTAATGAAGCGATCTCTAACTTTATTCACTTTGGCCTTAGGTGCTTTTTTATTTTTATTCCTTACACTAAGTTCAACAAAAGTACAATTAAATGATTGTGGGATTTCCATTACGAAATCTTACAATCAGCAAGTATTAGGGAAAAATATTGGTTTTTTTGTGATTTTCAAGAATAACACAACACGATCTTTAGACGCCATAGATTATAAAGTGATTTATAAAAATGGTTTTGATGAAGTAAAAGGAACACGCTTATTTACTTGGCAAGCGGGAAATTTTTTCGGTCCAAAACTTCCAGGTGAGTCATTAAATGATGGATCAACAACATGGGTTGATGATGCAAATAAAATCGAAGTAGTTATAAAGAGGGTACATTTTACGGATGGCTATTCTTGTAAGTAATTTTTTGGCTTATTTCCTTAATGAATGATTAATTATAGCTCTTAGCCAAAAATGAATTTACGTAATTGTATTCGTGCACTTCTCCCGAGTTTTCTCTTACAGAAATACAGGGAATCCAAGCGCCGTAAATTCAATGTAAATCTATCTGATGCACTTTCAACAGGGAATAGTATTCCACTTTCAGCGCTATCCATTCAATTGGAGGAAATGGGAATTAAAAAAGGTGATTCATTGCTTGTACATGCCAGTCTTAGAAGTATGGGATTTATTGAAGAGGGTGCTAATACCGTTATTGAAGCCTTGATAAATGCAGTTGGTGAAAGTGGAAATCTCTTAATGCCAAGTTCTCCAGTCGTTTCTTTGCAATTGGATTATGTGAAAACCAATCCAGTTTTTGATAGTAAAGCAACTCCATCGGCTATGGGAGCCATTTCTGAAAATTTTCGAAAATTAAGTGGTGTAAAACGAAGTCTTCATCCCACAGAACCTGTTTGTGCATTTGGTCCGCAATCAGAATATTTGACGGAAGGTCATTTTAATCAACTAACACCCTATAATGCTCATTCTCCCTTTTATCGCCTATGTGAATTGAAAGGTAAGATTTTATATGTGGGTGTCACCTTAGATAATGCAGGAACATCTCTTCATGTTTTAGAGGATGCTGTCGATTTTCTCTACCCAGTTTATCATTCAGAGATTTTTGATTTAATGCTTAAAGATGAAATGGGCGAATTACATCAGGTTAAAACTAAGGTGCATAGTCCGATTTATTCTAAAAAACGGAGATGCGATGATTTAATCCCGCTTTTTATTGAAAAAAAGGCGTGTACACGTGTTCGTCTTGGTGAGGCTGCTTGTTTGTTATTTGATGCTGATTTAATGCTTAAGACCATGAAAGAGGCTTTTTTTTTGGATGGAGTCACAATGTATACACCTAATGGTATAAAGGTTTGAAGATAGCGTTTACGTGGGATTATGAATTATTTTTCGGTGAAAAATCCGGATCTGTTCAGCAATGCATGCTAGAACCGACCACTGAATTACTTCGATTGGCAGAAAAACACGGGGCTAAATTCACCTTCTTTCCAGATTCAGGGTATTTAGTTCACGCAAAAAAACAGGAACAAACACTGTCTGATTTAGCCTTGGTTATTGAACAGATTAAACGTTGGGATAGTAGCGGACATGAAACGGGTTTGCATATTCATCCGCATTGGGAAGATGTCCTATTTGAAGAGAATGAATGGAAACATGATACCAAAAGGTATAAAATTTCAGACTTTTCTCCAGCGGAAATTAATTCCATTATTCATAATTATTTTAATGGTATCAAGGAGTTTGTCAACTCACCAATCGTTTCTTTTAGAGCGGGAGGATGGTGTGCCCAACCTTTTAGTGATTTTGTTAAGGCATTTTCTGAACTAGGTATTTCAATCGATTCCTCTGTCTTTTTTAAAGGAAAAAATACCAATGCGCCTTACAATTATGATTATTCAAATTCGCCAAATAAAGCATCATGGCGTTTTGAATCGGACTTATTAGTGGAGAATGTCCTTGGAAATTTCACGGAGTTAGGAATCAGTTCTTTTAAGTATTCTCCCTTATTTTTTTGGAGATTATTTTTACTTGGAAGGTGGGACCCTTCGAGGCACAAACCAATCGGAAATGGTGTTCCTGCAAGTGGGGGAGGGTCAAAGAAACAATTGCTAACAAAATATAATACTTTTTGTTTGAGTGCTGATGGGTATTTTATTTCGAAGTTAGATCAAGCCCTTGCGACAGCCATACGTGAGAAAAAAACGCATTTATTGGTAATAGGTCACCCAAAAGCTTGTACGAAATATTCCTTGGAGAAACTAGATGAATTTATGGCAAAATATAAGCAACAAGTAGAATTTGTCACCTTAAGTCAATTACTATGATCAAACTACTTTCTTCACAGGATCTTGATAAAAACAAATGGGACGATTTGGTGAGTCAATATACTGCACCCAGTCAGTTTTTTCATTTTTCCTGGTACCTTGATGCCGTTTGTCCAAATTGGAAGGGTTTAATTTATGGCGATTACGAGCTTATTTTTCCAATTACGCCAAAATTAAAATTCGGGTATTCTATTTTTGTCCAAGCAATCTTTACTAGAGAGTTTAATTTCATTGGAAAGCTACCATCAGCGGAGGCGCTTGCTCAAATAAATAATGAATTACATTCTTTCCGCTTGCTATATTTTGCTTCTTCATGTCCTTTTGATTCTCTCCATTTGAAATCGTCAAGCAGGAATTATCAGTTGATAAAATTGGGGATTCCTTATGATGAAGTATATAAGAATTACTCTCAAAATATTAAGCGATCATTGAAAAAAGCGAATGAAGCTACGATTGAAATCCGCATGGATTTTAATCCTATGGCTTTAATTGAATTATTTAGAAATGAAAAGGGAGCTGAATTTAGCCATCTCGGAAAAAAGGAATATGCAGCCATTCTTCAGCTTATGAATAATGGAAAGAAGGCTGAATTTGCTTATCAAATTTCAGCGTATTTGGAAGGAGAATTAATCGCTTCTTCCTTTTATTTCGTATCTAAAAATGCTATTCTATTTCTGAAAGGAGCCGTAAATGATACTGGAAAATCCATCGGTGCTATGGTGTATCTTCATGACCATATGTTAAAGACTTTCAGCGTATCTCATAATTATTTTGATTTTGGTGGCAGTAATACGAAGGGATTACGCGAATTCAATTTGAAGTTTGGGGCGATTGACATGAATTATCTACTTTTGTCCTACAACAAGCTCCCTTGGCCCTTGAAAAGTTTGTTTGACAAAAAATATAAAAATAATGCATAGACGAATTTTACTTACGGGAGCTTCAGGTGGTTTAGGGCTAATTATGGCTGACTTTTTATTAAAAGAGGGTCACTTTGTTTATTTGCATTATAATTCGAATCTAACTGCCTTATCGCAACTTTGCTCTTTATACCCGAATCAAACGGAAAGTGTTAAAGCGAATCTTCTTGTTTCGGAGGACTTAGAATATTTATTTAATAGTACCACAAACGTGGATGTACTTATTCACGCGGCTGGTATTGCAAGCGCTGGTATGTCATGGAAAGTTCCAAAAGAGGAATTTGAAAAAGTAAACCACATTAATTATTTCGCACCATTTTATTTAAGTCAATTTTTCATTCCTACCATGCGACAAAATTCGTGGGGTAGAATTATATTTTTCTCGTCAGTAGTTGCGCAAAAAGGAATTCCAGGCACAAGTACTTATGCGGCAAGTAAAAGTGCATTGATTGGCTTGTCGCGAACAATGGCTTCAGAGCTTGGCGCGACAGGAATTACTGTGAATACGATTGCACCCGGATACATGGATGCTGGGATGATTCGTGAAATATCCGAGGAAATGAGAACTGAACTACTTCAAACTATACCATCTCATGAATTGGGAAATTCCAAAAATATCGCCGAATTAGTACTTTTCCTTATCAAGGAAAATTCGAATTATATGAATGGACAAACTATTTCTGTGAATGGCGGAATGGTGTAGCTTCTTATTTCAACGATCTACCGAATTATTAATTCATCTAAAAATAACCACGACGGATTCCCATTTCCTAAGTGCCAAGAAGGACAATTACCTCCATTTTGTATTTCAAAGCGAATTGATTTTATTAATCGTGGACCAAATTTAAGGGTCGATTCACTTTTCATGGTGTTACTGTCATCTTTTAAGAGTTTAGGGATACTTAGTGGTGATAATGTTTCATAATTGACCCCATCATTTGAAATACTAATCATTATCTTGGAAGGAAAAAAGATCCATGAGCGAATATCTCGGATACAAGAAACGCCAATTTCAGACAATGGCCGTGGCTTATCAAAGCTAATTTCAGCAATGATGTCTTTTTCAAAGAATCCTTGCCAATCCCCTGTCCTAAATTCATTTCCCCCGCGTATTCCATCAATCAAGCTATTTGCTCCTGATGCGGCGTATTGACTTGAATAGGGCGTTTTTAAGGTTAATTGAATGCCCTTATCTTTTTTAATAAAATAACTAGATACCATGGCACTTTCATAAGTCCTTCGTCCGATTTCTTTTATGGTTTTAAGCCAAATCCTGCTTGAATTTTTTAAAAGTATTGGGTCTGAATAGCTATTCCATTCCATGGAATCTAATGAATAGAAAATTTGCATATCGTCATTTTTTATTCCGCCATAAACACCGCAACTAATTTTTATCGCTTCTTCAAAGATCCTTGTTTCGTTGGTTATATATGGAACAGGAACAAAATTGTCGGGTACATTTACCTCATAAAATTCCTTGTTTTCGATACTTGGCTTATTGGCTATTTTAGGAATGTTGGTCATGTAGAAAACAAGCTTTCCTCCAGTTATTATATCAGCATGTTCCAATGTGTTAGATGTAATTATTGAATCATTTAGTTCTATGTAATCGATGTATTTATTTGCGGGAGAATTTTGAATGGTTTGAATGGTAAATTCATTTCCATTTTCCATTTTTATTTTAACAAGATCAAATATAGGCCTTCCAATTTGGTAGCTTGTACTTCCAGGTGTAACAGGATAAAATCCTATTGAGCTTAGGACATACCAGGCACTCATTTGCCCGCAATCTTCATTTCCGGAAAGTCCATCAGCTTTGTTTGAGTACATTGTTTTTAATATGCTGTCAACATAAAATTGCGTGAGGTGTGGAGAATTCGTGAAGTTATAAAGGTAGGCCATGTGATGAGATGGCTCGTTTCCATGTGCATATTGTCCAATTAAACCGGTAATATCGGCTTGTTCCCGACCTGAGGGGATAGTGGCTGTTGTAAATAATTGATTTAACCATGTTTCTAATTTGCTTTTACCTCCTAGCATATTACTAAGTTGAGGAATTGATTGCGGTGCGTATAAGGAATATTGCCAGCTATTTGCTTCGGTATAATTGAAATTAACATCGCTAGGAAGGAATGGGGAATACCATTGTGCACCTCGTTTAGCACGCATGAAGGAGGTACTAGGATCAAATAGATTTATAAAGTTGAAACTCCTTTTTAGGTAGGTTTTGGCTATTTCATCTTCTCCCATTTTCTCTGCCATTTTATAAATACAGTAATCGTCATAGGCATATTCCAACGTTTTTGAAACGGATTCTGGTTCTTGGTCGGCACTGATAAATCCATCATTTTCATATTTTTTCTTTCCGTACTCATCAAAATTGGAAGTAGCAATCATGGCCTTAAGTGCTGCAACCGTATCAAAATCCCGAAAGTTTTTCATAAAGGCATCAGCCATAACGGATACGCTGTGATAACCAATCATACATTCGGTTTCGTTTCCTGCTAATTCCCACACCGGTAAATCACCTCCTTCTTGGTATTGTCGTAGAAATGTTCTAATAAATTGATTGGTAAGGTCTTGCTGAACGATGGTGTATAAGGGGTGGGTAGCTCTGTAGGTGTCCCAAAGTGAAAAAACGGTGTATTGTTGGTCTTTCTTGGTAAGGGAATGTATTTTATTATCTCTGCCTCTATAACGACCATCTTGGTCTGAAAAAATATTCGGTGAAATAAAGGTGTGGTAAAGTGCTGTGTAAAAAATACGCAGGTTGGTATCGTTACGGTCACTAATTACAATTTTTGAAAGCTCTTTATCCCATAATCTAGTTGTATTTGCTACAATTTCGTTAAAATTCCAATGTGGAATTTCCTGTGTAAGATTGGTAAGTGCTCCTTGTTCATCAACGGCTGAAATCCCGGTTTTAATTAATAATTTCTTGGTGTCTTTTGGAAAAGTTAATAGTAGTTTTTGCGCACCATTTTTTGTAATCATGGTCGCTTTTGAATATGGAATCGAGGTCTCAATGTGAAAATATACATGCTGTTCTTTCGCCCAAGAGTTTGAAATTCTCTTCCCGCTAATCGTGCGATCATCCATTAAGGTAAATGAGGCATTTATTACCGGATCTCGGTGATCTAAATCGATTAATACAGTTTTGGCACCTTTCTTTTCCGGGAAAGAATATTCATGCATACCTGCTCGCTTGGTGGCACTCAGTCTGACATGTATGCCATTATCCAATTTAACTTCATAAAGTCCTGGATTAGCTACTTCATTTTCATGTTTAAAGGGGGCACCATAGCCATCTTTATTTTTATATCCGGGTGTTAATTTCGCTTTTCCAATTTGAGGAACGAATAAGATATCGCAATAATCGGGTATGCCTGTACCGCTTAGATGGGTATGGCTGAATCCGTATATTATTGAATCGGAATAATGATAACCAGCAGATCCATCCCAATTGTCTTCGCGTGTATCAGGACTAAGTTGAATCATCCCGAATGGTGCGGTCGCTCCTGGGAAGGTATGTCCATGGCCACCAGTTCCAATAAATGGATTGACGTATTTACTTAGTGTTAAGGGTCGATTATTACTTCTCCACAAGAGTTCTTGTGCTTTGTCACTTGCTCCTTGAATTTCTTTAATTGGCTTTTGCGTAAATGAATAAAGGAATACTAATAAAAAAAGAATTGTTGTACCGAATTTCATCATGTAAAGCGTCTTTTGTTCAAGCTTTTATAAATTTTATTTTTCTTAATATAATAATCCCAAATAATATTTCCTTTATAGCTGCAAAACTGTTTAAGATTCTTTTTGTTGGCACGTCTTTTCTTGAGCGTTTGTCCAATTTTAGCATAAAAGGAAAAATGGGCAAAGATGACCATATAAAATTTGGTGAATTGTCCCTTTACTAAAAATTGAAGAGCGGCTATGCCATCGAAGCACATTCTAATAAACAAACGTGGTCCCCAATAATTAGGCTTGTTTTTCAGCAACATGACTAAATTATTTCTAAAATTTAAAAATAATTTGGTAGGCGATTCATAAGTCATTGTGCCGCCTCCAAGGTGATAAACGACTGATTTAGGTTCGCAAAACATCGTATAACTCGCGTGATTTAAGCGTAAACAAAGATCTATTTCTTCCATATGTGCAAAGAAATCAGCGTCAAATCCTCCAATTGAATGAAATAATTCTGCTCGAATTAGCATGGCGGCACCGGAGGTCCAAGTTACCTTGGAAATGCTATCGTATTGACCATTATCTTCTTCACAATGATCAAAAATTCTTCCGCGACAAAACGGAAAATAATTTTTGTCCAAAAAACCACCCGCAGCACCTGCGTGTTCAAAATGGGTTTGTTTTGTGTATGATCTAATTTTTGGTTGACAAGCTGCAACTGTTTCATCTTGCATTACAGAAAGTAGGGGAGGGATCCAATTTTGCGTAACTTCCACATCGCTATTTAACAAAATATAGAACCTAAATCGATTTTTAATTAATGCTAATCCTTCATTGTATCCGGCTGCAAAGCCATAATTGGAAGTAAGTTTTATCACCTCAATTTGAGGGAATTTTTCATTTAACAAAAGAATAGAATCATCCGTCGACGCATTGTCAATTACTACAATGGGAAAATCATCATTGTATTTACAAACGCTGGGTAAGAAATTACTTAAATGTTCAAATCCATTAAAATTCAAGATAACGATGGCTAATTCCTGCATAAGTTATCAGTATTGCCGGAACAAATCATTGCTGTTTCCTCCCCAAACCCTTTGATTAAATTTATTAGGGCTGTCAACGTCACCGTTCATTGTATTACGTTTCACTAAGATCTGTTGCCATGAAGGGTTCTTAAGTTCTCCTAACATATCGGAATGCAGTAATCGATAGCTATTATTTACTAAGTCAGGGTTGTAAAATACAAATCTTTTGTTGCTAAACGCACCTATTTTGTCGTATATCCAAATTTCATAAGGATATTCAGTTGGAGATGTTTCTCTAGCATTGATAGAGCTAGGTGATCCATATTTTAGGTATACTCGTCCACGATCTGTTTCAAATCCTTCTTGAAAGTTATTTCCAAAGGAACGTTCCACCAAGTAAATTTGATTTTTATATTTTATCCAAGTTTCATAAGGTGAATTTGGAGCAGTATATTTCCAGAAAGCTTGAATGTGCTTGCGCATCAAAGAATTATTTTTTGTTTGAATAGATGAGATAATGTTTTTTATTTCGGCCGGTTTAGCTATCGGGATTAGACTTTCCAGAAAGTAAATCACACTATCCTCGCTGATGGATTCCTGAAAGGAAGGATCTAAAACCACGTTTTCAGATTGGATGCTATCCAAGAAGTCATTGGTTCGTTCAAAAACATAACTTTCTAAGTATTTCTCCTCCATTTTGCGATTTACGAGCGAATAATTTAGGGCGTACTTTCCACTTGGCAAAAGACTTAGATCAATTGTTTTAAAAATAGGAGTGACCGCATTCGGTTTTAGCCTATTAAAGGTTGTATATTCTTCTAATTCTATTTTGTTTTCGACATCAATGATCGATTGTTTTATCCCTACAATTGAATCTCCTGGTAAATTCAGATTATATACTTCTAAATAAATGGGCATTTTATTCAGTTGCGTGGGGTAATAATTTGAAATTTTCGGAATAATATAAAACCCTGATTTTTGAAATGTACTTTCTAATGTATCTGGATAGGCAAACTCAGCAATTTCAATCGCTGAAATGGAAGCTTTGTCTTTTAATTCAATGACTTCAATACTTTGCTGAGCGGTTAAGGGCTTCGTAAGGTTATTTACATCTTGAATTTCTAAGGATAATTGATAATTGCCTGGCGTAAGTTTGAAGCGCCTAATATCATAGAAATCGTCAATAATGCTATCTTTAAAAATGGGTGAATTCAAAAGATAAACATCTGAAATCGTATCATTTTTTTCTGAAATCATGTTTAATCTAATGGCAACAGTGGCTTGAATACCTTCCTTTAATGCTTTATAATTTAAGCTATATCCGACAAACTGAAACTGAATTTCTAGGTAATTCCCAATGGACGGATTGTAAAATTGTTTGGTGTCTAAATAGGCTCTAGCTTTGGATGATTGTCCTAAAGTTAGCGTTGTAATGGCGAGCGAAAAAGTAAGTACAAGGGCAATTGTTGATCTCATTCTACTAAATTAATAAACTTTTCTAATCAACAATACATGCTCGTAATTTTTGACAAAGATGTCGATTGTAGGTTTCTAGTAAGTATTTCAGGTAATTATCCGTTGATTTTGCAATGCAGCGTGTATAATTTTTCAACCTATGTTCTATGTGTTCTTGAAGTAATTCAACCAATGAGAGGGCATGTTGAAGGTCTTGGGCATGACCAATAATAGATTCAAAATGATTTTCAAGCGAGTTATCCACGGCATTCTTCCCTTTTTCTCCACGATCAAGGCATTCGTAATAATTTTCTTTGATATTAAAACTTTCTAAGATCGATGTGTTTAACATCTTGCTATAGCCTTTTGGAAATTCAAATTCAATTTCAAATTCTATGTCTTCTAATTCAGAAATCCTGGATTCTAAGAATCGATCTGGAAAACGAAAAGCATCATGCCAGTTTATGAAATCTTGCCAAAATCCAAAGCGTCTTACATTGTTTCCTAAATCGATGATGTTGAATTGATTTTTATCCGGGAGACTCCTTGATCCACGACCAATCATTTGGTGGTAAAGTGTTAAGGAACGCGTTGCTCGATTAAGTATGATGGTCTTCACTGTTGGTTCATCAAATCCTGTGGTAAGTATGCCCACAGAAGTCAAAATGGCATCAGGACTTTTTCTAAACCAGTCCAAAATCTCTTTTCTATCTTTATCACTAAAGGTTGAATCCAAATGTCGAACGTTGTATTTTAATTTTTTAAATGAATCATAAACGCGCATGGAAGTTTCAATCCCTGCATTGAAGATGAGGGTTTTTTGACCCATCGCTATTTCTTCGTAAGCAAAGATTAATTTTTCTTGCATGAAAAAATTACTATACAATACATCTGAACTACTAATGGTGAAATCTCCATTCGTACCGATTTTTAATCCATGAAGATTCACATCGTAATTATACGTCTCAGCATCTGATAAATAACCACTTTGAATAAGACCAGAAATACTTTCGCCTGTAATTAATTTGTTGTAATTGTCTTTTAATGGTAATGCTCTATTACTACTTAATGGCGTGGCTGTTACTCCTAAAATATTTCCATTTTCATAGTATTGAAAGATTTTCCGAAAACTATTGTAATGCGCCTCATCAACAATTACTAATCCTACATCTTTGATGAAATTAACATCGTCTAGCAATCGGTTGTTAAGGGTTTCGACCATGGCAATAAAGCAAGAGTATTCATCTTGATCCTCTAATTTTTTGACCTCTGAGTTAATGATTTTATTTTTAACACCAATGGCTTGTAATTGCCTAGATGTTTGAACCGATAATTCTATCCGATGTGTTAAAATCAGTACTTTTAAACCCCATTCTTCAATGTATTTTTTTGCTATGGCTGAAAAAATGACGGTTTTTCCACCGCCAGTTGGTAACTGATAAAGTAAATTAAACTTTTTACCATTACTTCTAAACTCTTCTAAAACAGTTTCTACTGTCTTTTCTTGAAAAGGATAAAGCTTTTTGGCTTCGTAAAGATCAGTATCTATCATAGTTGATGTGGCAAAAAAATAAAACGCAAAAGTACGTTCTTTTCCTTTATAATTAATCTTGAAAGTCAATTAACTTTTTGTCCATTGGGATAAAAGGACACCGCAAGCAACAGCAACATTTAAAGATTCTCCATTTCCAGTTCTTGGAATGGTGATAGGGTGTTGAATCTTAGTGATTATTTCCATAGAAATTCCGCTTCCTTCATTGCCAATTATTAAAATAGCATTTTCCTTTATTTTTGATTTGTAGCACGATTCACCTTCCAGTAGGGCGCCATAAATTGGTAATGTTTGCTTAGAAAGAAACTCGGTTAAATCCCCGTAGTTAATTGACAACCTAAACAAACTTCCCATTGATGCTTGAACAACTCTAGGGTTTAGGAAGTCCACAGTATTTTGGCTACAATAAATTTGATTAATCCCGAACCAATCAGCTGTGCGTAAAATCGTCCCCAAATTCCCGGGGTCTTGAATATTATCGAGTACTAATATGCTTTTAGTGGAATCTAATTTATTGGCTTCGGAAAGTGTATTTTTCATTACTACCAATATCCCTTGAGGCGATTTTAATAAAGAAATTCGTTCAAATTCACTTGGGCTAGCGATGAAAATATCAAAAGTGTCGTGCTGCTTAATTTTTTCAAGAGAATCTTGAGTACAAACAATTAAATAAATAGAAGTGGGTGCAAATTCAAGGATTTCTAAGAGTATTTTTTCACCTTCTGCAATAAAATAACCCTCACTATCCCTAAATTTCTTCGAATGTAAATTCCGAATCCATTTTAACTTATTTATTGAAAGCTTTTCCACTCGTACAATATTGCTATTTTTGTATTATAAATTATGAGGGTCCTAAATTACAGCATATTTCTGCCATTTCTATTATTTTTTTTAGGGGCTTGTCATGTGACAAAAAATGTCCCTAGTGGATATTATTTGTTAAAAAAAAATAAAATCACAATTGATAGTAAGCTATCCAATGAAATCAGTAGTGAAATCAATAGTATTATCCGGCAACAGCCTAATCAACGAATACTAGGTATACCCATTAAACTATTGTTATATAATAGTATTGATTCCGCAAAAGTGGCGGAAAAAAGAATGCGATTAAATATCAAATTAACAGAAAAAAATGAGAAAATAATTCTAAAAACCACACGCATTAACGATGCTAGAATTAAAAAGGCGAGGAGTAAAGGTAGAAAGTTATATACTGAAAAAATAATTCCCCTAATTGACATTGAAAGTTCCCGATTATTTTTTCGTGAATGGTTGAAAAATAAAATCGCTGAAAAACCAGTTGTTTATGATGCCGTTTTATACAATAAATCAATTGATCAAATTAGATTATTTCTAAAGCGCAAAGGATATTATTATGGTAATGTAAGTGGTGGTAGTATCATAGAAAAAAAACACAAAATAAAAGTTAATTACACGATCAACTCAGGTTCTTGTTATGTAATTGATTCTGTATATGTTATAAGTAAAAATGCCTCTGTTAAAAGTAGTTACACGAATAAGTTTTTGAAAAAAATAGTGGAAAATACGCAAGTTGACCCTTTACTAAATAAACATTTCGATTTAGATTATTTAGAAGCCTACCGAGAGAATATTGCCAAGTTTATGAGAGATGAAACGTTTTATGGATTTACCGCTTCGAGTATTTCATTAATTGCTGACACCAATAAGACCACTATGAAGGTCATATTAGGCATTGAGTTTAAAAATAGGCTCGTTGAGCATCCTATTATAAAAGATAGCCTAATTCAAAAATATTATGTATCCACACGGATCAATGAGGTGCATTTTCACTTGTCTGACTCCTCCATGGTAGAAGGTAGATTTGCAAAATATCTAGATAATGAATTCAAGATTCCTATCATTAATCCTATAGACAATCAATTTTTAGCAACTAAAAATACGTTTTTGTATGCTGAGGAACTTTATACTAAGAAACAAAGAGAAGAATTAAAAATTACTAATAAAGATTCTTTAAGCCCCATGCGAATGGCAATTATTCATTTTAATGGCGAGAAACCCAGTATAAATGCAAATTTGCTTGAGCTTCAGAATTACTTGGAAATGACAAATATCTACAAAGAATATTATGTTGAAAGAAGTTATCAAAGCTTGAACCAGCTGGGCGTTTTTTCAACCATCAAACCAATGATAGTTGAATTACCAAGTAATAAATTAGATATCCATTATTTTTTAGTCCCTTCCAAACGAAAAACATTTGCTTTTGAACCAAAATTCACCTCTTCTTTTGGTTTATTGGGTGTAAATGCGTCATTTAATTATTCAGATAGAAATATATTTGGTGGTGCAGAGAAATTAACTTTTTCGTTTGGAGGTGGGTTTGAATCGCAACCAATTATATTTGATGATGGAGCAAGAACTGGTACCACCTTTAATACCTTCGAATTTGGACCGAGTCTAAAACTGGAAATACCTGGTTTGTTTCCAACGAAAGTTACGTTGTTATCAAAAAGACAAAAACCTAAAACTATTATTTCATTAGCGTATAATTATGAAAAAAGAAATGTGTTTGATCGTAGTGTATTTCAAATGAATTATACGTGGAAAATGCTTGTTGATAAAACCCAGATTTTCGAATTTGGATTACCATTAGCTTCCGTAATAAAATTTGTTGCAATTAATAAAAGCCCTGAATTTGAAGCTCAAATAAATACACAAAACGACTTATTTTTAATAAATTCTTACAGCGATCAATTTATTTGGGAAGACTTTAAATTAACGTTTATTTTTGATAATGCTAAGAAAGATTTTGATCAAACTAAAAAGAGATTATTCAAACATCGTTTTCTTAATGCACACATTAATTTTTCCTCCTCATTTTCCTCAGCTGGAATTTTCCTTTCTAACTTCAAAGCAAGGCAAGATACCCTATCAAATGGTCAATATTCATTTTTTGGTGTAGGATATGCTCAATTTATTAGAAATGATAACATTTATATTCTTAATAAAGACTTTAATCCAAAATCATCGATCAATCTTAAATTACATGCTGGCTTTGGAGTTCCATATGGTAATTCCAAAACATCCATGCCTTATGATTATAGTTTCTTTGCAGGTGGAGCAAATGATAATAGAGGTTGGAAAGCACGTGCTTTAGGTCCAGGAGCCTTTAAATATTACCTTGATTCAACTAGTGCCTCTGCACAAATTGGTGATATTAGGCTTGGAGGAACTATAGAATACCGTTACTCATTTGGCAGTACTTTAAAGGGAGCATTTTTTACTGATTTTGGTAATATTTGGACCTACAAGGAAGATTTAGCAAGGGTAGGTGCAAAATTTACCAATGATTGGTATAAACAGTTTGCAGTTGCCATGGGTATTGGATTTCGGTTGGATTTAGACTTTTTTATTATTCGTTTAGATTTAGGAATCCCAGTATATAATCCTGCCTTACCTGATAACGCGCGCTGGATTTTTCAGAGTCGAGAACCATACGTGCAAGAAGGTATTGAATATTACGGTCTTCCTACCTTATCAGCAGAAATGAATCGTGTAAGAGCACTTAGTAAATTGCCAAAAGCTTTTGCTCCTTGTTTACAATTTGGAATTGGTTACCCCTTTTAATCTTGTTGTATGAAAATTTCCTATTTATTTTTGTTTAGTATAGTACTATTCTTTTTCACTTCGTGTATGAAGGGGGAAAATGTTGATTTGATAATCCATAATGCATCAATTCATTGTTTGGATGATCTTAATACTATTACTGAAGCAATGGCCATTCGTAATGGACGCATTGTAGAGGTTGGACCAGAAAGACAAATATTAAATAAATACACGGCGGATGAATACGTCGATGCGGAGAATCGGGAAGTATACCCGGGATTTGTTGATGCACATGGACATATTTTATCCTATGCTAATCAAAAAATTTCTGTGGATTTAGTAGGATGTACTTCCTTAGAAGAAGTTATAACTCGAACGGAAAAATATCAACAGAAGACACAGAAAAAATTTATAGTAGGGCGGGGATGGGACCAATCTTTGTGGAAGATGGATTCATTGCCTGATAACGCGATGCTCAACAAAGCCTTTCCAACCATTCCAGTATGTTTATATAGAATTGATGGACATGCTGCATTGGTAAATGATTGTTTATTAAAAATGGCAGGAATCACTCCGGGAACTATAGATGGCGGCGAAATCATGTTGAAAAATGGGAAATGTTCCGGTTTATTGATTGATAACGCCATGAATTTATTAAAAGACCATATTCCTCCTCACCCAAATTCCGAAATTAAGCAAGCTATTCTTGAAATTCAGGATGAATTATTTCAATACGGTATTACGGGTGTACATGAGGCTGGGATAGAGTTTGAAGATATTGATATTTTTAAATCCCTCATTAAGTCGAAGGAATTAAAATTGAATATTTATGCCATGTTGATGACGTCAGAAAAAAATAAAAATTTTGCTGCAAAAAATGGTGTCTATCAATTTCAAAACTTAAGCATTCGAAGTTTTAAATTATTTGCGGATGGCGCTTTAGGGTCAAGGGGCGCCTTATTAAAAGATGCGTATAATGATGATCATCAAAATCATGGATTGTTAACCATGCCTCTATTGAAAATGAAAGAAATGTCTGATTTTTGTTCTAAAATTGGCTATCAATTGAATACACATGCAATTGGAGATTCTGCGAACACAATTATCATGAATCTTTACAAAAAGGAATATTTAATCAATAAAGATCATCGATGGAGAATTGAACATGCACAAGTTGTAGATTTAAAAGAGCTACATTTCTTTTCCGATTATGCTATTTTTCCTTCTGTTCAACCTACACACGCAGTCACGGATCAACGCTGGGCTGAAATGCGCTTAGGTAAGGAAAGAATGAAAGGCGCATATGCCTATCGCTCATTATTAGAAGCTTTTGGTATGATCGCGATTGGAACCGATTTTCCTGTTGAAGCAACTAATCCATTTTTAACAATTTTTGCTGCAACGCAACGAAAAGACAAAAACAACTTTCCCAAAAATGGTTTTCTAATCGATGAACAACTTTCCTTGGAGCAAGTATTGAAAGGTATGACCATCTGGGCAGCGTTTGCTGCGTTCGAAGAAAATAAACGGGGCACCATTACGAAAGGTAAAGAGGCTACATTTTTTATCGTTCAGCGACCAATCAAGAATGAAACAATTTTCATACCTAACTTCGCACACAAAACCTATATTTTAGGAAAGATGGTTTACAGTGATGATGAATTATAATTGTCTTTATTTTAGAAAGAAGGACAATTAATTTTTCTAAAGTTTTTAGGTTTTTTCTTGCATTTAAGATTGAATCCTAAGGATACCTCATGCGAACCACCCGATATACCATTTCCTAATTCTGAAACAGTTACATCGTAGCTATAGCCAACTTTGAAATTTTGAGTATTTATTCCAAAACTAAGAATGAATGCATCCTTATTTCTATACCATGCACCAACGGTAAAATTTTCATATTTCAAATAGGTACCAATACTTAATTCTTGGAAACCATTTTGGTACTGATAAATTATATTTGGCATAATGGCCGTTGAATTTGAATACCTTCCTTTATTTCCTATTCGAATGTTTGCTCCAGCATGTCCGGTAAAACGCATGGGTAATTTAGACTGACCTAAAATCATTGATTCATCAGGACGGTTCAGGTGGTGAACAGCTATACCAGCATAAAAATTCTGTGTGTAAGCAACCATTCCTGCCGATACATCAAAAAATCCACGCTTTCCATTACCTCTTGGAACATCACCAGTTTGATATATAAATCCTCGTCTTGGATCAATCATGTCTCCAAAAGTCAATTTACTCCAATCTAAATATTTTTGATAATAGGCAGCTCTAGCACCAAACATAATAGAAAGTTTTCTATTTACCTTTAAATTGTAGGAATAAATCGCGCCTAACATCGTCGTCGAAATCGTTCCTCGAGCTTGTTGGTCATGCGTTGCAATGATGCCCAATCCACCTGAAATACTCTTTACATATGAATCGTATGCCATACTGTAAGTAACGTAGTTACCAGTAAGTTGAGGCCACTCATTTCTGTAATTCATTGTTATCCTAGGACATCCAATTGAACCGGCTAGCGCGGGATTTAAATAAATAGGATTTGAATAGAATTGAGTGAAAGTTGGGTCTTGCGCCATTGCCTGGCTTCCTACTAATATACACAATGATAAAACTGCATTTTTAATTTTCATAACTACAAATATAAATAACGTCTGGTTTTTTTACTAATATTAGAATTAATTCTAAAGGTTAATTGATGAATGAATGATTTCTTTTGACTGTAACTGCTTAATACGTATGAGGATTGGCCAAATAAAGCAAATCGCTCGCTGTTTATTCCAACCATGTAGCTACTTGAACCATTTGTCTGATAAGATCCGCCTAAAAAGAACGATTTAATTTGAATGTTTGCCCCTAGGTAGCTAGCATTCATGGAACCAGTAATGGTGTGGCATACATACGGTGAAAAACTAAAGTTTCCATTCTTGGAAATAAAGTCAGTACCACCAATTAATGTTATTTCTTGATTTGCTCTTCTAATCGTAGAATAATCATTCGAATAAAGATTATCCTGGTGCTTTAAAATATTATTGATTTGTCCACCAATATAAATAGGCCCAGCATTAATAACTAAACCAGCGCCTAAATCTCTGTACCATAAATTCTTGCCTATGGAAAGAGAAGGATCTATTGAAAATGTTTCTAGTTGGTTGGTTTCAAATTCTATGTTCGAATTATTGATGATTTTAGTTTTGTCTAGAACTTTTTTACCAAAAGTATATTTCATAGAGGGCTCGATAGTGATGTAACGATTTAAAGCAATTTTTGGTGCATAGATTAAATTAATATTCCAATCTTGTATTAATCCATTAGAAAATGTAGTGTAATTTGAAACTAATCCAAGTCCAGATTTTGCTTTTCTCATATATCCGTCAAGCGAGATCTGTTGTGATAATTTCTGCTGATCTGCACTCTTTATCCATCGTGCTGTTGACATAGACTGAAATTTCAATTGAGAAACACTTCCTACAAAAGAACTATTTAAATCTAAATTTGATTTTTCTGGAAGCGAATAAATACGATCCTTTTGGTTGGTGTTGGTAACATCTTTTTTCACCCACTTGCTTAATGCGGAGGAGGAATGTAATTTTATGGAAGGAGAGAATGTTCTATTCTTCTTCTCTTCAACTATCTCATCTTCCAAATCGGCAACTCCTGAAAGAACTAAATTGTCTGAATCCCCTGATGATGAAATACTAGGATCTAATTGATAATCTAACAAAGAATTGGTGGGTAAAAAGTTAACATCTGAAAGTAATACTTCTTCTAAAATAGGAGCAGTACTCAGTTCATTTTCAACTGAAAGTAACTTATTGTTTTTCTGAAGCAAGTTCTTATTTTTCAAGTTTGCATCATACGATTCCGTCGTTAAAAAGTTCTGTTCTACTTTTAGTGGATTACTTACTGTTGAAGTATTTGCTATTGAAGTATTTTTTAATGACTTCGTTTCCTTGCTTTTTAACTTAGCTTGCTGAACTAAATTTTTAGCATTGTTATTTTTTTCGCTTGGCATAGATTTAAAAAACAGGCTGGTACCAAAAATAATTAGTAGAAGCGCTGCAGCGTAAAATTGCCAATAGGCAAAAACACGTTTTTTTCTTCTTTTTAGCGATTCCTGATTGTTATAAGTAAATGGAATTGATGAAACGCTTGCAGTTTCCCAAGCATCGGCATCTATATCCAAATCAGGATTAGTCAGTAAGAATTCTTGAAGCATAAATTCCTGGGTTGGATTAAGGTTGCCCTCTGTCCAATCAAATAACCAGCGATCTATATTTTCTCTATTGGGACTATTCACGCGTATTGAGTAGATTCTTTTAACTGCTTTTTAATTTTCATTCTTGCCCTAAACAGATAGACCTTAACTTGAGAGGGAGATAATTCCAGCATGTCGCCGATTTCATCATACGAATAACCTTCAAGGTCCCGCATCAAGATAATACTCTTTTGGATTGGAGGTAAAATACTTACGATCCGATCAACCACTTGTTTCGATTCGAAACTTGAGGTAGCCGTAGCAGTGTTTTCCGGTATCAGGCTGGTTTCCATGTACTCTAAACGCGAACTTTTTTTGATAAAGTTCAACATCGCGTTGTGCGTACAAGTAAATAACCAACTTTTTGCCTTTTCCAATTCCACTTTTTCTCTGTTTATCCACAATTTTTCAAAAACATCCTGCACAATATCCTCTGCATCATTCGATGAGCGTAAGAAATTTACAGCGAATCGGAATAGATTCTGGCTGTGCATTTCTACAACTTCATTGAATTCTTGTCTTTTCAAAATGGTGACAATTACAGTTAAAACAATCTTCTCTAACGAAAAGTTACAGCTTGACAAATAATTCCAAGCAAAGCAAAAATAATAGAATTAATATTAATATAAAGTAAAAGAGACTATTTTATATAATTGATTGAATAAATAGCCCTCATCAATTAGAATTGGAAGTAATTAAGTAATCTCTTTAGTCCTTTTACAATAAATAGTATCCCCAAAAGAATTTTCTTAAATAGCAGAGTTTTACTCCTTAATTCCATTCTCTGCCGAAAGTTTTTATTATGAATTCTTTAGATTTTTTGTATCTTTGGAGCCTTTAAAAGTACACATAGTTAAGAATTTTAGTTGAAATATATAATATGGTTTTAATAGTTGAAAGCGGCTCTACGAAGAGTGATTGGGTTTTGTTAGGTCCAGAAAATAATCAAAATGAATACGTCACAATGGGCTTTAATCCATATTTCCATTCGTCTGATGATGTTGAAAAGGAATTAAATAATCATGTTGATTTAATGGCAATCGCTACTAAAATTGAAAAAATCTATTTTTATGGTGCTGGCTGTTCCAACGCTAAAATGAATGAAATAATAAAATTGGGGCTTTCCAAGGTATTTATTAATGCCTTTATAACTGTTGATCATGATTTATTGGCCTGCGCTTACGCTACCTATAAAGGAAATGCATCCATAAGTTGTATCATTGGAACAGGGTCAAATTCTTGTTATTTTGATGGTGTTTCTGTATCGGAAGTTGTCCCTGCATTAGGTTACATCCTTGGTGATGAAGGGAGTGGGACTTATTTCGGTAAGAAATTACTTTCAGCCTTTCTATATCATCAACTTCCACCGCATGTTGCAGATGATTTTATTAGTGAGTATGGTGTTGATAAAGAGTCTATTGTGAATAGCGTGTACCGAGAAGGAAATGCAAATGTTTACATTGCATCCTTTATGCCTTTTATTGCTAAACATAAAGAGGAATCCATCTTTCAGAAAATGGTAGAAGATGGCTTAAAGCATTTTATGGAAGTTCACGTATGTTGTTATTCCAATTACAAAGATGTTGAAGTGAATTTTGTAGGAAGTTTATCTAGTATATTTAGGAGTGCCTTAGATCGAGCGGCTAATTCATTAGGAATTACAATAGGAAGAGTTGTACAAAAGCCAATTGAAGGACTTGTTGCCTATCATAAGGATTATGTCTTAAATAATTGACATTATTACCTTTAAGAATTATTACATGAAAAATATCGTATTACTTTTTAGTATCCTTTTGGGTGCTGTTGATTGCTTTTTTGCACAAGTTAAAGTACCAGAATGGACAAAAAATGCAACTGGAAAATATTCGGATTTATTTTCTTCTAAAAATAAAAAATGGCACTCGCATAAAACTAGGAGCTTGGGATTATCGTGTCTATTATTTATAATCAATTTTTTAATCAGCGATTTCAACAAGTATAGGATAAATCCATTTGTCCGCTACTCACAAATTCTACCAAAATGCTTGTCATTGTGAAAATGAGCATCCAATTCTTGCATCTCTAATAATAAAGATTCCGAAGGAGGTAAACGTTGAAGTTTACTTAAATCAGGTTGTCCTGCATCCACCCAAGCGGAATACCAAATGGACCCAACAGCGATTATTGCCGCACGTAAACGTCTTTCCACCATGTTGTTTAAAAGGCTGTGATACGCTTGACTATAATCTCTTGAATAAACAGAAACAGTAGTATTGCCTCGTTGTTCAAAGCTATATTTTAAATCAGTTGGAAAAGTTAAGGACAATTCCTTTTCGATTCTTAAAACGGAATCTAGCGCATTGTGCGAACCTTGTACCGCATTCCAAATAAAATCTAAGACACTCGATTTATAAGCCGCTTTTCCAACAAAATAGTCGTAATCTTCGGCATTAATTTCAACCAATCTACTTTCCCAAAGCCCATGAATACCTCGTTGACCCGTTTTTTGTCCATTATAATTTTCTGTAGTATGAAGCGGCACGTGAGCATCTCCGATATAGTGACCAATATCAGCAGAATATTTAAGAATCAATTCCACATTTTTTGATTCAAAAGCCTTTTGTAATTTATATTTAACTACTTGAATATGCCAAGGAACTATACCATAGGCTTGCAAGGTATCTTCCGTGTATTTCGCGACAGCTTCGGTCCATTTTTTGGGAACCAGTAGAAAAGGATTTTCTCCAGGTTTATAGTAATGATCTAAATCGATGTAATGGCACTGAGCCTCTCCATCAACAGCGTATCTTCTTTTATCTGGATCGACCGAATGTTCTGTGATATATTCTATATTTTCTTTATAAAATCCAATCATTTCACGCGGTAAGGTGAAAACGGCAATACGATTTATGCGCTTATGTCCAAAAAATCCCCAATCAGGAGAATTATTTTCTTTGTAAGCAGTTGAAAATGCTAGTGGAAGCAATAATAGTAAGGGGTAAAACCTTCTAAATTTTAACAAGTTTTCCATCTTTCAATATGGGTATTACATCAGTTTGGTCAGGCGTAAGACAATATTTTATATCGTCATTCAAATTTAAGTTTTTTAATCGTCTTCTATGTGAACTAGATTTTAAATATCCTAAAAAACTATGTCTTGCGGATTGAAACAAGTATTTTGCTGCAATGGAAGAGTCCTCAATGGAGATAAAGTTTCCTGTTGAAATCAAGTGATCTGATATCGCCCCTGCACAGATAGAATCCTCCAAGTTAAATTTATCTTGCCATCCTGAACAAAGGCACAAGATGTTTTTATCTTGTTTTGACAACCATACACTTAAGGCTGTTAAGTTTAGAAATGAACCAACGACCACGGTATCAGCATTTTTTGCAACCTCTAAAGATTTCGTTCCGTTGGTGGTAGTAAGAACCACTTCTTTCCCAATAAATTCATCTTTCATGTAGGAGAATGGTGAATTACCGAAATCAAATCCCTCCACAATTTTACCGTTTCTTTCTGCTCCAGCCAAATAGCCTTTCTTTTTGTATGCCCACGCTTCATCCACAGTTGGAACTGGAATTATGGCTGCGATACCATAATCTAATGCGGTGCACATTGCGGAGGTTGCTCTAAGCACATCAATAACAACTACGATTTCAAATTCATCCTTGTAATAAGTGTATTCTCCAGGCGTGAAGCAAACCTCAACGCGTTTCCTTTTGTCATTCATCCTTACTTATTTATTTTCGGCACAAAGGTACTCAAAATAATTTTTGGTGGCTAGCTTTGAAATGATAAGAAATACAATGAAATTATTGGATATTTGCAGACTAATTTTAATTAAATGTACCAAAAAGAATTCCAATCGATCGTTAATTTAAGAAGGTCCAATAGAAAATTTGACGCAAACATTTCGGTTCCAGACGAAGTAATAAAACGGAGCTTAGAAGCTGCCATATTATCTCCTAATAGTAGCAATATGCAATTATGGGAGTTTTATTGGATTAGCTCACCTGAAGAATTGGAAGCTTTAGTTCCACTTTGTTTAGGTCAATCTGCCGCAAAAACAGCCAAGCAGATGGTAGTTTTTGTTACACGAAAAGATAAATGGAGGGAACGTGCTAATTGGAATCTTGCAAAAATTAAAGAAACGATAGAAGGGGAGCCCACTAAACTACAAAAAAGAGGATTGGGTTACTATGGTAAATTGATGCCTTTTTTGTATTTTAATGATCCATTTTATATTATGGCTACAATTAGAAGAACAATTAGCTTTATAGCTGGGTTACGTAAGCCTTTTTATAGAACTGGTGGTCCTTCCAACCAACGAATTGTGGTACACAAATCTTGTGCTCTTGCTGCGCAAACTTTTATGCTGTCTATTGCTGCTGAAGGATTTCATTCTTGTCCGATGGAAGGATTTGATGAAGTTCGAGTGAAGAGAATGTTGAAGTTGCCTTACGGTGCAGAAATTAATATGATAATATCTGTTGGAATGGCAACTGAGGAAGGAATATGGGGACCTCGATTTAGAGTTCCTTTTGATGAAGTAGTATTTCGTAAATAGAGAATTAATAGCTTTACTTTTTGAAAAACACATTAACTGTATCCCACTTATTATCAGCTTATTCACAAGGTATTTTTCCTATGTCAGATGAGAAGGGTCGAATAAGTTGGTATTGTCCCGATCCTCGTGCCATTATTCCATTAGAAACCTATAAGCCTTCCAAATCATTGCGTTCAACATTGAATAAACAGCTTTTTGAAATCAGGATAAATGAACAATTTGAACAGGTTATGCGGTCTTGTTCAAAACCACGGACTGAAACAGATGGCGTTTGGATCTCTGATGAAATGATAGCCGTTTATTGCGAATTACACCAATTAGGATTCGCACATTCTGTAGAAGCATTCCAAGATAATGTTTTGGTTGGTGGTCTTTATGGTGTTTGTTTGGGTGGCGTATTTTTTGGAGAGTCGATGTTCTCAGAAGTTTCAAATTCCTCGAAAGTGGCATTCCATTCTTTGATTCAGCTTTTAAAAGCGAATAAGTTTGAATTGTTGGATACTCAGTTTATTAACGATAATGTGCTTCGCTATGGTGCGATTGAAATAGACAGAGATGATTTCTTGCTTCGTTTGTCCCAAGGATTGTCTAAATCGTGTACCTTTTCATTGGATGGAATGGCGAAATAGATCAATGCTTTTTACGGCGATATTTTCCGCGTGTTTGGTAATAATACCTTGATTTGTTTTGATTTTTTATGGCATTTTTATTCGTGCTCACTTTTTTTCGAACGTACCCTTTACGCATTTTTCCTTTGTAGTCTATAGAAGGCTTAACATAAGTTCCACCTGCATTTTCTGATTTTTTAAAGTCACAACTAATTAATAAACTGGAAGCTAAAAAGAGTAATAGAACAATTAAAAAAGAAAATTTCACAGACGCCTTAAGGACAGTTTTTTCCATAATAATATAATTAATTTAATGGCCCCGTGTCTCTTCTTAATCTACTTTAATTAGAAGGGATTAAAGTTTTTCCTCTTCCCGTAAAATCGCTTTCGCTTTTAATTCTTCTTCTTTTTTTCTCTTCTTATTTTCTTCTTCTTCTTTAAGAATAGTTGCTTTTATTTGAGCTAAAAAATCTTTGTTCTTTATTTCTAATTCCGAAACGGGAACAAATCCAACTCCAGTTAAAGGGAATTCATCTTGTAATTCGCCACTGTAATAAAATTCATAACAAATTCCTCCAAATGTATATTCAATCCCTCCAACTTTGAAATTTGACCCCCCAACTTCAGGATTCTTTTTGGGCTTGCTTTTTTGATATCCCAAATTAAAAAGGGTGCCTAATATTTCTGGGCGATTCTCGAGAGTAAAGCCTTCTTTAACCCAATGTGCTTGAAATTGTCTTAAGAAGAAGGCAGTATAAAGATAAGAGTAATAATGATCCCCTCTTTTTATAAGGCGCTGGATGGTTAAATGTTTGTGAGAGGCTATCGTATCATTTACTAATTCTGGAAATGAATCTTTAAGATTGACGACATTTTGAAAATAATCACCTGCATAAAATATACTTTTCTTATCAAATAAATTACGTTCTATTTTTAGAGCTGTATGCTCTAAAATTCCTGTAACTCCGTATCCTCTATTGGTAGGGAGTATTAAATGATTAAATGGTGTTACGTACTTTTTGAATGCTTCACGTCCTGAGTTAAACATACGTACTTGTTCTCCAACTAAACACATCACAATGAAGCGGGATTCTACCCCTGTTAATTTTGAAACTGAGTCGATTGCACGTTTGTCAGCTTTAACAGCGTTGCAAAATTGTTTCCATTCACGGCAGTTAGCCCAAGGGTAAATTGAAAGTGTTTTTAAATCAGTTTTAATCTGAATGTTTGCTATTTCCTCTTGGTATTCTTTATTATCTTTTAATTTTAAATTAATGGCATCCAACATACGCAGTGCAACTTGTACATTATTACTTTTATAATATGCCTTCATAATAGTCTTAGCGTTACTCGGATAATATCTAGCCAATATACCAATGGTTCGGAACATGATGTATTCATCTTTTGCAATCGATAAACTATCTGTTTTAAATCCTTGATTGTATTTATCAGCCATAGATGAAAAATAACGACTATTGATGTCTACAGAGCCTTTTTGATTTGTCCATTTGAATTTAACCGCAAGTGCCGTTAGTATCAAGAACATGGCAATTGCTGCAAGAATGTGTAAAGAAATAAAATAAAGATAACGCAAGATTTTTTTTAGTCTTGGAGCTTTTTCTAAGAAACGCATTTTAGTTGTTGGATTTTAATAGCTGACTTATTATGAGACATAGTTGGATTAATTCAATTTAGTAAGTAAAATTAGTTCCTTTTAAACTAAATAAAAAATAAAATAGGGGAGAATCCTATTTTTCACCATACTTATCTTATATATTTTAGGACTAATTATCATTGACTAAGCTCAATAATTCAAAATTATTTCAGTGGTATCAAAGGCAGAAGTTACGGTGGATAATAATCCTTGATTGCTTGAATTTAAGATCCAATAATAAACTGAATAGACCTCATTCCCATTATTTATACAATAAATGGTGGTGTCTAATGCTCCATAATAATTCTGTTCTGTATTGGGGCAACAAGCTGTACATCCCTGCAAGCCGGCTTGTTTAATGTATTGCAAATGATCAGTAACTTGGGGATTATTATTTATAAAATGTAGAGCTATCCATGCTTTCGCTTTGGTTGAATAGTTACGGATATTGTCATTGTTAAGTGATAAGCTTGAATAATAGACATCTTCTGTTAGATCAAAATAATTTTCTTTCTTGATGTGCAGGGTATATCGTTCCATTTTTTCTCTGGGGAATGTAAATGTATAGCTGCCATCCGAACCAAGAATTGCTGTTCCAATTAGTATTTCTTGAGTACTTGCAATAGGAACCTTGTATATTTTTATTTCGGCGCCTTGCAAGCCTGTTTGATTCGTAGCATCGGTGATAGTGCCTTTTATCGTGAAGTTTCCAGTGCCTTTTTCACATGAAAAAAGTAATCCAATCAAAAAACAACTGATGATAAATCGCATGTTAGTTTAGTTTAAAGTTAGCTTCAAATGCCTCTTTTTGTTCGGTTGGAATAAATAAGAAATCACCAATTTCTTTTTGTTGCCCTTTTTCCCTAATAATTTTAAAATCGCAAATTCCGTATTGACAGTATTCTAATTGGTCAAAATAATGTACAAAATTATCAATATTGCTTTCGGAAATTTCTATTTGAATAATTGGTCTGAATTTGGAAATTATGGGTTTCAATTCATTAAAAACAATCCATTCATATCCTTCAATATCGCATTTGATGTAATCAATTTTTGGAAGTGAACCAAACAACTCACTTCCCTTTTTTACTTTAACTTGCGCTGTTTTTTGTCCACCGATATCTTCCGATTTATCTACGATGTGTGGCAAGCCAGTTCGAATCATTCCATTAGATTCTGGCAATACCATTTCAACAATTTCTTCTTCCTCTCCTAAAGCAATATTATGAATAACTACGCGAGGATAGGGGGATAAAAACTTTTGTAAAATTTGATAAAAGGGAAGAATCGGTTCAATACAAATTACTTTTCCTTCGGGGGTCAATCGAGCAAATGTTTTTGCGAAATAACCAAGGTTGGCGCCAATATCAATAACTGTAAAATCCTTTTTGATAAGTTGCTTGACGATGTAATGGTATTTAAATCGTTTGTCATTTTTTAATAATCCTAGATCAAATAGAAAATAAAATCCTCTGTGCATTGCTTTAAGGTAGGCACGCTGCGTAAGTAATTTAAATAGTATCCGCTTAACAAAACTTATCATAGTGTACGAAGGTACGAACTAGGCCTTAAACCAAACGAATAATGAAGAAAAAAAAACGATTGTATTCGTATAAAAATGTAATTTTATACTTCACTTTTTTTTATGAAAATTTTCTTTTTTATTATTATATTCTGTTTGCCAATGGCTTGTTTCTCTCAGCTTAATTTGAAGGAAATAATGAGTGGTCCAAGTTTTATCGGCTACCTGCCAGAGAATCCCTTTTGGTCTTACGATGGCAGCACTATTTATTTTGATTGGCAACAAGAAAAGGAGCTAGGCGCTTCTCTTTATCAATATAATTGCAAAACTAAAGTGATTCAAAAGCCGGATACTATTCAGTCAGCAAATATAGTTGGGCACGATCCGCTTCAGAGCGGCTTTAAGGTTATGTATTTCGAAAAGGAGGGCGTTCTTGCCTCACTTTATAAAATTAATGGAGATATTTCATCGTGTTATCAGGGTGTTGAATCGATCAGTAATATTCAGCGTTTAGTAGATCCAAATAGAATCGTTTTTCAACAAGGGTTGAATTTAGTTGAATGGGAAAATAAGGATGGAAAATCTACCTTTCGACTACGGACAAATTTTGTTCTGGGAGAAGCTAAAATAAAAACCAAAGATTCAAGTTTTTTGGATAAACAGCAAGAGGAGTTGTTTGTATTTTTTAAGGATAAAAACAAAAAGAAAGAGTGGGGTAAGATGCAAGGTGATTTCCATCTTTTTCCAAGACCTAAAGTCAATTATCTTGGATCGGGTAACCTTTCCTCCATTCAAATAGCGCCATCTGGGAATTTTGTTTCGGTGGTAATGAACACGGATGCAGCACAAGAAGAAACTAATATTCCTGCATTTATTACAGTGAATGGCAAGGTGACTATGAATCCTGCACGTTCTAAAGTAAGTGAAATAGAGCCTAGTCAACGATTGGCTATTTTAAACTTACGTTCAGATTCTTTAAAATGGATTGATTTATCGGTGCTTTCAGTTATTCGTAAAAAACCAGCTTACATAGACACACTTAAATCTTCCAACTACGACAAGGATCGCTCGCTTTTCATACATCCATTAAAATTATCCAAAACATCAAATATAGGATTGTGCGATATTCGAAGTGCTGATAATAAAGATCGTTGGATTGTACTAATTGATTTGGAAAAAGCAAGTGTGAAAGAGTTGGATCATCAACACGATGAGGCATGGATTGGTGGTCCCGGAATTTCTTCATGGAATGAAGAAGAAGCTGTTTTAGATTGGTTAGAAGATGGCAAATCATTTTATTTTCAATCGGAAGAAACAGGCTATTCTCATCTCTATTCTTATGATTTAGTATCTGGTAAAAAAACGGCATTAACATCTGGTAATTTTGAAATACATGCTGTTCAATTGGCGAAAGATAAAAATCGATTTTTTATTACAGCCAATAAAACACATCCTGGTAACCGTGATTTTTATCACTTGGATATCAAAAGTTTACTTTGGACCCCTGTCCTAACGGAAGATGGTTTTCACGATGTAGAAGTTTCTCCAGATGAAAAGTCTTTGCTGGTTCGATACTCCAATTCAAACACGCCTTGGGAATTGTATTTGGCAAGTAATACAATAAACACGAAAATGGTCCGGATTACCCATTCAACAAGGCCTGAATTTTTAGCTTATTCGTGGCGAAAACCACCAGTTATTCAATTTACTGCAAGCGATGGAATTAAAGTTTCTTCTAGGATTTATGAACCTGAACTAACAAAGAAAAATGGCGCTGCGGTGTTATTTGTTCATGGTGCAGGTTATTTACAAAATGCCCATAATTATTGGAGTAATTACTACCGTGAATACATGTTCCATAATTTATTGTGTGATTTAGGATATACGGTGTTAGATGTAGATTATCGCGCCAGTGAAGGGTATGGGAGGGATTATCGAACCGCCATCTATCGACATATGGGAGGAAGAGATTTGAACGATTTCATTGACGCAAAAGATTTCTTAGTAAAACAACATGGAATTGATTCCAACAGGGTTGGAATATACGGTGGTTCCTACGGTGGATTTATAACACTAATGGGATTATTGACCAGTCCAACTGAATTCGCTTGTGGCGCTGCATTGCGTTCCGTTACAGATTGGGCACATTACAATCACGAGTACACAAGTAATATTCTTAATTATCCGTCGACTGATCCAGAAGCGTATAAAAAAAGCTCTCCCATTTATTTTGCCCAAAATCTAAGTAAACCATTAATTATGCTTCATGGTATGGTCGACGATAATGTCCAGTTCCAAGATGTCGTTCGCTTAAGTCAACGATTTATCGAATTCGGAAAAAAAGATTGGGAATTAGCTGTTTATCCTGTTGAAGCACATGGATTTAAAGAGTCGTATTCTTGGCAAGATGAGTACCGAAGGATATTTGAATTATTTGAAAAGAATTTAAAAAAATAGCATAGATGTTAACCGTTAGAGAATTAGTAGATAAGCAAGAAATGATCAATAATATATCAGTTCTTCAAGTGTTGTATCCAAGTTTAACATTAGCCGAATACGAGGCTGAATTGGATCAAATGTTACCGCATAATTATGGTCAAGTTGGAGTGTTTGACGGTGAAAATTGCCTTGGAATCAGTGGCTTTTGGATTGGAACTAAATTATGGTGTGGTAAATACTTGGAATTAGATAATATTGTGGTTGTCGAGAAATATAGGAGCCAAGGAATTGGCAAATTGATTTTTGACTTTCTTCATAAAAAAGCCTTAGAACATGATTGCACCATGCTTTCATTGGATTCTTACACCTCAAATTTTAAAGCACATAAGTTTTTCTATAATGAAGGATATAGCCCGAAAGGATTTCATTTTATAAATATTCTTAAGAAGGAGAATGTCCGATAATATTGTTAATTTTAATAGATTTCAATTGATGTGTAGCGAATGATATATTTTTTTAAATTAAATAAAGGAAGCAAGTTATTTTTAGTAATACTCACTTTGTTTTCATTTAATGCGTCCGCCCAACAGCGCGTTTATCCTTTAACTAATAAGCTAGCAGTTGATTCAATTTTCGAAGTGAAGCCCTACGCTACAAAAATTTCATACGATGAAAAATCAGGTCATCTTTTTTATTCTGTGATTACCGGTGATATTTATGAAGTTTTCTTGAATTCTGCTGGCGGCGCTTTGGATTCATTGCGTTATTCGGTAGTTGATCATGGAATTTCTTCCTTGCAAGGATTGTATTTCCGTGAAGGAATTCTTTATCTCTCGGGAAATAATTGGACGAGTAACACGGGTGTTGGGATAATTTCAAAAGGTACGCCTCAAGCGAATGGAACTCGATTATGGGAAACTGTCGTTTCAAGTGATCCATATCCTAGCGCTAGTCCTACAGGTGATCATGGTTTTTCTGGTGTTTCCCTTGATCCATCAGGAAATTTCTTATTCGTTAGTAGTGGTGCTCGTACACATTTGGGTGAAATGGATGATAATAATGGGGCATGGCCTAATTGCCGAGAAACCCCAATGACTTGCCGTATGTTTCGCTTTCCTATTTCTTCCTTACCCATTCATTTAGTAAATGATTCATTGTGGTTGGAAAATAGCGGTTTTATTTACGCTACAGGTACAAGGAATGCGTACGATTTTGCATGGGATGGCAATGATTCGCTTTTTTCGATTGATAATTCTGGGGAGCGCGATGATCCTGAAGAATTGAATTGGATTCGGCAAGGAAAAAACTATGGTTTTCCATGGAATATGGGCGGAAACATTAACCCCTTAATTAATTCTCCTTATAATTATTTAAATGATCCTTTGGTGAATCCGAATTGTGGGGGAGTGGCTGCCGGTTGGTTTTTGGATGACCCTACGTTTCCTTCCTTACCTTCGAATGTTACATTTATGGAGCCAGTGAGGAATTATGGCGTTTCTGCTGATTATTACCGGGATGCTACCACAGGAATGGTAATGAAAGCAAGCGAGGAAGGAACGTATGTTTCTACATTTACGCCACATGCATCTCCTTTGGGATTGGTTTTCGATAAAGACAGCCTACTGGCAAGTCCTTTTAGAGGTGATGGTTTTGTTTTAAGTTTTATGCCTGGGGGTGATAGTACCGGTTTTTCACCTATTTCACCGTGGGGAATTCCTTGTCCTTTTGTAGACCCATCGCGTGAATTAAGGCAACTTAAGCTGGTTTATGATGCCGGTATTGATAATTATAAAATGACAACATCGGATTTAGTAAGTGGCTTTTATTTACCTGTGGACGCTGTGCTAGTGGGAAATGAATTATTCGTCATTGAACGTGGCGGAGATTTGTGGAAAGTTACCTTCCCCTTGTATGAAGAAGAGGATAATGAGCTTCTTATTTATCCGAATCCCTCTGATAGTTATGCTTTCATTACGTTTAATAATGATGCGAAAGAATTGGTGGAATTGTCGATAGTTGATTTTTCAGGTAAAAAAGTTGTTCATGTTGTTGAACAGGGAGTGAGTCAATTTTCCATTAAAACCAATCAATTGGCTTGCGGAATCTATATTTGCTCTTTGAAAATTGGTAGCGCTGATGCTATTAATGCTAATTTATTGGTTAAATAATTATGATGAAAAACAAGGGTATATTTTTTGGATTTATTTTTTTAATTGGAGCTTTATTTTCAAGTTGTAATTATGTTAAGACGGCACCTGTAGAGGTAGCTCGTAATGAGAATGTGACAACTGAACAGGTTTATCCCGCCGTAAAAGATAGTGTTGTTATTTCGGAGGAAGTTGCTGTTGCATCGCCAAAAATGGAAATCCCTGCAACTGCGAATGAAAAGTTAGTTGTTCATCATACAGCCTACAGTCTTTTATATAGCGAAGAGCACGAACAGGCAATTTGGATTGCGTACGAACTAACGAGCGAGGAAACAAATCGAAAATTTGAACGATCTAATAAATTTACCGAAGACGATGCCATCAAAACTGGTTCGGCAAATGATTTTGATTACAAAGGTTCTGGGTATGATCGTGGCCATTTAGCACCTGCAGCTGATATGTCTTGGTCTAACCAAACCATGCTGGAATCCTTTTATTATAGCAATATGAGTCCTCAAGATCCAAGTTTTAACAGGGGGATATGGAAAAAATTGGAGGAGCTAGTTCGAACTTGGGCAAGGGAAAATAAATCTTTGTATGTCGTTACTGGACCCATATTAAGTAGTAATTTACCTAGTATTGGTTCTAATAAGGTTTCAATTCCAGCATATTATTACAAAGTTTTATTAGACTATAGTCAACCAGACTTTAAAGCCATTGGTTTTATCATCCCTAATCAAGGGTCGAAGGCTGATTTAAGTAGTTTTGCGGTTTCGATTGATAAAGTGGAGCAGTTAACTGGCTTGAACTTTTTTCCAAATCTCCCGGACAAGCAAGAAAATGCATTGGAAAGTTCGGTATGTATTCCATGTTGGTCATGGAAAGCGTCTAAATCCTCCAGCCGAAATGACAAACAGTCGAATTCATCCGTTTCCGTTCAATGCAACGGAATTACGCAAAAAGGGGCACGGTGCAAACGAATGACCTTAGATCCCAGTGGATTTTGTTATCAACACCATTAATTTTAGTTTATTATTAATCTTATAATGCTAATTTGATAAAGATAACTTATTGTTGATGTAATAGTTAACTGGTTCAATTAAATGTATTTTAGCACTTAACTACGAAAATTGAAACCTTGCGGAAATACCTAGCGTATTACTTCACAGTTTTAAAATAGTAACTATGACAACCTATATGCAATCATTAAGAACAAAGACTATTCATCAAGCAAGAATTAAGTTATCAAAGCATCGTGATTTAGGTGAGCAATCTAGCTTAAATATTTTTCAGGTGGCAGATTTAATGGATAGGATTCAAAACGCAAGTAAGAAGGCAGAGGAAAATAATTCTGTTTTCTTTTCTATTGGTATGAATTAAGCGCTTATAACGCCTGAGCCAACTAATTCTTCTCCAAGGTACCATGCAGCAAATTGTCCTGGTGTAATTCCTTTTTGTTTTTTATCAAACAATATATATAATTCTCCTTTTAAAGTAATCAATCTCGCTTCCTGTAACGCTTGTCTATAGCGAATTCTTACCTGGCAACGTAATTCAGTATTATTACTTATTAAATCATTGTTGGTTAACCAATTAATACTCTTTGATTCAAGTTTTAATGCATGTCTATTGAGGCCAGGATGCACCTCTGATTGTCCTGTGTAAATAATATTTTCGTTAGTGTCAAGTCCAATAATAAAACTAGGCAATGGTTTTCCTCCAATATTGAGTCCTTTTCGTTGGCCAATGGTGTAAAATTGCGCACCCTGATGTTTCCCAACCACTTCACCCATCGTTGAATTATACGTAAAAGGGGTGGATAATTCGATCACATTTGCTGCATTCAAGGGAATGGAATTATACGCTTGGAATTGAGGTAGATTTTCTGGTATTTCTATGATTGGTCCTGCTTTAGCTTTTAACTTTTGTTGTAGAAATAAGGGTAAACTTATTTTTCCAACAAAACAAAGTCCTTGGGAATCTTTCTTTTCAGCGGTAACAAGTGCTAATTTCTTCGCAATTTCACGCACTTCTTTTTTTTCTAAATCACCAATAGGGAATAGGGCTTTAGAAAGTTGGTATTGCGTAATTTGGCACAAAAAATAAGATTGATCCTTTGTTTTATCGATGCCTGCTAATAAGGAAAAGGTACCATCGTTATTTTCGGCTTTACGACAATAATGTCCAGTTGCTACATAATCAGCCCCCAGTTGTAAGGCGGCCTCAAGGAAAACATCGAATTTTATTTCCCGGTTGCACAACACATCTGGATTCGGGGTTCTTCCCCGTTGATATTCATCGAACATATAGTCCACAATCCGGGATTTGTATGCCTCGCTCAAATCAATTACTTGAAAAGGTATACCAAGATGTTCAGCCACTAATAAAGCATCATTTGAATCTTCTATCCATGGACATTCATCAGAAATCGTTACACTCTCATCGTGCCAATTTCGCATGAAAATACCAATGACTTCATACCCTTGTTGAATTAATAGATAAGCGGCAACACTTGAATCGACACCACCAGAAAGACCAACTACAACGCGTTTCATTCGGTAAAATTAAACAAAGTAAATAGCTTAACGCCGATGGAAATCTATTTTTTACTATTTAAAATTATATTTGAAAGTTATCATTCTAACAAATAAAATAAGATTTTAAAATATCCTTATGATAAAATAGTAAAACTATTCAGATTCTACAGCCGGAATTACTTCGATACACCTCATGCCGTCAATGGCAGCAGAAACAATTCCTCCAGCATATCCAGCGCCTTCTGCACAAGGATAAATCCCTTCAATTTCAACATGTTGTAAGGTTAGAATATCTCTAGGAATGAGAATAGGGGAGGATGTTCGAGATTCAGGTGCATGAATTACCGCTTCATTAGTAATAAATCCCGGCATTTTTTTTTCAAATTCTAAGCATGCCTTTCGGATTCTTTCGATGACAAATTCAGGGAATGCTTCATCCATTTCTACACTTGTTACGCCAATAAAATAGGATGTTTTAGGAAAAGCGACGGATTTTTTGCGATCAACGAAATCCGCTAAACATTGTGCAGGAACTTTTTGATTTTTACCCGCGAGTTCCCAACATTTTTTTTCAATTGATTTTTGAAAATCTAAGCAAACAAATGGATCGCTTTTGTAATCTTTAAAATCGGAGGGGTCAATGCTCACCACGAAACCGGAGTTGGCATAGGGATTATTTCTTTTACTGGGCGACCAACCATTGGTGACAACTTCTTCTTCGCTTGTGGCACAAGGCGCAATTATACCTCCAGGACACATACAGAAAGAATATACACCTTTTCCATCAATTTGAGCGACTAAACTGTACGAGGCAGGGGGAAGGTATTGATCACTTAATCGATTGTGATATTGTAATTTATCAATAAAAGATTGCTGATGCTCAATTCTAACTCCCAAAGCAAAAGGCTTTGATTCTATTCGAATTTTTCTTTTATGCAATAATGAAAAGATATCTCTTGCTGAATGGCCAGTAGCAAGAATCATGTTTTTTGTATCTATCCAATGTTCATTATTAATTTGTAAGGAACTTAGCTTCTTCTTCTCATGCTTAATATCCGTTAATTTGCTGTTAAAGTGAACCTCTCCGCCACATTCAATAATTTTCTCTCTAATTGCCTCAATAATTTGTGGAAGTTTATTGGTTCCTATGTGAGGATGAGCATCAACAAGAATGGCATCATCCGCTCCAAAATGAACTAACAATTGTAAGACTCTTTCCACATCACCACGTTTTTTAGAACGTGTATATAATTTTCCATCGGAATAGGTTCCAGCTCCACCTTCCCCAAAACAGTAGTTTGATTCAGGATTCAAGATTCCCTCTTTGTTAAGTTGTGCTAAATCAAATCTTCTGGCGCGAACATCTTTTCCCCGTTCATAAATGATTGGTTTAAGATTAAGTTCTAAGCAACGCAAGGCAGCAAATAATCCAGCAGGGCCAGCGCCAATTATGATGACAGGTTTTGAATTGGTGACCCTTAAAAAATTAAACGATTGCAAGTGGGAGGAAAGTTCACTTTCAGAAACATCGAATGTGCAATTAATCTTAATATTTCGACCTCTGGCATCAATACTTTTTTTCTTCCAACGGAAATAAATACTCTTTGGGTGATGAATTCCTGCATTTTCGCGTAAAGTATTTTCAATAAATTGAATGTCTTGGGCTTGTTCAGGCGAACATTGAAAAGAGATTGTTTCCATTATCCCTCAAAGATAAGTGACAGCGACCAGACTTTATTGTACAGCTTATTGATAGGATCAGCTATGTTCGTATTGTCTTGGATAAAACTATTGATAAATCCATGAGAATATTTTAATTCAATGCCAAATTTGAAATAGGGAGCAAAAAATTCCACGCCACCACCAATTTGTCCTTGAAGATCATTGCGTTTAATTTTTATGTATGGATCAATATAATTTTGAGAAGCTTTTTCTTGAGATTGTAAATCAATAGAGTATTGTCCACCAACCAAGGCATAAGCGGTGAAATTATTGTATCTCTTTGTTCTAAATTGTAGCATTAAGGGAAAGTCAAGATTAGTTGAGTTGACTCTTTCTTCTCCTATTTGATCAGTATTTAGCAAAGTATCTTCAAAAGTATAGCGCAACAATTTCTCTTGAAAGGATAAGGTTGGAATAAAGCGCAGCCGTAAAACCGGAGTCCCTAATTTCATGGTAGTTAATATGCCTAGTTGTCCACCAGGCTGGGCATCATTTTCCAATAATTTCAAGCCATATTTCTCGTAGGCATTTACATCTTGATAAACGGTAAAATCGGAGGAGTTGAAGCCGAGCATAAATCCAAAGTGAAAAGTACGTTTATCGAAATTTTTATAACGTTCTTGTTTAAATTTTTGGGCTTGGGAAGAAATTCCCATTACAAGAAAAATAGAAAGGATTAGAAAACGATTCATGCAATTCATTAAACGCAAAGGTAACTTGAAAGTTGCAACTTTATTTTAAACCAGTATATATTGTTGCGATGCCGCCACTTACAGTTTTTGAATGAATATCCTTGTACCCAATTTTTAATAAGATATCTTCAAAATCCTTTCCTTCAGGGAATGCTGCTACGCTTTCGGGTAAATAGGTGTACGCTTTTGCATCTTTTGATAATTTTTTTCCGAAGAATGGAATAATGTAGTTGGAGTAAAACCCAAATACTTGTTTAATTGGAAATGCTTTTGGTTTAGAAAACTCCAGAATTATCGCTTTTCCACCTGGTTTTAAAACACGCAACATCTCGGCTAATCCCAGTTCTAGATTTTCAAAATTTCGAACTCCAAATCCAACGGTTAACGCATCAAAGTAATTGGTTTCATACGGAATATTTTCGGAGTCACCAAGCTGCATCTTAATGATATTATTGAATTTTCTTTTAATCATTTTTTGCTCACCAACTGCCAACATTCCTGCAGAAATATCCAAGCCAACTACTTCTTCAGGCTTAAGTTTTAGTGCTGCAATGGCAAAATCACCTGTTCCAGTAGCAATATCAATTATTTTTATTGGCTGAATAGATCGAAGTTGTTTGATCGCTTTTCGACGCCATATTTTATCAATTCCCAAGGATAGAAAATGATTCAAGAAATCGTAACGCGCTGATATATTATCAAACATTTCGGCAACTTCTTCCTTCTTAGATTTGTTTGCTTGATTATACGGTTTTACTTCGATTTTTGACATACTATTTTAACAATTTATTGAGTCAATAGTTTATTCACCTCTTCGAGTAATGCATCTTTGTCAATACTTACCACACCGGCATATTCACATACCAATCCACCAGCGATATTGGCAATCTCAGCTATTTTATTATACGGTAAATCTGCCAATAAGCACAAGCAAGCAACGGCAATAACAGTATCTCCCGCTCCACTTACATCACTGATATTTCTAATGTGCGCTTTAGCGGTGTGCATTAGGTCTCCCATCTTAATAAAAACACCAAATTCAGATAGTGTAATTAAAGAAATTTTATTGTTTAGCTTACTTTCTAAAAGCGTAACTACTTCTATCAATTTATCAGGAGATGTATGCATATTTATGTCGCATTTCAATCCTTCCTTTAATTCTTTCAAGTTTGGTTTGAATAAATCAACCGATTTGAAAGCAAGGAAATTATCGAATTTTGGATCGACACAGGTAACAATATTATTTTTTTTGGCAAATGACAGAATACCTTGAATCAATTCTTCAGTAAGTACTCCTTTGTTGTAATCTTCAAAAATGATGGCATCAATTCCATCATTGAGAAGTAATTCTAAACGATTCAATAGTTGTTGTGATTCCTCACCAGTAATAGGATCAGTGGTTTCAGTATCAATTCTCAATAATTGTTGTTTATTAGAAATTATTCTTGATTTTACCGTTGTTTGACGATCATTACTTTGGAAGATACCTGCTGATGAGATATTATTTTCGTTGAATTTATCAATGAGAATTTTTCCTGCATCGTCATTACCAATTACGGAACAAACGATGGGTTTAGCGCCAAGCGCAATTAAATTTAAAGCTACATTACCGGCGCCACCAATTCTATTTTCTTCTTTTTCAAAAAGTACTACTGGAACGGGAGCTTCAGGACTCATGCGATGAACCTTTCCAATCTTGTAATTATCTAGCATCACATCGCCAATAACAACGACTCGAAAATTGGAGAATGAATTAAAGACATCATTATAATTCATACGCTCAATTTTAATAGCGCTTCTTTCATTCTTCGCATGGCTTCTGTCAACATTTCTTCCGATGCGGCATAGGAAATTCGGATGCAAGTTGGACTTCCAAAACCTTCACCGCTCACTAATGCAATTTGAGCTTCTGCTAGTAAATACATGCATAAATCCTGCGCTGAATTGATCTTATAGTCATTATATGAACTTCCGAAAAAGTAAGAAACATCCGGAAAAACATAAAACGCACCTTCGGGAACATTACAAATGACACCTGGCATTTCTTTTAGTTTTTTTATAACTAAATCTCTTCTTGAGTGAAAGGCTTGTACCATTTCCTTCAATAAGATCGGATCAGCATTTACCGCAGCAATGGATGCTTTTTGGGTTATGGAGGAAGTTCCAGAAGTAAATTGACCTTGAATTTTATTGCAGGCATCTGCAATAATTTTTGGAGCTCCAATGTAGCCAAGCCTCCAACCAGTCATTGCCCAAGCTTTTGAAACGCCATTGACTGTAACTACTTGTTCCGCTATTTCACTAAATTGGGCCAAGCTTTCATGCTTTCCAATAAAGTTAATGTGCTCATAAATTTCATCGCTCATAGCGATAACGGATGGATTTGCTTTTAATACCATTGCAAGTCCTTGTAATTCACTTTTTGAATATACAGATCCAGTTGGATTACATGGGGAAGAGAAGATAAAGAGTTTTGTTTTTGGTGTAATAGCGTTGGCAAATTGTTCCGGTGTGATTTTAAAATCATTTGCTAAACTCGCTTCAATTACAACGGGAACGCCCTCGGTCATTTTTACGATTTCGATATAAGAAACCCAAAACGGAGCAGGTATAATAACTTCATCTCCAGGGTTAATTAAACTCAACACAACATTGGCAATTGATTGCTTCGCTCCAGTTGAAACGACTATATTTTCTTTCTTATACGATAGATTATTATCACGTAAAAACTTGGCAGCGATCACTTCTCTTAAATCATCGTATCCTGAAACAGGTGAGTAGGTGGTGAAATTATTGTCCATCGCAACTATCGCTGCATCCTTTATGAATTGGGGTGTTTGAAAGTCTGGCTCACCCAAGGATAGAGAAATAATATCTTTCCCTTGTGCTTTTAATTCTCGACTTATTCTCGACATGGCAAGTGTCGCAGACTCCTCCATAGCATTCAATCTATTTGATAATTCAATCATTTTATTTGAAATTAGCAATTGCAAATTTAACCAATATAATTGAAATGACAGGGATATTTAATTCTGACTTCCTTTTTTCAAAAGGTCTGGACGGCGTTCTTGGGTTCTCAAAAGTGCTTGTTCTTCACGCCATTTTTCAATTAAATCATCGTTTCCAGATAAGAGAACTTCAGGAACTTTCCAACCATTAAATTCAGAAGGACGTGTGTATACAGGAGGTGCAAGTAAATCGTCTTGAAAGCAATCGGTGAGGGCAGAGGTTTCGTCATTTAAAACACCTGGGAGTAATCGAACGATAGAATCAACTAAAACTGCCGCGGCTAATTCTCCTCCAGAAAGTACATACGACCCAATGGAAATTTCCTTCGTAATATAATGTTCCCGAATTCTATTGTCTACTCCTTTGTAGTGCCCACAAAGAATAATGATGTTTTTTAGCAAAGACATTTTATTAGCCGTCCCTTGTTCCAATACTTCCCCATCCGGTGACATATAAATAATTTCATCGTAGGTACGTTCACTTTTCAATTTTTCAATAATCGTTGCAATTGGCTCAATACTCATTACCATTCCAGCACCGCCACCATATTGGTAATCGTCTACATTTTTGTGCTTATTAGTGGAATAATCGCGAATATTATGCACTTGAATAGTCACAAGTCCCTTATCTTGAGCACGTTGCATAATAGATATCGAAAATGGACTCTCCAATAGTTGGGGTAATACGGTTAGAATATCAATGCGCATGATGCAAAAATACGTTGATTTTAGTTGAAAATTGGTAGTTTTAAACTTCTAAAAAATAATCATGAGGTTAATCCTTTCTAGTTTTTTTTTCATTCTCCTTTTTCAGCTATCGTTTGCACAGTCTATTGATTGGCAGGGAAATAAATCTCCTGACTATTTCACGTTAATTAATTACTATAAAAATTTGGCTAAAAAAAATAAACGAGTTGAATTGTATTGCATGGGAAATTCAGATGGGGGAATTCCTATTTTTTTGTGTATTTTAAATGGTTTGGGCGATTCCTTGAAGACCTTTAATAAAGCACGATCTGGCACAACAATTTTAATTAACAATGCCATTCATCCGGGAGAACCAGATGGGGTGAATGCATGTGCTATTTGGATAGAAAAACAATTGGAACAAAAACAACAAGGGAAGCAACCACTTGTTGCCATAATACCAGCATACAATGTAGGCGGCATGTTGAATAGAAACGGAACCAGCAGAGCAAATCAAAACGGACCCGAAGAATACGGTTTTCGGGGTAGCGGACGCAATTACGACCTAAATCGCGATTTTATTAAAATGGACACAGAAAATGCCTTTACGTTTTCAACGATTTTCCATGCTCTACAAGCGGATGTATTCGTGGATACGCATGTTTCAAATGGTGCTGATTACCAATATACACTAACGTATATTTCATCGCTAAAAGAAAGACTTGCTCCTTCAATAGCTGATTTAACATATGATGTATTGCTACCTAACATGCTCAAGAAATTAAAAATGGTTCCCTATGTTGAACTCAAAGGAGAAACCCCTGATAGCGGAATTGTAGCATTCAACGATTTGCCGCGCTATGCTATGGGATACGCTAGTTTATTTCACGCCATTAGTTTTACGGTCGAAACACATATGCTTAAGCCATTTCCTGAACGAGTGAAAGTTACGGAGCAATTTATTGATGTATTATATCAATGGACAAGTCAAAACATGAAGGCTATTGAAAACGCTAGAAAAGAAGCTGGAAAATGGGCGATTGGTCAAGACTATCTTAAATTTAATTATTCAATGACAGCAAAAGTTGATTCAATCGAGTTTTTGGGGTATGAAGCATCAAGGCCGATTCATCCTACAACAGAAGTTAATAGACTTTACTACGACCGAAGTAAACCCTATAAAAAATACATTCCCTATTTTAACCATTACAGCGCAAACGATTCAATTTCAAGTCCCCATTTTTATAGTATTTCAGGAAAGGAAAAAGCAGTAATTGAGCGACTTAAAGCAAATGGAGTGCTTTATCAAGTTGCTGATTCTTCCTATAAAACTCGTGCTAAAGTGGCTATTGTTCGCGATTTTTCGAGTTTAAGCAAGCCCTGGGAAGGACATTTTAAGCACAGTAATACGAAAGTTGAATTTATAGAGGAAGAAGTGCGAATTGAAAAAGGAGATATACGTATCGATGCCCATCAATTTAATAGTCAATTTATTCATGCTGTGCTTCAACCTCAAATGGAGGATAGTTATTTTTCTTGGAATTTCTTCGATTCGTATTTACAGCAAAAAGAATATTTCTCTGCTTATGTATTTGTGGATAAAATAGATGAGATTTTAACGAATGATCCTTCCCTAAAAAGTTCTTTTGAAAAACGGAAATTAGAAGATGTTGAATTTAGAAATTCCGAAGCACAACAGTTACATTATTTGTATCAAAATAGCCCATACTTTGAGCAAAGTTATATGAGACTGCCCATATATTTTATTGATTAACGAAACTATTTTAGTCCGTAAGTATCCTTGAGATGCACTAATATATTTTCCTCCTCTGCCGATAATTCCTCTGACCTTCTGTCCATCATTTTATTGGCATATTCCAAGGCCTTTTCAATTCTAAATGGTTCAAGAGCATTGGGCTCGCCCCACGAAAATGAAAGCGTGTGTTTAGGAAAAAAACCAGCGCCATAAAGGTTGCAAGAAACACCAACAACAGATCCCGTATTAAACATGGTATTAATACCAGTTTTAGAATGATCCCCCATAAATAAACCGAGAAATTGTAAGCTAGTATTGACTTCTACTTTTTGCTCATAGCAATATGAGCTCACTGAATTATAATTATTTTTAAGGTTGGACACGTTGGTATCGGCACCTAAATTACACCATTCGCCAATGTATGAATTGCCTAAAAATCCATCGTGGCCTTTATTTGAGTAGGATTGGAATATAACATTACTTAGTTCACCACCTACTTTACAAAAAGGACCAATTGTAGTTGCACCATATATTTTAGCGCCCATTTTAACAACCGAATTTTCACACATCACAAAAGGTCCACGTATGCAGGAACCTTCCATGACTTCCGCACCTTTGCTAATATAAATCGGACCTTCGTTTGTATTCAAAGTACAAAAGGTTACAATAGCGCCCTCCTCAATATAAATAGCATCTTTAGAACCAATTACAGTAATACTTTTTGGTATTTTCTGGAAAGAAACACTTTCTTTTATGAGTGAAATATCATGGATAATTGCTGCTTCATTTACTGATAACAGGTCCCATCTTTGGTTTACAATTAGGGGTGTTTCTCCTGTAAATGTTATTACGTTATCGCCATTTCCATGCATGGCAAGTGTGATTTCATTCAATACTAAGCGACAATCATTTTCTAAGTGAACCACTGCAGCAACAAAGTCTTCATTTGGAATGACACATGCATTGACTATTACCCCATTTTCCAACTGTTCAAATTCATCACTTAAGTAACTTTCTGTATGAAATCCTATTTCATCTTCAGGTAATAAGATAGTCCAGCGTTCAAAATTAGTAAACATTCCCACTCGGATATCACCAATTGGTCGCGTTAGAGAAAGTGGAGCAAATTTTAAATGTGCCTTGAGGTCAGCTAAAATTATTTTCATACGTTATGTTTTATTGCTTCCGCGGAACGCTTACTCGTTAAGTAAAGTAAGGTAAAGGTAATACTTCCATTTAATAATAATAACTCGTGCCCAAATGCATATCCGTTCAAAAGTGAAGTTGAATTAGTCTGTAATGCATAACAGATTAATGGGGAAGCTATGCAAACAAACGGAACCATTAAATTCTTAAGTTTTCGTTTGGTTAAAATACCGAAGGCGAAAAGTCCTAGAAGTGGTCCGTAAGTATACCCTGCAATCAGGAATATCAGGTCTACAATACTTTTATTGTCCATCCATTTGAAGTAAAATACGAGTAATAAAAAAAGTAAGGCAAAAGACAAATGGGTTATTTTCCTTATTCTAAGTTGTTGCTTTTCATTTAACGATTGGCTTCGTTCAAACCCCAATATGTCTATGCAAAATGAAGAGGTAAGTGCCGTTATGGCTCCGTCAACTGAAGGAAATAAAGCAGATATCAAACCGACTATAAAAATGATAAAAATTCCCAGTGGTAAATGTTGTTGCACAATAGTTGGAAAAACATCATCAGGCTTAAAGTTGAGTCCTTGCTGAATGGCATAGAGGTATAAAAGGCCTCCAAGAAAAAGAAATAAGGCATTTACAAGTAATAAAACAAAGCTAAAAACGACCATATTTTTTTGAGCATCTTTTAAGGATTTTACGCTGATGTTTTTTTGCATCATTTCCTGATCAAGTCCTGTCATGGCTATGCAAATGAAAGCGCCACCAATAACATGTTTAAGAAAGTAATCTTTACGTAAATAATCGGTGCTCCAAAGTTTAGTCATGTTTGTTTTTTCCAATTGACCCCAAATGTGACTCCAGCTCCAATTCAGTTCTGATTGAATGGCAAAAATGCAAACCACTAAGGCTAACAACATAAATATGGTTTGAAGGGTATCTGTCCAAACTATTGTTTTTACGCCGCCTTGCAAGGTATAGGCAATGATCATGGCGATTATAATTACACTTGACAACCAAAAAGGAATACCAATGGAATCAAAAACAAAAAGCTGTAGCACGTTAATAACTAAATACAAGCGTACGGTTGCTCCAAGTGTCCTAGAAAGAATAAAATACCCTGCGCCCCATTGATAAGCACTGAAACCAAGTCGGTGTTCTAAATATCGGTAGATTGATGTGAGATTGTATTTGTAATAAATAGGCAGCAAGACAAAAGCCACCACAAAATAGCCAAGAAAAAATCCAATGACCATCTGGTAATAATACCAGCCACCATCAAAAACGCCACCAGGAACTGAAATAAAAGTAACGCCGGATAACGAGGTTCCAATCATTCCAAATGCGACTAAATACCATCGGCTTTTTTTGTCGCCCGTAAAGAAACTCTTTGTAGTGGTGTTTCTCGAGGTTAAATAGGCAATTAAAAGTAACAAGCCAAAATAAGCGAATAGAACAATGGTGATAATTGTCGATGCCATAGTTGATTTTTATCCCGTAAAGATATTAAAGCAACGGGTAAAATGGATTTTTGTAACCAAACTTTGTTACATGCTGTTATATTTGCAGAAAATTTTAACCATGACTGAACTAATTTTTATTCTTGCCTTGCTTATATCTATCGGAAGTATTTTATTTATCGTTGTTTATTTTCTTAAAAAAAATCAAGTAGTAGAGCAAGCAATTTTGATAACAGAATTAAAAAAACAACGTCAAGAATTTTTCTTACCAAATAGGGTAGAAGCTTACCAGCGTGCAATTTTGTTTTTGGAGCGAATAAATCCAAATAGTTTAATCATGCGAATGCAAGGTGCAAAGTCACCAGCACCTATTTTTCAGTCGTTATTATTAAAAACAATTCGAGATGAATACGACCATAATGTGGCTCAGCAATTGTTTATATCGCCATTAGCTTGGAAATTACTTCAAAATGCGAAGGAGGAAACAATTAAATTAATCAATATCGCCAGCGGACAATTACCACAAAACGCAGATTCTTTACATTTATCCTCAACCGTATTAGCTCTTGCAGGAGAGGTGGGTGTTTTGCCTACAGAAATAGCGATTGAAGCGCTTAAAAAAGAAATTCAATCGCTATTTTAAATTAACGAATTAGGTGGATAAAACCACTCTTCTCAAAGTTCTGGAAAAGTAATTTATAGAAAAGAACTCCATCTTCAATGTCATTTCCATTAAGGTCTTTTCCTTTAAATTGGTCAGAATTTTGTTGCTGTTCAAATATCATGTGCCCCCAACGATTAAATATTTGAAGCGTGTAATCGTCGCAAGAGTTAAAATAATCTTTTACATCTAGGACGTCGTTTTTGCTATCTCCGTTTGGCGTTAGTACGTTAGGAAAGTCAAAATCATTTAAATCACCAATATTTGCAATGGAAGCAACAATAGAGCTAGTGTCAGAAATACAACCGAATTCGGAAACAACAAAAGCGATATAAGTGCCCATTCCATTTGGCATGATTGGTAAATTAGGATTGAATTGATTTGAAATAAAATTATTAGGACCTACCCAAGAAATAACCGAGTTTGCCTCCGCTGTTGCAGAGAAATAAATCGGATCACCCGGACAATCCGGAGTGGTGACGGATAAGAATGGTTCATCCGGTGTTTGCTTTACAAGTAGGGTAAAGGTAGTGTCATTGTCGCAACCAAAAGAAGAAACAGCTGTTAGTGTGATTTGGTATGCACCCGCATTAACCATTGTGTAAGCTAAATCTGGATTTGAGCCAATAATGTTTCCACCGGCTTGCCAAGTGTAGGTAAGTGCCTCGTTCGTTGACACAGATGATTGATTGGTGAATACGAATGGAATATCCTCGCAAACTAAAGAATCAGCAGTGTAATCCATGACAGGATTGTCGTGAACAATAAATGAAAGTGTAAGGGTATCATCACAAATTACATTGTTCCCAAAATCATCTTGGGTTATCAAGGTCACAGAATTAGTGCCTGGCGTATTGAATGTGTACGTGAAGTCTTGGGCATTACTAATGGTGGCATTGTTATAAAGCCAATTGAATGTGGTGATGTTTGATATGTTTTGAGTGGTGTTGGTGAAAACAACCGCTTCATCGATGCATTTTTCAGTAATTGAGAAATTCGCTAACGGATTATTATTTACAATAATAGACAAGGAAGTGGTGTCTGAACAACTGTGTTGAGACTCAGACATAAGTAAAATGGAATAATTCCCCGGACTTGGGAAATTGTAGGTTACTGGATTGCCAACTAAAGTGTCGTTATTCAAGTACCAATAATGGGTGAGGGTATCATTTACGCCAAGAGTAGTGCTAAATGCATTAAGTACGGCTGAGGCACCAATACAAACATCATTAAACCCAAAATTAGCATTTGGAATATCATAAACGTTTACGACATTAACTATTGTATCCTTACAACCGGCATCTGATTCGACCACAAGTTGGACTGTATACTGCCCCGGACCGGCAAATTGATGTGAAAAATTGGCGCTTTCAGATGTATAACCGTCTGAGGCAGTCCACAAAAGTGAATCAAAAACAGCGTTCAGATAAGTTGTTGTGTTAGTTAAGTTTACAGGTAAGCCATCACAAACATCTAAGCCTGTAAAATTTGCAAACACGTCAGAGGGAGTAATTTGAGTACTTAATGTTGCCACACAACCGTTAACAGAAGTTATTGTACACAAAATGGTTGCTGCCGTATCGTTTGGAACAGTAATAACTTGTCCTACTCCAAGCGGTGCATTAGTTACAGAATCCGTCCAAACATAATTTGCGAAACCATCGGGAGCAGACAATGTAGCTGTCAAGCCAGATTCATCCTCACAATAGCGGGCTTCTAATGTCAATGCGGAACAACCTGCATCTACGTAAGCATAACCAAAATGTCCTTGAAGAGCGCAGTCGCCAGTCGCAACGTCAAGCGTTACGGTCTGTCCCATGTAAGCGGTCACATCGACACCTACATTTGTCCAGTTTTTACTTCTGATTTGACCACAGGCCTCGAAACCAGGCACACCAGAACCAGCAGTTACTTGGTAAAAAGTACATGGTATTGGATTATTATTTTGATCGTATAATTGCGCCTCAAACCTTGGTTGAGCATTAATTGAATGGTATGGATCCTGTAGAACTACAGCGTATTTAAAAATAATTAGATTGGATGTCGGTGTAATGTTAAATACATATTGTAAACGTTCTGCCTGAGCACCAACTTGCGAATTACCTAGTCTTGCGGAGGTCGTACTTCCCGGCGCTACAACGGTCATAGGACTACATGCATAAGGATCAAAACCTGCACCAGTCATTATTTCGTGTTGCCCAGGACTTATCCCCATGTTTGGTGTATTGATTCCACAGCAATTACCAGTATAACCAATCCAATTAGTAAATGTACCTGTTTCAAAGTCCGCATTTGTACATCCTTGAGCTTGTGAAAATGAGGTATTCACAGCGAGAGTGAATAAAAAGAAAAAAATAGAAAATAGAGTTTTCATTTGATTTAAATTTAATAATCGATGTAAAGACGTTATAAAATTAAATAAAATTGCACACAACTAAAAATAATTAATTGGTTACGAAAAATGTTATTCAACTCTTATAAGGTTAAAACTTGAATCAAAAATCATTTTGTATTACTTCTGATAAATTCAAAAAGCATGGGAATAATTGACAAACCGATGATGCTGAAAATAACCAATTCAAAATTATTTTTTACTAGCGGTAAATTGCCAAAGAAATAACCTAGTAAAGTGAGTCCGGTTATCCAAGCAAAAGCGCCAATAATGTTGTATTTCAGAAAATCTTTGTAAGGCATTTTACCGATTCCTGCGACAAACGGAGCAAAAGTTCTTACAATCGGAACAAACCGAGCAATAATTATTGTTTTGGCACCATATTTTTGATAAAAGGTGGCTGTTTTGTCAAGGTATTTTGGGTTAATTATTGCCTTACTTCTAAACTTTGAAGCCACTATTTTTAGTCCGATACGTTTACCGAAATAGTAATTAAGGGCGTCACCAACAACTGCGGCAATAAAAAGTAGGCCCAGCACTGCAAATAAATTTAGTGTAATTAACTCACCGTTTTCATTCTTAAATCCTGCGCAAAATAATCCCGCTGTGAAAAGCAATGAATCCCCTGGTAGCAAAGGAAAAATTACCAAGCCTGTTTCTACAAAAATGATTAAAAATAATATAGCGTATATCCAATTTCCGTAATTAGCGATTAACTCTGCCATGTGTTGGTCGAGGTGCATGAAGAATTCGAGAAAGCTTCTTAGTAAATCCATTTAATCGAGTTGTATGCTAGGGTCGATGAGTTCTTTCCATGCAGTGATTCCCCCTAGTACTACAATTATAGAGGTGAAGCCACTTGTAGTTAGCAAATAATTAGCAACGACCTCTGCTCTTTTTCCTGATTTACATAAAATGATAGTCGGTTGGGAAACATCGAATGTGTTGCTCATATTAACTGCTTCACTCATCGGGATATTTATAAAACCATTATTGCCTAATTCGTATTCATAGGGTTCACGAATATCAATACATTGTACTTTACTATTTTTTAAAATAAAGTCTTTACATAGCTCTGGTGAAAGGTATTGTATGGCCATAAACAAAGGTAAAATTTTATGCAGTAAGTTGTTGAATTCTTTTTTCGATTTCATCAAAAACCAATTGAACACATGTATTACTATCCAAAAGATCGGAACGAAGGTGAACAGTAGGGTTTTTTGGGGCTTCATAGCGACTGTCTTTCCCGGTAAAATTTACCAAGTCGCCGCTAGTGGCTTTTTTATACAGACCTTTCACATCTCGTCGAGCGCATTCTTCAAAGGAACAGTCAACGTAAATTTCCATGAAATTTTCTTTGCCAATTATATTTTTTGCTAATTCTCTGTCTCTATTAAACGGAGATATAAGAGAAACTAAAGCAAATTGATTTTGGTCATTTACCATTTTTGCTAAATTGGCAGCGCGTCGCATATTTTCTTTTCGATCGGCATCGGTAAATCCTAAGTCATTGCATAGACCATCTCTTAAAACATCCCCGTCGATGCATAAATAATTAATGTTCTTTTCTTTTAATTTTTCCCCAAGTGCATTTGCCAAGGTTGTTTTGCCAGACCCGGAAAGACCTGTAAGCCATATTGTTATTGCTTTAGGGGTGGGATTTTCTATCATTTATTACTATTAATTAACGTCCATTAATAAATCGGAATCATAAAGTTGTCCAGGTGAAACCATTAGTTCGTCGTAGGGGATGTCATTGCCATAACGCTCGAACATGGTCTTTCGAATTAGTGGTGCATCAATATTAAATTCCCTTAATTCTTTTGGTTTTACCAGTGTAATCTTTGCTATTTCATGG
>Ga0247831_1001103_pt1 | contig 54042 bp, 37 predicted proteins | sample LaCruzMarch2015__9_FD_192406 | JGI IMG/M metagenome (GOLD analysis project Ga0247831, IMG submission 192406) | Freshwater microbial communities from meromictic Lake La Cruz, Castile-La Mancha, Spain - LaCruzMarch2015_1m | ecosystem: Environmental > Aquatic > Freshwater > Lake | place: Spain...
GCATCGGGGCTCCAGGTGATTTGTTCCATGCCGCCCATCGGTTGCAAGGGGCTGTCGAACGCCTCGTTCATGGCGGCCATTTCTTTCCCATTCAATCGGTTTCCTTCAAATACCTGGTAAAAAATATTGCTGTATTGGTAGTCGTGCCACGATTTCCAGTGCCGATACAACAAACCATCCATCACCCTGCCGGTCGTCAGCGGCAAATCGGGATTAAGTTCCGAAGCCTTCTGGTCGTGTTTCACATCGCGCACGTACAGCACGGATTCGCCATTGGGCGCGTACATAAATCCGTTCATTTCGATGTCCGACAATTGCGTTTGGCCTTGTCCATCCAACTTGACCTCAAACAATTTGCCGTCTTCCAAAAAACCAATACGGCCGCCAGCGGGGTGGAAAGCGGCATCACTGGCGCTGCGTTCCGGGTTGCTGAGTATTTTGGTATTTCCGCTGCGTATTTCTACACTATATAAGGTGCGGGTGCTTTTATTGGTGGCCAAATCGTATTTTTGAACACCATACACTGCATATTTGCCATCGGGCGATACGGCATCCAGCGCCACGCGGCCAAGTTGCCAGAGCAATTCCGGGCTCAAACGTTTGGATTGACCGAAAGAAACTGCGGATAAAAGCATCTGAAAAACAATTAATATCAAAAAGGAACGAACCATACGGAAGCAGTTAAATACTTTTGAGTTTTCAAAATTGATCACAAAAATTGTATTTTCCTTTCAAATAAAATCAAAAGTGCATGAAAAAGTATCTGGCAGAGTTGATTGGGACCTTTTTTTTCGTTTTAACCGTCTTAATGGCGGCCAACAACGGTTCTAGTACCATGATGCCCTTGGCGGCGGGTGCGATGTTGGTGGGCAGCAGTTTGGCGCTTTATGCTATTTCGGGCGCCCATTTCAATCCGGCGATTTCCTTAGCAGCCTTGATGCGGGGAATGATTGATCGCACCGATTTTTTGTATTATGTGGTGGCGCAATTGGCGGGCGGCGTTTTAGCGGCAACCTTGGGCAGTTTTTTATTGAGTTGTGCGGGCGGATTGGAACTGCGCCCCTTGCAACATCAGTGGATATGCACCCTGATTTCGGAAGTTTTGGGCACCCTGGCCCTGGTTTTTATCTGGTTGCAGGTACACCAGGCTGCCGAACAGAATGTCATGACCAAAGCGGTGGCCCCCGGACTTGCATTGTTGGCAGTGGCTTATAGCCTCGGACATCTGAGTGATTGGGCTTTCAATCCGGCGCTCGCGCTTGGTATGGCCTTAATGGGTGCCTTACAGGGCTTGGATACCTGGGTTTATTTGGGTGGCGCGTTATTGGGCGGGGCTGCGGCTGCGAGTTTGTTTCAGGTGTTTAACGGGCCTGCAGAGATTTAAAGTATTAAATAAATATCCGTTATTGCGCTTTTTATTGCAATTTTGCAACCGAAATACAAGTTAATAAACACAGGACTATGCGCATCATTGGAAACATTGAGCACCCGTTGCTCAAAATAACTGTTTTTAAAATGGACAACCGTGTGAGTGTCAAGTTTGAAAATACGTTATACGAGCAGACCTTCAAATTGGGGGATGATGAACGGGTTGCTACGCTGGAAGCAATTCAGCAACTTGTGGACGCTCCGTTCATCGAACAAGTACAAACGACCTTTCGTCAAATGCACCAAACAAAGCTCTCGGGTTTTGCTCGAACGCTACCGGTAGCAACAAAAGCCGATTTTGAACAGATCATTTGAATATTTTGTACATTTCTTGCATGCCCTTCGGGATAATTATTCCCTAAGATAGCAAAGCAAATACACCTTTTTGTATCATTGCCCCGATTTTCGTCACGCATTTTTTTCTTTAACGACGCAGTGGTTTGCCATGAAAAAATTCCTTTTGGCCCTGATTGCCATTTTACCTTTTGCCCTGAATGCTCAAAACATCAAGAGCACCCGCCCGCTTTTTGACAAAAAAACGATCGGAGAAATTCGGCTTACCCTTCCCATGAAAAACTGGTCCGATGCGCTGGATTCCATGCGCATCTACAGCGCTGGTCTTCTAAGCGGTTCGGTAACCGTAGACGGCATGAAATACGATGAAGTGGGTGTTCGTTTTCGCGGCGACAAATCCTATCAAACGGGTTTGAAACGCAACCCGCTCACGATCCGACTCAATAACAGCAACGCTACCCAAAACCACCAGGGATATACCACCCTCAAACTTTCGTCTGCCCTGCGCGACCCAAGTATGGTACGCGAAGTGCTGTTTCATGAAATTGCCGGCAAATACATGCCCAGCTCCCAAGCGGCTTACACCAAGCTGTATGTAAATGAAGAGTATGTTGGTGTTTTTATCAATATTGAAAGCATTGACAAGCAATTTCTTACAAACAACTACGGCGCCAACAACGGCATCTTTTTCAAAGCAGGGGTTGACTTCAAGCCCGAAGAAATACCCACCACCTGCCGCCAAAATACCTTTGGTTCGCTCGAATTCGAAGACAACATCGCCTGCTATAAAGGAAATTATGAATTAATTTCTGCTACCGGTTTGACTGAATTGCAGGAGTTTACCCGGGTATTGAACAACGAACCCGGCAAAATTGACCGTTTCCTCGATATTGACCGCACCCTTTGGATGCTGGCACTCAACAATGTAATGGTCAACCTCAACAGCTACTCCGGCAACCACAGTGTCAATTATTACATGTACCGCGACGAAAACAACCGTTTTCAACCGGTTCACTGGGACTTGAACCTTTCTTTCGGTAGTTATAAAAACACCGGCGGCGGTAGCGGAAGTGACCTCGACTTGAAAGACCTGCAAAACCTGGATCCTTTGTTGCATGCCGAAAACCCGTACAAACCCCTCATCAGCCAATTGCTGAAAGACCCTTTGTACAAGAAAATTTACCTGGCCCACATCCGCCAGATTAATGAAGAAAACTTCCTGAACGGCGCTTACGAAAAACGGGCACAAGAACTTCAGGGCCTTATCGTAGTACCTTTCAATGATGATAAATATAAGGTGTACAACCTGGAAGATTTTCAAAAAAGCCTGCGCGAAACCGTCGGCAAACGCAGTAAAATTCCAGGATTGGTCGAATTAATGGCAAAACGCTCCAAATACCTGAAAGTGCACCCCGAATTGACTTCCCTGCCCTCTGCCGTAACCGATGTATTGGTACAAAGCCGGGCAAAATTCGAAAACAAAAAAGTCAATGCTTTCCGCCTGACCGCAAAGGCCGACCGCTTTCCCAAACGCGTTTTGGTGTATTACCGCTTCAGCGACCGGGAGGCGTATGATGTAATGCCGATGAATGAAGAGCCGTCCACGGATTTGCCTACTGGCGTGAAAAACTTCACCGTCAATGTGGAAGCAAAAACAACCGATGCCACCCTCGATTATTTTATCATGGTGGAAAATGCCGGTACCGTATCCTTTTCTCCTGCCGATTACACCAAAAAGCCCTTCAAAGTAAAACTGAGTGAACTCAATAAATAAACAAAACGGCCGACAGCTTTCCTGTGTGCCTTTTTCGATTGTTATGATAAAACAACACTATTGTACGATTCTTTGCGCTTTACTGTTCATTTTGCCAACGCTGTTGCCTGCGCAAGATTTTTACGGTACCAGTATTCAGGAAGTTAAGGTCGATTTGCCTTACAAAAACTGGGATGTCAAACTGGACTCCATAAAAAAAATTAACCCCGAGGCCCGCCTTACAGGCACTGCCTTGGTGAATGGTGCACGCTTTGATAGTGTGGGTATTCGATACAAAGGCAACAGTTCCTACTTCCGTACCCGCAACGACACGTACAAAAAACTGCCGGTCAATATCCGCCTCGATTACAAAATAAAGTCGCAAAAAATCAAGGATACCTATTCCACCATTAAGCTGTCCAATGCTTTTTTGGATCCTAGTTTTATCCGCGACCCCCTGGCGTATGAGGTAATTCGCAAATATATGCCCGCACCGCAGTGCAATTTTGCCAAATTGTACCTCAACAACAAGTATTACGGGCTGTATATCAATACCGAATCCATTGATGCTGCCTTTATCAAAAAACACTTTGATACCAATGCAGGCTTTCTCGTAAAATGCGACCCCGACAACTGGAAACGGGTGCGCAGCCAATCCGGTTGCCCCAAAGGTGAAAATGCATCCCTAACCTACCTCAACGACAATACCGGTTGTTACGATGCATTTTACGAAGTGGATAATCCAGCAGCCTGGAAACCACTCCTCAACCTGATTAAAGTCTTGAATAAAACGCCTGATAAGATCGAAACGGTGCTGGATGTAGACCAAACCCTGTGGATGCTGGCGATCAACAATGCGATTGTAAACCTGGATAGTTACAACGGCTCCCTTTCACACAATTATTACCTGTGGTTTGATACGACCGGCGTAGCGCACCCGCTCATCTGGGACCTTAATATGTCTTTTGGTGGATGGCGGCGCAATTTTTCTTTTGAGGAAATGCCCGACGAGCAACTGATTCAATACCAGCCACTTGCTGAAATTGACAACCTCAAACGTCCGCTGATTTCCAAACTGTTGCGCATTCCCCTGTACCGGAAAATATACCTGGCGCATCTCCGCACCATTTCAAACGATTATTTGCAAAATGGGCAGCTGGTGACCCGCGCCCAAGCGATGGTGAAAGACATTGACGCAGCGGTCAAACAAGACACGATGAAGCTGTACAGTTACGCGAACTTTCAAAATAGCCTGGATAAAACCGTGGTGGATGGACCCGATCACATCATTGGCATTAAGCAATTGATGGAAAAACGGGCACAGTATTTAGCCAAACATCCTTTGCTAAATAAAGTACAACCAACCATTGCCGAGGCCAAGCACACCAAAGAAGGCGAAAAAGTAAAAATTACGGCACGCCTGAGTACAGCAAAAGCAGGTTGGTTGATGTATCGGAAAGCAAAAGGTTTTGCGTTTAGCCGCACTGCTATGTGGGACGATGGCACCAACGGCGACGTTACCGCCAAAGACGGGATTTACACAACGGTGATTGACGCTAGTTTGTGCAAACACTACTATATCGCCGCAGAAGGGGAAGAAGGCGCTGCAACCTTCCCGGAACGGGCTTCTTTTGCGTTTTTATCCGTAGAATAAAAAATGGTTGTTGAGTTGGCTGTACTAAGGTTAAGCCAACTCAACAATGGTTACGCCATCACCACCTGCATCCGGCTCCGGATGATACACCCGCGATACACTTCCCCCGTATTCACGCAGTTTCTGTTTTACGAAATTGCGCAAAATGCCATTGCCTTTTCCATGCAGAATGCGCAATACGGCAGCATTGGATAACAAGGCATTGTCCACAAATTTTTCGAGCACTTTATACGCTTCTTCTTTGCTCATGCCCCGCAAATCGATCTTCGATTCGAATGCCGCAGCATGTTGCAGGTCGGTTGCGGTAATATTGGAGGTTTGCTTAATCGGTTCTGCCGCGGGCAATAATTCGCGCAATGCCACCGTCACCTTGAGTTCGCCCAATTGCACCACCGCTTTCTGGCCTTTCATACTCTCAATCTTTCCCGTTGCACCTCCTGCGCGCAGGCGCACGAAATCGCCCACCGCAAGCGGACGACTTGACGCGGAAGGCGTATTTTGCTCTTCCAGGCGCACCACTTCTGCATTGATTTCATCTACCGCCTTGGCTTTTTCGGCCCGTTCTTCGCGTAGTTGTGTACTGAATAGTTGGGCTTTTTCCAGGTTTTTCTCCTCTTTGAGTTGGCGCACAATTTTATCTACCTCGCGGGCAACATTGGCGCTTTGGCGCAATTCGTGTTCTTTTTGATCCAGTTTGAGGCGCTTGCGTTTTACCTCCAGGTCTTGGTGCAAACTATCGTAGGTCTTAATTAAACGCTCCAGCCCTTGCTCTTTATCCAGCACCGAACGCAAGCGCTCTTCCAATTCCTGTTTTTCGCGTTGCAATTCCACCAAAATATCATCCACCGCGGTTTCGCTCCCGGTGCGGTTGCGCGCATAGTCGATAATTTCTTTAGGCAAACCACTTTTGGCGGCAATTTCAAAGGCATAACTGCTGCCTGGTCGACCCACTTTTAGTTCGTAGGTAGGCGAAAGGGTATCTTTATCAAAGTGCATATTGCCATTGAGGATGCCCGGATTGCGGAAAGCGAACACCTTCAAGTTGGAATAGTGGGTGGTAATCACCGCAAAAACGCCTTTTCGGTGCAATTGACGCAAAATCGCTTCGGCAATGGAGCCACCGGGCTTAGGGTCTGTTCCGCTACCAAACTCGTCGATGAGCACCAAGGTTTGTGGCGTTGCTTTCTCGATAAACGCGCGCGCATTTTGCAAACGCGACGAATAGGTACTCAAATCATCATCCAGGCTTTGCTGGTCACCGATATCGGCAAAAATCTGCCGGAACACGCCCATTTCACTCAATTCATGCATTGGCACCAACAAGCCACTTTGCACCATCAATTGCATTAAACCGACCGATTTCATGGCCACCGATTTACCGCCGGCATTGGGGCCGGACAGGATCAGCATGTGGTTCTCGGAGTTCAATTTCAAGTCAAAATGCACCGTTTTGCGGTTGCTCGCCTTGTTTTTCAGGTACAAAAGCGGATGATAGCCCTTGCGAATACCGATAAACGGTTTTTCCTTCAACACCGGCATATTGGCGCGCATGGCAATGGCTACCCTCGATTTTGCATAAATTACGTCATAGCGTATGAGCGCCTGTAAGTACGCGCCAATCATGCTGCCATACGGGCGAATTTGATCGCTCAGATCGCGCAAAATTTTAAAAATTTCCCGCTTTTCTTCGTGCTCCAGATCGAACAGGTCATTGTTAATTTCCACAACCGGCTCAGGTTCAATAAATACCGTACGACCGGTATCCGATTCATCGTGGATGATCCCCTTGATTTTGCGTTTGTGTTCGGCTGGTACCGACAAAACGCGGCGGCCATTCCGGAAGCTCTCCGGTGTATCAGAAAGCCAGCCTTTGGCGCGGTATTCCTGAATGATTTGGCGGAAGCGGCCGTCGAGTTCACGCACTTTTTGCTGCATTTCACGTCGAATACGCATCAATTCAGGCGATGCGTCCGGGCGAATGTCTCCTTTTTCATCAAACACTGCCATAATCGCCTTGATCAGACCGTCGTCAAAACTGAGTGGCCGTATAATATCGTACAATTTGGGATAAATATCCTTTTTTGGTCCCGATCCGAAATATTTAAAAATATCGCGCATCATCATTAAAATGCGCAGAATCTGTTGAAAAGACTCCATTTGAAGCGTATAACCTTCAATTTCGAGCATGCGCAAATCAGGACGCACGTCATAAAAAGTCTCTAAAGGGAAACGGTCATTTTTTTCAAGTGCCATTTTGTATTCGCGCACTTCCCGCAACTGCAGGTCAATTTCATCAAAACGGATAGATGGCCCCAGGTTCCGAAGTTCTTCGGCCGCCATGACCGTATGTGCTTCTTTTTCAAGCAAATCAATGACTTTGTCAAACTCTAACTTCCGGTAAACGTCTTTTGGCTCGAAATGCATGGTAAAACAGGTAATAGGAAAATGACTAAAAACAGTTCCAAACTGGTTGCCAAGTTCAGAAAAAAATTTGAATGTGCCATCGTAAATCAAACACACAGATGCTGATCGTACAAACAAATTTGGCAAATTTTAGTTCCTGAACCAAGCAATTTAAATCCCGACCCAACCGTATTCTTATAAAAAGGACCGCCCAATATAGATACACGCCGCTTAACATTAAAAATATACCAAATAGGGTAAAACAACCTCGCCAAACAAAATTATTATCTATTTTTTTTAAAATTTTTAAAATAAAAAAACAACAAACAGCCGTACTGGCAGAATATTACACAAGAAAAGTACTCAATTTTCCCCCTCCAAAAATGTTTAAGTTCATTTAACAAAAGAAAACCACGTGTTTATTAACTAAAATCTTAACTTTGCATTGCATTTTAACGCTTCTCTTTTATTCCCGTACAAAATCTTAATCCATGACTTCAACCTATTTCCTCATTTTCCTCACGCTTACTGCTACGGCATTTTACGGATTGACCAACGACAAAACTGAAGCACCTTCAGAAGAATAAATGAAACCGTTTATAGTTGGTGATTCAAAACCCTTAAAGAAAATCCTCAGATAATAGCAACCGCTTTACGCTGAGGATTTTTTTATTACCCTACTACATAACAATGTATATCCTAATCTTTTTTTATAAATAACTTCGGTACTAATTTCATTTTTTTCCCTTAAAAGTCGCTAAGACGCGCCAAAAACCTCCATTTTCTCCTTTTAAACTGTCTTTTTCATTGTTGCGGCACGTTTGTTGCTTGTTACAATCTATAATCTTCTTGTCATGAAAATCACGCAATCTTTTTACGCTGGCGATCGCTGGCATAATCTCGACACGTCTGAAGGCTTCTCTGCGGAGCAGGCGCAACTCGTATTGGTTTTTGGCGAGCGCACCCTGCTTGAACAAGGCCATTGGTACGCTAATTTTAAGGAAACCTACCCGGCAGCCTCGGTGCTCCTGTGTAGTACCTCCGGTGAAATTTATCAATCGGCTGCCCACGAGGGTACCGTTGTGGCGACTGCCATTCAGTTTGAAAAGACCCAAATTCGAAAGGCCCAGGCAACTATTTCCAACTACCAACAGAGTTTTGAAGCAGGAAAGTCCCTTTCAGCGGCTTTACAAGGAGACGATCTTAAAATGATTTTTGTACTCTCCGATGGTAGCAAAGTAAATGGCAGTGATTTGATCAAAGGCATCAACGAAAACCTGAGCCCCCACGTTTCGGTGTCGGGCGGATTGGCAGGGGATGCTGCGCGGTTTGAAAAAACCGTGGTGGGACTAGATGCCGATCCGACAGAGGGCCAAATTGTAGCCATTGGCTTATATGGTAAAGATTTGGAAGTTGGACACGGTACCATGGGTGGTTGGGATGTTTTTGGCCCCGAACGCCAAATCACGAAATCCAGTTACAATATACTCTATGAATTTGGTGGCAAAAAAGCCCTCGATTTGTACAAAGAATACCTGGGTAAATATGCGTCCGAACTGCCCGGGGCTGCATTATTGTTCCCGCTTTCGATGAAAATTTCCCAAGATGCAGAACCGGTAGTGCGAACCATCCTTTCAATTGATGAAAACGAGGGTAGCATGGTATTTGCCGGAGAAATGCCCGAAGGTGCCTATGTGAACCTGATGAAAGCCAATTTTGATCGCCTGATTGATGCAGCGGCTACAGCGGCCGAACAAACGTTGCTCACTCCAGATAAAAAACCGGACCTTGCAATCCTTGTAAGTTGTGTAGGACGGCGCTTGGCGCTAGGGCAACGCATCGACGAAGAAATTGAAGCGGCGAAAGAAATTTTTGGCGAGCATACCTTTATGACCGGCTTTTACTCCTATGGTGAAATATCGCCCTTAGCAACCGGAAAATGTGACTTGCACAATCAAACCATGACAATTACTACCCTAACGGAATCGAAATAAGATGACGCCATTGGTACTGGATATTGGAAAACTTCATCCATTATTAAAAAGACAAATTTTTAAATACCTAAAAAACAGCTATCTTGATGAAATCAGGGTGGTTGATTTTATTTCTGCCGTTAATGATTCTTACCTGAATTATGAACGTGATAAGGAACTATTCGATCATTCTACCCAACTGAATGACCGCGAATACGCCGATATTAACCGCCAACTAAAACTTGAAGTAGCGCAGCGCAACCAATCCTTCGAAAAGCTGGTGGAAGCCGCGCGCGCCCTGGAAGTGCCCAATGTTTACCAACTACCCGATTTCAATGCTGAAAACTTACTTGGACTGGTTGAGTTTTTGAAACAACAGATCATTTACCAGAAAAGCATTGAAGATCAACTCATTCAGGCTAAAGATGCAGCGGAGGAAGCAACCCGCGCCAAATCGGAGTTTCTCTCTATTATGAGCCACGAAATCCGCACGCCGCTCAATGCGATTGTTGGACTCGTGTACCTGATGAAGCAGGAGGACAACACCCCCGTCATGGTGGAAAACCTGGATACCTTGCAATTTGCGGCGGATAACCTTTATATTTTGATCAATGACCTGCTCGACTTCAGTAAAATTGAGGCGGGAAAAGTGGAATTGGAGTACACGGACTTCAATTTCAAACAGTTGGTACATAATATTCAAAAATCTTATCAGCCTAAGGCCGACGAAAAAGGCTACAAAGTGGTTTTGGAAGCCGATGAACGTGTGCCAGATACCCTCGTTGGAGATTCCTTGCGCTTAAGCCAGATCTTATCCAACCTGGTTTCAAATGCCATCAAATTTACAGAAAATGGCGCCGTAACCATTGTTTATAAATTATTGGGGGTACAGCAGGAAAAGGCACAAATCGAAATTTCCATCATAGACACTGGCATCGGCATTGCACCTGAACATCAACAAAAAATATTTGAACTGTTTACGCAGGCAAGTTCGGTTACAACCCGCAAATTTGGGGGAACCGGACTTGGCTTAGTGATCACCCGCCGTCTATTACAACTCTACAAAAGTGATATTTTGTTGGAGAGCACGGTCGGAAAAGGTTCGCGTTTTTATTTCAACCTTGAACTTGAAATAAGCAAAACTGCGGCTCCCATGAAAGAAATTGCTCAAACCGACGCTGAATCTAGTCCCCTTGAAGGGGTACGCCTGTTAATGGTGGAGGATTTTATTATTAACATTAAAGTTGCCTCCAAATTTTTCACCCGCTGGAAAATCGATTTCGAAATTGCCGAAAATGGGCTTTTAGGCGTAGAAAAGGCGCGAAACAACCAATACGACCTGATTCTGATGGATATTCAAATGCCGGAAATGGACGGTTATGCCGCCACGCAAATGATCCGTCAGTTCGATCCCAATATTCCAATTATCGCATTGACCGCCTCGGCTACCATCAGCGATAAAACCAAATCGTCGGAAGTGGGCATGAATGATTACATCCCAAAGCCCTTCAATCCCAACGACTTGTTTACTAAAATTGCCAAATACGCAGGCCGGCAATTATAAAAAACATACCACCCCGTTTACTTGCTTCCTATCAAGTGCCCAGGGTGGCCATGCTTTTAAAAACTGCTTTATCGTGCCGACGCAACCACCAACTGTTGGGCGTGGCGCTTATCTTTGGTCTCCAACACCAGCGTATAGATGCCCGCAGGCACCAAACTCAAATCAAGTGCGCGCGTGTGCATGCCCGGCAGGTAAAACTGGCCCGTTTCCCAACTCCTTACTATCTGACCCTGCTGATTGAATAAACGCAAACCAATGGTACTTCCACGGGCTAAAGTAAACCCAACTTTTACCTGATCGCTGGCCGGATTGGGTGAAAGCACCGGATATAAGGCATCCTGAATGGTATAAAACTGCGGATCGTCGCCTACCCCACTCACATCGTCCAACACAAGATCCTCATCGCCAGGCTGATAACTCAGGTACAGCAAGGGCAAGTAATACATTTCATTGTCGGTATTTTCACCCCAGGTGACAAACTGCGGTGGACTATTGGGGTTTTCCACGTTGTTTGCCGTGTTATCATAGGTGGCATAAGCATGAATGACCGAGTTTTTTGGCAGCGGGATCAGTTTTTTAAAGTAAAACATGCCCTGCCAATTGAAATCCCAGTCATTTACCCGAACCATATTGATCGTGTCCTGATTGGGCGTGATGGCAAATACCTCCCAGGCCTGTCCCAATTTATGGCAATGTGGCTGCACGCCCACCATGCTTGCATCCTCCGGAATGGTCCAGGTACCATGAAATTTCTTGACCTGATTGGCCGGTATGATAAATGGTCCATTGGTTAAAGTACCCGCAAACGGGATCATTACCTTACTTTTCAAGAAGCGGGTGGCCGGTTTTTGGGCAAAAAACAGGTTTACACTGCTGCTATCTTGCTCATCGGAAGCCGTTGGAGCGTAATGCATTTGCAATTTCAAGTCGGAATTTGCATACAGGCGTTGTGCAATACCCTGGGTAAACACGATCGGTTTTTGCCCCGGCACATACCCCGGCAATTGGTCATTCAGGCCATTTAAGGTAGAAAACTGTCCACCAGGATAGCCATAACCGGGTGCAGCAGCATCATCTGCCGCAGCAGTGCCACTCGTATCCTGCCAGACCAGACAGTGGTGTACAATCTGTTTATTCCCCGGCCGAACTTCCAGCGCTACCAAATCTTTATCCTCTGTAAGTCCAGTAGGTATCACAAAATACCGATATTCGTCCATACCATCCCCTGCATGGGTGTAGGATTGCGCAAACGAAACCACCAAATCGGGTAAACCCACTTGTGAACCAACAGGAAAAACCGGCAAAGCAGGTTCATCGGCTGGATTGCCTTGCACCATGCCTTGCGCCACCCAATCGGCAATCAATTGAACCTGATCGGCGGTAAGGTGATTTTCCTGCTGGTATTCCTGATACCCTACTTCGGCCTTCCAGGGGGGCATGTACCCGATTTCGGTCACATAAGCGATCATGCTCGACCAGGAAACAACCTCATCATAATTGGTCAGCGAAAAAGGCGCTACCTCACCCGGTCGATGGCAGGTAGTGCAATGGTTGTAAATAATGGGGGCAATATCTTTGCTGTAAGTAATGGTTTGGGCGGCTACCATACCTGTAAAACTCAAAAAGCAGCAACAAACGAGGAGTAGTTTTTTCATGACAATTTTATTGAAAATGAAAACCGGGTAGCACCCAAAAGGCACTACCCGGGTCTAAATCAGGGTTTAAGGCAGGGTAATTGGAGTTGAAACCAGCCCAACAGTCAAAGTTGCCTGGTCATCACAGGTACCGGTACCAAAATCGAGCGTCTTTTTGGCAGTGTTTCCTGTTTTTACTTCAATGGCACCGCTTACAATCCACGCACAATCCAATTCCTTGCGCAAAGGACTGGTTGTTTTGACCGTGTACGTCTTGCCATTGGTGTCTACACCCGTAATATTGAGGCTAATATTGTACACATCATCCGCTTGCTGATTCAAACCGTTGGTGCTGGTGCCTTCCACCTGAACCACGGAAAAAGTGCCGCTGTAGGTGGTGGTGCCTCCTTGCGGATTCACCACAACACCGTTGCTAATGCTGCCACTGTAGGAACCTGGTCCTGAACAACTTACCGAATAAGTGCCCGAAACGGTGTAACCTTTGTACTTAAGGTTTACCAAAGTAATAGAAATGGTGATGCCCGTCTGACTGGCTGGTCCGCTGAAAGTTGCTATAATCTGGCCGGAAATCTCCTGACCTTTGGCCGTTGTACAGCCGCTCGCATAATCGAGGGTGAGCACTTTGGGATAGGTTCCCTGCGGAGAAACGCTTACGGTTGGACAAGCGTTACGGTCCTCCACCTCTGAGCCAGCAAAGCCGTTCAGTGCAGGATTGCTCAAAGCCTGTTCGAGGGTTGTATGCCAAATTTCGGTATAAATGGTTTCCGCTTTGGCATAATCCGACGTACTGGTTTTATCCTCCTCCGAGATTTGGGTGTCATTATCTTCTTTTTTACAAGCAAAAAAAGAGACCATGGAAATGCTCAACATCAGGGCGAGCAGTTTGAAAGAACGATTCATTTTGTTGTGTTTTTTTGTGAACGATGCCTGTTTGACTGCAAATTAGGGCCGCGTTTAATGGGCATCACCCTACTTTCAACCAAGTGCGGGATTTGTTCAACCAACGGAAAAAAAGGCTAAAAAAAATCGGTTCGCTGGCTTGTCACCGAGCGAACCGACGCTTATTTGTAAAATATCTTGCAGACCAGAGCGGCCCTCTTTCTAATAAGTTATTTTAACCATACCAGGTTTACTCCACACCCGCTGGTCATTCTCGTAATATAAAAATGCCTGACTTGCAGGTGCTTCAAAAGTACCCGCAAGATCCACCCGCAGATCAAGGGCAAGGTTTTTGGTTGTATGGGCGGCTAAACGCTCAAAATGGAACACCGCAAATCCGTCCCACAACTCATAAAAATCGCATTGTTTTTCATCCATCAGTTTTTTGAGCTGCCAGGGCTGCAAACTCAAGCCCGCCGGAATACCAATCACCATCATGGGAGAAGCCAGTTCATCGGCGGTTTTGTTTTGCAGGGTGGCGCGTAATCGTATGGTTTGGCCAACCTGCGCCTGGGTTTGCTCCAGTTCGGTGGCAAATTGCAAAGGGCAGTTTTTAGCGTTGCGGGGCTGCCGGGAAGCATATTGGATTTCAAGGTCAAAAGTCGGTGCCTTGGTCATTTTTTCAAAAAACACTTCGATTTCGGGATCCGCTGAAGAAAAGTAGCGCTCAAGACCTTTTAATTCAATGTTTTTGGTGCTTTGGGCAGATACAGGCTGCTCCATTACCCGTTTTCCATCTACTTGTACAACCATGACGCCGCTTTCCGAATTGTTTTGGTTGGCTTTTGCAAATTCGACCAGGGCTTTCAGGGCCAGTACGGTACTTTGGGTGCTGCCATAACCGTATTCATTTTTGGAGGCCGTGATGAATCCGATTGCTTTTTGTAGCGCTCCTTTGGACTGGCCGTTTTTCATCAAAGCCAATGCCGCAAGCGCGGTTGTTTCAATGCGAAAACACGGTCCGCTGCTACTCATTACCGAATGCGTATTGCCGATCCAGGAGCCGTCTTCTGCTTGTTTTTTAAGCAAAATATCCACTAAATGCTGGGCACGCGGGTCTTTTAAACAGTATAAAGCATTGGCCATCAATGCCAATTGGTAATCATCATCTGTATTAAGCGCCTGATTATACGAAACTTCAATTTCCCGGTTGAATGCTGCGCCATATCCTGCTTCACTCAACGCCCAGGCAATATAGGCCCCAATTACCCCATTGCTCTGCCATCCATGCCAGTCCTCCCGGCGTATCCAGCCCCCTTTGCCATCGCGACGGCTTTTGAGCCATTCCACAGAGCGCTTAATCAATTGCTGATCCACCTGAAACACTTTAGACATGTCTGTAAATTCCAGAATACCATAAGCGGTGAGTCCTTCGTGCGCCGGATCGCGGCCCCACCAGTCAAAACCACCACTTTTACATTCATACGCCACCAATTTTTGATAGCCATCTTTTAATAAATCCATTGCGCGACTTTCCGTTTCGGGTTGAGCGCGACCCGTGCTGCGCAACAAATCCAACACCAGTAAATTGGGGTAATTACTGCTCGAAACTTGCTCAAAACAACCATTTGGCTGTCGCAACATCCGCTCCATACCTTTTATTACGTCGTTGAGTGCCGAACCGTACACAGTCAATTTGGCCTGCATGGTCCCTTCCACGGGCTGGTTGAAGTGGAGTTGCCAATTATTTTGCGGTTTGCTGCCCGCCAGCACCATTTTTACCGGAAAACCTCGGTCGTAGGTACGAATGGATTGGGTGATGGCATCTTCCTGCCCGTTGGATGCTTTAAACGTCAAGTTCATCGCCTGCATTTCCCCGACATGTGCTGTATCCGGGCGGATTACATATTTTAAAATTACACTTGCCGTCGATTTTGCGGCTACTTGCAACGCTTGATTTTGTGGTTGGCCTGCTGCTGGGATTACCTCAAAATTTTGGGGCAGCACCGCATCAACATTTCCCGAAAGGGTTTGTGTCGTGTTGTTGTTGAGCACCACTTTTAGCAGCAGGGTATCGCCTGCGATGACACTTTCGGGTATTTTTACGGCCAATTCAACCGGTTTTTGAGCAAAAAACTTGATTTCCTGGTGTGCTGGCTGACCGGCATTACCGATGCCTTCGAGGGTAGCGCGGAAGTTGCTGACCGCGTCGGAGGTATAAAAACGGACCTGCGCCTTGCCATATTGGTCGGTTTGCACGGCAGGATTCCAGTAAATCGTGCTACGGAAATCGCTGCGCTGCGCCGGATTTTGATCGTTTTTGTAATCGGGTGTATAAAAACTGCGGGTGCGGTAATACGTCTGTTGAGATACCCGTTCGCCGTCGATGTACATATCATTCGCAGCCTGCCTGCGTTTTGCATCTGCCCTTGGTTTTGCCGCAACCCCGGCGCGACCAAGTTCGTCTTTGGCGATTTTAACTCTATCTTCTACCAGTACTTCCGGTACGATTTGATCGTCTAAGGCTAACACCTCTTTTTCATCTTCTGTAGGTGCTGTGGTGGCAACCGTTGCATTGATCGATTTGGTCGGCACATTTCGGATTTGGTCTGCTGAAATCACCCGTCTGCCAGGCGCGCTATTTTCAGCCCGCATTTCCTGCACCATCACTACTTCGTCCAAGGGATATTCCGGCTCCGGCATGCAAACGGTCAATTTGTTTACAAACCCTTTTTTAATATTTATATTTTCCTGAATATCTGATTTATAGCCAGTAAAACTCGTCCTAAATTCATAGATCCCCGGACTGAGTTCCAGTTTGAAATTACCTTGTGCATCGGAAACCGCGCCTTTCACTACTTTTTGTCCACGCATAGCAGCGATTGTAACGGCCAAAAGCGGTTCTCTCTGGTCGTCCGTTATTTTTCCCATTACGATCGTTGACCCGTCGCCGCTGGGGTAGGAAACAAATTTTGAAGCAGTTGCCGTTTTTTTCCAGGAAACCAATTGAATCTTGTTATGATAGGTACGAAGGGGGAAATACTGGTCGTTGCCGTAGAACAAATAGGTAAATTTGGTAAAATCAGGCTTATTAAATGCAAAATTACCCTGTACATCCGTCGTAACCCGTGGTCCGTTCGGGTATAATTGCACCATTTGTCCAGCCCATGGTTTTCCATTTTTATGCACCACGGTGCCTGCAACTTCCATGCGTTCCTGCGTGTGTGCAAATACCAGCGCGGGGGCCTGAACCACCGATTTCCACTCAAAACGACGCCAACCCTGGGTCATCAGCAAAAAATCCATTGCTTGCTCGGATTTGGGCTCGGTATCGTCAAAATAAAAATTGGGTTCCTCTATTTTACCTTTGACATCCTGTTCCAATAAAAGACTGGCCAGCAAATGCCCTTGCTTGTTATCGGCATAACTGAGCAACTTTTCATCAACCACCGCCAAAGAAAAATTGCCTTTCACCGGGCGACCGATGCGATCATGCACCGCGATATCCAACTGTACTTCTTCCCGAGGCAGATACTGTGTTTTATTGGGTTTGATGTCTACTTTCAAGCCACGGTCGCGGCTCACGAACACCAGCCGTTCTGCCTGGGCATTTTTTTGTTCGTCCAATAAGGTAAAACGCGCAATGCCGATCGGCAAATTTTTGGTGTCGATGCGCGCGGTTTCGCCTGCCTTGGTAAGTTTAATCGTTTTAAAAAAGAAAATTTTATCTTGTACGGCGCCCACCAAATGGACGACGCCTGGCCGTGTACCGTTAATATTGAACACCAATTCGTTCGCATCGCGTGCCTGTAAGCGCAGGGCCAGGCCTTGATTTTGTAGCGCAGGCAACTTGAAACGCTGCACGGCTGTACCGGCTTGAAAGGGCTTGGTCAATTCCGCATAGTAAGTTGCGCCAGCCTGCGGCAGCATTTCAAACGCCCCCATCCCATCGTGGTAGCTGCTAAAACTGCCCACTTTTTCGGCTTTATCATTAAAAATAGCGCCTTCCACATCGGCTGGTTTGCCAAATTCATTGAGGGCTTTAAAAGCCATACGCGTTGGAATACCGGCAAACCAATCGCCACCTTCGGGGAAAAACGTCAAGTCAATTTTGTTGAGCACAATCGGGATTGCCCTGGAAATCGACTCCGTTTGCCCTTTGTGTTCGAGGGTAATATTGAGCAAACCATCGCTGCTGGTGAGGTCTTTGGGCAGATCAAAACGCACTTGTGCCCGGCCGTTTGCGTCAGTTTGGGTGGTATTTTGAAGGATATTTTTCCCATTTATCGCTGCTGAAAAATGCAGGGTTTGGTTCCCAAGTGGTTTATTATCAAGCCCTAAGACATCGAATCGGGCATCTACCAGGTCGCCCGGACCGTATGCTTTCCGTTCAAATTCTAGTTTCAGATTCAAGTTGGGAAGCACCACCTTTTGCAGGGTAATTTCGCGTTCAAAACTGCTTTCGGTGTTTTTCATCCAGCTGGTGTAGGCGCGGATTTTGTACAAACCACCGGGCAGATTTGCATGTAGGGCAAATTCGCCTGCCGCCACGCCATCCGGGGCAAGCATGTTTAGTTTTTGCAAAACCGCACCGCGCGGGTCGAGCAGTTCGACGTACAAAATCTGGCTGAGCGCAGGCATTAAGTCGCCGGCATTGCGCAGATAGGCATTGAACCACAGCGTTTCGCCCGGCCGGAACAGGGTGCGATCGACTTGCAGGTACAATTTTTCGGGTCGTTCCAACGCTTGCCGGGTAGCCAGTTGGGCCTTCAATTGTTGGAAAACGGTGCTATCGCCTGCAATATAGGGTTGGCGGATAGACATACGGGGCGTTGCCGGGCTGGATGGTGCGAACCAGGACAGCAGGGCCAGTAGGATAGAGATGGAGTGTAGCATGGTACTTGGATTTTTTTGGGATAGGATGCAGCATGCTGGAAAATTACACACGTGGCTACAATTGAACCGCAATCATTTGCTGCCACGTGGAAAGATACAACACTTTTTCTGTGGCGCTTTTAGCATACCCAAAAATCAAATCTTGGGTACTTAATAATGAAATAGGTTGGTTATTCAACACACAACCCGTTTCAAGATCCAACTGCATCACGCTGTAGTTACGGATCAAAAACAAACGTCCTTCAAAATCAAAAATGGAACCTTCTGCCAATAAGGCGTTATAAATCCCCCCTCCTTGACGCCAAATTTCGGCACCTGTTTGCGCATTTAAAGCGCGGGTAGAATAATTGCTGAGTTCAATCAATTTATCCTCGATCAGAATAACGTCGTTCAATTTTGAGGTGGTAACCGTCCAGGTAATCGCCCCATTTATCAAATTGAAGCAAGCTAGGCGGTCTAAAACGTCATTTTGGGCAAGCCTCAACCAGGCCTGATTACCCTTTACAATAAGTTTACCAGCGCCTACTTTATAATTATAGGGTAGCGCAATATCCAATTTTGTATTTTTATTCTGAATGTTAAGCGCCATTAAACGGCTTACAGACCCAATATTCAAATCATATTCGGTTCGGGCAAAAACCGCAAGCGTATCCCCCTCAGAGGTAACCGTAGTTTGAAGCCCTAAAATACCTAAATCATCGAAGTTGGTAAATAGCATTTTAGAACGATACAATTCTGTTTCTTTACCGGTTTGTAATTGCACCCGAACCAACGCGATATTTTTAAAGTTGGTTACATTGGTTGGATAGGCGATCGCAAGCAGTACTTCGCCATTGATTAATTGAAAATTCGGCGAAATGACCGCTCCAACACTGTCACAAGTCCAAAGCGTTTGGACAATGCGGCTGTTTAAATCGAAGGAAACGAATGCGTTGTTTTTATCATCCACCCAGTAAAGGAGATTGCCCTGGAGTTGGCTGTTCTTTTCGGTAATTTTACCAGGGGCTTTCGTATGCCAGTTTAATGTGCCCGTTTTGACATCCAACCCAACCAGTTCGTTCTCATAATCGCCGCCTAACTGACTAAAAATCACCTCATTGCCAAAAAAAATGGGTTTAAAATAGGCATTGTAATATTGATTGGGCGTAGACCAAATTCTTTGCAAGGGTGCAACAAGGGTGGCAACGCCTGCGCAAGGATCAGGTGTAGGTTCGCTGGTTTTGTCCTTTTTACAGGCGAAAAAGCAACAAACCAGCAGCACTAAAAAAAATGTTTTATGGAAATTCATTATAAAATTGGTTTTTTATTTAAAAGTTTGATTTTCAATTATTTAAAAATCATGAATACAGTTCCAAGCCTTTCAAAGACGAAGTACTTCCCGGCCCTTTCGTTTTTACCCGCAACCGAATTTTCCGCGCTTTCACCGGTACAAGTTGCAGGATTTTTTTGTTTCCCACCGTGGTTGATCGCGCTATTTCTTTCCATTTTCCGTTTTCCCAGATTTCTACGACAAAAGACTGGATTGTTTGGCCTTTTGCAATATCCTCTTTCAACACGATGGTGCTGAATTGTTGCATTTTCCCCAAGTCTATGACGCCTGTTTGCTCGGATGGGTTGGGACCTGACCAAACAATTTTATGTCCTTGCGCCAAATCACGGGCAAACGTATTGCGCAATTTAGCACCAAAAGCCACCAATGCCGCCGAATCCTGCGCATGAATCCGCCCCCTGCGATCGGGTGGCACATTGAGGATCAAATTGGCCCCACGCCCCACCGATTTCAGGTAAATATCGAACAATTGATCGGGTGTTTTCACTTTTTCATCCTCTTCAGGGTGGTAAAACCAGCCCGGACGAATACTTACATCACACTCCGCCGGGAGCCAAAGCGCGCCGTTTTCCTGTCCGGTTTGCAGCACCGACCCATCGGGTGCGCCCAATCCGCGCGCGAACCCGGCCGTATCCAGCATGCACCAATTGGTTTCATTGAGGGTGCCGTTTTCATTGCCCGCCCAGCGACAACCGGGTCCGATGTCGCTAAAAACGACCGCATTAGGCTGCAATTGGGCCGCTATTTTTTCAAAACGATGAAAATCGTACACCTGTTTTTTGCCATTGGGGCCTTCGCCATTGGCGCCATCCCACCATATTTCGAACAACTCGCCATAGCCGGTTAGCAATTCCGTCAGGGTGTTGGCATACACATCGTTGTAGGCGGGTGTGCCGTATTGCGGGTGGTTGCGGTCCCAGGGCGACAGATACAGGCCCAATTTGAGTCCATTGCGTTTGCAGGCATCGCTGAGCATCCGCAATACATCGCCTTTTCCGTTCATCCATTTGCTTTCGCGCACCGTATGCTTGGAATATTGGGACGGCCACAAACAAAAGCCATCGTGGTGTTTGGCCGTTATTACCACGCCTTTTGCGCCCGCCTTTTTAGCAATTTGACACCATTGGTCACAGTCGATGGCGGTGGGAGCAAACACATCTTCCGGCTCCGTGCCGTGGCCCCATTCCTGATCGGTAAACGTATTAGGTCCAAAATGAAAAAACAGGTAAAAATTGGTTTCATGCCAGGCCATTTGCGCCGAAGTAGGAACAGGACGGGCCGTTTGCGCACCTGCATTTTGGGCAAAAGCCGTAAAGCAGGTAAAAGCGAGGTAAAACAGGTAAAAAAAACGCATATACATATCGTTGACTTTATTTGCCTCAAAAATTCAAAATTCCTGTGAAACCCCGGTTACTTTTGCAGCATGAAGTATCCAGAAAATGTAATTGCGGCGTTTAAGGCACAATTTGGACACCCGCCCACCCTCATTGTACGCGCACCAGGCCGTATCAACCTGATTGGGGAGCATACCGATTATAATCAGGGATTTGTACTTCCAGCGGCGATCGACAAAGCGGTATATTTTGCAGCGGCCCCTTTGGCTGAGCCACGCATGGATTGTTTAGCCGAAAATTTTGGCGCTTTTGTCAGCATACAACTAACAGACATTCAACCCGTTGCGGAGGGATGGCCCAATTTTTTACTGGGTGTGTACGATGAATTACAAAAGGCGGGTTTCCAGCCAGGCGGCGTACAATTGGTCATGGGCGGCGATATTCCGGCTGGCGCAGGTTTATCCTCCTCTGCGGCCGTAGAAAGTGGTATGTTGCATGTACTCAACCACTTATATCAATTGAACATCCCGACCCTCGAGCTGGTAAAACTGGCCCAGCGCAGCGAAAACAACTTTATCGGATTGCAGTGCGGCATCATGGATATGTTCGCATCGCAAATGGGCCGGGAACAGTGTGCGATTCGCCTCGATTGTCGCAGTTTGGAATATGAATACATCCCGTTTCATGCCGAAGCGTATCGTTTGGTGCTGTGTGATACCGCGGTAAAACACAATTTGGCAGATTCGGAGTACAACACACGCCGCGCAACCTGTGCCGAAAGCGTTCGCTTGTTGCAGCCACATTTCCCAGCGGTACAAAGTTTGCGCGATGTAACCCTGGAAATGCTGGGCATGGCACAAGATTTGCTTCCTCCGTTGCATTATCGTCGTTGCAAACATGTAGTTACAGAAAATGCGCGGGTACTAGCCAGTTGTGCGGCCCTGGAGCAGGATGATTTTGTGCAATTTGGCGCCTTGATGTTTGCCTCACACGATAGTTTACAACACGATTACGAGGTGAGTTGTGCCGAACTGGATTTCCTGGTAGCCCACGCGCGCACCAACCCGGCCGTAGCAGGCGCGCGCATGATGGGCGGCGGATTCGGCGGTTGCACCCTCAATTTAGTGGAAAAAAATAGCATCGAGGCATTTGAAAACGCACAAAAAGCGGCCTATTTGAAGGAATTCGGGGTTGAACTGCATTGTTTTGGGGTAAGCTTGGAGGATGGAGTGAGGAGTGATGAATGATGAATGATGAATGATGAATGATGAATGATGAATGATGAATGATGAATGATGAATGATGAATGATGAATTTATTCATTGTCAATCACAACAACCCCACCGGGGTCAAAAACCTGAAAAACAAATCATTACGACCCCAGCGGGGTCGCATCTTTGTAACCAAAATCATTACGACCCCAGCGGGGTCGCATCTTTGTCACAATCAGATTGAAAACGGCATTCATGATCATCCTTCGGGACATTGTCAACCATATTTGGGCATGTCCAAACTAACAACTATCAACTAACAACTAACAACTACCAACTAACATGCATATTTTAGTAACCGGAGGTGCCGGATTCATCGGTTCGCATACCGTAGTAGCCTTGGTGGAAGCCGGGTTCAAGCCCGTGATCATCGATAATTTTTCCAACTCAGAGCCGCGTGCCCTGGAAGGCATTGAAAAAATATTGGGCCATTCCGTCCCATTTTATCAAGCCAATTGCGACGATGCAGACTTGTTGCGCGAAATATTTGAAAAAGAGCAAATTGGCGGCGTTATCCATTTTGCGGCGTACAAAGCCGTGGGTGAAAGCATGGCCGAACCCCTCAAATATTACCGCAATAACTTAGGCTCGTTGATTACGTTGTTGGAAGTAATGGTAGAAAAAGGGGTGCCCAACCTCATTTTTTCTTCCTCTTGCACCGTGTACGGACAGCCGGATCAACTGCCCGTGACGGAAGATACGCCGGTAAAACCTGCGGAATCGGTGTACGGCAATACCAAACAGGTGGGTGAAGAAATTTTACGCGACACCATTGGAAGCGGCAACCCGTTGAAAATCATAGGCTTGCGGTATTTTAACCCGATTGGTGCACATCCGAGCGCGCATATTGGCGAATTACCGCTGGGGGTGCCGAACAACCTGGTACCTTTTGTAACCCAAACAGCAGCGGGTATGCGGAAAAGCCTGACCGTTTTTGGGGGCGACTACCCTACCCCGGATGGGACGTGCATCCGCGATTATATCCATGTGATGGATTTGGCAGAAGCGCATGTAGCCGCTTTGCAAAAATTGATCGATACCCCGCAGTCCAATTATTATGACGTATTTAATGTGGGTACCGGTCAGGGCAACAGCGTGTTGGAGGTCATCCAAACCTTTGATAAAATCAGCGGGCAGGAAGGTTTGCCGTATGTGATCGGTGCACGCCGCGCAGGTGACGTGGTCGCCGTGTACGCCGATGCGACCAAAGTCAACGCTGGCTTGGGCTGGACCGCAAAACGCAACTTAGAAGATGCTTTGCGGGATGCCTGGAAATGGCAAAAAACGCTGGGATAAAAAAGGCAGGTTGCGCTGGAAATCAGGCCTTGCGCACAAACTCCGATTTGAGGCCCATGGAGCCAAACCCTTCGATTTTACAATCGATGTTGTGATCGCCGTCGGTGAGCCGAATGTTTTTCACTTTGGTACCAGCTTTAACAGGCCTCGGCATGCCTTTTACGGGCAAATCTTTGATGACAATCACGCTATCGCCGTTTTGTAGTTCATTTCCATTGGAATCGAGCACTTTAAGCGTATCGTTTGCGGCCGCTTCTGCGGCTTCTTCCGGGTTCCATTCGTAAAAACATTCGGAACAAATCATCAAGCCTTCGCTGGCGTAGCTGTATTCGGAATGGCATTTCGGGCAAGGTGGCACTTCAGACATATCTTATTTTTTTCAAATTAAAAACAATGTGTTGTAATTGAGCAACAACCAACCTTGTTTCCAACCGTAATTTTGCGCAAAGTTAGGATGTTCAACTAATTTTTCGGTTTCGTCTGCTGATTATTTCAGGTTTGCCTTGCTTGTGTGCAAATGTTTATTGCCTTTCGTTGGCTGCATCGGTTTTTTGCGCAGCAATTTTACAAGTTCAAACCAGCCAACACTGAGCAAGCCTGCCCCAAAACAAACGCCAAGATCTTGTGCCGAAAGCGCTTGCACTTTAAACATACTTGCCAAAAAAGGCACATATAAAATGAGCGCCAACAGGAAACAGGAAATGCCCAGGATGAAAGGAATCGTGCGGTTTTTATTTTTAAAAGACTGATAAACAGGATATACGAAGGATCGGTTGACCAACGTAAGGAACAAGTTGGCGAAAACAAGGGTGCTAAACATACAAGCCCGGATGCCCGCTTCCGGCAAGTTGCGTCCTTGTGCATAAGGATACATGGCCAATACAAACAAAGCAATAACAAAACCTTGTAACAAACTGAACCACAATTCTTTGCGCGTAAACAAGGCTTCTTTGGCCGAACGGGGTGGCTTCAACATGCCATCGCGTTCGGCGGGTTCGTTTTCGAAGGCAATCGCCGCCGTGGGATCCATGACGAGTTCCAGAAAAATAACATGCAAGGGCAACAGGATATGCGGATAAGTCCAGCCCAATACAAGGGGCATTAAAACCGTCAAAACAATCGGTAAATGGATAGAAATGACATACCGAATAGCTTTTCTTAAATTGGTATAAATGCGGCGGCCCATGGATACGGCGGTGACCAATGCGCCGAGGTTATCCGTTAAAAGCACCAATGAAGCGGCACTTTTGGCAATTTCGCTGCCTTTTTTACCCATCGCAACGCCAATATGGGCTGCTTTCAACGCCGGACCATCGTTGACACCATCGCCCGACATGGCCACAATTTCGCCACTTGCCTGCAGGGCCTGCACCACCCGTAATTTTGCCTCCGGAAACATCCGGGCAAAAACTTGCACTTCCCCGACCTTAACCTGAAGCGCTGCATCGGTTAATTCCATGACTGCCGTGCCTTCCATCGTATTTTCCCAACCGACGATACCGACACTTTGGGCAATGTTGCTGGCCGTTTCCGATTGGTCGCCCGTAATCATCAGGACGCGAATACCCGCTTTGCGCAATTGGGCAAAAACAGCCTTGGCATTTTTCTTGGGTGGATCAAAAAAGGCCAATAACCCCTCCAATTCCCAGTTAAAATCGTCTTGAAGCGCCGGAAAATCGGCACCTGCATGAGAAGCGCTGGCAATTGCCAATACCCGAAAACCCTTGGCGGCCATTGTGCGCGCCTGTTCATTCAATTCTTTTTGGCGCTCCTGCGGCAGTTTACAAATTGCGAGGATCCGCTCTAAGCCCCCTTTACACCCAACAATCCGCGTTTTTTCCGCATTTTCCCATACATGCGTCATCATGGGTGGTCGACCAGCAAGCGGATATTCCTTGATAATTTGGAAATTGGCCCGTGGAATTCCTTCCATTTTCGCTTGAACAGCATCTAAAATGGCCTTTTCCATCGGGTCGAACGGGGTTGGCTCGCTGGCCCAAAGCGCCCATTCCAATACCCGATTTTTGCCCGAAAAATCAACTATTTCGGCAACAGACATTTGGTTTTCGGTAATTGTTCCCGTTTTATCCAAACAAATTACGGTAGCAGAGCCCAGGCTTTCTACCGTTTTGGGCTGTTTTGCCAGAATCTGTTCTTTGATCATGCGGAAAGCCCCCAGGCCCATAAAACTGGAAAAGGCCACCGGAATTTCCTGGGGCAAAATAGACATCGCGAGGGTGAGCGAAAACAACAGGGCGCTCAAAAAACTGGGTTCCATCCAATAATTCAGGGCAAACACTAGCACAAAAGCGCCACCGCCTATCCACCCCATTTGTTTTACGAAACGCCTGATTTGTATTTGTAACGGGGTCGGAGCAGGGTCAATTTGGTCGATGGATTTTCCTAACTTTGCGAGTTCGGTACGATTACCGGTGGCTTCCACCAGCAGTTGTCCACTACCGCCTACCATCATCGTCCCTTGAAACAAATGCGCATCGCCCTCCATGGTTTTTTCCACGGGTAAACTTTCACCGGTACGCGCCGATTCATCGATTGAAACATCGTGGGCATCCACCAAGCGGCCATCTGCGGGAACCAAGTCGCCTTCTTCCAGGGCGATCAGGTCACCTGGAACGATTGAATCCGTCGGTAAATCCAGCCATTTCCCATCGCGCATCACCTTTACTTTCGCTTCCGTGTACACGCGGAGGGCATTAATTGCCTTTTCACTTTTGTTTTCCTGGTATAGTTCGATACCCGTAACAAACAGGATAGAAACCAGCATTACAATGGCCTCCAACCAATCGCCGAGTACAAAATAAAGCACACAAGCAACCGCGAGTAAGACGAACATGGGTTCGCGCACGATATCCCAAACCCGCAACCAAAAACGGTTGCGGGAAGTATCTGTCAATGCATTCGGACCGAATTGACGCAGTAAATCGGCCGCTTCCACCGCACTTAGGCCTTTGTTCGTTTTTATCATTTTTATTAATTCGGAATACGCCGCAATTTATCCATTTTTAGCACCCTAATATTGCCTTCTTCCACTACAATCAGGCCTTCACTTTTGAGTTCGGCGAGCACCCGAATGAGGGTTTCTTTGGCGGTACCAACCATTGATGCCAAGTCGTCGCGCAGCAGATGCACATGGCCTTTGCCCTGATCATGCAGCCATACGATGGTTTGTGCCACGCGTTTGCGCACGGAATGATACGCCAATTCTAGCAATTGCTGTTCTTGTTCGTGAATATGATTGGCCAATAACTTCAAAAAATTGGACGTCACATTGGGATTGCTATACAATAATGCATAAAAATCTTCCTTGGGAATTACGCGCAGGGAAGCAGGTTCGAGCGCAGCAGCATTTTCAGAATAAGGACTTTCCTGCAACAAGGCCAAATATCCTAAAAATTGGCCTGGTCCAGCAATGCGTAAAATCAATTCTCGCCCTTCTGTATTGGTTTTATACAATTTAACTTCCCCCGATTGAATGTAAAACAGGTTGTGGGGGTAGTCCTTTTCCTTAAAAACAACATCACGTTTTTTATAATGTCGAACTTCACGATTATCAGACAATTGCAACAATGCTTCTTGTGCTTTAGCCTCGCTCAAAAAACGATCAAAAGTGCCTGTTTTAGGCAAAACCGCAGTGCGCATTCGTTCGCTTTTACGGAGGCGATATTCGATGGTTTGCAACAGAATGGCCATGTCAAAGGGCTTTACGATGTAGTCATCGGCGCCCAGTGCCATCCCTTTTCGGTAATCTTCTTTTTCGGCAAAAGCGCTCAAATAGATAAACGGGATATCGGCCGTAAGCGGGTTTTTTCCCAAGCATTGCAATACCTCATATCCATTTAATTCAGGCAATTGCACATCACACAAGATCAAATCCGGGATCAATTGCAAAGCCAGGGTAATGCCCTCGCGTCCTTGTTCCACGGCATAGGCATCATACCCATTGAGGGTTAGAATGTCCAATAGGTTGTTGCGTTCCGATGCTTCATCCTCGATAATAAGTATTTTTTTCACGCTATTTTTCATGCGCACGGCTTTTTGGATGTAAAAAAGCACGTTTTTGAGCCCGCTTACCAATGACAAGGGTTTGGGAAGTAAATGACCTTCATTGAGCGGCTAAAAGAAGTGGCAAAGGGAGCAGCAAAGCAAGGGTATAAAAAACACAATAGCCGCTATCAAGGGGATCTTGACAAGCGGCTAGAGTGCAGGAAGATGGTGCTTATACTGGGGGAAAGAAAGAAGCGCGTTTTAGATTAGGTAATCAATGCTTTTTTGGCGTATACAGGAATGCCTACTTGGGTGACACAAAGAAAAGCATACTTTAGCCCACCGCACAAGTACCAGCTTGTAAGTGTGTAGTTTGATCTGATAACCGTGCATTTACATGTAGTGTAGGTACAATTAATTTTATCACTGGTTACAAATTTTAATGATTTATGTGTACGGACACGCGTTTTCAACTTAATTTTTAGTACTTTTCGCAGGAATTTGCTAACCTATGCGCCATTTTATCCTTGCTCTATGCTTTCTTTCGTCCGTATTGGCATCTGCTCAGATGCCCGTTTATTTTCAATATGGCGTGAAAGATGGTTTGCCCAGCAACCTGATTTATTGCTGCACCCAGGATCACAATGGGTTGCTTTGGTTTGGCACAGACAAAGGATTGGTATGTTATGATGGCAATCGTTTTCATACCTATACTACAAAAGATGGTTTGCCCGATCCGGAAGTGTTGATGATTTATGAGGATAAGCAACACCGGATGTGGATTTGCTGTTTTCGGCACAAACCCTGTTATTATAAGGACGGCAAGTTCCATACTGCGAAAGAAGATCCGATGTTGGATCAAATCAGTTTTAAAACGGGCTCTTTCGATATTTCAGAAGATGTTGATGGCAGTATTTGGCTGGCTGCCTTGTCGGGCGAGTTGTACCGCATCAAAGACAATCAGGTCACTTTTTTTGATATGGTTATTTCTGTGGTAAAAGCAGGTATGGTGGGCGACTCACTTTACGCCTATTGCTTGGGATCAATGCAACTTAAAACCGAAACTGGCTGGAAAATGGTAGACAGCCTTCAACGCTTCTGGAACCACGAACCCAACCATGAATTTGTCAATGTCAGTACCAAAGGTCGGCGGATGTTGTATTCGGTGAATGGAAAGCTCCTATTGGTTTCCTTCGATCGTGCACATTTTAATTTGATCCAGCAAATTGATGGAAAATCAGGCAGGACTTATTTAGACAGATCCGGGCGTTTTTGGGTTTGTTCGTCGGTTTTTGGTGCCATTTGCTTTGAAAACGATCAATTAACACTAGATAACCCCGTATCCTACCTTAAAGGGTATAAAGTCAATCAAATGTATGAAGATCGACAGGGCACCCATTGGTTTTGCACCTTCGACAATGGCTTAATGGCCCTGCCCAAAAACTATTCGCTCCAATACACCACGCAAAACAACCTGGCTTCCAACAATATAACGGCAGTAGAGGGCCGGCAAGGCCATGCGTTGGTCGCAGGCGATGATCAGGGCAAAATTTACACCATTCGGTACCCGAAAGTGGTCACCACCGACTTTGGCTCCCTGGATGGCTACAATAGGGTACGCAAAATAATCATTGGCGAAAAAGGCGAAACCTGGATTGCAACAGATGAAGCGTTGATCTATAAAACGGCAACCACAGAACGACGTGTACGCACTTACGGGAATCCTAAAATCATGCTGCTTCAACAAAAAAAACTATGGCTGGGTGCATCAAAAAGTGTCGGCGCGGTTGCTACCGATAATTTCAAATACACGGAGGTCGAAAAACGCCGGTTTACGGCTATGTGCGACGATAGCGAGGGTTATGTATGGGCTGGGGGCATTGATGGGCTGTCTTCGAATGCCGATTTATTTAAAAGCATTGCCGGAGAGCATTTTCCAATCCTAAAAAGTAGAATTGTGGCACTCGCTAATGCGGAAAATGGCCATATATGGGCAGTTACCCCCGAAAACGGGCTACTTAAAGTATGTGTTGCCAAAGGGCGCATTACCCACGTCAAAAAAATGAACGACCACTTGCCTTATCCAATTGAGAGCATTCAGTCGTTGTTTCAAGAACCCGGTCCCGATGGCAAAGTTTGGTTAGCGACCAATACCGGCGTGTATGGCATTGATCATCAAAATACCGTTGTACATTATGATACCCATTCCGGGCTGACCGACAACGATGTGAGCGCCGTATATGTGGAAAATGACACCCTCTGGGCCGGTACGGTGAAAGGGCTGAATCAATTGTTTTTAAACCCTAAAACACCTTTTGAGGAATTCCCCACCTTTTTTATCGGTCTACATTATAACCTGAATAACTACCGGGTAGACACCAGTTTTATTGGAAATTTGAACCAACCCAAATCCTGCATCCTCCCGGCCAATGCCACGTTGGTGGAGCTCGATTTGACGGGGCTCGACTTCACGAGTGATCGCAGCATGCGTTTCCTTTGTGAGAAGACAGAAAAGTTGCTCCCTTTTCAGTATTGGACACCTACAAACTTGCTGAATTGTGTACTTAACGGCATTCATCCTAAAACAGACAGTTCCTGGTTGCTGCTTGGCACCCTCAATTTTGGGGTAAAACTACCGCCGGGAACCTACCATTTTCGTATCACTGCCATGAATGGCCGCGGCATATTAAGCAGCGAGTCAGATCAGTTAGACCTGGTAATGCTACCCAAATGGTACGAGAACTTTTGGTTTTGGGGATTGTGTTGGGGATTGTTTGCCTTTGGAATTAGAAGCATTTATAAAGCCCGCCTGGCCTTCCGCGAATTAGATGCCGCCGCATCCGAACTACAATTGCAGGCCTTGCGCGCACAAATGAACCCACATTTTGTAGGCAACAGCATTAATGCCATCCAACAATTCTTCTATCCGCCCGATCCGGTACGTGCAAGCGAGTATATTGCCTTGTTTACCAGGCTTTTGCGCCAAACCATGTACTTTTCCGAACAAAATTTTATTACATTTAAGGAAGAACTTTCCTATGATGAAGATTATTTGCGCATGATTCAATTGCGTTTCAGTGATCGATTTCAGTTTGAAATCATCGGCGGCGATCGCTTGGCCAATGAGATGCCCTTTCCAGCGATGTTGTTGCAACCCATTCTGGAAAACGCAACCCTGCATGGACTTTCCCCGGACGGCCATTCGACCTTGCGCCTCGAATTCACCAAACAAGAAAATACGGTTATTTGTACCGTAACCGATAATGGCATCGGATACCTGGCAATGCAACGTCGGAAACGCCTGCAAGACAGCGAACGCAAATCAAAAGGCCTCGAAATGCTGTTTAAAAAAATACAAACCATCAACCGCCTATACCAAATTGATCTGAGCATGGACATGGAAGATTTATCAGAAAACGATACCCACACACGGGGCACCAGGATTGTTTTAAAATTCCAGATCGTATCTCCTCAAAACCGAAATATTACAGCCAATTTGATCCAGCATGCTAACTAATTTGACAAAACTCCCCCTTGAAAAAAAAATCTCCACCGTGTTGGTGGACGATGAGATCAGCGCGCTCCGCACCCTGAGCGGCATGCTGGAACAGTATTGTCCGCAAGTTAAAATCATCGCCCACGCATCATCGGTGCGTGATGGGGCGCAAATCATTGAACGCCATAAGCCAGAATTGGTTTTTTTAGATATCGAAATGCCTCCGGGGGGTACCGCTTTTGATGTATTAAAACAAACTTCCAGTCTTCATTTTGGAGTCATTTTCACCACGGCTTACCCACAATATGCCATCGAAGCAATCAATAAAGCCCAACCCTGGGGTTATTTAATCAAACCATTTAGCGTAGACAGCCTGAAGGAAGTCGTAAAAAGCGCAGGAGATAAATTGCAGGCCGAACGTCAGCAAACGCAATTAGCCGACGACCCGACAGGACTTATTATTAACGATAGCCGGAAAGGTATGTTGGTGTTGCGTTTTCAGGATATACTTTTTTGCCATGCAGACGGGGCAACCGTAGAGATCACCACCTTCAAAAATAGCACCCTGGAAAAAACGACCACTTATCGTACCTTGAAAGAGTTCGAACAAGACTTTGTAAACCGACCTTTTTGCCGGACCCACCACAGTTATATTGTCAACATGCGCTATATTGATTGGGTAGAAAAAACGGGTAGAAACGGCGTAATTCACCTGCATAATGGGATGCAAGTACCTATTTCGGTACAACGGATGGGCGAATTTGAGCAAAAGTTTGAAGCGTTTTTGCAGGGTGGGTAGCGTGTTGCCCGAAAACATTCCCGCGCTTTCTGTTGTTCCCAATCCAGCCAATCAATCTGTCACCTTGCGTTGGGAAATGTTTGGCAAACTAATCATTACGCATTAAAACCATTGTCAATCAACCTATTATGCTGAATTTTGAATTAAAAAATCCCACTAAAATCCTGTTTGGTAAAGGCCAAATTGCCCGCATTGCCAAAGAACTTCCCAAAGATGCCAAAATCCTAATGCTATACGGCGGTGGCAGCATCAAGAAAAACGGCGTGTATGAGCAAGTGGTGCAAGCCCTGGAAGGTTTCCAATGGCAGGAATTCGGCGGTATCCCCGCAAATCCCGAGTATTCAGTGCTTTTGGAGGCATTAAAAGTAATCAAGGAAGAAAAAATAACCTACCTGCTGGCGGTAGGCGGTGGTTCGGTCATCGACGGCGTGAAATTTTTATCTGCTGCTGCCTTGTACACGGGTGATAGTCCATGGGACATCCTGGAAAAAAACATGCGCACGGAAGAAGGGGCAGCTTTGCCTTTTGCAACCGTACTTACTTTACCGGCAACCGGCTCTGAAATGAACTCCGGCTCCGTGATTTCACGTGCCGAAACTGGCCAAAAATTGAGCATGGGCGGTCCAGGTCTCTTTCCTGTATTTTCTATCCTGGATCCAACCGTGGTGGCTTCAATTCCGGCGCGCCAAATTGCCAATGGCGTAACTGATGCCTTTACCCATGTGCTGGAGCAATATGTAACCTATCCGGTTGGCGCTATTTTGCAGGATCGTTTTGCCGAAAGTGTCATGCAAAGTCTGGTGGAGGTAGCCCCCAAAATCATGCAAAACCCTGCTGATTACGAGGCTGCTGCCAATTTTATGTGGTGTTGTACCATGGCGCTCAATGGACTGCTTTCCCGCGGGGTGCCGGGCGACTGGGCTATCCACGCGATCGGCCATGAACTGACGGCCCAATACCACATCGATCATGCGCGCACCCTCGCGATCATTTTGCCGGGACATTACACCTATAACCTGGAAGCGAAAAAGGAAAAACTTGCGCAATACGGCACGCGGGTGTGGGGTATCACCACCGGCACCATCGAAGAAAAAGCCGCTGCCGCCATTGCAAAAACCGAGGCATTTTTCAATAGTTTGAACATTCCCACGCATTTGTCGGAATACACTGAAAATTATGAAGGCACGGCTGAAAAAATCGCAGCGACCTTCACCGAGCGCGGCTGGGTGGCCTTGGGCGAGCACCGCAATTTGAAACCTAGTGCTGTGGAGGTGATTGTTAAGATGCGGTATTAGTATCTGTCATCATGTAACCCCGAACTTCAGTTCGGGGTACTGCGTGTGCTCCCCGAACTGAAGTTCGGGGTTACATGATGACAGATGTGATGGTGTGTTTATCCTAGACAGCATGACCAACACTTTATTAAAGATAATATAAAAAAATAAAAATACTATCCCCGCTAAAAATATTTTCCCAAACCTGTCCAATCCCAAACACCTCATTCGTCATGGTGGTATAAAACTTAAATTCATTTCACACCATGACAAAAATTTTAATGATGATCGGTATTGCACTAGGTGCCCTGTTGATCGCTGGCGTTATCCTTGCGCTGGTCGCCCCAAAAAGGATTTCTATTCAAAAGTCTATTTTTATTCAGGCTGCTGCCCCGCAGGTGTACGACCAATTGCGATTTATGGGCAATTTCCCGAATTGGTCGCCCTTCAAAACGCAAGATCCGGAGCAAAAATCGAGCGTTAGCGGTTCCGACGGCACCGTGGGCGCTACCTTTCATTGGGAAGGCGTAAAAGAAAAAAGCAAAGGTTCTCAAACCGTCGTTGCTTTGCAGCCAAATAATTCAGTAAAACTGCAATGCAACATTACGGAACCTTTCCAGTCAAATCCCGTTTTCTCCTACCAACTGGAGGAAAAAAACGGTGGTGTAACGTTGGTACAAGATTTTGAGGTAGACATGCCGGTGCCCGCAAACATTTTTGGACTGCTGTTTGGACTAAAATCTGAAATTGGAAAAACCAACCAACAAGGACTCAACCAATTGAAACAATATTTGGAAAAGGCCTCATCCACATTGCCCGCTCAAAACTAAATTTCATTTTCCTACATTTTTTCCGCTTAAATATTTAAACTCAACACCATGCAAGAATTCATGATGATTTTCAGAATGGCCCCAGCAGCCGATTTCCAACCCACACCCGAGCAAATACAGGAAAGCATCCAACAATGGCAAAGCTGGATTGGTGGTATTGCAGCCCAGGGCAAGTTTCTGAGTACCAACCAGTTAGGCTTCACCGGTAATACCCTTCATGCTGATGGCGTTATTACCGATGGTCCTTATGCCGAAGTAAAAGAAATTGTAGGCGGCTACATCCTTGTGAAAGCCGAAAATTTGGAAGCAGCCACAGAACTAGCCCAAGGTTGTCCGATCCTATTCATGGGCGGACATGTTGAAATTCGCGAAATCATGCAAATCAATCTATAAACATCGTTGCGGTGGGCTATAAAGGGCTAATGCATGCCATTTTAAGGCCCACCGCAATAATTTTCCCTTCGGTAACCTTGTGAAAGCAGTCAAAAATGCGTTAAAATGGAATCGTCGACCGAATTAATTCCGCACCTGTTCCGGACAGAATTCAGAAAAATCGTTTCTGTTTTATCCAAACTATTCGGTCTGGCGCATATCGAAGTAGCCGAAGATATTGTCAGCGACACCTTTATGCTGGCAGCAGAGACCTGGGGCAAAAAAGGCTTGCCTGATAACCCGACGGCCTGGCTATACACGGTTGCCAAAAACAAAACCAAGGATTATCTTAAACGCAATCAACTGTTTTCAGAGAAAATATCGGTTGAAATTAAGCATACCAGTACACCCTTCGTTGAATTAGAGATAGACCTTTCTACTAAAAACATAGCAGATAGTCAGTTACAAATGATGTTTGCCATATGCAGCCCGGTCATTCCGGTGGAAGCGCAAATTGGTTTAGCCTTGCGCATACTTTGCGGATTTGGCATTGACGAAATTGCGGCAGCCTTTTTGAGCAATAAAGAAACCATCAACAAGCGCCTGTTTAGGGCAAAAGAGGCGCTTCGAGTACAAAAAGTGTCTATGGCGTTTCCGCAGGCATCCGAATTGGAAAACCGCTTGCAGGCTGTTTTAACCACCTTATATTTGTTATTCAACGAAGGATATTATTCCGCCTCCCAACATGCGACGCTTCGAAAAGACCTTTGTATTGAAGCCTTGCGCCTGACTGTCATGCTGTCGGAAAACAACAGCACCAACCAACCACAGGTACGCGCCTTAATTGCTTTAATGTGCTTTCACGCATCCAGATTTGAGGCAAGACAAGGCACGGATGGTCAAATTTTATTATACGAAGAACAGGACACGGCGTTATGGGACCAGGCGCTCATCACAACCGGGGAAGCTTATCTGAATCAATCCGCTACCGGGCAAAAACTCTCAAAATATCATTTGGAAGCAGCCATCGCCTACTGGCATACCCGGCCCCAGGATTCGGCAGAAAAATGGCAAAACATCCTGCAATACTATAATATACTGCTACAAATTGAATATTCGCCCGTGGCAGCGTTGAACAGAACCTTCGCCCTGGCTAAAGCAGTGAGCACTGAGAAAGCCATTCAGGAAGCCCTTAAATTGAAACAAGACAACCATTTATATTACGCCTTGCTTGGCCAGTTATACAGTACGGTAGATCACTCCGCCGCGATCGAGTATTTTGAGCGGGCGATTGCAAAAGCCAAAACGGAAAATGATCGTTTGGTTTTATTAAAAAGGTTGGAACAAATCAAAAACGAATGACCATTAGGTTTTGCTGTTTCGGTCTGATCGGGATTTTTTACGCATTAAAACAAGATTTTAGAAATCTCAAAACGCCAACAGTTGATTAAAACGTAATTTGAGCCGCTTTTCAACAAAACACATCAATTTATAACAACCTTATCCATGCAAAACATCATTTTAGTAGCAGGCGCCACTGGTAATTTAGGCGGAAGAATTGTCCAGTCCCTGCTCGAAAAAGGTGCGGTGGTGCGGGTGGTCGTGCGCTCCCAAAGCGATCCAGAAAAAATAGCACATTTAGAACAACTGGGGGCTGAAATTTTCAAAATTGAGCATTGGACGCTTGAATCTTTAACACCAGCCTGTAAAGAAGTGGCTTGTGTCGTATCGGCATTGGCCGGATTGCGCGCGGTCATCCTCGATGCTCAAAAAACACTGTTAGACGCTGCCCTTGCAGCAGGGGTTCCGCGTTTTATTCCGTCCGATTATTCCTTAGACTTTACCCGTTTCACAGACGGTGAAAACCGCAACCTGGATTTAAGACGGGAGTTTCATACCTATTTAGATCAAAAGCCCATTTCAGCCACCTCTATTTTCAACGGCGCTTTTATGGATATGATCGTCGACCAGATGCCTTTCCTATTATTAAAGCAAAAAATGGTGTTGTATTGGGGCAATCCAGATCATCCCTGGGGTTTCACGACCGTCGATAATACCGCAAACTATACCGCCCACGTAGCCCTCGATCCATCTACGCCGCGTTATTTGCGCATTGCCGGCGACCTTATTAGCCCCAAAAGAGCCAAAACCGTAGTTGATCAGGTAACCCATCAAAAATTTCGGCTGTTTCGCCCCGGCGGACAAGGTTTTCTGGGAGTAATGATAAAAATTATCCGGCGCCTGGCTCCAGGATCAAATGAACTTTATCCAGCCTGGCAAGGCATGCAGTATATGCATAACATGATCGACGACCGCTCAAACATCGATCATTTGGACAATGACCGTTATCCTGCAATGCGTTGGACTACGGTGCAGGAGTTTTTGGAAGGGTATTGGGCGGCTAAAGGTGGAGAATAAAAGCGGCGTTCGCTGGCCCGGATTTCGTGGATGCGTTCCAGCAGTTCGTCAAAATAGTCTTTTCCGAACGATTTTCCTTGTTTCAAACGGGCATCATCCAGCACAAAACCCTTGATAATGAAATCTTTCAATATTTGGGTTGCCCACCAAATACGGAATTGCGTCGCCTGGTAGGAATTGACGCGGTATCCTACAGCGATAATGGCGTCGAGGTTGTAAAATTGGGTATTGTAATTTTTACCGTCAGTTGCAGTTATCCGGAAATTCCGGATAACTAAATCTTTATCCAATTCCTTTGTCGAGAAGATATTTTGCAGATGCTCATTTACAGTTCGCACATCCACGCCAAACAGCTCCGCCATCTTTTTTTGAGACAACCAGAAGGTTTCATCTTCAAAAAAGACTTCAATTTGGGCGTTGCCTGCCAGGGCATTATAAAACGAGATTTAGGTTTTATGGCTGAGTTGTTAATTTTATCTTTTCTATCACTTCTTTAATAATTAAATGTACAATTGATTGAATTTCCTCCTCATTCAAAGGTTGTCCGTAAGGGAAAAGCACTTTATTAATAGAATAATTAAAATCATTAAATTCCACGACTACGGATGCTTGAAAACGCGGTGCCTTTATTGCACTCTTTAAACCGTTCAAATTATAGGTATAATTGAATCCAATAATCTGCTTTTTGCCAATCACGATTTCGTTTATTAGCCACCTTTTTAGACTCGTCCAATCCTTGTCTTGAATTGAATCCAAGTGATTATAACCTTCTGGAATGACTGGAAGAAAATTTCGTTCGAGTTTTATAAACGAATTAGCCAATTGCTGCAATTTAGATTCTATTAGTTCAAATACTTTTATCAAACTTAACTCAAATATGGCAACTACGTTTTCCGGGGACTTTTGCTCCTGAATTGCGATTTTTCGACTAATCTGTTTTTGAAGCACTGATAATTCCTTATCAATATCATCAGGTTCTTCAATATCCTCTCCTTTTGCTGCTTTTATACTAATATCAAGACTCCAAATCAATTGTTCTCCTATGTATCGAACAAATGCCTCTGTATCACCGGCATCAGCTGAGTTGAGCGCCTTGAGGTAACTATTCTTATCAGCAGATTTAATGATAATTGGTGGAAAGTGATTGCGAAGGAGTACATAATTCATCAATAAGCGTGAAACACGTCCATTTCCATCATCAAAAGGGTGAATACGTACAAATTTGTAATGAAACAAAGCTGCTAGTACCAGTGGATGCGCCCTTGAAAGCTCCTCCTCAGACCTAAACCACTCCATTAATTCTTGCATTTTGGGAGGAGTTTCAATTGGAGTGGTATATTCAAATATTTCACCATTACCTAGGCGAACAGAATTTGGGTGTTTCTTGTAATCTCCCACTAAAATTTCGCGTCGAGTCTTGTTTCCATCTGGAGTAATTGCATCTTGCCAATAAGGACGTACAAGCAGAATTTTATTCAAACTCTTCAGGTCATTTTCTGAAATTGGCCGTGCATCTTGAGCCCACTTTTGGATTAATTGAAACGCTACATCATGGGCCTTCATTTCTTCATATTCGCGTAAAGAATGGCCTCCTTTAGTATTATCGAAAATTAGTAGCAATTCGGTTTCATAATAAGTAAGGGTATTACCCTCGATATGATTAGAATTAAAGCTGAACTCTAATCGGAATTTTTTCTCCAATTTGGATTGAAATTCAGGTTTTAACGGCAATAATTTTTCATATTCTGCCTTTAAACGATCTATATTTTCTAGCAATAGTTCCATATGAGTTTTTTTGTAAAAAGCCCCCTGGCAGCCAATCCAAGTTTACGTCTCGAACCAGCAAGGGAAAAAGTGTGGGAAAAGCGTTTATAGCGAAGGGTACTTGAGTGCTATATGCCAGTCCAACGACTATCTGGTTGACCAACCAGGGGAGTATCTTATTTATCTAAAATTAAGCCGAGCAAGCCGCGCAATCCGGATCATCCAAACTGCAAATTTTACCCTGTACTTCTTCAATCGCCAAAGCCGACATTTGTGGTGCAGGCGCTACTTGGGTCAAGGGTGCAGAAGTAGTCACCGTTGCTTCATTTACCACCGCATTGGCCGCAAATTTGTTCTGGTGTTTCTGGCTCAAGGTAAATTTGATCGGATCGGTGGCTGCTTTGGAACGCAGGTAGTACATACCGGTTTTCAAGCCTTTCTGCCATGCGTAGAAGTGCATTGACGACAATTTACCAAACGTTGGCGCTTCCATAAAGAGGTTGAGCGACTGGCTTTGGCAAATAAACGCACCGCGGTCGGCCGACATATCAATGATGACTTTCTGGCTGATTTCGTAAGCGGTTTTGTACAACGCGCGTACTTCGGCCGGAATATCTTCGATGCCCTGGATGGAACCGTTGGCCGCCATGATGGCTTCGCGCATTTCTTCGTTCCACATACCCAGGCGCACGAGATCGCGCATGAGGTGTTTGTTTACCACAATATGTTCGCCAGCCAGGGTACGGCGGGTGTACAAATTGGAGGTATAAGGCTCAAAACATTCGTTATTACCCAAAATCTGGCTGGTAGAAGCGGTTGGCATCGGCGCTACCAACAAAGAGTTGCGCACACCGGTTTTCATCACGCGTTTGCGCAGCGATTCCCAATCCCAACGTTTGGAAGGTGTTTCACCCCACATATCGAACTGGAACTGACCTTTGCTCATGGGAGAACCCGGGAAAGATTCGTACGCACCAAACTGCTCAGCCAGGTTGCAACTTTCGGTCACCGCCGCGAAATAGATGGTTTCAAAAATATCGCGGTTCAATTGTTTTGCTTCCGGGCTGTCGAACGCGTAACGCATCAAAATGAACACATCGGCCAAACCTTGTACGCCCAAACCGATTGGACGGTGGCGGAAGTTAGACTTCGCTGCCTCTGGAATCGGATAGTAGTTAATATCGATCACCTTGTTGAGGTTGCGGGTAGCGACCTGGGCGATTTCATACAGTTTATCGAAGTTGAACGTGCCGTTTTCTACAAATTTAGGCAAAGCCAAAGAGGCCAGGTTGCACACCGCCACTTCATCGGGCGCGGTGTACTCCATAATTTCGGTGCACAAGTTGCTCGAACGAATGGTACCTAGGTTCTTCTGGTTGCTCTTTTTGTTGGCAGCGTCTTTGTACAATATATAAGGTGTGCCTGTTTCAATCTGGCTTTCCAGGATATTGTTCCATAAGTCGCGGGCTTTCACCACTTTACGCTGGCGACCTTCTTTTTCGTATTGGTGGTACAGGGCCTCAAATTCGCCGCCGTACACGTCAAACAAACCTTGTGCTTCATTCGGATCGAACAAAGACCAATCTGCATCGTCTTTTACGCGCTCCATGAAGAGATCGGAAATCCACATCGCGTAAAACAAATCGCGGGCGCGCATTTCTTCCTTGCCGTGGTTCTTTTTCAGTTCCAGGAATTCATAAATATCAGCATGCCAAGGCTCCAAATACACAGCAAAAGCCCCTTTGCGCTTGCCACCACCCTGATCGACATACCGCGCAGCATCGTTGAATACGCGCAACATCGGAATAATACCATTAGAAGTACCGCCGGTGCCTTTGATGTAAGAACCCGTAGCGCGAATGTTATGGATGCTTAAACCGATACCGCCCGCGCTTTGAGAAATGAGCGCACAACGGGAAAGTGTTTCAAAAATGCCTTTGATGCTATCGTCGGTCATTGAAAGCAGGAAGCAAGATGACAACTGCGGTTTTGGCGTAGAAGCGTTGAACAAAGTTGGTGTGGCGTGGATAAACCAGCGCTCCGACATCAAGTTGTACGTTTCGATTGCCGCATCAATGTTTTCGCCGTGAATACCCACTGCAACCCGCATAAACAGGTGTTGGGGGCGCTCCACCACGCGGCCATTCATGCGCATGAGGTACGAACGCTCGAGGGTTTTGAATCCGAAGTAATCGAACTCAAAATCGCGGTCGAAAATGATCGCGCTATCAAGGCGTTCCTTGTGTTTTTGTACAATTTTATGGATTTCGGCGCTGATCAAGCCCGCCTGTTCGCCCGTTTTTGGGTCGATATAGTGAAAAAGGTCGTTGATGACCTTGTGAAACGACTTATCGGTTTCCTTGTGGAGGTTACTCACGGCAATACGGGCAGCGAGCAGGGCATAATCGGGGTGAACGGTAGCCATGGTAGCGGCTGTTTCAGCAGCCAGGTTGTCGAGTTCGATGGTACTTACGCCATCGTACAGTCCCATAATGACCTTTTTAGACACCTCTATGATATTCACATAGTTGGTATCGAGGCCGTAGGACATTTTGCGAATCCGGGCCGTGATTTTGTCGAAAGAAACTTCTTCGGTTCGACCGGAACGTTTGATTACTTGCATCATGACAGAAATGTTTTTATTCGGTTTTCTTAATAGTATGTGATTTACTCCAGGCACATTTCACAAAGGGTGTCGGTTTCCTGTCTGCCGAAATCGTGTGCGAAACGACTTCAGACAGCGAGCGCCATCAACAGGACTTGCCTGTCAGGCGATGTTGGAAACCAGGATGTGAACTGTGATAATATGGAGGGAACTTCGACTTCTCTTTCCTATTACGTTAAGCAACACGAAAGTAAGGGTTTTTAAACTGAATGAAAAATATTTTATCCACACAGTGTTAATAACTTTCCCAAGTTATTGATTTTCAGCATCCAATAACAATGATAAGTATCAACAAAAATGTGGATAACCTAACATCGTTTTTTTGAGCACTTTTTACACGCTGCGCCCGGCGTAGATTCATCCCCGTAAATGTATTGTTGAGATGGGTGTATCTACAACAAAACAGGTACGGGGATGAAGTCATTTAAAAATCTGCGTCGGTCGTAAAGGCTTGTTCTTCGCGTTTGGTCATTACCCCTGCTTTCTGGTAATCGCCCACCCGTTTTTCGAAGAAATTGGTTTTGCCTTGTATTGAAATCATGTCCATCCAAGAGAATGGATTGGCGGTGCCATATACTTTATCATTGCCCAGTTGACTCAACAATCGATCTGCTACGAATTCAATGTATTGGGTCATCAATTCTGCATTCATACCGATCAGCGAAACCGGCAAAGCGTCGGTTACAAACTCTTTTTCAAAGGAAACCGCCTCGGTAATGATGGCCTCTACTTCTTTTGGGTCGAGTTTGTTGTCGAGCATGGAGTAAAGCAAGCAAGCAAAATCGCAGTGCATGCCTTCATCGCGGCTGATTAACTCGTTGGAGAAGGTTAGGCCTGGCATCAAACCACGTTTTTTCAACCAGAAAATGGCACAAAACGAACCCGAGAAGAAAATACCCTCTACCGCAGCGAACGCGATGAGGCGGTGCGCAAAAGTGGGTGCATTGTCGATCCAGCGCAAAGCCCAGTTTCCTTTTTTGGAAACACAATCGAGGGTGCGCAAGGCATTGAACAAATGGTCTTTTTCTTTGGGATCCTTTATATAGGTGTCGATCAGCAGGGAGTACATCTCCGAGTGAATATTTTCGATGGCAACCTGAAAGCCATAAAAGCAGCGCGCTTCCGGAATTTGCACCTCGCGCATAAAATTGAGCACCAGGTTTTCATTTACGATGCCGTCGGATGCTGCGAAAAATGCTAGTACATGTTTGATAAAATGCCGTTCAGAATCGGTCAGTTTAACATCCCAATCCGTCATATCCTGGGTAAGATCCACTTCTTCGGCGGTCCAGAAAGAGGCTACTGATTTTTTATACCATTCCCAGATGGTATCGTACTTAATTGGAAATAGCACAAAACGGTCCGGATTTTCGGCCAGAATACGTTCGGGTGCAAGCGATGATGGTGCCATTGTGATTGTGTGACTATTATTTTGAATTGATTATTTTAACTGTAAAAACCCTTTATTTTACCTTGCAAACACCGACAAAACTATGTTCCTATCCCTGTACATACAGGCAAAGGAAGAAGGCATACTTTTCGGAATAAAAAAAAGGGAGATCCAAAACCGGGATCGCAGATATTTCCTGCTGTTGGAGTGACAAAATTAAGGGAAATTGTCGTTGTCCAAGCGGAAGTTTTCCACACAATGTGAATAAAATACATAAATCATTGATTTACAATGATCATAAAATATCCACAAAGCGCATGAAGATGTTGGTAACTTGTAGGTACAGTTTTTACAGACGGGTTCACTTTAAAAAAATGCACTATGTTATTATACTTAATGCCTTCTTATTGAATGGTTTTGTTTGCAATGTTGGGTGCGCAATGAATCGGTTGTGGAGTGTGGTGTTTGTGGACAATTTTTATAAAAAAATGATTGGATGGTGGGCAGAGAAGATGGGGAGACAAATTAAACACGGGGATGTCACCTGGATGGTGTTACATAGATGGCGTTACATAGATGGCGTTACATAGATGGCGTTACATAGATGGCGTTCCTATGGGAACGCGCGGGGATGGTTGATTGCCGTTACATAGATGGCGTTCCTAATGGAACGCGGGGGAATGGATCATTGCTGTTACATAGATGGCGTTCCTATGGGAACGCGGGGGAATGGATCATTGCTGCTACATAGATGGCGTTCCTAATGGAACGCGGGGGAATGGATCATTGCTGCTACATAGATGGCGTTCCTAATGGAACGCGGGGGAATGGATCATTGCGTCTTTTTTTGCTACATAGATGGCGTTCCTATGGGAACGCGGGGGAATGGAACATTGCGTCTTTTTTTGCTACATAGATGGCGTTCCTATGGGAACGCGGCATTTGTGGGATATTTCAGTATATTTATAGCGTTTTTTGGGGAACGCATAAACATCCCGACCCGTCCTCGCAGGACGGTATCTTGGTACCAACAATCCGTTCCAGCGGAACGATATCTTGGTAACAACAGCCCGTTCCAGCGGAACGGTATCTTGGTACAAACAACCCGTTCCAGCGGAACGGTATCTTGGTACAAACAACCCGTTCCAGCGGAACGGTATCTTGGTACAAACAACCCGTTCCAGCGGAACGGTATCTTGGTACAAACAACCCGTTCCAGCGGAACGGTATCTTGGTACAAACAACCCGTTCCAGCGGAAAGGTATCTTGGTACAAACAACCCGTTCCAGCGGAACGGTATCTTGGTACCAACAGCCCGTTCCAGCGGAACGGTATCTTGGTACAAATAACCCGGCCCAGCGGAACGGTATCTTGGTCCCTCCTATCCTACTTCCCTTCCTCCGCAATCGCTTTCAAAACCGCTTTCAACAAATCGTAAAATTTCCGTACCGCCGGAATATGCACGCGCTCATCGGGTGAATGCGCGCCGGTAATGGTCGGCCCAAACGAGATCATTTCCATGTCCGGGTATTTGTTGCCCAGGATACCGCACTCCAAACCAGCATGAATAGCTTTAATTTCGGGTGCAACGCCCGTTTGCGCCACGGCTACAGTTTTGCAAATGCGCAACAAATCGGATTGAATATTGGGCTGCCAACCCGGATAACCATCGGTTTGGATCACTTTTGCGCCTGCCAACTGAAAGGTAGCGGCCACACTGGCTGCAAAATACTTTTTAGCGCTTTCAATAGAACTCCGCTGGCTGGTGCCAATGCGCACTACCCCATTTTCCACTACAATCGTCGCTAAATTGGTCGAACTTTCTACTAAATCGGGGATCGCCGCGCTCATTTGCAACATCCCGCAGGGCATCGCCAACAAGGTATGGATCAATTTACGCATCAAACGGGTGGAAAAAATGCTGGCGGGCAATTTTGCATCCGCCCATTCCAATTGAATGTCTTCCTCTGTGATGCTAAATTCATTCAAAAACTGCTGCTGACAATGTGCGATGACCTCCCGGGCCTTGGTAACAGCCGCTGCAGGCAACACCACGGTCACCTCAGCTTCGCGCGGGATCGCGTTGCGCTTGCTCCCGCCCGAAATATCGGTAATCATCGGTTTCAAACTTTGCAGCGCATGCAGCACCCGCGCCATTAATTTGATGGCATTGGCACGACCCAAATGAATATCTACGCCGGAATGTCCGCCCTTTAAGCCGCCTACCCGCAAGGTAAATGCTTTCCATTCGCCAGAGGGCAAATCCGTTTGTTCGATGGCAAACGTTCCCACCGTATCAATACCGCCCGCACACCCTATGCAAAATACATTGTCTTCCTCGGTATCCAGGTTGAGCAGGTATTTTCCGCGCAAACGTTTGTCTGATAATTGATTAGCGCCTGTCAAACCGGTTTCTTCATCTACCGTTACCAATATTTCCAGCGGACCGTGTACAGCAGTTGGATCGCTCAGGATGGCCAAAGCGGCTGCTACGCCAATGCCGTTATCGGCTCCTAAAGTAGTACCATTGGCGGCAATCCATTCGCCATCGCGGATCAATTGGATCGGATCTTTATCAAAATCATGCACGGTGTCGCGGTTTTTCTCGCACACCATATCACTGTGCCCTTGCAATACCACGATGGGCGCTTTGCTGTATCCCCGACTGGCCGGAACTTTTGCCACCAAATTACCCACTTTATCGCGGGAATATTTCAGGTTGAGCGATTGGAACAAGGCCTCCAAATGGGCCGTAACTTTTTCTTCCTTTTTGGATGCGCGTGGAATTTGGCTCAATTCAAAAAAGCGTTGCCACAACACAGCGGGTTGCAATCCATGGATCGCCTGATCAGTAGATAACATATTTTAAGTTTTTTGACTTTAATTTAAAAGGAGAAACGTGCCAACAAGCCGCCTACCCAAGCTGCAAATAAACAACCGAAACAGGCCGCAAAGGTCATCCATTCTGGGTTATAAAATGCCAAAAACTGTACAATTCCATAAAAAAGAATGGTAAATCCGGTAATCAGCGGCGGTGGAAAGTTGACAGGTGGCGTAAGTTTTTGGGTGACAAATCCGCCTGCAAACGAACCGCCTAACATGGTTGCCAGTAAAATATACCAATCGTTGGTCGTAAGGGTTTTTACCCAGTTTACATAGGCCAGGGAACCTTCCCAGTAAGTAACGCCTGCCGGGGGTTGAAAAGGTGCAAAAGCCAATACGGTACGAAAAACAGCGATTCCCACCGCTACACCCGCCGAAATGGCAACTACCGCTCGGGCTGCAACGGGCAATGTTTTATAAGTTGAAAAAACGGACATTTTTTAAAATTTGGCGCAAGATAGGACTTTGTTGGCGGTACAAACGGGCCGCTTTCGTCATGATCCGATCATAAACTCCAACGCATCACGCCCGCATGTTGATCCCGCCTTATTTCGGTCCAAACGAAATAGGCTGTTACCAAAGTTGACCCGATAAAATAGGCGCCCACCGCCATCGGTGCCCATGCAAACAGGGCCGACATACCAAACCAATCGCCCCCTGCTTGCCAGATTAAAAACAAACCCAGCCCGTTTTTGAGTATTTCCCAACCCAAAGCCAGCGGATTGCGGTCCATCAACTCGGTAAAACTATAAATGCTCAGGTAAATAAACCCTGCATACAAGACCAGGTTGCCAACGCCGATCCGCGCAATATTGCCAAAGAAGTAAAACAACAGTATAACCACAAAACCAAACTGCACACTCGCCCAAAGCCGCAAAGCCGGGGTACTTGCTGGTTCGTACCGCTCAAAATCATGCGGATTTTCAATTTTTCGTACCGGAAAACGTGCTTCTACATCGGCAGGACGCCAGCCCGTGGGCATCCACCAAATGCGAATTTTATCCCAAATACTGCGCGCGCGCCAGGCATCCTTGATTAATAACCAGATATGTTGAAAATTGATTTTGATCGGATTCCAGGTATTGGCCGGACGGGTAATACCATATACGGGCGGTACACCCGGCAATTCATCCTGAAATGTGCCAAATAACTTATCCCAAATAATGAAAATCTGGCCGTGGTTTTTGTCCATGTACTCCCGATTGAGCGCATGGTGTACCCGGTGGTGTGCGGGCGTAACGATGATATGCTCTAAAAAGCCCATGCGTCCAATATGCTGGGTATGGTACCAGAATTGGGCAAACAAATGCAAGGGTGCCACTACGGCAATCACCGGCGCGGGTACGCCCAATAGTGCCGCCGGCAACAAAAAGATGGTAAACAAACTAACAAAAGACGAAATCGGCTGCCGCAACGCACAGGCCAAATTAAAATCCTCGCTGCTGTGGTGAATCGCGTGTTTGTTCCAGAAAAAATTGATTTCATGACTCAAACGATGCACCCAATAGCCCGAAAAATCGAGCGCAATAAAGGCAATGGTGTACACCAGGAAACTGGATTCGACCTGGGTAAGCGCCCAATGCTGCACCATCCAACCATATGATAAAATGGTGATGCTCAAGCCCAACACATCTTTTACCACATTGGTCACACCCGAACTGAGGCTCGACAACATATCCATGGTACGCACCGTCTGCTTCCCGCGCAACTGGCCATACCAGCGCTCCAGTAATACCAGCCCCAAAAAGATTGGCATGGCGATGAGTAGTATTTTGCCGTATTGTTCCATCTTGTCGCAGTTTAATCTTGTAATTCGGTGTATTTTGGCGGGAGGTAAAAGTAGTATTAAGCTTCGAAATCGCAAAAAAACACCGCATTTTGTATCGAAAATCGATGAATATTCTTTTTTTAAAAATTGTTTTCAAATTTAACCAACCTCTGCCCATTACATTGCGTCTTACCAACTGTTTTACCTAACCTACATGCGATTTAACCACTTAATTTACCCTGTTTTCATGCTTCAACCGCTACTTCGTACATTTTGTCTCCGGCGACACGTATTCACGGGACTTTTCCTGTTTGTCCAATGCCTAGTTTTTTGCCAGTCGACGCCCAAATACACCATCAGTGGTTACATCAGTGATGCCAAAAGCGGTGAACGCCTGATTGGTGCCACCGTGGTAGACAAACGCAGCGGACAAGGCGCGGTAACCAATACGTATGGCTTTTTCAGCCTGACCTTGCCCAAAGATTCGGTTACCCTGCTCGCCAGTTACATCGGATTTCAGGCCCAGGGCATCCAATTGTACCTAAATGCGAATGTAGAAATCAATTTGCCGTTAGAATCTTCGGCGCTGCTCAAAGAAGTTGAAATTGTGGGCCAGCGTTACGAGCGCATCGAAAGTCGGGCACAAATGAGCCGTATTGATGTGCCGATTCAACAAATTAAAAACGTGCCCGCACTGCTGGGCGAAACCGATGTATTAAAGGTGTTGCAACTGTTGCCGGGCGTTTCCGGCGGCGGGGAAGGGCAATCGGGTATTTATGTACGCGGGGGCGGAGCGGATCAAAACCTGATTTTGCTCGATGGGGTACCGGTGTACAACGCGAGCCACTTGTTTGGCTTCTTTTCGGTGTTCAATGCCGATGCGATCAAAGATGTTACCCTCACAAAAGGCGGATTTCCAGCGCGTTATGGCGGTCGTTTATCGTCGGTGATTGAAATTAACATGAAAGAGGGCAACGAAAATGAATTCCACGGCGAAGGCTCTATTGGTATTGTGGCTTCCAAACTCACCCTCGAAGGACCCATTAAAAAAGGCAAATCCTCCTTCCTCATTTCTGCGCGGCGCACCTATATTGATCTATTGGCCCGTCCACTCATCAAGGCAGGCTTCCGTTCCGACGGTTCAGAAGGCGTTGCGGGTTATTATTTTTATGATTTAAACGCCAAAGTAAATTACCGCCTTTCCAATAAAGACCGGCTTTACCTGAGTTTTTATACCGGAAAAGACAAGTTTTACCTCGATTTAACGGAAAAAGACCAATCCAGCAACAGCAAATACGAGTTTTCCTTGAATACTGGGTTGGGATGGGGCAACCTCACCACGGCAGCACGCTGGAACCATGTGATTAATCCTAAATTGTTTGCCAACACCACCGTCACATACAGCAGGTATAATTTTAACACCAATACCGGCGCAACGGACCGCGAAACGTTTACCGATGGCACCCCCAATACCGAATATATATATGAGGTGGCTTACGTTTCAGGCATCGATGACATCGCGGCAAAACTCGATTTTGACTATGCGCCCAATCCGGCCCATCTGATCAAATTTGGTGCAAATGCCATTTTTCATAATTTTGATCCCGGTGAATTCAACACCCGTATCAAAGACAGCGATACCAACAGCGATCAGCGCTCTAAATTTGGACAAACAGCCGTGGATGCGCCCGAACTTGCGGCGTATATCGAAGATGACTGGAAAATAAGCGATCGGTTGCGCACCAATTATGGCCTGCATGTTTCGTCGTTTATCGCCGATGGTAAAGCCTATTTTTCGGCGCAACCCCGTTTCAACATCCGTTATTTGCTCAACCACGATTGGGCTTTGAAGGGGGCTTTCAGTACCATGCGGCAGTATATTCACCTGCTCACCAACGAAACCATTGGCCTTCCGACCGACTTATGGCTGCCGACCACCAAAACCATCAAGCCGCAAGACGCCTGGCAGGTGGCCCTCGGAGCAGCAAAAACCCTGGGCAAAGACTACGAATTCAGCGTAGAGGCCTATTATAAAAAGATGAAAAACGTGATTGCCTTCCGCGAGGGTGCAAGTTTGTTTCAGTTTACCGATTGGCAAACCCGCGTAACCCAGGGCGATGGCACGGCATATGGGACGGAGTTTTTTATCCAGAAAAAAACCGGACGCTTCAGTGGCTGGCTGGGCTATACCCTCTCCTGGGCCTACCGCCAATTTGACGACCTGAACCAGGGCCGAAAATTCTTTTACAAATACGACCGCCGCCACGATTTTGAGGTAGTTGGATCGTATAAAATTAGTCCGCGGGTGCGCGTATCCGCTACCTGGGTGTATTCAACGGGCAACGTAACCACACTGGGCAATTCCCGCTACCTCAACCCTACCGCTTATTCAAGAAACCCCGTTTACTATTTCAACCAAACCACCAACGTAACCGAACGCAACAATTTCCGGCTCAATGCCTATCACCGTTTGGATGTGGGAATCGATTTTACCAAAAAGAAACGACATCACGAACGGACCTGGTCATTTGGCGCTTACAATTCCTACAATCGGAACAATCCGTTTTTCCTGTTCCTGAGTGAATCAGGCTCCTATGATAGCAACGGGAACTACAAAAACAACGTTCAACTCAGGCAGGCCAGTCTTTTCCCCATCATTCCTTATTTCAACTACAGCTTCAAATTCTAAATAAACCAGCTTATGCTGCGCAAACTCAGTTTTTTTGCTTTCGTTATATTCTTGTGTCAATCCTGTTCCAGCGATTTTTTCGAACAGGTTGTCAATATTGATCCGCCGGTGTATGAAAAGTCGCTCGTGGTACATGCCACTTGTAGCAGCCTGGATACGGCATTTCGGGTGCGGGTTACCCGCAATTTCGGCTTGCTGGATGTGGTGGAAGATTCGGCCTTTTTTGTTAAAAATGCGGTGGTGCAACTGTATAAAGAAGGGCAGTTGGTGGCCACAGCACCTGAAAGTACCATTCGGCCCGATGGCTGGTACGAGATACCCTTGGCATCCAACGTTTATGAGTCAGGAAAAAGTTATGAACTCAAGGTGAGTCACCCCGATTTTCCTAACATCAGCGGTACGCAAACCATGCCAGCGCTCATTGCGGTGGATTCGGTGCGTTACCGCAAAAACGGCGGCATCAGTCCCGATGGTTCCGAATTGTTTGCGATCGATGCCTTTATTAAAGACGAGGCTGGTGTGCGCAACTATTATGGGGTATATGTGACCACCTTGTACTTTAACATCATCCCAGTTTTCGATGATTTTGGCAATTTTATCAGGGTTGACACGATAAAAGATGACGAATATCGCGTTTACCCGGAAACTTCCGACGATCCGAATGCACAGGTAGCGGAGGACATGCTGGTATTGACCGATCAGTTTTTTGACGGACAAGCCTACAAAATATCCTTTAAATCTTATGCGTACGATCCCAATGATTCGCGCCGGTTCAAGGTGTACGTACGCGGATTGACCGAAGATTACTACCTGTATTTGTTGAGTGAAGCACGCAAGGAAGAAGCGGAAGATTTGCCCTTAGCCGAACCGGTTACGGTCCATACCAACCTCGGCAAAGGGATTGGTATATTCGGGATGTATTCAGAAAAAGCATTTTTGATTGAATAAAGCGTTGTGATACATCGTTTTTTGGCAATTTCAATCCAACTTTGCCGTTATTTCGAACAAAAGGAACGATTGAATATGCACGTTTTGAATCAAACTATGAAGTTTTTTTTGATTTTATCTGGTTTTGTAGTGGTTTTTGGGACCCATGCATGCCAAACCAACCAGAAATGTAAGTACAAACCCGAGCCGATTTTTGAAAAAGGGCTGCCCCGTGTGGTGCAATATAATTTTGAAAAAAACGGCACCCAATCGTTGGAAAGCCTGCTGCTCGACTCCGGCGTTTTGCTGGAAATTGGCCAGGATGTATGCAACAGCACCAAACAGGAATATCGTTTTATCGTGCAGGGCGACTATTCTCAATTTCCAGACTCCCTGTGGATGAAAGAAGCGGGCAAACAAATGGTGTACCTAAGTGCCTTATCGCCCAAACACGCATCGCTCAAAGCCTGGGCAGATGTTTTAGAGGCCAGTCGGCCCCAAATGAAAATCGGCGAAGATTTTGAAGTGCAGGCAGGTATAAAAGTGCGGGTAGACAAAGTCATCAGCAGCGATCAAAGTACCTTGATCTTGTTGTTTTCTCAAGATTAACCAGCACACACTAATCGAGGTATTGGCAGCGCTGGGATTTATTAATTTTTTTTGCGAAAGCGGATAAATCCCAGTGCCCCATTCAGATCAGGAGAAATGTTGAAATAATAAACAGCCAGTCCAAAAAGAAGCACATACGTGCATGCGTGTAGGCCCAAATCCACCAGAGGAACATGCACTGCTGGCAGCAAACTGGCAAGTCCAAATGCCGTACAAGCCAATACCAGCACCAACAACGTTTTTGAGGTAAAAGGTTGGAGCCGAAATAAGCGCCATACCATACCAACGGTCACCGCATTGTACCCGATTATGCTACACAAGGTGGCAATCGCGGCACCTGTAATGCCCATCCGTGGAATCAGGTATAAACTCAAAGCCACATTCAGGATTGCCATGGTCCCCACCGAAATCAGGGAATACACATAATATTTGGAGTAGTAAACAAGGTAATTATTGAGTCCGGTACCCATTTCTACCAAGCGCGAAACACCGATAAAAAAGAGTACATATTGACCGGCCCGCATCGCCTCGCCTTGTGGAATCAATTGAAAAATATACTCCACCGACACCCACATTGCACCAAATATCAGCAACCCGGCAACGAGCAGGTTAATCGAAACCTTTTGGTATAAAATACCCAGTTCGAGGCGATTATCATCATTTAAATGCTTGGTTACCAAGGCGATACTCGCACCATATAAGCTTTTGGTGGGCACGTCAATAATAGCCGCCAGGTATGCGACAATCGCATAAATACCCGTGTTTTCAAGCGTGGCGTTGGTCCCCACCAACAGGATATCCGATTTGGCGGCCATTTGTAAGGCAAAACCGCCGAAGGTGCCAAATAGTAAAAAACGCAGCATTTCCTGCCGCAATGCCGGATCTATAAACGACCAACTCGGCCACTTCCAATGCCATTCGCCCAGATGCCGCAGGTAAAAAACAAGGCTTATACTGACCAAGGCGGCATGCAACAACAAGCCGTACAGCGCCGTATCGATGCTGATCCAACCAAATAAAACACTTCCTAAAAGAATAGGCAAAACCAGTTTTTGCGAAAAATCAAGCAGCAAACTGGGCACTACAATGCGGCTAAAATTGGCGGAATACAAACTCAACACCACGCTCAGCACATAAAAAAACGACAAGGGCAAGGCCATCCATAAATGCGCGCCCAGTTGGGGAGAATTGAGTTTTAGCCAGGGGGCAAACTGGTTCCAGAACAAGGCTGCAATAGACCAAAACACCAAAGAACCACACAAGACCATCCCCAAAAGCAAGGGTAAAAACCCATGATGCCCTTGTTCTTTATCTTTAAACCGATGAAAAAACCGAAAAACGATGGTGTTTGCCCCTAAACTAAACAGCGGCAGACCAATCATGCCCACCTGCAGTAAAATTTGCATCAACCCATATTCGGCACGTACGTACGGATAAAGAAAAAAAACACTCAAGCCGCCAATGCCTAAACCGACTAAATTGACGAATGAGTGTTTTAAACTTTGTCTGCGAACAATGCCCATTATTGTCCGACCACCAACCGTTTGGTCAGGGTACCTTTGTCACTTTGAAGCATTAAAATATAAGAACCGGCGCACAGTTGTTCCGTCAGAATTTCGAGTTGCTGATCACCAGCCGACAATTCGAGGGGAAAGCTAAGGCAGGTGCGACCCGCAAGATCCAGCACCACCAAACGTCCATCGAGGGTGGTACTGGCGCTCACCATCAGGGTGGCTTTGGTGCCCGCAGCAATCGGGTTGGGCATCAATTCGAACTGCAAATTGCGCTCCAGCCAGGTGGTACCCGACAGATTTTGGGTTTTGAACACCCCTACCGGTAAGGAGGTTGGCGGCAAACAAACATCCCACTCATTATAAACCAGGACACGCCAGTATAACTTGCGGTTATTAGGCATGATTTTGTCAATATGGATGCTGACCACCGCATCGTCGGGATTGTACACCGATTTTGTGTAAATCGTGGGCACAAAATTTTCAAACAAGCCGACCTCCAACTGATAGATAGAGCCGTTGGGCGGTGCATTAAAGGTCATGGTTACATTATCGAACTGCACCAATTGGGTATCAATGGGCGATACCAGTTCCGTACTAATGTTATCGGGAATACCTGCCAGGGGATCAGAAATTTGCAGGTAATCACTGTGTTCTGTATAAAGATTGGTGCGCATCGCTTCAATCTGTTCTGGGGAAAAACGTCCGGTACAATCGTCGACAGCATAACCCATGTAAAGCGTTGCATCGGCGCGGAACGTGCTGTCGTTCGGATCGTGGAGCAACAAGGTACTTTCGAGGTTGCCGTTGCAGGACCAGCGGTAGTTCAGATAATCTGGACGGGTATCGCAAAAACGGTCGCCTGAATTGTAGCAATTGGAACCGTCCATTTTTTCAACTGGATAACCATAA
>Ga0247831_1001114_pt1 | contig 53677 bp, 51 predicted proteins | sample LaCruzMarch2015__9_FD_192406 | JGI IMG/M metagenome (GOLD analysis project Ga0247831, IMG submission 192406) | Freshwater microbial communities from meromictic Lake La Cruz, Castile-La Mancha, Spain - LaCruzMarch2015_1m | ecosystem: Environmental > Aquatic > Freshwater > Lake | place: Spain...
GCCCCGCAACGGGGTCTGACGCTGCGCCCCATGACCAGCTCCGCGCCAGCCCCCGTTGCACAACCCGCCCATCTGGGCAAAACTGAACACCGGAGTCTCGCTCAGGTTGGATAGAACTTGGGGGCAACGTCAAATGATATAGAGCCGGAAATTGCACTGAGGAAGAACCGCTCGACGTGACTTACGCGCCCCAAGATTAGGGAAGCCGCGCCTTTGAAGCGTTCAGCAAGGTCGGCTGTCACTCCGGCAGGTCGCCCCGGCGCTGGCCCTCGCTGTCGGTCCACCAGGAGCAGAGACGGTCCTCGTCACGCCAGCGCCCGGCATCGGCGGCGGGTGTGGTTCTGCTACGGTCGCGGTAGCACGGGATGCCTGCGATCATCAGCGTTCCGGTCGCGGTGTGGCCCAAACGGGCGGCAAAGACTTTGCTCACCAGATAGGCGGTCAATTCCTCCGGCCGCGCGCAGGCAGGATCAGCAATGATTTCGGCCAGACGCGCGCGCATTACGGCATCAGCCGCAAGGATCGCCTCTACCTCGGCGCGAAAGGCGATTTCGGTATCGATATATGCCTCCAGCGCAGGAAGCGACCGGGCGGGAGGTTTCTTCAGCTTCAGATGGCCCCCATCATGCAGCATCTTCAGGATACGCGCGCCAATGGGCGAAGTCAGTTGCACATGCGCGTCATGAAAGGCCAGCTCGCGATCCTCGTCGGACAGGCGGATCGTGGCGGGCCGTCCTTCCAGGACCGCGCGGCGCAAGGCGGCCAACGCGGGTGTCCGGTGCACGTTGGGGATCAGATCTATCACGTGAAGCGCGGGCCTCATGCGGGTGCGTATGTCCCACAGCAAAGGGTCAGCCTCCGTTCAAGGAATCGGGGGCCAAGCCCGTCGGCACCTTGCGGACCAGCACGGCAGGAAGCCCCGCTTCGGCCATCAGATCGGTCGCCATAGTGTCGGCATTCGGCCCCGCATCCAGAAGCATCTGCCAGATGACATGCACCGGGCGCGCAATGCGGGGTTCCTGCAAAGCGCGGGCAGTGTGAAGCCAGACGGCCAGACCGTCGCTAAGGTCATAGTCGCGTTTCTTGCGCAGGGCGGCGATGCGGGTCTGGGTCGTAGTCACGAAACGGGCGATGGCGGCGCGGGGCCAGCTTGCGATGGCATAGAGGTCTTGCCCTTCAGCCTGCAAGGAGGCCGCCCAAAACCACGCGGTCGCGGCGTAGTTGTCGACAACATGCCTTTTGGCTGATGCCAGCCTGTCAGCCATCGCCTGAGCGTCAGCGACCAGCGCTTCCGTCGCCTTTTCCTGCTGCCATGCGTTGAACATCATCACTCCTTGCATGCCGTCTGAACCATGAAGCGGGCAAGGGCACAAGCGTTCCCGCCGTTCGGGCGGTCGGAATGCCGGTCCGCTCCGGTGCGGATCAGATGTGCCAGGAAGGTTGATCGGGTTCGCAAGCGCGTTCCGTCGGGCCATCGGGGCAAGCCAACCCTATTCGTCAGTTTACCGAGACAACTCACTTCTCCAGGGTATTGAACAACGCGCGCAGCGCCTGAAACCGCCCGAATGCAGTTACAGCGTCTTCACGAGCACTGATCCAGCTTGCGGTCTGGCGTGCAATTACCAGGTTGAGGTCGGACCGTCGGACATTCGCCCAGCGCTCGTAAGTCAAGCCAACGGTTTGCCCGGTCACAAGGGGCAGACTAGCAGGTTCGGCGGCGGTGTTTATCGCCTGCAACTGCAGCTTGCTGCGGTCCAGTTCCGTGCCAGTTGTCCGAAGCAGGCCCAGTCGATGGTCCAGCATCATTTGTGCCAGTTCAGCGATCCGGGCCCTGTCCTGTGCCGGGCTCATCGCCGACGCGCCTTCTTGCGCATCGCATCGGCAAACCGGATTGCGGCGGCGACGGCTCGGTAGTGCTCGACCTTGATCTCCTGGCCGATCTCGACGGTTGCATGCATCGCGCGGGCGGTCGGCGGGTCACTGTGGATCGGGATCGCGTTCTCGGCGGCACGCTCACGGATCTGTCGGGCGATTTCATCCATACCTTTCGCAACACAGACCGGGGCGCCGCCTTTGGACCGATCCCAGCGCAAGGCCACAGCAAAGTGGGTCGGGTTGACCACCACAACGTCGGCCAAAGCCACATCCGCCAGCATCCGGTTCGTAGCAACCTCTTGTGCGCGCTGTCGGCGGGCGGACTTGAGATACGGGTCGCCTTCGCTCTCTCGGAACTCGTCCATGATCTCCTTTCGCGACATGCGGTTGCGCTGGCGGTGAAGGTGCAACTGCCAAAGGTAATCCACGCCGCCAAAGGTCATTGCCACCAGAGCAACGACGAACAGGAATTCCAGCGTCAGTCGCGAAAGCACCGCAGCCGAAAGGTTCGGCGAAAGATAGACGGTGGCCAGGATATCCTCCAGTCGAACGGCCAGAAAGGCATAGAGAATCGCGGAAGCCAGGCCAAACTTCAGTCCACTTTTGGCAAATTCTACCAGACCCTCGACACCGAACTTGTGACTTGCGGTGGCAACGATTGAAATCCGCGAGAGCTTTGGGGCAATCCGGTCGGGCGCGACAACAAAGCCGCGTGTCACGGCGATTGCCGCAAGAACCGTGACCATGGGAAGCAAGAGCAAGGCCAAGGGCGGCACCGCAAGGGCCATGACATACCCCGCCAAAGGCGTGCCGGTCCCCGATGTTGCAAGAAGCGAAAGTCGGTCGGCCAGTCCCAAGAACAGCATCCCGGCAGCGCCGGCTTCACGAACAACCCAGTTCCCCATGGAAAGGAGGCCAATCAGAAAACCGACAATACCTGCTGCCGTCAGAAGATCGGCGGATCGTGCAATGTCGCCCTTCTTCCGGGCTTCTGCCAGTTTCTGCGGTGTGGCCTCATGTTCACGGGTGGTATCGTCTTCCTCCGTGCTCATGGCCGCACCGCAAAAGGATCGGCAAGATGGGCACTGAAGGTCTCCAGCCAGACTGCAAGTAACATCGGTGCCGCAATGGCCAGCAGCGCCAGACTTCCAAGTGTCAATGCCGGGGCCCCGACCATCGATACCATAAGCTGCGGCATCGCCCGATTGATCACGCCAAGTGCCAGATTGTAGATCATCGAAGCGATCACAAATGGCGCGGCCAGCGAGAATGCCAGGGAGAAAGTCCGCGCGGCAAGACCAAGTCCCCAGTCGGCCACCACTCCGGCATCGGGATAGCCACCCGCAGGTAGGATGTCATAGGACAACACCATAAGTTCGGCGGCACGAACGTGCAGACCTGCGGCCAACGCCAGCGCGACACCGGCGATGGTCAGAAGATTGCCGATCGCAGGTTGCGGTTCGGGTGCAGCTCCCGCGAAAAGCTGGGAAAGGGTGGTAGCTTGGGCGATGATGGCCGCAGCGGACTGCAATGCCAGCAGGAAAAGCCGCATGCCGATCCCCAGAATCAGGCCCGCGACCGCTTCGCCTGCAAGGGGCGCAAGGCCGGGGAGGGGACCGGTAGCGGTCAGATCCTCGGCAAGGATCGGCGCGATCACCGCGGTCAAAGCCAGGACCAGCGCAAGTTTGACGCGTTGTGGGGTCGCTGTTTCGCCAAGGCCCGGCATCAGGGCCAAAACGGCACCGATACGTACAAAGGCAAGTGACACGGCCCAAAGAAACCCCTCGGCAAGGCCCAAAAGAGCAGAAATCTCAGTCAGGATGCCGGTCATGCAGGCACTTGGCCAATCAGAGCCGGGCGGGCGTCGGTGCCGATTTCTTCATAGGACAAGACCGGCATTTGCAGCCCTTTTGCTTGAACGACGGTCCGCAAGAACCGTCTTCGGGCTACTGAAGTGACAAGGGCCGGGTAGACACCACCCTCGGCCGCGCGGTTCACGCGATCGGTCAACCCATTGGCCAAGCGAGAAAAAATCTCTGGCGGCAAAGCAATGTCGCGCTGACCGCGGTCACTGTCGATTTGGTAGATCGCGAAGGCCTTTTCCCAATCCGGTGCAAGCTGGATCAACGGGATCGATCCGTCCGCCCGCTTGAGATCGGCAACGATCTGGAAGCCCAGCCGTTGGCGGACATGTTCGCAGATCGCCTCGGGGGGGCCGAACTGGCGACCCTCGGCGACCGCCTCAAGGATCAGCGGCAGGTTGCGGATCGATACGCGTTCGTCAAGCAGCAAGCGCAAGACGGCGTGCAGCAGGTCGGTGGGGACCTTGTCCGGGACAAGCTCGTCCAGAAGTCGGCGATTGGCTTCCGCCCTCGCTGGATCGGACAATCTGACGAATTCATCCAGCAGCTTGCGCAATCCGCGCAGCGTAAGCAGTCGTGATAGGTTGGCCTTCAAAACCTCCAGAAGATGTGTAGCCAGAACTTCTGTGGGAGAGACGACGGTCAGTCCCGAAAGGGCAGCATCCTCTTGCTGATCAGGCAGTATCCAGCGTGCCGGGGCACCATAGACCGGCTCATTCACATCGATACCGTCGGGTGCAAGGATCCCTTCGGACAACAGGACAAGAACCCGCTCCGGGAATAGTCGGTCAGCAACGCGCTCTACGCCTTGCAGCCGGATGCGGTAGCGGCCCGCGGGCAGCGCGGCCTCATCCGTCAGGCGGATTTCGGGCAGAATAAGACCGAAAGTCGTGGCCACATGGCTGCGCATGTTGGCGATGCGACTATCCAGACCGGTTGCCGGATCCAGCACCATAGCCACAAGATTCGGCGCGAATTCGATGTGAATGTCGTCAAAGTCCAGAACGTCGCCCATTGTCTTTTGCTGCGCTGGTTCCTGCGTTGGAACTGGAACCAGATCCGCCGAAGCGGATTTTCGCGACCGGCTGAAAGCCAGTCCGGCCAACCCGAGTGCTGCGAACATGAATGGAAGGAAAGGCATGCCTGGCACGATGGCAAAGAGCGCCATAAGCCCTGCAACGGTACCAAGCGCGCCGGGATAGCGGCTAAGCTGGGCGAAAAGGGATACGTCGACTGCGCCCTTCTGACTGCCTTTGGCAAGGAGAAGTGCCGCGGCGACAGAGATGATGACGGCCGGAATCTGGCCCACCAGACCGTCACCAACCGTCAGGATCGTGTAGGTTCGGAATGCGGTTGCGGTATCCAGATCGTGGACCAGAATACCGACGATCAGCCCCACCACGATGTTGAGCGCGGTGATCAAGAGCCCGGCGACAGCATCTCCCTTGACGAACTTCGATGCGCCGTCGAGTGAGCCGAAAAAGTTGGTTTCGGCCAATTCCTGCTCGCGCCGCCGTTTGGCCTCGGCGTGGTCAATCGCACCTGCGGACATGTCGGCGTCGATGGCAAGCTGACGGCCCGGCATCCCGTCAAGAGCAAAGCGCGCTCCAACTTCGGCCATCCGGCCAGCACCCTTGGTTATCACGATGAAATTGACAATCAACAGGACGATGAAAATCACCAGTCCCAGGATGATGTTGCCACCCATGATGAATTCGGCAAAGCCTTCAATTACATGGCCGGCGGCGTCGGTGCCGGTATGGCCTTCGCCAATGATGAGCTTCGTTGACGAGATGTTTAGCGACAATCGCAGCAGAAGTGATGCCAAAAGTATTGTCGGGAAAGCCGAGAAATCAAGGGGACGGTCGATAAACAGCGTTACAGTAAGCATTAGAGTGGCCAACGCGAATGATATCGCAAGGCCGATGTCCAGCATCCAGGCCGGAATTGGCAGGACCATGATGATGATGACCGCCATCAACCCGACGGCCAGAAGGATCGTTGGGCGGAATATTGCAGCGAATGTCAGTCCGGAAAGCATCTATGGCTCCCCAATCAGGCGGATGCCAGCAGCGGTCGCGGGAACCAACGAGCCGCGCCCGCCGGATTGCCCGGCGACAAGCAGCGGATAACGGTTTAGCTGGGTTTCCTGCAGCGGGTCGGTCCGGTCGCCCGCCAAAGCGGACCTTGTTGCCTCGAATTTGGCAAGGTAGCGTTCGGCATATTCAGGCGTGGCAGAATGGTACGCGGCGGCGGCAGCGGGCCAGTCACCGGTTTCGTCATACTGCGCCAAAAGATAGCCGGCGGCGTAGACTGTGTTGCTTGCAGGATCCAGCATGTCCGCAATTGATGCAAATGCCGCGGCATGCCAGCGGTAGTTCAATTGAAAGCAGCCCAAGTCGATATTGGTCAGCCCGGCGTCCAGAGCGTTCCGGACCATGGCCTCAGCGTCCGAAGCGGTGTCCTTCCAGTAACTTTCACCCTCGATGTTCACGGTCCAGGGCCAGGGGCGGTTGTCTCGACCGGTCTCGACGACCGACACTGCAATCAGGACATCGTATGGAACACCCAGCAAATCGGCAGCCTCTGCAGCGGCGGCTTCGCAAAGTGCGCCCTCGCCGGTGCTGGAGAATACCGCCGACAACGGGGTCAGGCTGCCCAGGATCATGGCGGATGGAAAAGTCGCAAGCGTTAGTATTGAAGCGCGGGCAAGTGACATTTTGGCCTCCACCCCTCGACGTTCTGCCGAAGTATAGGCTCAGACTAGGGGGTGAATCTTGCCAACCGGTTACCGGCATCAGTAAGCCGGAGAGGCCAATCCGGACAGAAGTGCGTTCATTGCGACGCGGGCAGTGGCTGCGTCTTCAAGGAGAGCAGCCCCCCGGGCCAGAGGCCCAACGTCCTGAGGAAGATCCGGCGTGAGAACAGCCGCCGCCGCGGACCAAAGCGGCGCATCTTCTGCCCGCAGCTTTTGCCAGTCACCCTCCCAAGTGGTCAGACGTTGCGCTTCATCCGGCAGACCGGCGGCCAGAAATGCAGTTCGCGCCTCGCCAAGGGCACCTAGCTGGACAAGGGCTCTGGCGCGAAGGGACTCGTCCTCTGGCTCATCCAGACCGACGAGAAGTGTGATGGCCCGGCGCGCGTCTCCTCGAGCGAATTCGGCTTCGGCGGCAACCCGGCGACGATCGGCACTGTCATCGGGTCCGACCGGATCAATCCACATCAGCGCGGCATCTCCAAAGCCCAGATCCAACAGTCGCCCGGCGACATCAAGTTCGACTTCGGGAGAGACATCGATTGCTTCAGAATTACCCGGTCGAACCGCGTGCCGAAGAAACGCGTCGTCTCCGGCGAGCAGAAACGTCACTTGAAAAAGGTGGGAAACCTCCACGCCATGCTGCTCGGCTGTGGAAAATCCCGCATCGGTTTGCCCGGACAAGACCTGTGAAAGCGCAAGCGCACGCAAAAGGTCAGCGCGGGTTCCAGGATCCCCCGCTTCTTTCAAAAATGCTTGAAGTGATGTTGCGATCTCAACTGGAAGCGGTTTGGCCCTCTGAAAATGCACTTCGACCAGGGCAATCATTTCATCCAGGCCAGATCCCCCTTTGTCCATCGCTGCCTTTGCATGATCCAGTGCCGTGTCCGGCCGACCAGCATGAAGTTCAGCACTGACGTCCAGAAGTTCGACCGTTTTCGCAAGGGTGTCTGGTGTCCGCTCTACGGAGTTCCGAATCACTTGGGCAGCTTCGGGCTCGTCATGGTCCAACATTTTTTCGACAAGAGGTGGCCCAAGGGACGCGCGAAGATGTGATGGCAGAGCCAGGAAGCCGCGCACGACGGCATCGGTATTGACGTCTTGGCCATGGGGCAATTGTGTATGCGCCAGCACGGCCCAGAGTACCGCACTTCCATCGCATGTTAACATGTCAAGGAATGGAGACTGTTGGTCAGGATCCCCGTCAACCACTCTGGCCATTGAAAGCAGCGATTCATACTCATCCGGCCGGTCATCTTTTGGTAGCAGGTTGGCGTACTGGGCAGCTTCCGCTCCGAAACCTAAGAAAAGGTGAAGGTGGACGGCGTTAAGCACAGCAGCGGGGTCGACAGCGTCAAACTCGCCGAATAACCCGGTTCTGGCTTCGACTATGGCCTCACGCGGAAGTCTGCCTGCGCCCCAGTCTGACACGGCGAAGTGGTGATCCGGTGCACAAGCCCCACCACTGGCAGTAAGACCCCCATCAGCTGCATCAGTGCGATCGCCACTGAATTCATCAGCTGTGCCGATGCGAATCTGTGTCCAGGGTAGTTCCTCACTCTTGACTGCCTCCCATCTCGGAGACTTTCCCGGGAGAACCATATCGATCAAGCTCTGGGTGGCCGCGCGGCTGATTTCCTCCAGAAGTTTGGCACGCAAGGGAGCCAGCGAGATACCGCCAGTATCAAGTGATAAGGTTGAGACCTTGGGTACCCAAGGGGATGTGCTCCGGGCAAAATCCAGCCAGTTGTATGTTGCGACCGCTTCATCTGGTTGCGGATACGTGATCGAAAGGGGACTGGGGGAGTCGAAGGGCTGCTCGAAGGCCGAATGGGCCGGAGCAGGCCCGGGCTTGATATCCAACACGATCACGCCTGTGCGATATTCAAACGGAAGTACATGACATTGGCAGGCAAGTGTCAGTTGCAGCGAACCTTTCTCCGGATCGACACGAAGGTCTTCGAGACGGGTCCTTGGGATACGATCCCATACTTCTGTAAGATCAAAAATCGGTTGGGTTTCCGCGGTTGAGGCAAAGGTGTATCCTATCGGCGACTTGCCCACAGTCCAATCTGCCCTGCCCGATAGTTCGATGACTAGGCGGGTAAAACCCTCGTGCTCGCCGGAGTAAACGCGGGCGGTCTCTGCAACGGCGGGGGCAGAGAGCAAGACGACAAGGGCAAGACAGCGGATCATGCTACATCCTGTTTCAGGTTGCGCATGGAAGATTCAAGGTCGCTGAATCCCGGGCGGAGGTGGTGCGGCGTGTTTTGACGCCCAACCTCGATGCAGATATTGGCCGGGTGGCGGTGCAGGTTCGCAATCAGCACCTCACGGATAAGCTGGTAGAAATGGATGTCCTCTTCAACCACCGCTTTCACCCGCGCGGCGAATGGACCCATCAGACCATAGGCAAGAAACACCCCCAGAAAGGTTCCCACCAGCGCGCCGCCGATCATCTTGCCCAGCACCTCGGGCGGCTGGTCGATCGACCCCATCGTCTTGATGACACCCAGAACGGCGGCAACGATCCCAAGTGCGGGCAGGGCGTCGGCCACGGTCTGCAGGGCGTGGCTGGAGTGCATCGCATGGTGCAGCGTCGCCTCCATCCGCTTGTCCAGCACCTCCTCGACCTGATGGGGGTCGTCGTAGTTCATCGAAGCGGCGCGCAGCGTGTCGCAGATCAGTTCCATCGCTTCGTGATCGTGCTGGATGCGGGGATACTTGCGGAAGATTATCGACGTTTCCGGGGCTTCGACATGCTCCTCAAGTCCGACAGGGTTTGCACGGGCAAGGCGGATCAGTTCGAACAGCAGGCAAAGAAGATCGCGGTAATCCTCAAGCTTCCACCGTGGCCCCTTGAAGACCTTGCCGATGTCACGCAGTGACTGTTTTATCGAAGGCATGTCGTTCGAGATCAGGAAAGCCCCCACGGCGGCACCGCCGATCATCGTAAGTTCGTAGGGCAGGGTCTTGAGGATGATGCCCATCTTGCCGCCGGCCATGATGTAGCCGCCGAACACCATGACAAGAATAACGACGATTCCGATGATGCCGAGCATTTCCTGGTCCTGTCCTGCTATACTGGTCGCAAGTATCGCGGCACGAAGTTAAATATCCCTTCCCGCCGCTTCAGTTCTTGGGGACCCCGGCATTGCGCCCGGCCACGATGACACTGACACCGTAGGCAGCCTCGGCGGACATTCCCGACAGGATGGCCGCAGCCGATTCTGGTGGCATGCGGCCAAGGAAGCCGGCAGCGAATTCCGGCGACATGGTCTCGAACAGGGCCGCCGCGTCCTTGGGCTTCATCGCCTGATAGACAGCGGTCAGCCGGTCGATATCGGCTTCGGCCGCACCGTCGGCAAGCGCGAGCGTCGCTTTCAGTTCATCCTCCAGAGCCTGCATCGCGACCATCCGGTCCGAAATCGCCGCATCCGCAAGGGCAAGCGCGGCCAGCCGGTCTTGCAGGGCGGCTTCTTGCACAGCCAGCCGATCCTCACGCAGGCCAAGTGCCGCAGCAAGCGCCGAGGGCGACTCGCAGAGCGTCGGGTCGGCTTCGGTTTTGGGTGCAGATTCGGCATTGTCGGTTTGCGCAAGGGCAACGCCGATCCCCGACCCCAGTCGGAGGGCGCCCGACATGGCGAACAGCATCGCCACGATAAATAGAGTGCCCCGCCCTACGCGCCGTCGCAGGTTCATTCGGCGGCCTCCAGCGAGTCGCGTGTTGACCGGCGGCGTACAAAGCGCAGCTTGCGGTCGTCTTCTGCGGTCTCGGCGGCAACAGGGGGTTTCGGCGCGGGATCGGGCAGGTCGTGCAATGAGGCAACCAGCAATTCCAGCCGTTTGGCCACCGCCTCGCCGCGCGCGGTCAGCGCCTCAAGCCCCTCGGCCGAGTTGTTGGCCGCCCCCAGTGCCTTTTCCAGCGCCACCGTCATGTCATCGACCTGCGCCGACAGCACGGCAATGGCCCCCCCCATCCCGCTTTCCAGCGTGGTAAAGCGTTTCAGCCGGGTCGCCAGCACCGAGCAGTAGACAGCAGCCCCGAAAGAGCCCGCCACAAGAAGGATGTCTGCGATAAGATCCATCGTCCGCCCCGCCTAGTTCAGCACAAATTCGGTGATCAGAAGGTCGCGCACCCGCCCCTCGCCGGTGACGATCTGGATCCGGCGCAGCATTTGCGCGCGCAGCCGGGCCATGGCTTGCGGATCCTCGATCGACGCGGTGTCGATGGCGCGCAGGTAACTGTTCAGAACGTCAAGGATGCGGGGGGTCAGCAGCGTCACATCGGCCGCAGCGGTATCCACAACCTCGACCTGGGCGGTAAAACGCAGATGCGCGCTGCCCGAATCGGGGCCAAGCGACACCACCATGGTTTCCAGCGGCACAAAGGCGATTCCGGTCAGCGGACCGGGGGCTGCGTGATCGTCCACGGCATGCTCTTCACTTGCCAGGATCATTCCCGACCAAGTGGCATAAAACCCGCCCCCGCCAAGCAAAACTGCAAGAATCAACCCGATCAGCATCGGCTTTTTCGAGCGCTTTTTCGGCGCGTCATCCATCGTTGCTTCGGCCGTGGCCATATCCCGCATCCATCTTTGCGACAGGGCAACCATAGGCCAAAGGTCACTAACCGATTGTTAAGCGGGCTCGGTCAATCGTGGGGGGCGGTAGAAACGCCGCCAGCGGAGAATCGCCTTGCAGAACGTGATAGCCATCTGGTCCGCCATGGACTTGCGCCGCAGGATCATCATCCTTGGCGCGACGGTCGCAATGTTTGCAGCCATACTGGGCCTGACCCGGATGGCCGGGCAGGCAGACATGGTCCTGCTTTACGCGGGGCTTGAGCCGGCAGCCGCGGGTGACGTTGTTGCGGCCCTTGACCAGCGCGGTGTTGCCTATGAAGTGGCGGGCGATTCCATCCTTGTCGATGCCACGCAACGCGACAGCCTGCGGATGGCGCTTGCCTCCGAAGGGCTGCCGGCGGCGGGTGGCGGCGGGTATGAAATTCTGGACAATCTTACGGGTTTTGGCACCACATCGCAGATGTTTGACGCCGCTTATTGGCGCGCGAAGGAGGGTGAGCTTGCCCGCACCCTGCTGGCCATGCCTGAAATCAAGGCGGCGCGGGTTCACATTGCCAGCGCGCCTACCCGCAGCTTTCAGGGTCAGGGCCAGGCCTCTGCTTCGGTCACGCTGACCACCGTCTCCGGCACCCTTTCCGAACAGCAGGCACGGGCGATCCGGCATCTGGTGGCCAGCGCGGTGTCAGGAATGCAGCCCGACGCGGTGCAGATCATTGACACGGTCGCCGGTCTGATCGGTGGGCAAGACACGGCAGAGTTTTCGGGGCAGGACGCAAACGACCGTGCGGCGATCATAAAGGGCAACGTGGAACGGTTGCTTGCCGCACGCGTCGGGCCGGGAAAAGCGATTGTCGAGGTGGCGGTTGATCTGATTTCAGACCGCGAGTCCATCACTGAACGGACCTTTGATCCGCAGGGCCGCGTGGCGATTTCCTCGGAAACCGAAGAGCGCACCGGGTCATCGACAGAGCCGGGGGGGGAGGTGACCGTGGCCTCGAACCTGCCTGACGGTGATGCGGCGGGTGGTGCGCAGGGCAAAAGCGAAACGTCCGAAACCCGCGAATTGGTGAACTATGAAGTGTCGGAAACCCAGCGCGAGGTTTTGCGTGTCCCCGGCGCAGTCCGGCGGATGACGGTTGCGGTGATGGTGGACGGGGTTGTCGGCACGGCGGCGGACGGAACGCGCAGTTGGGCAGCCCGCCCGGATGAGGAACTTGCCACCCTGCGCGAGCTTGTTGCGGCCGCCGTCGGCCTGGATGAGGCGCGGGGGGATGTTCTGACCCTGAAGTCGCTTGAGTTTCAAGAGGTTCCCTTGCCCTTGGGCACCGAGGCGACGTCAGGGCTTCTTCCACAGATGGGGCCGATGGACATAATGTCGCTGGTGCAGACAGCCGTCCTTGCACTGGTCGCCCTTGTGTTGGGACTTTTCGTGCTGCGGCCGATCCTGACCTCGGCAAAAGCGCGCGCAGCCCTAGCAGCCCCTGGCCCGATCCTCGCCTTGCCGTCCGGTGGTGCCTTTGCCGCCGCCGCGCTGGACGGTGAGGTCGAGACCGGCTTTTCAATTCCGGGCAACGCAAGCATGGCCCGGCTTGATGCGGGCGAAGAGGGCGAACTTGATCCCGCCACCCGGCTGCGCCGCCTGATCGAGCAGCGCCAGACCGAATCCATCGAAATCCTGCGCGGCTGGATGGAACATGAAAAGGAGCCCGCGTGATGCGTGCCCTGCGCCTTGAGGTGTTCGATACCTCGCAAGCCGCCGATGGCTCACCCCTGCCGCTGGTCGAAGCCACGGCGGCCGAAGAGGCCAAGGTTGCCGCCTTTGAGCAAGGCTATTCCGCAGGTTGGGATGATGCGGCAGCGGCCCAGCAGGGCGACCAAAGCCGGATAAGTGCTGACCTCGCGCGCAATCTGCAATGCCTGTCCTTTACCTTTCAGGATGCGCGCAGCCATGTCCTGCAGGCGATCAGGCCCCTGATGCTGGAAATGATCAACCGGCTTTTGCCCAAGGTCGCACATGAGGCCCTTGCCCCGACTGTTCTTGAAGCGTTGACCCCCATCGCCGACGAGATGTCGGACGCGCCGATGACCCTGGTTCTGAACCCGGCTGTCCGCTCGCAGGTCGAGGATCTGGTGACGCGGGCAACCGGCTTGCCAATGGTGATCGAGGAAGAACCCTCGCTTTCGGAAGGGCAGGTCTACATCCGCTTTGGCGCCGCTGAGGCCAAGGTCGACCTTGACCGGGTCACCGCCGATATTTCGGCGGCGGTCCGGGCCTTCTTCAATCTGTCCAGTTAGGAAGCCACGCCATGGAAGACATTTCCGACTCCAACCCCTTCTCGCAAGTGCCAATCGAGGTGACGATCTCGGTCGGCCGCGCGCGGCCTCTCGTCCGCGACCTTTTGCGGATGTCGAAAGACGCTGTCCTACAGCTTGACCGGCGGGTAGATGACCCGGTCGAGCTTTATGTCGGCGACCGTCTGATCGCCCGGGGCGAGCTGACCGAGCTTGAGGGCGAAAACGCCGGTCAACTGGCGGTCAGGCTGACCGAGGTCGCCAATCTTCGCGGTGGGCTGTGATCCGATCGGTTCCCCTTCTCACGCTGGTGCTTGTCCTCGCGACCGGTCCCGCGCTGGCGCAGGAAATGTCCATCGACTTCGGCCCCGGGGAGTCCCTGTCGCTGCGGTCGGTCCAGCTTTTGCTGCTGGTGACCGTTCTCAGCATCGTGCCGGGGCTGGCGGTGATGGTGACCTGCTTTCCCTTCATCGTCACGGTCCTGTCGATCCTGCGGCAGGCTATCGGGTTGCAGCAGGCTCCGCCCAATATGTTGATCATCAGCCTGTCGCTGTTCCTGACCTGGTTCGTGATGGACCCTGTCTTCACCGAGGCCTGGATCAAGGGGATCGAGCCGCTGACCACCGGGCAGATGGAGGTCGCCCCCGCGTTGGAGGCGGCAATCGCCCCATTCCGGCTTTTCATGGCCGACCGCGTCGACCCCGAAACTTTCCTGACCCTGCAGGACCTGCGTCCGACAACGCCCGTCGCCCCGACTGATGCACCGCTGTCGCTGCTGGTGCCGTCGTTCCTGCTGTCGGAGATTCAGCGGGCGTTCGAGATCGGCTTCATGATCTTCCTGCCCTTCCTGATCATCGACCTTGTCGTGGCGGCGATCCTGATGTCGATGGGCATGATGATGGTGCCGCCAGCCGTGGTTTCGCTGCCGTTCAAGCTGGTGTTTTTTGTGGTGGCGGACGGCTGGGCGCTGATTTCGGGCGCGCTGGTGAGGAGCTATTTTTGATTGGTGTCCACAGTGGACAAAAGGATCCAGTTTAATGATTTCAACGCGTTGTGAAATTCCGTTTACCGTTTCTTAGGCATTGAACCGAGCAGGAGTGGAGGGGGATTTTTGCGGCTGGTGTCCATTGGCGACCCACCAGTCCGGGTGCGCTGCGCGAAGCTTTCTGCCAGCGGCGACTGCATCCGCTTCGCTGGCAAAGAGGCCGAAATGGGTGCCACCCGAGCCTGACATCCGCGCCAGAAGGCAACCGGGAATACTGGCCAGGGCCGCTTGCACCCTCGACAGAACCGGCGCGATCTGGAGGGCCGGGGTCACGAGGTCATTGCGCGTCTGATCGGTCAGCCATGCCGCCAGCGCCGGGGCGGACCCCAGCGCGTCAAGGGGCAGGTCGGGAACCGGCGCGTTCTGGCGCTGGCTGAGGGCCGCAAAGACCTGCGGTGTTGGCACCGGCACGCGCGGATTGACCAGCACCAGCCAGAACGGCGGCAATGGCGGCAACGGCTGAAGATCCTCGCCCACGCCCCGCATCCGCATGGGGCGTCCGGCAAGGCATACCGGCACGTCGGCCCCAAGGCCAAGCAGCGCGGCCATATCCGGTAGGGGCCGCCCGGTCATCCGGGCAAGCGCGCGCAAGGTCGCGGCGGCATCTGCCGACCCGCCGCCGACCCCCGAGGCCACCGGCAACTGCTTGTCGAGGGTGAGTGCAACATCCCTGGCCCGCATGATATGGGCCGCCCGCAGGACGAGATTGTCCGCATCCTCGTCAAGCCCAAGGGCTTCGGGACCGGCAAGTTGCAGCGAAAGACCCGAAGCGGGCTTGGCGGTTACCCGATCCCCCACCCCAGCGAACACCACAAGACTGTCCAGCAGATGATAGCCGTCCGCGCGGCGTCCGGTGATGTGCAGGCACAGGTTCAGCTTGGCCGGAGCGAATTCGGTTTCCGTGTCAGTCGCCATTCCCGGCAGCCCCGGTCTCGGCAGCTTCGCTCGCGCCATTCCCGGTCTCGGTAACCTTGTCCCCGGCGGCTTCTTCCGCCATCACCGCGTCCAGCCCGACATCAAGCTTGCGCTGGATTCGCACGGCATCCTTTTCGGTCGGCTCGAACGACAGGGCCCTGCGCCACTGGAACTGCGCCTCAAGCTTGCGGCCAACCATCCAGTAGACATCGCCCAGATGGTCGGTCACCAAGGGATCGACCGGTTCCAGCAGCGAGGCACGCTCCATGGGCTCCAGCGCTTCGTCGTAGCGGCCCAGCTTGAAGAAGGCCCAGGCCAGACTGTCGATGATATAGCCCTGCTGCGGATCGCCAGCGACGGCTTTTTCGATCATACCCAGTGCTTCATCCAGCTTTTCGCCCCGGTCGATCAGCCCGTAACCAAGGTAATTCAGAACCTGCGGCTGGGTCGGGTTCAGGTCCAGCGCCTTGCGGAAATCGGCTTCGGCGGGGGCCCAGTCCTTGGACTGTTCGTGACAGATGCCGCGATAGAAATACAGCACCCAGTCTTCCGGGCTTTCCGCGCCGCGCAGATCGATGGCGGCGGTATAGGCGATTTCGGCTTCATCGAACCGGTCATTGTTGCGCAACATGTCGCCCAGCGCGAATTGCACGATCACCAGATCGCCATACTGCCGCGCAAGTCCCTGCAGCGCCTCGATTGCCGCGTCGGTCTTGCCTTGCGAGGAAAGCGACTCGGCGCGGCCGATTTCAGCGTTGACGTGGTTGGGGTCTTCCGGCGCAAACGAGGCATAGGTCTCGACCGCAAGCTCGTGCTGCTTCAGTGAGGCCAACACATCCGCCATAAGCAGTCGGGCATCGGCATGGTCAGGCCGCAGGAAGCTGGCCACCCGCAGATGCAGCAGCGTGTAGACCGGATCGGCCTCGCCATTGAGGGCGGTGGCGAGGCTGAAGAATGTCTCGGCTATGCCATCGCGGGCGGTCTTGACGGTGTCAAAGGGAACCGGCTCACCCGCCTGCAGCCGAAGCCGCAGCGCATCGACCACCGGATCGGGCCCGGTGCCGAAGGACCGGTCCAGCAGGGCAAGCGCATCGGGGTTGCGTTCAAGTTGGCTAAGGATCTGGGCATGGGCAAAAATCCCGCGCCGCATCACGAAGATCGGCCCGGCAGCGCGACCGGACAGGATTTCGTCCGCCCCTTCGAAATCGCCGACCGACGCCATGGCCAGCGCCTTGTGGTACAGGCCAAAAGCTTCAAGCCCTTTGGTTGCTGCCAGGGCGTCAAACGCTTCCAACGCTTCGGATATGCGACCTTCGCCAAGCTTGGCCCAGGCGGTGACCAGTGCATTCGCCAGAACGCCGACATCGCGCCCGGCTTCGGCGGCAGAAAGAAGGGCCGCGTAATCCTCACGCTCGGTTTCGGTTGCCAGAAGCGCGAATTCCGCAAGCTGGTTCGGCGGGCCGTTCAGGCCTTTCAAATGGCCCGCGGCTTCGGCTGCGACCGCGAAGTCACCGATGGCCATTTCGGCCAGAGCCGCCCCTTCAAGAAGCTGGGGGTTGCTGGTGTCCGACTCGATGGCCCGGGAATACCATTCCGCTGCCGACCGAAAGTCGTTCTGCGCTTCCGCAATCCGCGCCGCAAGGTAGGCACCGGTATCGACCTTTACCTCGACCTCGGCCCGAAGAGGTGCTGCCAGCACCGCTGCCAGCATCAGGGGGGTCAGGGTGCGGAAAAGAACGTTGGGCATCGGCCACTCCTTACGGGTTGAGACAAGGGTAGCCCGACCGTCAAGGCCGCGCAATGCAGGCGGGCCCGACCTTGCGGCCGGGCCCCTGCAATTCGCACAAGCTTTCGTGAGTCCGGGGTGCCCATCCGGTCACATGTTGGGATAGTTCGGCCCGCCACCGCCCATCGGTGTGGTCCAAGTGATGTTCTGCGACGGGTCCTTGATGTCGCAGGTCTTGCAATGGACGCAATTCTGAAAGTTGATCCGGAAGCTTGCATCCGCGCCTTCGCCAAGCACCTCGTAGACGCCCGCCGGGCAATAACGCTGGGCCGGTTCGGCGTATTGAGGAAGATTGACCCCGATGGGGACCCGCGGGTCCTTCAGCACCAGATGCGCGGGCTGCGCCTCGTCATGGTTGGTAAAGCTGAAAGCGACGTTGGTCAGCCGGTCAAAGGACAGCTTGCCGTCGGGCCGGGGGTAGTCGATGACCTTGTGATCCTTGGCCAGCCCGGTCGCCGCCGCATCGGACATCTTGTGGCGCAGGGTGCCAAAGGCGGTCAGCCCTACCGTGTTCAGCCACATGTCGACGCCGCCACCCATCAGGCTGGCCACCAGACCATAGCGCGACCACAAGGGTTTGACATTGCGGACCTTTTTCAGGTCTTTCGCAATCGGGCCGCTGCGGACCGAAGCCTCGTAACCGTCAAGCTCATCCCCCTGACGGCCCGCCTTGATCGCCGCATTGGCCGCCTCGGCCGCCGCAATCCCCGACAGCATGGCGTTGTGATTGCCCTTGATGCGGGGCACGTTCACGAGGCCTGCCGAGCATCCCAGCAGCGCCACGCCCGGAGCGACCATTTTCGGGATCGACTGCCAGCCGCCCTCGGAAATCGCCCGCGCGCCGTAGGCGATGCGTTTGCCGCCCTTGAGGAGTTCGGCAATCATCGGGTGATGCTTGAAGCGCTGGAATTCCATGTAGGGGTAAAGATGGGGGTTCTTGTAGTTCAGATGGACCACAAAGCCGACATAGACCTGATTATTTTCAAGATGATAGATAAAGGACCCGCCGCCCGCATTGCTGCCCAGCGGCCAGCCCATCGTGTGGGTCACCGTGCCAAGGCGATGTTTTTCGGGGTCAATCTCCCAGATTTCCTTCATGCCCAGACCGAACTTCTGCGGGCAATGGCCTTTGGAAAGATTGTATTTCTCGATCACCTGCTTGGACAGGCTGCCGCGAACGCCTTCGGACAGGAAGACATACTTGCCGCGCAGTTCCATTCCCGGCTCGTAGGACGGCCCCGGTTCGCGGGTTGCGGGGTCGCGGCCAAACTCGCCCGCGACGACGCCGACGACCGTGTCGCCGTCATAGACCAGCTCGCTGCAGGCCATGCCCGGGAAAATCTCGACGCCAAGGCCCTCGGCCACACCCGCCATCCAGCGGCAGACGTTGGCCATGGAGACGATGTAGTTGCCGTGATTGTTCATCAAGGGCGGCATCGGCCAGTTCGGAATCCGCACCTGACCGGCTGGCCCAAGGATGTAGAAGTTATCGCTTTGCACCTTTGTCTTGATCGGCGCGTCCATGTCGCGCCAATCGGGCAGCAGCGCGTCCAGCCCTGACGGGTCAAGCACCGCGCCCGAAAGAATATGCGCGCCGACCTCGGACCCCTTTTCCAGCACGACGACGGTCAGGTCCGGATCCAGTTGCTTCAGCTTGATCGCGGCGGAAAGCCCGGCTGGCCCTGCACCGACGATCACCACGTCATAGTCCATCTTCTCGCGCTGGATCGCAGTCATCGCTTGTCCTATCCTGGCAGGCCCCGGGTGCCTTGAAATGCTGGCTTGTTGCACCGTCCCTGTTGCCGCAGGACGCGGGCCGCGTCAACCGGGGCGCAACATCTGTCCAAGACCAGCCGGTTACTGCGACATATTCTGTCTTGCCGACGACGGCCCACGGACCACCAGCGCCATTGCCCTTGCATTTGCTGGCCTCATCGGGTGAGGTGCGGCTTGGGCAAGTCTGAAGTCATGGGTCGTGCACCGGCCCGTGACTTCTTCTTTTAATGTGGAATGCCGATGGAAAAGATCCCGATGACCCGGCGCGGTTTCGATGCGCTGGACGCCGAGCTGAAGCAGTTGAAGACGGTCGAGCGTCCGGCGATTATCCGTGATATCGCTGAAGCGCGCGAACATGGAGACCTGTCCGAGAACGCCGAGTATCACGCGGCGCGCGAGAAGCAGGGCTTCATCGAAGGGCGCATCAAGGAGCTTGAGGGGTCGTTGTCTTTGGCCGAGGTCATTGATGTTGCGCGCTTGTCCGGGTCCATCAAGTTCGGTGCGACGGTGACACTGTTCGATGAGGACAATGAAGAAGAGAAAGTCTACCAGATCGTCGGCGAAACCGAGGCTGATATCGAAAGCGGACTGCTTAATGTGCGCTCTCCTCTGGCCCGCGCCCTGATCGGCAAAGAGCCCGGTGACAGCATCGACGTCAAGACCCCGGGCGGTTCCCGGTCTTACGAAATCCTGTCGATACGTTACGTTTGATCAGGTAGCGCCCTGATGAAATCTCCACATGATCTGACGGGAAAGGACAAGGGGCCAGGTCCCGCCCCGTTCCCGCCGCTGGCTGAAGAACCGGGCCGGGGGATCGAGATCGCAGGAGTTTTACTCAGCCTTGCCTGGGCGCTTTTGATCCTGGGTTTCCTACTGATCTCGCCGCCGGGCAGCGACGCCAACACCTTTGGTCTGGTGGCGACGATGCTGATGGTCTTCTTGCCGGTGGCATTGATCTGGGTGGTCGTGATCACTCTGCGGTCGGTGCGGGCGTTGCGATCCGAAGCGGCGCGGTTGCAAGCCACGGTCGAGGCGATGCGCACCAGCTATGTCCAGACCCAGTCGCAATTGCCCGCGCCCCAGCAGGGCAAGTCGTCGGTGGAACGCAAGATCGATGAAATCGCCGCCTCGACCCGGCAGGCGGAAACGGTGCTGACCAGCTTCATCTCACGCCGGGATGCGGCGCTTTCGGTGCCTTCGGTTGACCGGAAAGCTGCGTTGGCGGCTCCCATTGTCGACCTTACGACCGAACAGTCGGCGCTGGCCCTGGGCAGCCCGGCCGAGGATCTGCGGGCCCCGCTTTCGGTTCGGGACTTCGTCCGCGCGATGCATTTCCCGGAATCCCCCGACGACCGCGAAGGGTTCCGTGCCCTTCGGATCGCGCTGGAAGACCGGGTCGTCGCCAAGCTGATCCGCGCGGCGCAGGACGTGCTGACCCTGCTTAGTCAGGACGGCATCTATATGGACGATCTGACGCCCGAGCTTCCCCGTCCCGAACTTTGGCGGCGCTTTGCAGCGGGTGAGCGTGGCCGCACGATTGCTGGTCTGGGCGGCATCCGGGACCGGTCGGGTCTGGCGCTTACGGCGGCGCGGATGAAGGCCGACCCGGTCTTTCGCGATGCGGCGCACCATTTCTTGCGCAGCTTTGACCGGACCTTTGCCGTCTTGGAGCCGAACGCGACCGACGCCGACCTGGCCGAGTTGTCCAACACCCGCACCGCCCGCGCCTTCATGCTGTTCGGGCGGGTGACGGGCACATTCGACTAGACCAGTGCTTTGCGGAATTTCGGGAAAACGTTGCGGCTTTGATGCAAGTGGCGGTATCCCGGTCCTTTCTGTTGGCAATCATGCCGCAGATGGTGAAATTCCGTTCCTGATCGCTTACCTTTCTTTCACACCGGATAAACAACCGAAAAGAGGTTCCCATGGCCGTCCGCATCAATGACATCGCCCCCGATTTTACCGCCGACAGCACAGCGGGCACCATCCATTTCCACGACTGGCTGGGCGACAGCTATGGCATCATCTTCAGCCATCCGCGCGACTTTACACCGGTTTGCACCACCGAATTCGCTGCCGTGGCGCAACTGGCTGCCGAATGGACCAAGCGCAAGACCAAGGTCATCGGCGTGTCGGTTGACGGCGTTTCTGACCACGACAAGTGGAAGCAAGACATCGAAGCCTTCGGCGGCGCGGCGGCCGAGTTTCCGATCATCGATGACAGCAGTCTGACGGTTGCCAAGGCCTATGACATGCTGCCTGCCGACTACTACCTGCCGACCGAAGGCCGCACCCCCGCGCATTCGGCCACCGTTCGCACCGTCTATATCATCGGGCCGGACAAGAAGATCCGCCTGACGATGACCTACCCGATGAGCGTCGGTCGCAACTTTGCCGAGATTCTGCGCGCGCTTGACGCCATCCAGAAAACCGACGGCGTGCCGCTGGCTACCCCGGCCAACTGGGTGCCCGGACAGGATGTGATCGTGGCGCTGGCCTTGACCAATGAACAGGCTACGGAACGCTTTGGCGCGCTGGACATCAAGCTGCCCTACCTGCGCTTCGCCAAGGCCTGAAGCGCGCGGGGGGTCTGGCCCCTGGTGCAAAACCCGGTCCGGCGATGCCGGGCCGATTTTTCCTTTTGCAGTTTTGGGCGAAGGCGGCTAGGGTTTTCGGCAATTTCTCTGGCAACGGACCGCAACCATGTCATTTCCCAAAACATTGCTTCTGGTCGCCACCCTTGTCGGGGCCACGCTGGCCCGCCCGGCACTGGCTGTTCAATGCTATGAACCGATGGTGTTTCTTGTGCCTGTCGTGATCGTCCCCGAGGGTGGGACACCCGGCCCCATCCCCTTTGAAAAAACCGGCAAGGCCACAGTCACCCTGAAGACGGTCAGCTGCGAGAACGCCTTCAGCACGGGCGCAAATGAACAGGTGACCTTCAGCTGGAAGCTGCGGGCAGGCGTTGGCAAGGACCTGGCCTTTTCGTTCGTCGGACCCAAGACGATGACCGTCACCTCTGGCCAGCCGATGACCCTTCCAGCTGGCAACTGGGTGTTCCGGATCGATCGTCCCGCCCCAAAGGTTGGTCGCCCGGAAGTGCTGACCTTCGAGGTGACCGTCCGCTTCAAGGGCGAATACATGCCCTGATAAAAAAGGCCCCAGGGTTTCCCCCGGGGCCTTTCCTGTTCTGAAATGACGATCAGCCTTCGGCCGAGTCGTCCTTTTTCTCGACGATCTCTTCGCCGGTTTCCTGATCGACCATCTTCATGCCAAGGCGCACCTTGCCGCGGTCGTCAAAGCCCAGAAGCTTGACCTTCACTTCCTGACCTTCCTTCAAGAGCTCGTTCGGGTGGGTCAGACGCTGCTTGGCGATCTGGGAGACGTGGACCAGACCATCACGCTTGCCGAAGAAGTTCACGAAGGCGCCGAAATCGACCAGTTTCACGACCTTGCCGGTATAGACCTTGCCCTCTTCGGGTTCGGCCACGATCGACCAGATCATGTCATAGGCGCGCTTGATCGCGTTCGCGTCGTTCGACGCAATCTTGATCATGCCGTCGTCGTTGATGTCGACCTTGGCGCCCGAAAGCTCCACGATCTCGCGGATGACCTTGCCGCCGGAGCCGATCACTTCACGGATCTTGTCGGTCGGAATGGTCATCGTCTCGATCTTCGGAGCGTATTCGCTGAAGGCTTGCGCCGAGGTCAGCGATTTGGCCATTTCGCCAAGGATGTGCAGACGGCCGTCCCGTGCCTGAGCCAGCGCCTGTTTCATGATCGCAGGGGTGATCCCGGCAATCTTGATGTCCATCTGCAGGCTGGTGATGCCTGCTTCGGTCCCGGCAACCTTGAAGTCCATGTCGCCAAGGTGATCCTCGTCGCCAAGGATGTCGGTCAGCACGGCATAGTTGCCGTCATCTTCCAGGATCAGACCCATGGCAACGCCAGCCACCGGAGCCTTCAACGGAACGCCCGCATCCATCATCGACAGGGACCCACCGCAGACCGAAGCCATCGAGGAGGAGCCGTTCGATTCCGTGATCTCGGACACGACGCGGATCGTGTACGGGAAATCTGTCGCAGCCGGCAGAACCGCCTGCAGCGCGCGCCAGGCCAGCTTGCCATGGCCAATCTCACGACGGCCGGGGCTGCCGACACGGCCAACTTCGCCCACCGAATAGGGAGGGAAGTTGTAGTGCAGCATGAAGTTCGACCGGTAGTTGCCGTTCAGCGCGTCGATGATCTGCTCATCTTCGCCGGTGCCAAGGGTGGTGACGACCAGACCCTGGGTTTCCCCACGGGTGAACAGCGCCGAGCCATGCGTGCGCGGCAGGATGCCGGTTTCACAGGTGATCGGGCGGACGGTCTTGGTGTCGCGGCCGTCGATGCGGGTGCCGTGCTTGACGACATCGCCGCGCAGGACGGCTGCTTCAAGGTCCTTGATCGCAGGATAGAGGTTCGAATCCGCCTGATCGGCTTCCGACATCTTGGAGATGATGTCCGCAACAGCCGCCGCAATCGCGGTGGTGCGTTCTTGCTTGTCACGCAGGGCAAAAGCCGCGCGCATTTGCGCCTCACCGGCCGCCTTGACCGACGCATAGAGCGCCGAATAGTCGGGTGGGGTAAAGTCGAAGGGCTCTTTCGCCGCGTCTTCGGCGAAGTCCATGATCAGGTCGATCACCGGCTGCATCTGTTCGTGGCCGAAGACGACCGCGCCCAGCATTTCTTCTTCGGTCAGCTCATAAGCTTCGGATTCGACCATCATCACGGCGTCTTTGGTGCCGGCGATGACAAGGTCCAGCCGCTGCTCGGGCTTCAAACGCAGTTGCGTCATGTCGTCCATGGCCGGGTTCAGCACATAAGCGCCATTCGAGAAGCCAACCCGCGCAGCCCCGATCGGGCCCATGAACGGCACGCCGGAAATCGTCAGCGCGGCGGACACGGCGATCATCGCCACGATATCGGGATCGTTCTCAAGATCACAGGACAGCACGGTCGCCATCACCAGCACTTCGTTGCGGAAACCGTCAACGAACAGCGGGCGGATCGGCCGGTCGATCAGCCGCGAGGTCAGCGTTTCCTTTTCGGAAGGACGTGCTTCACGCTTGAAAAAGCCGCCGGGAACCTTGCCTGCGGCGTAGTATTTCTCTTGGTAGTGGACGGTCAGGGGGAAAAAGTCCTGACCCGGCTTTGCCTTGCGGGCAAAGGTCACGTTGGCCATCACCTGGGTCTCACCCAGCGTCGCGATCACAGACCCATCGGCCTGACGCGCAACTTTCCCGGTTTCCAGAGTGAGCTTTTCGCGGCCCCACTGGATGGATTTCGTCGTCACATTGAACATGTATCGTTTCCTCTGAGGACCCGACCCCTGCCGGTGCCCTCGATAAATGGCGGCCCCATTGCCGCCCATCCCCCAAATCCTTCGCACGGGCCCCGGGGGCGGGCCTCACGTCTCAGATGGCGGGGGCCATACAGGAAAAAGGGGGGGTTGGAAAGATATAGATGAGCCCGGCTGCCTAGTGGGACAGCCGGGCGCGAAAAGTAACCTGGGTCAGGCCAATCAGATCGCCGACTTGATCCAGGTTTCCAACGCGGCCTTTGGGGCGGCGCCGACTTTGTTCGACACGACCTGACCGTCCTTGAACATGAACAAGGCCGGGATGCCGCGGACGCCAAGGACGGCGGGGCTGTCGGGGTTTTCGTCCACGTTGACCTTCACGATCTTGATCTTGCCGGCGTATTGCACGGCAAGTTCTTCCAGCGCCGGGCCGATCTGACGGCACGGGCCGCACCATTCGGCCCAGAAGTCTACAACGACCGGGATCGGCGACTTGCGGACTTCGGCATCGAAGGTGGCGTCCGATACGGCGATGGTTGCAGCGCCCATGATCTTGTCTCCTGTGGGATTGTTCAGGGACAGAAGCTAAGAACGCCAGCCCGGAACGTCAAGGTATAGCGGTGCGACCGAATGCCTGCCTCACGATCTCGGGATCAAGTGGCATGAGGTGCGGTGCGCGCGTCCACAGGATCGCCACGTCGATCCGTCGGTCAGGGTAGATTGCGCCTAGAATGTGGGCATAGGCCCCCATCTGCCGCAGGATGCCTTCGGGCACCTGATCGGGGGTTTCGGGGATCACGGCGTTCGACTTGTAGTCGATGATCAGAACCCTGTCGGGGGCAATCACCAGCCGGTCGATGCTGCCTGCCAGCACCCGGCCTTGCCACGGCGCGGTCACCGCAACCTCGGCCAGCGTTTCGGGCCCGAAAAGCGGGGACAGGTGGGCGTCTTGCAGGACCAGACGCGCCTCCGCCAGCAGGTCTGCGGCCAGTGCAGCGTCCGGGATCAGCGCCGCCGCCATTTCAGCCCAGCGCGCCGGGTCCAGCAACGGCAGCCGCTCCAGCAACAGATGCAGCGCCGTGCCGCGCGCCTTGGCGTCTGCGTCGGGCTGCGCGGGCTCGCCGGGCAGCGCCTTTGCGCCGCCAAGGTCGGACGGCGACAGGACCTGAGATTCCCGCGCCGGATCGCGTAGGGGTTCGGAGACCCATCCGGGCAGGGTCACCGGCAGTTTTGCCCCACTTGCCTGAAGCAACGGCGTGGGCCAGTCGCCCAGACTGTAGCGCAAGGCCCCGTCGTCCAGCACCGCTCCCCCGGCCCGGTTAACCCCGGCGCGGATCAGATTATACCAGCAGTCAGGCTTCTTCACCTCGCCTTTGGCAACGACGATCAGCCAGCAGCGCGCCCGGGTCATGGCGACGTACAAAAGCCGCAAGCGTTCGGCTAACGCCCGTGCCTGAGCATCGGCATGGGCCATGGCCATTCCTTGCGGACGCTCACCAGCTGGCACTTTCCAGACCACCCTCCGGTCAGGCAGGCGCAGCAGTTCGTCCCCCTCGGGTGGCTTGCGGTCGCCGGTGTCGGGAAGGATGACAATCTCGGCCTCCAGCCCCTTGGCGCCATGCACCGTCATCACCCGGATCTGGCTGCCTTCGCCGTCAAGCTGGCGCTTGACCTCGACATCATCGGTTTCCATCCAGACCAGAAAGCCGGTCAGGCTGGGCACGTCTGACGCCTCATAGGCCAGCGCCTGCGACAGAAGTTCGTCAATCCCGTCCTCGGCCTCGGCCCCCAGCCGCGCCAGCAATTTGCGACGTCCGTCATGGCGGTGCAGCACCCGCTCGATCAGATCATAGGGGCGCAGGAAATCGGCCTGGCTGCGCAGGTCGTTCAGGAAATCGACGGTCGCGGCATGGCCGGGGGCGTCGCGCAACGCTTGCCAGAGATAGCCTTTGCGACCCTGTGCCAGCCGGAACAACTCGGCCTCGCTCCACCCGCAAAGGGGGGAACGTAAGGTGGCGGCCAGCGACAGATCATCCTCGGGCGTGTCCAGAAACGCCAGCAGGGCCGACAGATCCTTGACCGCCATTTCACCGCCAAGCTTGAGACGGTCAGCGCCGGCAATCGGCAGGTTCATTGCCTTGCAGGCCCGGATGATCTCGTGAAACAGGGTCGAGCGGCGCTGCACCAGGATCAGGAAATCGCCATAGTGGATCGGGCGCGCAGAGGGGCCACCGTTTTTGGGCACCACCGGGATCTGCGCGCCGCTGTCGACCAGCGCCTTGATCCTTGCGGCCAGATCGCGGGCAAGACGGACCTCGGCGTCTTCCGGGTGGGGCAGGTCCAAGGGTTCGAACCAGACGCCTTTTTCGGGCTTTTCCGGGCTTTCCACCACGGGCAAGACATCAACCCGGCCCGCCAGCGTTTCGTTGAAGGCCTGATGGCTGCTTTGCCCGCCGATGGCGTCGCGTTCGGCATCGGTAAAGGTCGCATCGACAACCGTCAGGATCGCGGGCGAGGATCGGAACGAATGCGACAGCGTGCCTTCGACCAGCCCGGCCCCATCAGCCAGACGGCTGCGGAAAAAGTCGCGCTTGCGGTCAAAGGCCGCGACATCGGCGCCCTGAAAGGAATAGATCGACTGCTTCTTGTCGCCGACGACAAACAAGGTGCGCTGGCGGTTGCTGGCCCCCTGACCCGCCGTCAGTTCGGCTGCAAGGCTTTCGATCAACTCCCATTGGTCGGGGCTGGTGTCCTGCGCTTCATCGACAAGGATATGCTCGATCCCGCCGTCCAGCCGGTACAGCACCCAGGCCGCGCGGGCGGGGTCGGTCAAAAGCGACCGGGCGCGGTCGATGAGGTCTTCAAAGTCCAATAGCCCCCGCGCCGCCTTTCGTGCCGCATAAACGGGCAGGAAGGCCGCCGCGAATTGGTGGAGAACAAGGGTCTTGGTGGCGGCGAGGAGGGTAAGGCGCGATTGCCGTGCGGTTTCGACTCTGGCCATGAGGGTGTTGAGCGGATCGGTCAGCAGGCCCAGTTTCAGACGGGTGGGCTTGGTCGGAAAATCGTCGAACTTGGCGGTAAAGCTCTTTTCCGGGTCCTTGGTGACGCCGAACAGCAGAACGTTTTCGAGGATTTCCAACCCGGCGAGCGTTGGCGACGCACAGTCGACCCGCACCAGCTTATCGGCCGCCTTCACGTCGTTGGCCGATCCTGCCGACAGCAACCGGATCGCTTCCGGCAACCAACGGACTTCGTCGCCAAGGAACACTTCGGACAGCAGCTTCGTGGCCGTGAAACCATCCGGCAACCCGAACATCCGCCACACTTCGGCCTCATCCTGCGGTTGGAAAAAGGCGGCGCGGTCGCGGGCGATCTGGTTGATCAGCTTGGTAAAATCTTCGCCCGAATAGACGCTGGTCACCTGCCGCACGACATCGGGGGCCAGTCTGTCGGCCAGTTCTTCGACAATCTCGGCCCGCATCAGACGGGCGGCGCGGTCGTCCATTTCGGTGAAACCGGGGGGCACGCCGGCCTCCAGCGGAAAGCGGCGCAGAAGGCTGGCGCAAAAGCTGTGGATCGTCTGGATGCGGAGGCCGCCGGGGGTCTCGATCGCCCGGGCGAAAAGCTGCCGGGCGCGGGCCAGCCGGGGGGCGGCCATTTCCTCTTCGCCCAGTTCCAGCAGATCGCGGCGCAGGTCGTCGTCGGGCTTCATCGCCCAGGCCCCCAGCCGCTGGAACAGCCGGTTCTGCATCTCGGAGGCGGCGGCCTTGGTATAGGTCAGGCACAGGATATGCTGCGGTTCGACCCCGTTCAACAAGAGACGCGCCACCCGGTCGGTCAGGACCTTGGTCTTGCCCGACCCCGCATTGGCCAAAAGCCAGGTGTTGCGGTCCGGATGGGCTGCTTTCATCTGGGCAAGGCTGGCGGCTGTGATGGTCATGCCATGTCCTCGGGTTCCGCGATGGCCGTCATGTCCCATTCGCCAAAGCGCGACAGGTGGTCATAATAAGACTTGTCCGTCACCTTCTGCATCGCCCGCCGCGCCGTATAGCCCTTGGACGGCTGCGCATAGGACGTAATCAGCTTGCGGAACCCGGCCCAGATGTCGGCGACATCGCCGGGGTTCACGTCGATATCGGCCGTCTTGAAGTCTGCCTTGACCCCGACATAGGTCAGTTTTGCGACTTCGGAGGGGCCAAGACTGGCAAAGCCACCCGCCTCGGCCATTGCTGCAGCCAGATACAGTTGCTTGTCGAAGTGTTTCTGCTCGTCCTTTGAAGGCGGCGCGCCGGTCTTGTAGTCGATCAACAACAGCCGCCCGTCGGCCAGCCGGTCGATCCGGTCGGGCTTGCCGGTCAGGGTGAAATCAAGGCCCGGCAGTTGCACCGCGCCCTTTTCCTCGATCAACACCGGATCACCCCCGGTATTGCAGGAAAATTCCAGAAACGCCGCCGCTGCCTTTTCGATCCGCGCCCGCCAGATGGCCCGCGCCAAGGGCCAGGCCACCCGCCGTGTCAGGACATCATCGGTGACGCGCATCAGGTCTTCAAACCCGCCCGAGCCTTGCCGGACAAAGCCCTCAAGGATTTCATGCAGCACGGTGCCGCGCAGGCGGGGGTCAGCTTCGGGGCGCAACGGGTCAAGCGGGCGCAGCCGCAGGACGTGGCGGGCGTAAATTGCATAGGGGTCGCGGATCAGGGTCTTGATCTCGGTCACCGAAAGCTTCTTTGGCCGGGTCCCGACCGGTGGTCGCGGCGACGGGCGATCGGCCGGATCGGTCTGAGCCGTTGGCGTGTCGAAGGCAGCCGCCCGGTCAAGCCACAGTTTGCCGCGCGACCGCATGGCGGCAAGCGCCTGAGGCCCCTGCCGGTCGGGAAGGCCCGACATCAGGTTGACCAGCCGGTTGATCCAGCGTGAGGGCACGGTTTCCGCTTCAGCCCCACGCAACGCCCGGGACAAGATAACCCGGGGGGCCGCAATGGCCTGCTGGTAGTCATGCGCCGACAGACCGATCTTGCGTTCCGGCAGCAACAGCCCCGCTGCCTTGCGCATGGCCCGGTTCAACCACGGATCGGGAGGCGGTGCGGCAGGCCAGACCCCGTCATTCAGCCCACCCAGAATGACCAGATCGGCGCCTTGCACCCGCGCCTCAAGCGTGCCCCAGATCATGATGCCGGGATGCACGGATTCCGCTTCGCGGACCTCATGGTTCTGCAGGACCGCGCGCAGCAGGTTGGCGTAGTCGGAGGGGGTCAGGCTGCCCCCGGCCCCCGCCTCAAACTCAAGCTCGGTCATGGCGGCAAGGGCCTTGACCCCGGCCTCCTTGTCCCACAGCGCGCCGTCGCCGGAGATGGCAAAGCCTTGCGCCAGTTGCCGGGTTACCGACAGATGTCGGGCCACGAACCCGGCCAAGGGCAATTCGCCAAGGTGTTCGTGACCGCAAAGGGCGTCCCCCAGGATCGCCGCCCAGCGCGTGGCACCCTCCAGACCCGAGGTTTCGGCCCATGCGGCAAGGCTGGCCGCCGTGGGAAAGGCCGGGCCGTTGCGGCGGGCGTGCAGTTCGTATTCGCGCGTCAGGATCAGGTGCTGGCCCCGGCCATGGTCCAGCCCGACCCCGGTAAAGGTCAGCGGATGCTTCATCAGCGCCAGCGCCGCATCGACCGTAAGCCGCTGACCGAACAGCCCCGCCACCTGCCGCAGCATCCGGCCGGGGGCGGAAAGCGCCAAGGGACGTCCGGCAGAATCGTCGGGCCGGATGCCCCAACGGTCCAGCGCAGCCGTTACCCGCCGGGTCAGGTTGCGATCGGGTGTCACCAAAGCTGCACGGGTGCCGGTCTCGGCCGCCTCACGCAGGATCAGCGCAATGGCCAGCGCCTCGGCCCGCTCGCCGGGGGCTTCGATCAGGGTCAATCCTGCGGTTGGGGCCACAAGATCGGGCAGATCAGGGCCTTCGGTCAACCATTGGTCGGTGATCGGCGCGGGCCGCAGGGAAAGCGAAATCAACCGGTTCCGTTCAGGGGCATGTGCATTGGCAGTCGTCCAACGCTGAACGACCCGCCGCCCGATGCCCAGCCCGTCCATGATCTTGCGAAAGCGGAATTGCGGATGATCCTCGGCGGTCAGGGCATCGGCCATGCTGTCCCAGACCGCATCCGGCAGGTCGAAATCGAAGCCGGGCAGCACGACCGCCCCACCGGGCAACCGCGCCACGGCCTGCATCAGCAGCGCCGTCGTGCCACGCGACCCGGTCGAGCCGGCAAGGATCACCGGACGTTGCGGCGGGGCTTCCTTCCAGCCCGAAATCAGACCCTGCACCGCCAGCCGCAACCGTGCCTCACCGTCCGGGGCGTCGCCGGTCAGGGCCTGCGCCACGATGCCAAGGAAAGCCTGGGTCCGCGCCCAATGTGCCGAATGTTCGGCCACATCCAGCGTTGAAATCCGTTCGGCAGAGACATCTTCGCCCGCCATTTCCGCCATCAGCGCGGCAAGGCTTTCGGCCAGATCGTAAAGGGCTGACCTTGGAAAATCGGTGGTTCCGGTCTTCAAAAGCCCATCCAGAAGCTGCGACACTTCCAGCCGCCGCCGCAGGGCCGGAACCGGCGCAGGCAGGGAAAAAGTGCCAAGGCTGTCCACCTCGGTCACCAGCACAAGGCGCGGCAGAAGCAGCGCGCCGCGCGCTTGCAGGCAGTCCTGAACCCGCCGCCGCATCCGCTGCGTGTTCAAGATCAGCGTCATCTTCGCCATCGCTTCGGGAGGTTGTCCGGCCACCCGGGTCAGCAGACCCGCAACCAGCTCAGCCGGGAAATCTACCCCCGGTGGCAGGGCGAAAAGGTTGGGGGTTGCGTCAGTCATGCGGGGCAGAGTGAAGCAGCCGCTCGGCCTCGGCAATCCCTTGCGGATGACCGACATCGCACCAGCCGCCTTGATGCGCGACGCCAAAGGCGGTGCCAGCCGCAATCATCGCGTTCCAGGGCTGGTTCAGCGAAAAGACTGCATCGGGGATCCCGTGCAGACGCGCCGGGTCAAGGATCGACGCACCGACATAGACCTGATCCTCCCGCCCCGCCCCGCGTGAGATGCGGCCCGAGTCGTCCAGCGCAAAGTCCCCTTTGGCGGCGTGGCCTCGGGTTGCGGCAACCGGCAACAGCAAAAGCAAGGCCTCCATCCGCGTGCCGTCCCAGGCCGCTGCCAGTTCCAGCAGAGGGTTCTCGCCGGTCCAGATGCCGTCGCTGTTCAGAATGGCAACTGGCCCGGTCCCCAGCAGAGGCAAAGCTGCCCGCAGCCCGCCGCCGGTTTCAAGGATCTGGTCCGCCTCGTGACTGATGGCCACACCGCGACCTGCCAGATGCGTTGCGATCTGGTCGGCCTGGTAATGCGTGTTGACCACGACCTTGCGCACGCCCGCATCGTCTGCAGCTGTAAGCGCGTGGTCGATCAAAGCTTTTCCAGCCACCGGAATCAGCGGCTTTGGGCGGTCGCGGGTCAGGGCCCCCATCCGGGTGCCGAACCCGGCGGCGAAGATCATCAGCGGGAAGGGGAAGTCGCGCATTGGCTTTCGATCCGCATCAGGAGTTCCGGGGTGGGTTCAGGCAGAAGCCGAGCGCATTCGGCGCGCAGACCGGTCAGGGCGGGATGCGCAAGGTTGCGTTGCAACTGTCCCCAGACCCTTGGGATCAGCGGCAGATAGCCGGGCTTACCAGAACTGAGGCAAAGCCTTGTAAAGACGCCCAGAATCCGCAAGGCCCGCTGCGCGCCAAGCACGGCATACTGTGCGGCAAAGGCCTTGGCCTCCGCACCTGTTGCCGCCACGAACCGGGCGATCATCGCGGTTTCGGTCGCGGGTGTCACATCGCGGCGGGCATCTTGCAGCAGCGACACAAGATCATACCCCGGCTGGCCCATCTGCCCCAGTTGAAAGTCCAGCAGCCCGACCTTTGCCAACCCGACACGATCCGGTAGCCACAGCAGATTGTCGGCATGAAAGTCGCGCAGGATCAGCACGCGCGGCCGGTCTGCGTGGGTGGCAAGCGCCGCAGTCAATGCAGCCAGCAAGGGTTCGGGATCGGCCCGGCTTCCGGCCGCGGCCGAGGCATAACAGTCAACCGCCAGCCCAGCGGCCTGTGCCCAGTCGGCGGCCGAAAGGTCCGGCAGGCCCATTGGAGCGGGGGCGGTCTGCAGATGGTGCAGCACGTCGACGGTACGGGCATAAAGCGCGGCCTCGCGGTCGGGGTTTGCCTTCAGCAATCGGGTGAGAAGCGCGTCGCCAAGGTCCTCCAACAACAAAAAGCCTTCAGCAATGTTTTCGGCAAAGATTTCGGGTGCGGAAAGCCCGACCCCGCGCAGGTGCCGCGCCATGCTGACGAAGGCCTGCACATCATCCGCGCCGCCGGGCGGGCTGTCCATCAGCACCGCTGTCCGCCCGTCAAGCTGCAATCGCTCATAGCGCCGGTCGGACGCGTCACCGGCCAGATGGCTCCGTTCAGCAGCGCCCCAATCAGACTCTGCCAGAAACCGGACAGCCGCCTTTGCCCGGTCAGTCATCTTGTAGCGCCTTCCGCAGATGGTCGGACCCGCCCGTGATCCTGGCCAGACGTCCGTCGCCAAGGCTTTCCAGCCTCAGGCGCAGCGCGCCTTGGGGTTGGTGCCGCCCAAGCCGGTCCGGCCATTCCACCAGACAGATTGCCTTCTGGAACGCGTCTTCAAGGCCCAGCTCCCATACTTCGTCCGGGTGGGTCAGGCGGTAAAGGTCGGCATGCCAGATCTCGGCCCCATTGGCCTCATAGACCTGAACCAGAGTGAACGTCGGCGAGGGAACCTCTTCTTCTTGGCCGCAAAGTGCGCGGATGAAGGCGCGGGCAAGGCAGCTTTTCCCGGCCCCGATCGGCCCTTCCAACAGGATGCAATCGCCCACCCGTGCCGCCCGCGCGAGCCTTGTGCCCAAGGCTGCGGTTTCGGTTTCGGTTGCCAGAGGCAAAAGGGTATCCGGAGTGTCGCTCATGCGCTGAGTCTAGCTGCGGGCAGGGCCGCTGCAAGCGGGATCGGTCGACCCGGCGGTCAGGCGGACATCAGTTGCGACATGACCGGTTCAATCCGTGCGGGCCCATCTTCGGCCATCCGGGCGCGGAAGGTGATCAGCGTGGCCCCGCTGGCCAAGGGGCGGAAGTGGCATGCGATCTGCCGCCCATCCAGCAGACGCGCTTCGCCGTCCCAGGCGGTGCGGTCGCCGACGGTGCAGACAAAGTCGGATGCGTCATCCCACAGGATGCTGGGCGCAGAGTGGTCGCGCCACCAGGCACAAAGCCGGGTGATCCCGGCGTCGGACAAGAGGACCGCCGGGTCGTGGTTCCAAAGCTGCGCATAGGCCAGATTGGACATCACCAACTGCCCGCCTTGCGAAAACACCGCGACAGCCTCATCCACCGAGTCGATCACGGATTGGCCAAGCTCAAGGTCGGCCCGGTAGCGCCGGGTGCGGGTCATTTCGGTCGAGATATCCTCGAACATGAAGGCAAGCGCACCGTTGGGGTGCGGTCGGCCCAGCACCCGGTAGGTGCGCCCGCCCGGCAGGCTCCAGGTTTCCTCGAACAGACCCTGCGATGCCTCTTCCTCAAGCTTGGTCAAATGCCTGCGCCAGCTGCGATAGTTCTTCGGTTCCGGCAGCATCGCCTTGGCCCGCATCGCGTCCAAAACCGCGCTGAGCGTCGGTCGCGAGATCAGGAATTCAGGCGGCAGGCCGGTCAAGTCGGCTAGCGCCGGGTTGAACAGTTGCAAGACGCGGGTGCGGTCAAAGATTGCAAGGCCGATTGGCAGGTCGGCGAAGGTCTTGGTCAGCGTCTGCATGAATTCGCGCAGGGAGGCTTCGGCCTTGACGGTCGCGTTCGCCGCCTGCGCATAACAGAGGGTCTCGCTCCCCTGGGGCAAGTAGGTCAGTTCGAACCACTCAGCCCCCCCCTGCATCTCCAGTTTGGCACGCGGCGGTCCGCCAGTGGTGCCCTTGGGAGTGTCGAAAAGCCGGGGCAGCGGCCAGGACAGTTCTTCGTTGTCGGCCAGAAGTTCCACCGCGCGGATCATGTAGGCGTGGTTGGCCCAGATCACCTCGGACTCATGGTTTTCGCGCCAAATCAGGGTCGGGGACAGTGACAGAACCGCGCGCTGGGCCAGAACTTCTTGCTGCAGGGCGGCCAGAGTGGCGCGATCCTGCTGACCAGAAGCGTGATCCTTGCCGGTGTCGATCATCGTCAGCCGGGTAAGGCCGGTCAGGTGTTCCGCCCTAAGCAGAACCGGCGGAATGATGTCCGGACCCGAGGCGATGATCATCTGGCCGGTCCGCGGCAGGGTTTCCAGCAACTGCTTCAGCCCCGGAAACATCGGCCCAAGACACGCCAGAACCCGGGGCAAGGCGCCATTGTCATCCCCGTCCGACAACAGGGACCGGGCGTCGGGTGTGGCATCCAAAAGCCGGTCACCATCAAACAAAAAGGCGGTTGCGGGCCGGTCGGGCGCGAACAGGCTGGGCCGGGCAGACGCAAAACGCGATTGCCAGGCCGCCAGCAAGGACAGGCTGGCAAGAACGACAAATGTGGCGCTAAGCACCATTGCAGCAGCGGAAATCCAGTCGTCCGACATGACAGGCCACCCCCTGAGAGCATGAGGGCACCCTACGGGATAAATGCTTAATCGAGGGTTAACCCCGAATCGCGGTGTGAGAGATGCCGATTCACTGCCTATTCCGCGATTTGCTGGTTCAGCCCCAGTGCCGTCGCTGCCGGAGCCTCGATTTCCGCCCGGTCCCATCTGATCTGGACTACGGCCCCGCTGCGTTCCGGCCGGGTTTCGGGGGGCAGGAAGGGATCCGTCGCATTGGCAAAGATCAGGTCTGCTCCCGACCGCTCCAACAGGGTCTTGGCGATGAAAAGCCCCAGCCCCATGCCTTCATAGCCGGGCCGATCCGCAGCGGGAGAAGCAGCGGACCGGTGTCGCACGAAAGGGTCGCCGATGCGCCCGATCACGCTGGCAGGATAGCCGTCGCCGTCGTCGATGATCCGCAAGGTGATTGTGCTTTCGGTCCATTCCGCATCAATCCAGACGGCAGACCGGGCGAAATCGACCGCGTTCTGGATCAGGTTTCGAAGACCGTGAATGATCTCGGGCCGACGCCCGATTGACGGCTCGCGGGGGTGCGCGCCCAAGTTGGGGGAGACAGCAATCTCCACCCGCTTGCCGCGCGCCATGTGCGGCTCGGCGGCCTCACGCAGGACCGCGCCAAGAGGAGCGTGGCGCAGATGCAGGTCGTCCTTTCCAGCCCGCCCCATGTCGCGCAGGATGTCGCGGCAGCGGTCGGCCTGTTCGGCGATCAGGCGCACATCCTCCAGCAGCGCGGGCTGATCCTTCAGGTCGTCGATCAGTTCCGAGGTCACCAGCTTGATCGTCGCCAGCGGCGTTCCCAACTCATGCGCGGCGGCCGCGACGACCCCGCCAAGGTCGGTCAGCTTTTGTTCACGCGCCAGCGCCATCTGGGTCGCCATCAGCGCCTGAGACATCGACCGGATTTCGGTCGCGACCCGGCGCGAGTATAGCCCAAGGAACAGGATCCCGATCACGATCGACAGCCAGAAGCCAAAGGCAAAGACCGGCGGGATGACCAGTGCCGAGCCGTCGCCCCGCAGCAATGGCACCTGCCAGAAGACCGCGAGGGTGATCAGCAGGATCGCCGCTCCGCCCAGCATCACCGTCAACCGCAACCGCAGCGCGCTGGCGGAAATGGTGACCGGGGCCAAGACCAGCAGCGCAAAGGGGTTGGACAGGCCGCCGGTCAGGAAGATCAGGAAGACAAGCTGCCCCAGATCGAACAGCAGGGTCAGAAAGACCTCGGTCTCGCTAAGCCGGCGGTTTTCCGGCAGAAGCGTGATTGCTAAAAGGTTGGCAAGGACTGAAGCGCCGACCACCAAGTAGCAAGCCACCAGCGGCAGGTCGAAGCCATAGATCCAGTCCGCCGCAAGGATTGCCGCAAGCTGCCCGGCAATGGCGGTCCAGCGCAATAGGATCAGCGTCCGCAGCCGGACCCAGTGGCTGCGATCGTCCTGTGGCAAAAGCGACGGACTTGTCGTAACCATGCCGGGACCAACGCTCCTAAGGGACAGGTGCCAGTGTTACGGGACCGGGCCGTGGGGATCAATGCGGACTGACGCAGGAAGGGACGGGCCATGACCAGATTGTATGCAGGCGCCGCCGCGGCAGCAGTGACCGCGTTTCTGGGCGCATCGGCCTGGTATGTGCTGGCCCCCCGGTCAGACGACCCGTTTGCCGATTGCCGTCAGGGGCAGGTTGCAGGGGGCGATATCGGCGGGCCGTTCAGCCTGATCAATCCAGAGGGAAAGCTGGTCACCGAAGCGGAGGTGATCATCAAGCCGACGCTGGTCTATTTCGGCTATACATTCTGCCCCGACATCTGCCCCTTCGACATGGCCCGCAATTCCGAGGCGGTAGATATTCTGGACAAGATGGGCATGGACGTGACCCCCGTTTTCATCACCGTCGATCCGGACCGAGATACCCCCGAAGTGATGGGCGATTACGCGTCAAACATGCACCCGAAACTGATTGCCCTCACCGGCAGCGCTGACCAGATCAAGGCGGCCGCGCAGGCTTACAAGACCTTCTATCAAAAGCAGGAAGCCGAGGACGAATACTATCTGGTTGATCACATGACGTTCACCTATCTGATGCTGCCCGAAACCGGATTTGTGGATTTCTTCCGGCGTGACCTTACATCAGACCAAATGGCGGAAAGCGTTGCCTGTTACCTTCGGGCCAAGCAAGACTGACAGCCAAATGCCCCGCATGATCTGGAAACGCGCATGACTGAAGACATTTCTGCCAAAATCGGCCCGGACCGTTCGCTTCTTCTGGTCGATGATGACGAGCCGTTTGTGAAGCGCCTGGCCAAGGCCATGGAAAAGCGCGGCTTCCTGCCCGATACCGCGCAATCGGTGGCCGAAGGCCGGGCAAAGGCGCTAGCCCGCCCGCCTGCTTATGCCGTTGTCGATTTGCGGCTGGAAGACGGCAACGGGCTAGAAGTGATCGAAACCCTGCGGGATAAGCGTCCCGATTGCCGGATTGTGGTTCTGACCGGCTACGGCGCTATTGCGACGGCGGTTGCGGCCGTAAAGATCGGGGCAATCGACTATCTGCCGAAACCGGCCGATGCAAATGACGTAACCAATGCGCTATTGGCGGTTGGTGAGGCCAGGCCGGAACCCTCTGAAAATCCGATGTCGGCTGACCGGGTGCGCTGGGAGCATATTCAGCGTGTTTATGAGATGTGCGACCGCAACGTATCCGAAACCGCGCGCCGGCTTTCAATGCATCGGCGGACGCTGCAACGGATTCTTGCGAAACGAAGCCCGAAGTAAGTCGGGATTGTTGCAAAAATGGAATTGAGGGCCTATGCAGGGTACGTCAAATCCAAGGGAGAATCGGAATTGGCAACTGATCTGAATTCGCTTTCGTTGAAAGAGCTGAAAGACTTGCAATCACAGGTCGCAAAGGCCATTGCGGGCTATGAAGACCGCCGCAAGCGTGAAGCCATTGCAGAGCTTGAAGAAAAGGCCAAGGAGATGGGCTTTTCCTGGGCCGAACTGACCGGGGCTGCAACCACGCGCAAGCGGTCGCCTTCGGTTGCGAAATATGCGAATCCGGCTGACAAGTCCGATACCTGGTCGGGTCGGGGCCGCAAGCCGCGCTGGTTTACCGCAGCACTTGCCAAAGGCAAAAATCCCGAAGACATGTCAATCTGACCTAAGGCGTCAGCTTTGCGATCTTAACCATTTCAGGAATGCCCGGGCCGCAGCCCGCTTTGGCCCGGGCAACGTCACGACGAAATAGGCCGGAAGCTTTTCCCGGCTCTCATGGACCACGCGCAACCGACCTTCGGTGACGTCGGCCTCGATCAGTGCCATGCTTTCCACTACCAGCCCCAATCCCTGCCGCGCCGCTGCGATGGCCAGTTCTTCACCGCCGACGTCGGTCCGGCTGAGGTCTTCCGGCTGCAACCCAAGTCGTCGCAGATAGCTGTCCTGTTCGGGCCAGTTCCGGGTCAGGATCCAGTCCATCCCGCGCATGTCGTCCGGGGTCAGCGTTCCCTTGTCACCCAGCAGCGACGGCGACCCCGCGATCACCAACCGGGCTGAAGCAAGATAGGCCGTCTCGACCCCCGGCCAGTCACCGTTGCCATAGCGGATGGCAAGGTCCATGCGTTCGCGGTGCAGATCGACCACCCGGCTGTCGGGGTGCAGCGACAGACCGATATCGGGATGGGTTGACCAGAAATCCTTGAGCCGGGGCATCAGCCATTGTGCCGCAAAGCTGGCGGTCAGGGTGACCCGGACCGGCTGGTCCGCCTCACCCGCACGCAACGCTTCGATCCCCCGCTGGAGGGTGGCAAAACCTTCGCCCAATGCTTCGGCCAGTTGCTCGCCGTCAACGGTCAGGCTGACCCCACGTCCCTCACGCTGGACCAGCGTGCGACCCAGGTGATCCTCCAGCGCCCGGACCTGCTGTGCCACCGCCGCATGGGTGACGTTCAGGGCTCGCGCCGCCTGGGAAAAGCTGCGGGCGTCGGCCGTTGCAGCGAATGCCCGCAGCGCGGTGAGGGAAGGAAGGGTGCGCCAGTCGATTGGCATTTGATAGTTCACCTAACAGTTTCGCAGGCTTTCTGAGTCGTATCATAGCACGTTTCATGGCAAAAGACCCCTACACGCTGATCAAAGGAGAAAGATCATGTTGAATATCTTCGCCGACGCCCTGTTCATCGCAACCCGTCTGGGCCACCTGCCCGAGGACAACCTGCAGCGCCACGCCAAGCGCCGCAGCCCACGTGAGTTTCAGGATATCGAAGGCTTGCGCACCGGTGAAACCCTGCGCAGCCAAGGTCGCTGATGCTGTGTTGCGGTCAATCGCAAGCGGCCAGAAGGCGCGCAACCGTTGAAACATAGTCCGCCCGCACCTCTGTGGGCGGACGCAATCTGATTTCCAGCCGTTGGATCATCTCGGGCAAGGGCCGCCCGAACAGCTTGTCGGCCTCGACCTCCTGAAAGCCTGCGATCCGCACCGCCTCCAGCCAGGCGGAAACCTTGTCGGCGGTCTTGATGGCCTTCTTGATCGGCACAGGCAGCACCGCAGGCAGGCCAAAGCGCAGATGCACCGCCGCTGTCAGCCGCAGGTCCAATTCACCATAGGCAGGCCCGACTGCTGCCTTTACCGGGCTGATCATGTCGCCGATCACATATTCCGGCGCATCGTGCAGCACCGCTGCCAGCCGCCACCTTGCCGCAATGCCGGGATTGGCACGGGCAAAGATTTCCTCGACCAACAGCGAATGCTCGGCCACCGAATAGGGCCAGTCGCCGCGGGTCTGGCCGTTCCAGCGCGCGACAAAGGCAAGACCATGAGCGATATCCTCGACCTCGATGTCCATCGGGGTCGGGTCCAGAAGATCAAGCCTCCGCCCCGAAAGCATCCTTTGCCAAGCGCGGGTTGCCATGCCGGTTTTTCCTTCAGAATTGCACCACATAGGGGTCAGGGAACCGGGACAGGCGGTCGGAGATGATGCCACGCGATTGCATATGGCGATAGGCGATGCGCGCGACCTGGCCAAACGTCATCGGAGCGGGATCGCAAGCCGGGGCCAGTTCGGCCAGACGCTCGGGGAAGAACTGGCGAAAGAACGCCGCATAGGATTGCGAAAAACGCACATCCAGACCGCCGCGCGATTCCCGAAAGGGCTTTTTCGGTCCAATGAAGTGTCGAACAAAGACCGGATACCGCAGCGGGACCAATGGGAAATCAAAGTTCCATTGCCAGTTCCAAGCCGGAGAAAGTTCGGCAAAGCCACCATGCACCGCCAGATTCAACAGAGATTGATCAGCAAAAACCATGGCATGCGGATAGGTCTCAGCAGTTGCCAGGCTGCGCTGTCTGACCTCTTGTTTCTCGAATGCGGCGGTGTCGATCAACAAAAGCCCGCTATTGAAATAGGGAACCTGCGCAAGGCCGGCGGCAGCGAACTCTCGAGAATGCGTGCCTTGGCTGATCAGTTGCTGATAGTCGCGCACGGCGGCAAACGGGTGTTGACCAATATCAACCGACAAGAGCCGGTCGATATCGCCACCTTCGACGAACATGTCGCAGTCAAGATACAGGATGCGACGGTAGATATGGCCAAGGCTCCTCGCGAGAAACAGACGGAAAAGTGGAACCAGTGTGCCGCCAAAGCGATTGATATTCCCGACGGCGGAAACCCCTTCGAGATGATGCAGCCGTATCCCCAGATCATTCGCCCAGCCCGGCAGTTCCAGCGGATCAGCCGTGGCAATGACAAAGTCAAAGGACCGCTGGGGATTGTGGAAGGCTATCTGGCGGATCATGAACAGGGCAAAGGGAAAATACTTCGCATCACAACACAATGCGACGGCGGAATCGGTTTGAACCGGGGCTGCCTGACCACTCAAATTTTGACATCCCATTCATCGTGAAACGTCTCGAATCCGGCCGAGATTTTCAGACGCGCGCGCAGGTGGATCATCATGTCGGCAAACATCCTGTCCAGTGGCAAGACACGGGGCGGTTCGCCCGGCGACAGCAGCGGCAGGGCCTCGGGCAGATGGGTGCGGAAAAAGCTGGCATAGCTTTCACGAAAACGGATGTCGAGCGCTTCCGTATCATTCCATGGCTTGAACTTGCCGCAGAAGTGGCGGAACCGGACCGGAATCCGTCGGGTCGCAAAAGGGTATTCGCGGCTGGTCATCCAGTTCCAGACCGGCGAAAGCATCGCGAACTTCCCGCGAAGCACGATGTTGTAGGCGGATTGGTCCGCCAAAACGATCGCTTCGCGGCTATTCAGGATTGTCTCGACGCAGCGGTCGGAAATCCGTTCGCGCAGGTAAGCATCGGTGTCGATAACCATGACCCCGCTGTTGAAGTAGGGCAGGGCAGGCAGGCCGAGGATCCTGTACTCCGGCGCCCGTCCGTCCGACCTTTTGTGGACCAGCCGGGACATCACCGCCGCAATGGGATGATCGCCCATTCCGATGGTGATCAGTCGCTCCAGATCGCCACCTTCCATCAGGATGTCGCTGTCCAGATATAGAATCCTGCGGTATTTGTCGGCAAGCTGGTCGGCCGCTTTGATCCGGTAGAACGAAGCCCGAACAACCGGCCCGACCGGCAGATCTGCGGGCAGATCGTCAGCATGCATCTTGTGGAACAATATCCCGGCATCAAGCGCCCAGTGCGGCAATAAAAGTTCGTGCTCACTTGCAATCACCAGATCAAAAGTCCGTTTCGGACAGAAGAACATGATCTGGTTCATCAAATGCAGCGCGAAAGGCAGGAAATTTGCGTCGCAAACCTGCAAGATCGCGTTCTTTCTGGTATCCAGCAGCATCGTCACCTCACGTCTGCAATCGCCTTCCTGCATCTGATCAGGCCGCTGAGCCCAAAATACAAGCCAAAGCTTGCCCGACTGACCGCTGCCGGTTGATTGATTCCCGAACCGGCCTTTGCTATGGACGCCGCAACGTGGCGCGGACCTGCGCCTTCCTTTCATGAACAAGGGCAGATCGCGTCAATGGATTACGTCGTCAAGGACATCGCACTCGCCGATTTCGGCCGCAAGGAACTGACCATCGCCGAAACCGAAATGCCGGGTCTGATGGCCTGCCGTGAGGAATTTGGCGCGTCAAAGCCGCTGAAAGGCGCGCGCATCGTCGGGTCGCTGCACATGACGATCCAGACCGCCGCTCTGATCGAAACTCTGGTCGCGCTTGGCGCGGACGTCCGCTGGGCGTCATGCAACATCTTTTCGACGCAAGACCACGCTGCCGCTGCGATTGCGGCCGCGGGCATCCCGGTTTTCGCAGTCAAGGGCCAGACCCTGACAGAGCATTGGGACTATCTGGACAAGTCCTTCATGTTCCCTGCTGGCGCGAACATGATCCTCGACGATGGCGGCGACGCCACGCTTTACGTCCTTCTCGGTGCCCGTGCCGAAGCGGGGGAGGAGATCATCCCCGTGCCGCAGTCCGAAGAAGAAGAAGTCATCAAGCTGCAGATTTACAAGCGGATGAAGGAAACGCCCGGTTTCTTCACCAAGACCAAGGCGGCGATCAAGGGCGTTTCCGAGGAAACCACCACTGGCGTTCACCGCCTTTATGACCTTCACAAGAAGGGCGAGCTGCCGTTCCCGGCGATCAACGTCAACGACAGCGTGACCAAGTCGAAGTTCGACAACAAATACGGCTGCAAGGAATCGCTGGTCGACGGCATCCGCCGCGCCACCGACACGATGATGGCCGGCAAAGTCGCTGTCGTCTGCGGCTATGGCGACGTGGGCAAGGGCTCGGCCGCCTCGCTTCGCGGTGCCGGCGCGCGCGTCAAGGTCACCGAAGTCGATCCGATCTGCGCGCTGCAGGCCGCGATGGACGGCTATGAAGTGACGCTTCTTGAAGATGAAGTTGCCTCCGCCGACATCTTCATCACCACAACCGGCAACCGCGACGTCATCCGGATCGAGCATCTGCGCGAGATGAAGGACATGGCAATCGTCGGCAACATCGGCCACTTCGACAACGAAATTCAGGTCGCCGCCCTGCGCAACCACAAGTGGACGAACATCAAGGAACAGGTTGACCTGATCGAAATGCCCTCGGGCAGCCGGATCATCCTCCTCTCGGAAGGCCGGCTCTTGAACCTTGGCAACGCGACGGGCCACCCATCCTTCGTGATGTCGGCCAGCTTTACCAACCAGGTGCTTGCGCAGATCGAGCTTTGGACCAAGGGTCAGGACTACGCTCCCGGCGTCTATATCCTGCCGAAGGCGCTGGACGAAAAGGTTGCCCGCCTGCACCTGAAGAAGATCGGCGTCAAGCTGACCGAACTGCGCCGCGATCAAGCCGACTATATCGGCGTCAAGATCGAAGGCCCGTTCAAGTCGGACCACTACCGATACTGACCGCTTTTCGCTTTCCTTCGGGCGGGACAATCGACCTTTGCGGAGTTTCCGCCTGCGGGGAATCCCCGCCGATCTTTCCCGTTGCCGTTTGACGTCGTTACCGTAAGCTTTGCCCGTTCCGCCACCGTAGTGGCGGAACGGGACAGGTTTCAGGAACGAGGAAAACTCATGGGTAAGAGAGACGATCTCATCGCGAAATACGCGGATGATCTGAAGAACAAATGCAAGGTCACGCCAGACATCGCGCTGCTGACCAAGGTGACAATCGGGTGCGGCCCGTCGATCTATGACAACGACGCCCAGACGGTTGCCGCGTCCGACAAGGCCGAGCTTGAGCGGATCGAAGCGAATTTCCTGATCAAGAAATTGGGTCTGAAAGCTGGCCCCGCCTTGATGGACGGCATCAATGCCGCCGTCGAAACCTACGGGAAATCCGAGCGGAACAAGTTCCGCGCCGTGTTCTACTATCTTCTGGTCAAGCATTTCGGTCGCGAAGCCGCCTACAAGTAATCCACAGCGTTCAGCGCCAGACCCTTCCCCTCCGGTGGGGGAAGGGCAGGGACGCCAAGCATGTGTGACCGAACTTGTGGCATTTGAACCAAACCCTCCACACTCGCGGCTTGCCCATACCCGGGGATTCGGGGCATCAACAACAGGTCAGGGCAGTAAGCCCGGGACCCTTTACAGATCACGTGCGGTGCTTGGGGTGCGCGTGGGGTGGGTGGAGGGTTCCGTAGGGGTGCGGGGCCCTCCATTCTTTTTTCCGGCCAAACCAAGTCGTCGCTGCCATCGGGGCCCGCAGCGCGCGCATGCGCAATATGGTTTGTGGGCCAAATGTCGCATGCGGTGTCAGATCGGGGGATCGCATCCGCACCCAACTTGTGATGCCATTCGTTGTCGCCTAAGGTTCCCCTGGGTTGAACCGCACCAGGACGACGATGGGGCACTGCCACCTATGATTGAAACGAGACTGTTTGGGGAGCCGTATCCCGGCGCGCCGATTGTGATTGCCGTCTTCTCTTACCGCTACGAAGCCCATCTGGTCCCGGATTTCATCGCCAACATCCGGCCCTTCATCACCGGCTATGTGGCCTGGGACGACCGTGCCGCAACGACAGAGCTGACCTCTGAGCCTGAACGCCGCAATCGCCTGTTGGCCGAAGCCCGCAAGATGGGTGCCCGCTGGATTCTGGCCGCCGATCCGGACGAACGTATCGAGGATGCGTTGGCCAGACGCTTGCCCTCCTTGCTGGCGGAAGGCGAAGGCAACCTCTGGGTTTTTTCCACGCGCGAAATGTTCACGCCGGACAGCTATCGGGTTGACGGTATCTGGCGGGAAAAGCGTCGGCTGACACTATTTCCGGTCGCCGCGATTGGAAAGGAATTGGACAAAGCCCTGCACGGTGAATGGATCGCCGACCGCAGCGGTTTTCGGCTGCGGGATGCGGAAACGAATTTCTATCACTTTCGGATGGCAACGCCGGCGCGCCGACGTTTGCGCCGCGACCTTTACGCGTCCGCCGACCCGGCCCGGAAATTTCAGCCGATCGGTTACGACTATCTGGATGATGAACGCTCCATGGTGCTGGAGCAGATCCCCAAGGACCGGGATTTCAGCCCGCCTTTTCAAGAGGATAACGGGCTTTGGTCACCAGAGTCAGACTTCCTGAGAGAGGTGGTCCCAGACCCGCTTGAAGTGCGGTTGAATTTTGTCGGAAGGTCGATCCTGACCGCCGGTCACGGTCAGGCCAGCCATGTGATGCAGGATCTGGCGGCAGCGGACCCGGATGATCCGGATCTGTTGCCGATGGCCGTGATGCTGGCCCTGATGGCGGGCGAAGCGCGCCGCGCACATGAACTGGCTTCCGCCGTCCTGGAATTGACTCCCGACAGCATTCTTGCGCTTTATGTCCGGGGCAAGGCTGCCGCGGCCACGGGCGATCAGGCTGGGGTCTTGGCCGATCTGGCTCGTCTGGAAGACCTCGCGCCAGAAAGCCTGCTTGCGCGCGAACTGCACCGCATCGCTGAACGCGCTGTGGCGGACTTCAAACGATCCGATGCGGACTGGCGCGGTTGGGTGGCGGATGGCGCGACCTGTCATGAGGGCAGCAGGATTGCCACCGCGCCGATATCGGTCGTGGTCATCGGATACCAGTCCCAGAAAGAACTTGCCGCCGCCGTGGCATCCTTGCGCGCCCAGGATGTGCCTTGCGAGATTGTCGTGGTGAACTCGGGTGGTGGAAATGTCATGCGCGTCCTTGCCGGGCATCTGGACCACATCCGCCTGATCACTACAGACCAGCATCTCTATGTCGGGGCGGCCCGGAACATCGGCATTGACGCCTCTCGCGCCGACATTGTCGGGTTTCTGGCCGGCGACTGTCAGGCGTTACCTGGCTGGGTTTCAGGCCGGCTGCGAGAGCACGGTCAGGGTGCACGATCGGTCTCAAACCCTATCGTGCCAGAGCCGGGTGCTGGCCTTCTGGGGGTTGCCGCGGTCCGGCTACGCTATTCGGCCCGCAGCCCGAACGCGAAACCAGCCAACCGGCTGCACTACGGGAGGTCCTATACCCGTGAAGCCCTGGCTCTGGTCGGCTACTTCCCACCTGGGATTCAAGTGTCCGAAGATACCGTTGTCAACTTTCGCATTGACCTCTTGTCGACATGCGTCTGGGCGCAGGACGTGCTGACAACCAACAGGGACCCGACCAACGTCTGGGGCCTGCTGCGCGAGAATTTTGCGCGCGGGAAGCGCATGGCCGATAATCCACCATTCCGCGACAAGGCTGGCAAGGCGCGTCAGACGAGAGATTTCTGGGGCATGTTTTCCAGACGACTAGAAGCCGGACACAAGGATCTGTCGGAAGATCAGAGTTTGGGCTCAGGATTAAAGATGCGTCTGTTCCTGACGCAAATACTGATTGCCTGTGCCATGATTCTGGGTGTGTCGCGCGCACTGAGCCGAAGGGCAAAGGCTGATCGTGCCGAGCAAAAGGCAAGGGCAGCGTTCACGGAAAGCCGTGGTGGTTCTACAAATGGTTCTGCGCTTCGGGACATCCAAAGGGCAGTCGCTCTTGATCCTCATGATTGGCGCAAGGCAATGCTTCTTGGCGATCTTCTTGTCCGCGATGGCCGGGATGGGGCCGAGGCATTCCGCAACGCCTTGGCGCTCGATCCCACGCAGTCGGAACCCTTGACCAGACTTCTGGCTCCGTTCATGGCGCGCGGCGACTGGTTGGCGGCACTCGGGATTGCTGAGACTGCGGCCCGGAATTCCCCGCAAACATGGGAGCATTGGCAGACGGCCGCGGAAATGGCCGCAAATGCCGGACTGATACAACTGGCCACGGCCTATATGCAGCGCGCACTAAGCCTGGCACCCGACTGGCCCGCAGCGCATGCCAAGGTTGAGGAACTCAACCGAAAAATTGGGAATGTGACCGCTGCAATGGCGCGCCATGCGACGGCAGAGCGGCTGCAAGCCGACCGCGACCGCCGCAAAGCCAAGTAGTGGGGAGCGAGAGAACGCAGCACCGTCAAACGACGCCGTCGTTTCTGTGTCCTGTAAGGAAAAGCGGCATTGCTGTCAGAACAGCATCAGCACCAGACCGATGATCCCGCAGCCAACGATGACGTTTATCCCGTCGATGACTGTCAGCATCGGTTTGCGCTGGCCAAAGGCATAGTTCATCGCCACCCAGGGCATGACGCTGAACGCGCCGATCCCCAGCCCGGCGGTGACGCCCTTGCCGATGGTGTCGATCGCGGTCATCCCGAAGATGTGCCGCATCATCCCTGCCGCAAGGATCATGCCCAGCAGCCCGATGACAAAGGGCATCATGCCACCGTTGTTGGCAGGCTTGCCGTCCGGCCCCATCTTGATTTCGGCTGCTGCCATCCAGAGTTTGGACATCGACATATACCAGACCGCTCCAAAGGCAAAGGCCGCAAATCCGGCCACGATCACATTCAGGATTTCCATGGTTGTCCCTCTCTGATTTTCGGAAAGGGTGCCGCAATCGGGTATGTCTGGCCAGAAAAATCTTCGCCAAGCCGAAAGGATTCAGGGCTCGACGCCGCCCAGATTGCAGAGGATCGCCCATTCCTCGGGGCTGACCGGTTGCACAGAAAGCCTGCTGTTGTTGATCAGAACCATGTTTTCCAGCCCGGGAATGACCTTGCATTCGTCCAGAGTGATCGCCCGTTTCAACGGGGCCACGGCCTTGATCCAGACGCAGTCCCAGCGCGGGTCATCGGTGGTGCTGTCAGGCGCGCTGGTCCGGCAAACCTCGACGATTCCGACGATTTCCTTGCCGACGTTCGAGTGGTAGAAGAAGCCCCGGTCGCCGATCTTCATCGCCCGCATGTTGTTGCGCGCCTGATAGTTGCGGACGCCGTGCCATTCCTCGCCCAGTTCGGCCTTGGCGACCTGATCATCCCAGCTCCAGGTGTCGGGCTCGGACTTGAACAGCCAGTGGGTCATCCGATCACCCGCTTCCATTCCTGGATCATCACCGACTGGAACAGGCCCGCATGGCCGTAGGGGTCTGCGTCGACCCAGGCTTGCGCTTCGGCCCGGGTGTCCACGGTCAGGATCACCAGACTGCCGCACATCTGCCCGGCGGCGTCGATGAACGGCCCGGCCTGTTCGACCACGCCCGAGGTCTGGATATGCTCCAGATGCGCGGTGCGGTTCTCGACCCGGGTTTGCAGGGCGTTGGGTTTGTCGATGCAGATAAGAGCGTAACGCATTTGGGTTCCTGTCGTCGTCATTCTTGTTTCAGGGGGCGGCGCATCAACTGGCGGATGGCATCATTCAGCGCGATTTGGCCGCTGGCAAGCGCGTCCACCATTCCCGTCACCGGCATGTCGATGCCCAAGCCTTCGGCCAGCTTTCGCACCGCCCGCGCGGTGGCGACACCTTCGACGGTCACCAAGGGGTCAAAGCTGTCGCCCCGCCCCAAAGCCTGCCCATAACGGAAGTTCCGCGACTGCGCCGAGGTGCAGGTCAGCACCAGATCGCCAAAGCCCGACAGGCCCGCCAGCGTTTCCGCCCTTGCCCCCAGCGTCAGCGCCAGACGGACCATCTCGGCGTAACCGCGGGTCATCAGCGCGGCGCGGGCGCTGTCGCCAAGGCCGGCACCGATCACGGTTCCGGCGGCAATGGCGATGACGTTCTTCAGCGCGCCGCCAAGTTCCGCCCCGCGCACGTCATCGGTCCGGTAAATCCGCAGTGTCGGCGTTGACAACAGGTCCTGCAACCCCGCTCCGTCGCCAGTTGTGGCTAGGGTCAGCGCCGTGGGCAACCCGCGCGCGATGTCGGCGGCAAAGCTGGGGCCGGTCAGGATTGCGGCTGTTGCCTCGGGTCTTTGGGTTTCGATCAAGGCCACCGGCCCGCGCAGGGTGGCAAGGTCCACGCCCTTGCAGCAGGCGACCAGCGGCTGGCTTGTGTCGATCAGCGGCCAGGCGTCCAGCACCGCGCCCAGGCTTTGCATCGGCACCGCCAGCAGCAGGGCCGCACCCCCGGCAACGTCCGCCATATCAGAGTGAAACGTCAGGCCTTCGGGCAATTCCACCCCCGGCAAGGCCGCATTGCGCCGGGACTGGCGCATGGCGACAACTTGCGCCGGATCGCGCGCCCAAAGCCGCACCTCGCGCCCGCCTTTGGTCAGTGCAACGGCCAGCGCCGTGCCGAAAGCCCCCGCCCCGATGATGCCGATCATGCCTTGGCCCCCTTCTTGCCCGACCCCAACTGTGCCGGAGCCATCTGGTCAAGTGGCCAGCGCGGCCGGGCCACGAAATCCATCGAGGGGGCGATCCCGGCCTGCAAATGCTCGATCCCGGCCCAGGCGATCATCGCCGCGTTGTCGGTGCAAAGCCTCAGGGGCGGGGCGAGAAACGGAACGCCTGCGCGGGTTGCCACCGCCTCCAGCCCGGCGCGCAGGGTCTGGTTTGCGGCCACACCTCCCGCCACCGCGAAACAGCTGGGCGACAGGTCGGCAACTTGCGCCAGGGCGCGGGCGGATTTGACCGCCAGCACCTCGGCCACCGCCGCCTGAAACCCGGCACAAAGGTCGCGGCGGTCTTGCACGGTGATCCCGCCCTTTTCCGCGATCAGCGCATCGCGCGCCCGCAGAAGGGCGGTTTTCAGACCGGAAAAGGACATGTCGCAACCATCGCGGTCCAGCAGTGGGCGGGGGAATTTGAAGCGGCGCGGGTCGCCTTGCGCGGCCTCAGACTCGACCGCTGGTCCACCCGGTTGCGGCAGGGCCAAGAGTTTGGCGGTTTTGTCAAACGCCTCACCCGGAGCATCGTCGATGGTGCCGCCAAGGCGACGGAACCGGTCGGCGGCCTCGACGAGCAGAAACTGACAATGCCCGCCCGACACCAGCAGCATCAGGTAGGGAAACGCCACCCCATCGGTCAAACGCGGGGTCAGCGCATGGCCCGCCAGGTGGTTGACCGCCAAAAGCGGCAACCCCCGCGCCGCCGCAATCCCGCGTGCCAGCATCACACCGGAAAGCACGCCGCCGATCAGCCCCGGCCCTGCGGTCACCGCGATGCCGTCCAGATCGCCCAGAGCGACGCCCGCCGCAGCAAGCGCCGCCTCGACGCAGCCATCCAGCCGTTCGGCATGGGCACGGGCGGCGATTTCGGGGACCACGCCGCCGAAATCCGCATGCAGCGCGGTCTGGCCCAGCACTTCAGACGACAGGATTTCCGGTCGCGCACCCGGTCGCATGCGCACGACGGCTGCGGCGGTGTCGTCGCAGCTTGATTCGATGCCAAGCAGGGTAAGGGTCCGGTCCATGGCCACCGTTGCAGGAAGGGTCGGGGGGAGGTAACACCAAGGCTATGGCGAAACAATCCACAGCAACCGCAACGCCCGTGCTGCTGACGCGGCCGGAAGCGCAGTCGCTGGCCTTTGCTGCGGCGCTGGATGTGCATTTCGGCGACCGGCTGCGCTGTGTGATGGCGCCCCTGATGGCCCCACGCATTCTTTCGCCTGCGCTGCCGGAAGGACATTTTGACGCGGTGATCTTTACGTCGGCCACGGCGGTAGAAGCCGCCCGCAAGCTGGGCGTTCCGTTGCCAACGAGGGCCTTTTGTGTTGGCGCACGGACGGCCGTAGCGGCCCGGGCGGCGGGGTTTGTTGCATCTTCGGCCGGTGGCGATGCCGGGGATCTGGTGGCGGCGATCCTGTCCGATCCCGCCAGGGGGCGGCTTTTGCACCTGCGCGGGCAGGACAGCACCGGAGACGTGGCGGAACGGCTAACCGCCCACGGCATCACCACAATTCCCGTCATCGTCTACGGTCAGGACCCGCAACCGCTGACGTCCGAGGCGACTGGTCTGTTGCAGGATCCGGCCCCTCTGATCCTGCCGATCTTTTCACCACGAAGTGCGGCGCTGCTGTCCGCCGCCTTGCCAGAAACGACCCGCGCTAGACTGCACATCGCAGCGATGAGTGCGGCGGTTGCCAAAGCCGCGTTCGTCATGCCGAACGACGCTCTTGTCATCGCCCGGCAACCTGACGCCGAAGGCATGCTGGAAGCGGTCGGAACCTTGCTTGCGGACCTCCCGCCGCCTTGAACCTTGGGGCTGCGAGTGCTTAGGTTGGATGGAGACCTAAAAGGGCTGCCAGATGACCAGACGCAAGGACCCATCGCCGGACGCAGCCGAGATCCTGCCGGAGCCGGACGCCGATTCAACCGTACCGGAGTTGGCCGTCCTTTCACCTGAAACGGTGTCCGCAATCGACGTGCCCCTGCCCGCACCGCGCCGTCGCGCCGGCGTCCTTGGTCCGTTGGTTGGCGGGGCCCTTGCGGCTTTGGGCGGATTCGCGGTCGCTCAATTTGATCTGCTCGGCTATGCCGCCCCCGACCGCTCGGCCGAAATGACCGCGCTGATCGAGAAACTGGATGCGACTCTGACCGTTCAGGCCACAGCCCTGAACGAGGCGAAGGGCGAACTTACGTCGATCACCGACCGGATCGTGGCGCTGGAGTCTGCACCGCCGCCCGATATGCCCGACCTTGCACCCCTTGCCGATCTGGACCGCAGGCTCGACGAGATCGAAACGCTGGCCCCGACCGGAGATGCCTCGACCGCAGCGCTTGCAGCCAAACTGGCGCAACTGGAGCAAAGGCTGGCTGCTCTGCCCGCCGCGGACGAAAACCCCGGTATGCAGGCGGAACTTGAGGCGGCTCTCGCCCGTCTGACCGCCGCCGAAGCCGAAGCGCAGGACCGTTCAAGGGCAGCCGAAGCGGCGACCGCTCTGGCCGCGCGTGGCCTTGCGCTTGACGCGCTGTCGGCTGCGGTTGCCGAGGGACGGCCCTTTGCGGCGGAACTGGCCGATCTTGCCGACCCGGCTTTGACCGAGGCGCTTGGAGGACTTGCCGATGCCGGGGTTCCAACGCTGGAAACGCTGCAGTCTGAATTCCCCGATGCCGCCCGCGAAGCCCTGCGTCTGGCGCGGGCCACCGACGCGGATGCAGGTTGGGGCGACCGGCTGGTGGATTTCCTTGCTTCCCAGACCGGAGCGCGTTCGGTGACCCCGCGCGAAGGTGACGACGCCGATGCCGTGCTGTCGCGCGCCGAATTCGCCCTGTCCGAGGGGCGTCTTGCCGACGCGCTGGCCGAATTGCAGGCCTTGGACCCCGCAGTAAAGGCGCCGCTGGACGTCTGGATTGCTGGTGCCGAAACCCGGGTCAAGGCTGATGCCGCCCTGTCTGCTGCACGGGGTGAATGATGCTTTGGTCGCTTGCGAAAGTCATCCTGTTCGTCCTGACTATAGCCGCGCTGGCGCTTGGGGCCAAGTTCCTGATCGAAAACGGTGGCGAGGCGCAGATCATAGTGGCCGGGACAGAGTTTAACATCGACCCGGTTGACGCCGTGGTTCTGGCGGTGATTCTGTTCGCCACTGTCTGGCTATTGCTCAAGCTTTTCGGGCTTCTTTCGGCCACGTTCCGCTTTCTGAATGGAGATGAGACCGCGATCTCGCGCTATTTCGACCGCAACCGCGAACGCAAAGGGTATCGCGCGCTGTCCGAAGGGATGATGGCGCTAGCTTCGGGTGAGCCGCGTCTGGCGCTGACTCGGGCGCAAGCTGCCGAGCGGCTGCTGGGCAAGCCGGAACTGACGACACTTCTGGTCGCGCAGGCGGCCGAGGCGGCGGGCGACCACAAACGCGCGACCGAGGCCTACAAGGCCCTGCTGCAGGATGATGCCACCCGCTTTGTCGGCATCCGGGGCCTGTTGCAGCGCAAGCTGGCCGAGGGCAACCGCGAGGTGGCGCTGAAATTGGCCGAAAAGGCCTTTGAATTGCGCCCAAGACATACTGAGACGCAGGATGTGCTGCTGCGCCTGCAATCGGACGCGGGCGACTGGTCCGGCGCGCGGGCGACGCTGGGCGCGAAGCTGAAGGCCGGGACCTTGCCCAAGGATGTCTTCCGCCGCCGCGACGCGGTGCTGGCCTTGCAGCAGGCGCGGACGGTGATCGACGAAGACGCCAGCATCGAAGCCCGCGAGGCCGCGATCGAGGCGAACCGGCTGTCGCCTGACCTGATCCCTGCAGCGGCGCTTGCGGCGCGGGGCTATCTGGCCAAGGGCGACAAGAAGAACGCAACCCGGGTGCTGAAAAAGGCTTGGGAGGCAATGCCCCACCCCGACCTTGCCGCCGCCTTCGCCGAAATCGAACCGGACGAAGGCGCGGCCAAACGTCTGGTCCGGTTCCGCACTCTGACCAATGCCCGGCCCGACAGTGACGAAACAAGGATGCTGCTGGCCGAACTTGTGCTGGCCACCGAGGACTTTCCTGGCGCCCGCCGCGCCTTGGCCGATGTGCCGACGCGCCACCCGACCCAGCGCGCGCTGGCGATCCTTGCCGGTATCGCCCGGGGCGAAGGCGCGGATGACACCACCCTGCGCGCGCTTGTCGCCCAGGCCATCGCCGCGCCGCGTGGCCCCCAGTGGTGCTGCGACAAGTGTCAGGCGGTGCGCGCAAGCTGGCATCCGGTCTGCGACAACTGCGGCAGTTTCGACACCCTTTCCTGGCGCGAGCCGCCTGCGGGCTCCGACACGACCCCCGGTCTGGCCGAGCTTTTGCCTCTGATGGATTCGCGCCCGGCGCCGCAGCCGCAGATTGCAATAGCGGAACCTGAACACCCCGCCCTGTCACCCGACGACATCGCCCGCCGCGCAATTTAGGGCTACACAGTGCGAATGGGCGGTGTTAATAGCCAAGCCGCACAGGGCGGAAACGCCCGGGCCAAGAAGGATGCCGCTGTAGCTCAGCTGGTAGAGCACGTCATTCGTAATGATGGGGTCGGGGGTTCGAGTCCCTTCAGCGGCACCATCCTTCTTCGCCAAATGCAAAAATCATAAATTTGACAGCAAGTATGCTCTCGCCCGGTGACAGAAGACCATCTCCGTG
>Ga0247831_1001116_pt1 | contig 53603 bp, 12 predicted proteins | sample LaCruzMarch2015__9_FD_192406 | JGI IMG/M metagenome (GOLD analysis project Ga0247831, IMG submission 192406) | Freshwater microbial communities from meromictic Lake La Cruz, Castile-La Mancha, Spain - LaCruzMarch2015_1m | ecosystem: Environmental > Aquatic > Freshwater > Lake | place: Spain...
TGTCACGGCCATCGCTTGGTAGGCCTCGGGCTGATCTGGCCGCATGCGAACCACCTCGGCATAAACCTCGGTGGCTTGCGGCCAATGCCCCTGATCCGGTAGCACGATCCCCAAACAATACATCGCTTGATGATGGCTCGAATCGATACCGATCAATCGACGGAAGACTTGCTCGGCTTCTTGGTACCGTTTTTGATCGGCTAGCATCCTTCCCTGCTCGAAAAGGGCTTGTGGATGCCTGGGCTCAGAACCCAGTGTCGACTGCAGTTCTGCTGTCGCTTGATCGAGTTTACCGAGCGCTTTGAGGGCTACGGCCAAGTTGACTCTGGCATCTTGGTAGCTCGGATGAAGCTCCAAAGATCGGCGGTAAAGAGCGACCGCGTCGTCAGATCGACCTTGAGAGTGAAGTGAATTGCCCAGGTTCATCAGCGCCAGAGGATGGTCGGGCACGTCCGACAATACACTTCGCAGGACGGGTTCCGATTCGCTCCAACGCTCAGCTTCATTGATCGCAAGACCGTAATTGACCCGGTAGTCGGCGACGCTAGGATTGAGCGATACCGAGTCGGCGAGCCACGCAAGACCTTCATCGAATCTCTTTTGGCGACAGAGAATGATTCCAAGCAGGTGCATGGCTCCATGCTCGGTTGGATTCGTTGCGAGCCGCTGCCGACAGGCCGCCTAGGCCTCATCGAGGCGACCTGTTGCGTAGAGTTGCTCCGGAGTAGTGTTCATCTAGGTATCTCGCTCCAGAAGTGATCAATCATTCACGGCAAGGCCGCTTGCAAGCCTGCGACCGAGAGCGCGTCGGACCAGCAGCACGTCGGTGCTGTTGACGATGCCATCTCCGTTAACATCATACTGCGGATTCGATGAGCCAATAGCAGCCGTAACCGCAGTTTGGTCCGCAGAATTGACCTGCCTATCCCCGTTGACATCCCCGAGCAACCGATAGAACCTCAGAGATGTCTCAAACACATTGTCGTTATCCAGATCCAGTTCCAGGGTGTAGTAACCGTCGGCCCCGTTGGTGTTGCGGCTATTCTGTATGCCTGCTGCACCAAAGTCGACCGAAATATTGGCCCCGTTGGCACTTAGGAACCCAGTCAGTGGGACATTTTGGGAACCGTTCCCATTCAGATCTGCCTTGCGAAGTCGAATGCGGTTAGAGGATACAATTTGCGATGCATCGGAGCCCTGCCCGGTGGTAATATCCAGGTAACGGATGTAGGATCGTTGGACTTGTCCTTGACTAACATTCAACGTTACTACCGACAACACCGCCGCACTGCTCGTTGCAGACCCGGCAGTGTTGGTGAACACAGCGCGGTACTGATTGCCATTGTCACCGGAAACAGTTGTCAAGCTATAGGTGGTGTTTGTCGCATTCGAGATATTGCTCCAGCTTGAGCCACCGTTGGTGCTGACTTGCCACTGGACCGTCGGGGTTGGATTGCCCGTGGCCGCAGCGGTAAAGCTCGCCGTTGAGCCCGAGCTTACCGTCTGGTTGGAAGGACTCTGCGTGATTGCAGGTGCAATTCCGGCGGAGGAAGGTACTAATTGAACTGAATTGGCGGTGTAGTTGACGGCGTCGTTCCCGCGCAGGCGGGAATCCAGTGCACAAGTCGTTCCCGCGCAGGCGGGAATCCAGTGGAGTGCGCATGATGACTGGGTTCCCGCCTGCGCGGGAATGACGATCGAATGGTGCTCGCATCACTTGCAGCTATGCTGGGTTCCCGCCTGCGCGGGAATGACGGACAAGTGGGAAGCCCACTCATAGGTGCCTGACGAGGCCACCCAACCCTCTTGCCTGCATCCGGAGCCCCGAGGGCCCGAGGGGGCGAGGGGGCGAACTGGGATAGCCCAGGGCGACGCCCGTGCCACTTTCGAATACCCCGTCTCACAATCCATTATCGCAATAACAATAAGACGTCACGCTCCGGGTTGTGCAGAGCCTTTGCCTGCAGCAAATCCACTCAATCAGCAGCCCCGCTTCGAGGCGAAGAGGCCGGAGGGTGAGCGACCGTCCTCGCGATCGATTCGTCCGGTTATCTGGATTTTAGGGTCGGTTTTTCTGGGCTACCTTTCTGAGTCCTTGCTTTGGGGGGGCGAATTCCGTACCACTATCGGCGCGGATTGCGTAAAATGAACGGTTCGGGCGGTCTGTGTAGCTCGCTTGACTCTTCTTTTTTCCTCGTCGTCCCGCTTGGGACTTGGCTGACTCAGTGAACCATTCCTCTAGATCACATTTGCATCGAACCACAGGTTGTTACCTGCGGGTCGGGCATGCAATCGCGAGGATGCTTTGCACCATCGGCCTGTTGTGTTTCGGCCTGTTGTCAACTTTGGCGTTTGCTCAGGAAATTGGCGACACACCCCGATTGCCCCTACCGGGCAAGACTCCCAATGTGTTGACACCTGGGGTTCTCCCGGACGCCATCCTCATGCGGAACGAAATGGGTGATGGCATTTTCGTGCCAAAATCCCGTTATGAGGAATTCGAACAATTCTTGCGCGATGAAGTCGATGCCTCACCGACTGCTTTGCCCATCGAGACGCTCGAGCAGATCGATATCGCCGTCTTGATCGACAAGAATGTGGCTCGTTTGAAGGTCGGCGTTCAAGCTAGGCTGTCTGAGCCGAACAAGCGATGGTTAAGCGTTCCGCTGGGATTAGGATTGGTTCAAGCGATACCTTCGACCCTTCCTGGTGAGAGCCTATCGGCCTTTCCACCCATTCGCATTTCCAATGAGTCGACAGGGTACATATGGAAGATCGAACCAGGCCAGGAGCGTTCGAGGCGACTTGCATTTGAAGCGCTTTGCAATGTAACGACAACGAGCCAAGGGCAGGCGATTCGGTTGGATTTGCCAAATGTTCCGACGACGCTTCGATTGAAATTGCCAAGTGGTCAATGGGAACTCAATCTGACGGGAACGGGTTCCGAAGTGGTAGAGCCATTTCTCGAAGTGGATTCCATGTCGGTTGCGATCGTGAGAACGTCCGGAGGCCCCGTTACGCTGAATTGGTCGCGAAAAATTGTCGCGGATCAGATTCAGTCGATTGAGGTCGAAAGCAAAACGACTTACTCGCCAATACCGGATACCGGACTCTTTCGAGCTGTTGCAAAGCTCGCAATTCGCGGTCCCAAGTCGCTTGGTGGTCGTAGATTTCTGATCACGCTTCCCAAAGATAGTCTTTGGAGAGAGCCGTTTTCATCGTCCATTCCGTTTAAGGGGTATCGATTAAGCAAATCAGAGCCCTCTCAAGATGGGACAGACACGACACTGAAGTTGGAGTTTGAAGAGGCCGTATCCCAGACGAACATCGAGATTTCCGTCGAATGGCAAACGACGGCCGCCCCTGAGTCCGATTCCCTGGAGTTTGCAATTCCGAATGTGGAAGGTGTGCAGCGTCATGTTGGCGAAATGGATTTGGTCGTGCCCCGCAATGTTAAATTTCAATGGGAGCCTCAGCAGGGCATTCAGTTTACGAAGCAGTTGAGCGATGGCGGCGATGCGCTGACGTACAACTTTCGCTTCCATCAACAAACCACACCGTTGCACGTTCAGTGGAGCACGGGAGATCGGGTCTCCAAATTGAAGGCTGCCTACAACATCGTATACGACCAACCTAATTTGCAACTATCGGGCATTATTGAATTCGTGGACGACATTCGTCAATTGCCGTTTTTGCAATTGGATGTCCAGGGCTGGTCCGTGGATCGAGTTCAAATACAACCTTCTGGGCGGTATCTTGATCTCGTCGCCAATCGAAGCACCATTACCATCGACACCGATGGCAACCCTCAAAATTTTTCGTCGATCGCGCTTAGTCTTAGCGAGTTGCTGGAAGCATTGCCGAACCAGCCTAGTGGTTCAAGCGTTAATTCGGCCGCAACCGAGATACCGACTCAAGGAAGCGACTCGACCGCAGTAAATCCAATTGTGCCGCGAGAGGAAAGCCGTATGCAGGCACCGCGAGGTGTTTCCTTCGTGCTTTCGCAACGCACAAAGTCTACGGTCGAGAATCAGGAGCAGATTCGGGTGGCCCTACCGATGCTTTCATGGATTGACCCAGAATCCCAAAAGCGATCCTCCGTTTGCGTGGGCGGCGAACTTACCATCCAATCATCGACATCGACATTAAGCCAATCGGAGAGCAATACAAATTCCATTCTATCTTGGAGTGGATCGGACTTACCGAACCTAAATAATGGCGTGTTATCGGGACGACCACCAGCAACAAACTGGCGATCGGTTTTGAAATACAGAGTCAACAGCTCGGACGCGTGGGCACATTGGAATGGAACAGCGTTGCTAAGCCATATTGTGATCCAAGCGAGAGCGGAATCCACTATCGCGGTAGGCGAAGAATGGCTTGACGTCACGCAAACATGGAAATTGAATTCGCAGGGCAGAATCCCCAAGACACTGCGATTAGCGATTCCAAAGGAATGGCGGTTCGATTCAAAGGAAAGCGTGGAATCGCTTCGAGTGAACATCGATAATATACCGGTCAATATTCAATCCATGGAGGACGCTTCCTTCAATGGCGACAACCTCTTCTCACCCGAGATCCAGTCCCGTTATTATTGGAAACAATTAATTTTGCCAGCGAGTGCATTGGAGAACGCAAACCAATCGCAGGAAAAAAAGCTCACGGTTCGCATGCGATCGCCCAATGGACGAAAAGAGTCGGCTGCCAAGCTTGCGTTCGATTGGGCACTGCCGATACTGGTTGCGGACAAAGCCGAAGACTCGTTGATCATCGAGCATTTCTCGGGTGAATTGCGTCCCGAGTCGAATGTGCGATGCTTGCTGAAATCGCCAAAGTCAGACCGGTCCGATACGGATGATAAGCCCAATGAGAATACGTCCCATCTGCAGTTCGATTGCACTCAACAAGACCCACGACTTGTGGGTGAGTTGCTGTTCATAACCCAAGAAGACGAAACAAAAATTCATATCGAGTCGGTTTGGTTGCAATCCATTTTGAACGCAGTGGAGCATCGCGAACGATTCGTGGTTCGATTCCATACCAATGCAAATTCGATTTCCTTGGACCTACCTGTTGATCGGTTTGCCGACACAAAAGTCCTCTTGAATGGACGCAGGGCCGTTTCGGTCTCCAATGCTGGCAAAATGAATCGACTGGATGTCGCGTTGGATGGAGTCGAGCTGCAAACGTCCGGTTCGAATGAGAGCAGTTATGTACTCGAAGTTTTCATGTGGCCCGCGACAAAATCCCAATGGATCACATCGCTCCGCGCTCAACCGCCCAAGATCTGGAATTGCAATAATCAAGCATACCTGATCTGGCAGGTTGTCGTCCCGGCGACAGCCCATTTGGTTGGTAGCTCAGCGAGTCTCTCACCTGGCTATCGCTGGGAGTGGAAAGATCTTTGGTTCAGTCGAAGAAACGATTGGACGCAAGCAGAAATCGAAAGGCAAATGGGCGCGACGTCTCAGCCGAATATCAGTCCACAATCGAATCAATACATCTTTCTTTCCCTGAACCAGAATGCATCGATGGAGGCTTGGTTAGCCCCTCGCTATCTGCTCTGGATCCCCGTTGCGCTTTTTCTGTTGATCGGTTCGTTTTTCGTCATGGAGTTTCGGTGGATTCGTAAGCCTTGGTTGGGTATTGGATTGTTGCTGGTGAGTCTGGCGTTTTCTCAGTGGGCTTGGGATCTTTCGGTTGCACTTGTGCAGAGCCTTGTCGCCGCGATTGGAATTTCGGTCCTTTACTTGATGATGAAATGGGTCGTTGATAGACGAACGCGTCGGCGCAGTGTTTTCGCTTCTCGCATTAGCCCTTCACTAGTTCCTTCGGCTCCGCGAACGACGCCCCCCGCTTCTTTATCAGGTTCATCGCGATTGTTACCTAACGCGGTCCCACCCAAGGCCTTACCGGTTCGAGAAGTCAAACCTTTGGAACCGCCATCGACTGCCATTGCCAGCAACATGGGTGAGGTCCAATGATAGTACGGCGGGTGTTGCATATCGCGTTATTGACTATCTGTTTTTGGATTAGGGTTCTTTCATCGTTGGATGAGAACTCGACTGCCTATGGGCAAACGTTGGAAACGACCAACGCTGCGAGCGAAGCGAACTTGACCAGCGCTGCAAGCGAAGCGAACTCGACCAACGCTGCGATTCCTTATCGACGCATCTTTGTTCCGCAGGGTGATCTGTCATCGATTGGCCTGGAGCGATATTCGGCGATCGATGCCATTGAGCTTAATCGTCGGATGGAGCAGTATGCAAACTCGAACCAGAACGCCGCTGCGACAGGGTTTCCGATCGATGGATCCAGTAGCCCTGTGTTGGCCTCTCATTACCTCGCTAGACTCGTCGGTAGCGATTTAGTCTCGAAACGTTCTCGCCTTGTGCTACCACGCTCACTTCAGACAGGCGATCGAGTCACTCTACAACCTTGGTCGCTCGCCCTTGGTTCGAAAGTGTTTCCGAACGAAGCGGTGCTTCGGCCAACAGAACAATCGACGGAGTGGACGTTTGATGAGCAGGGCCTTCCCCGAGTGCCTATCTCCTCTACGGAGTACGAGAATTCCATAACGAGCGAATCGCTCCGCGACAGAGAAATCGTTCAATGGTTTGGATGGACGGTCCAATCTAGCCCAACCAGCTTGCCTAACAAGCTCCAATTTGCGTTTGATGTCCCCAAAAGCGCAGACAGTTTGTTGGTGCTTGCTCTACCGCCACGCGCTGTGGTACTGGATTCAGCAACCGTCGCCCGACGCATTGATGATTGGTCCGAAATGAACGTTCGCTTGGGAGCCTGGGCGGAGGCGGCAAAGGACTCGCTTACCAATCAAAATTCGGCGTCGTTATCCGACTCACTTTGGCTCATTGAGCTTAGCGGCAGTCAGCGGGCTTCTTTCTCGGTGTCGCTTGGTGCCGGGGAACGCGGACTGGATTTCGTTAACGACAACGAGGCCTTTCGTTATTCTCAACTAATTAAGACGCAGAGACTCGAACACTTCATCGATGGCCAAGAGATCCGAACAATCTGTGATGCCGAGTTGCTTGTCGGTTGGGATCAATTATCTCCAATGCGATTGAGTATCGCACCGGGTGCAAGGCTGCGACGACTAACCGTGAATCAGCAAGAGGTTGATTGGCAACTATTGAATGGTTGGATCCAGTGGAATCCCAGGTCGAATTTGGACAAAGCTCCGCTCATCAACGTCCCGGTTGCCACAGAACAGACTGGGCCTATGAGCGCAAGCCACTCCCAATCCATGCGAGTTATAGCGGAGTTCGTTACACCGCTCCGGCCGAATTCGCAAAACGAAATTGTGACTCCGCGAATCGCGTTCGATCGTGGGTATGTCATGTCCGGTAGTACGGTCGCACATGCGATTGCACCGTGGCGGCTGACTGCGGCTGAATGCGAATCGTGTCGAGTTGTCGAGTCGGCCACAAGTCCAAAGGGAGGCAATGGTAATCCGCTTGAGTATTCATGGCACGACACGCCGCCAGTCTTTTCGGTTGGTTTGGAACGCGAACGACAAACGCGACATTGTGAGGTGTTGACTCGTCTCTCAAACAACGAACGGAGCATACTGGCAGTTGTGCGAGCCAAGCTATTCTTTCTAGAACAAGACGCGAACCACGCCGCTTTTTCGATCGCACCAGGCTGGAACGTTCGTTCCATCACGTCGCTTGACCGCAATGATCCAGCGACTGTTTCGCCAAGTCCGAACGAGCCTGATTCGCCTATCATTATTCGCATGACCTGGGACAGGATACAGAGGAGTCGAGTGGCGGAGATTGAGCTTCAGCTCTATCGCGAAGCGGACGCTTCGTCTTCGAAGGAACCCGTTAGGCGGCTGACCTCGAATCCCATACTGCAGATGCAAGACTGGGACGTTAGCCAAACTCTTGCGATTGAGGACTCCAGTAAGTTTAGGTTGAGTCTTCGTGAGAACTTAATTGACCTCATGGTCAACGAAGACTCGATTCCTGAGTGGCAGCGAGCCCTGCTGCCTCGACTGAGTACGTCGTTTCTATTTCTTACGGAACCGACCCACTCGGTTCGACCGAATACCGTCAAGCCGGACCGTATTTCCAATCCAGAATTGCTTTGGATTGGTAAGCCAAATCAACACGTTGCCAAGATTGAAACAACGGTCAGCCGAAGTTCGCTTCAAACCCTATCCATCCAGCATGAGATTCAGATCGATTTTGGTTCGAATCGAAACGATGAGATTGAAATCGTATTGCCCATAGAGCGTGTTCGTTGGACCCTATTCAAGGGTGGTACTTGGGTTTCCCTAGATCCAAAGAGCGAGACTACCGATCCTACCAGGCCCGAGAAACGTGTTTGGCGATTTGATTTATCGGGTGCAGAAAAGCGATGTAAGTTACGAGGATCGTTTCTTTGCGAATTGAGCAACGAAGAAGAGATCGCGATTACGTTCCCGAGAGTCGTCGATGCGGAAATCCAGTCGGAAATAGCAAAATGGTCGGAAAAAAGTATCTTGATGCGATGCAAGGAAGAGCATGGCAGTTGGGCCTTCGACGAGAGCGGTTACAAGGTTCTCAAAGTAGACACGAATTCAACTGCGCCAAAACTGATCGTCCAATCGATGAAGCCACTGGTCGTGCGGCCATGGATAGGTTGGGAAAGCGAGCTTGACCTATTGGTCGATACACTTGGCGCGCAGAAAGCATCGCTTTTTCTGCGTTCTCGCAACGCGATACCCAAGGTTCCTATTGTCATCGAACTTGCGGACAACTGGCATCCTATCGATGTGCGAGTTCGCAATGGAAAGGAATACCAAACGCGCCCGTTTCAACTAGATGGCCGCCGACTCATTGTTAGCAATATACCCTCGGAAGGAATTGCCGAACTGCGTTTGGATTTGGCTGGTCCAACGCTAGCCAGAAATTGGAATCGACGTTTTTTCGAGTCAAGTGCAGCGTTTCAATGGCCCATTTTTTCCTCGGATGATACGTTTCTCGGCGTTCGGCGGAGGCTTTGGCTACCCAAGGAACTATCTCTGACGAACGATCGCGATCGGACGGACGGCAATGAGCCTTCGTCGCGATGGCCCATCTGGCAACAGTGCCAATCCCTTTTCCAGACGGCGTTCGCAACCGATTCAAGAGACCGAGAACCGATAGCCCATAATCAAGGTGACCATGCGATCGATGCTCTCATACCGTCTTGGTCAGATGGGAATTGGCGAGTCGAGTTGGACGAATTCGATGAGTATCCTTTGGAACCGGCCAGCCCCAAGGGATCGAACCTACGAGACACGATTAGGATCCATGACGTCGCTTCCGGACAACTCCAGTCCGTTATTTTTTTCGCTCTCTTGGCTGTCATTACTCCAAGACTGATTCTGACCCGACGTGGATTCGCAACCGTACTGTGCGCGGTCTTCATTTTTGCTGCTCATACGGATGTGTTCCGGTTGGCTCGTTTTGCCTTTCCTGGTTTGATTGGCATGTGCGTTGGGTATTGTGTTTTCGTGATCCATCGTCTCACAAGCAAACGAGTCGAAAACGATTCGAGTCTTTCGCACCGGAACTCGACGCGATGGGCTCCGTGGAATGATCGAGAGGAACATAGCGACTCGATTTCCGCTCAATCCAAGGTTCAGGGAAATGGCACAAAATGGGTCGGCTCCATCAAGGCCACTGCAATCAGCCTTGCAGGATTTTTTTTGTTTTTGGTCTTGGGGTTATTGGTTTGCGACGCGATGCAAATTTCGCAACGAATTCAAGGTCAGGAACCGATAGCCAGCGATAACAAGAACATCTTTCCGATTGTCATTCCGATGGACGAGTCGGGCGCGTTGGCTGGTACCAACGTCTATATACCCGACGAGTTGCGAAACATCTTGTCGGGAAAACCGACTCGCATCGCCGAACCGGAACTTGGAACGCGACCCATTTCCGCAAAACACATTCTGAAAATTGGATCTCGCGGGCGCGCGGACCAAGTCATCATGTCCTATACGTTTTTGGTCGGTGAGGATTTGAGTCCTGTTCGGTTTCCCTTTAATCCGGATCAGCTTCAGGCCTTGCGGTTTAGTGTCGACAACAGCGAAATCAATCCTGGTAGCAAACTGCGGCGGACGGGCACGCAATGGGAATGGACTCCCGACAAGCAGGGCAAGCGCACGGTACAAGTATTCGCGCAACCCGTTTTGCGAACCGTGACGTCCGATATCGCTAAAGATTCAACGATATCTCCGGTGCAATCTCCGGTGCAATCTTCGGTGCAATCTTCGGTGCAATCTCCGGTGCAACAACTTGAAATTGGATTGATTCCGGTCGGCAATGCTTCGCTCGAGATCGAGATAGACTCACAGTTTTCGATCGATGTTCTCTCGCGTGGTCAGGTCATCAATCCGGAAGCGGGCCGCTTTATCGCTATGCTCGGTGCGGTCGATCGACTTCAATGCAAAGTCTCTCCACTGACCCCGCCGGATAGGAATTTCGCCGGAGAAAGCAATGAAACACCCGTGATGAACACTGAGTTGTTTATTCAAAACGATATTTTGCAAGCGAAAACCATCATTGAATTTCCGAAGGGGGTCTCTGTTACCAGGGAAGTGGAGATCGAAGCAGATGCTCAGTGGTTACCTATTGGGACTCACTGGGGTGACGCGCATTGGGTAGATGTCCGACCTGGAAGTACGTTGTCACGCAGACGCTATGTTTTGGAATGGTCCAAGGGAGCTAGCTACGTCAATCCCGCAAGCCAGTTCCAACGCGACCGGCAGATTGCCGTTGTGTGGGTTCCGCAATCAACCAACCAGAGTCTCAATGTTCTGTTTGCAGAGTGTCGCGATCGCCGTACGCGTCTCGGCACTCTTCGGTATTCGCGAGCAGCAGGATCGAACTGGAGCATCGAAGGGATCAATACATGGACCCCTGCTATCAGTTCGAAGGAGCAACTGGACTGGCCAGAGCTAAAGACCAACCCACTCGCATTACCGCTTCGTATCCCACTCAATGGCGGCTTTGGGATACTCAAGCCAAAACCGATTGCGGAGCGACAGCAAGCTAGGGTTCAATCGAAGTGGAACATCGATCGATTCGGCGAAAACCTCACAACGCGAATCGAGTTGTTCGGGGGCGGTTCTAATTCCGAAACGTTGCACTTGGACTTGCCGTCGAACTTCGTCGTGACCGATGTTACCAATCGAAGCGGGCCATTTCGATTCTTGCAACGCACCCTCAATGGCAAACTCCGACTGCAGATACTGACGGATCGTAAGTCGTTGGAGATCAGCGATATATTGATTAAAGCCAAACGAGTCGACCCGGCCAGTTCCAATGGAAGCTATTCGCGAAGCGGACGGTCCGAGTTTTCGAACGATTGGCTGGAAGTGCCCTGGTTAAATCTCCCGGCGAGCATCAACTACGATCAATCTCTCGATATTTTTGCCTCCGAGTATGTCGGTTTGCGTTTGGATCCAACCGGTTCAGAAATCTTGTTGGGAAAAGGCGCCAACCAATCGATCAAGTTCATGACCATCAACGCAAACGAACTGCGTTCCAACCTAACGTCTACTTCTCATTGCCAGTTGGTGCGACGATCCAAGCCGTTAAAAGGCAACTTCGTTCTGATTGCCAACAAGGATAATGGTTTGAAGGCAACGGAATTCGAACTAAAGGGGAGCTTACTGCACTCGATTGAATCGAAGCCCTCCGTCGTTTTGGAAGTCCCGTCATCTTTCAAAGATCGATGGGATAGCGAGCTTCGTATTGTTTCGATGCCTTGTCCAGTTGCCAATCGAGCATGGCTCCAAGTCTTTCTTCCGGAGACTCTGTCCGAAGTAGAATCAGGGTCGGCACTTTCTATTCGGTTCGTTCCCATGGAAGTTGATTCGGCGGACGAGTTCGAGCTCATGTCGCAAGTGCGTGCCGTGGACGACGATACGATTGCAACTTACTTCACGGCAAAGCGAACGGACAATGTGCCACTTGAATGGCGGCCGGTGACTTCAACAACCCCCGAGCCTTTGCGTGAACAGTTTGGCATCGATTCCGAGTTTGAAATCTTCGAAAAAGATGGCTTTGGAAGGAAAACAAATCGGAACATGGCCGATGGGATCACGCCACCAGCGCATCCAGCAATCGCTCAGTCCGTATATCAAGTCCTTGCACCGACGCAGCACCTGAACATGGAAACATCCAAGGTATTACTCGAATCCCGATATTGGATCGATAGAGAGGCCGCCACCCGGTCTTCGGTCGCAGAATGGGAGTGGCAGCTTGACGAAACCGTCGATGTCTTATCCGTTTGCGTCGACGGGCACGCCGTGGGCTATTCCGTATCCGATTCGCGAGTGAAATGCTCGATCGTTCCTATGGGTGTTTGCTCTGAAATCGTGATCACAACGTTGCATCAAGCCGCAGATGGCTTACGTGACGATAAAAACTTGCACGCTCCGCACTTATTGAGCCACCCAATCGAGGCGGAGATTTTCGTTTGCAACGATCCGGATATTGGATTGCGTGTGGGTGGTATCGCTCTCACCGCAGTGGATTGGAATATTGGAATCGAAACCCTTTCGGAAGCTTGGTTGGCAATGTTTCATCGGTCGTTGGAGTCCAACGTCGGAGTCAAAGTCGCAGCCCCCGATTCCGATTTGGATCGTTGGCAAAAGCATTGGAACCAGCGTGCTTTTGAGTACCTGCAGCAGTGGGCGGATACGCCTGGCTCTCAGAATCCAATTTCTTATGGCAAGGCGGTCGAGGAATGGCATCAGATTCGATCGATTGCCAAGACGAAGTTGACCGCTTGGGAATCCAGCCCTTTGGTCTTCACCGACACCATACATCCGGTACCATCCGTGACATCGTCACCGCAAAAGGGATTCGTCAATCCATTGGTATCTGGGATCGGATGTTTGCTTGTGCTCGGAGGTTTGGTGCTTGTTCCGAGTTGGTTCGGAGCGATTCTTTTCGATCGTCCGTGGTGGTGTCTGTTGGGGTTAGGCTTTTTTATATGGCTGTTCAGTGGCAGCGTCCTACCTGCCCTGATTCTGGGAACCATTGGGCTGGTAGTCTCGGCAGACAGCTATCTCATCTTTAGCGAGCGACTTCGACGAAACGGGCTTCGCGGACAACGGTCACCTTGATTTCGCCTGGATAGGTCAGTTGCTCTTCAAAGGACTTTGCGATATCGCGACAGATCTTGGCAGCCACGGCGTCGTCCGTGTTCTTGGAGCTAACGATAACACGCAGCTCGCGACCTGCTTGGATCGCAAACGCTTGTTCAACCCCATTAAAACCACGCGCGATGGTTTCGAGTTCTTCCATTCGTTTGATATAGCGTTCCAGCGATTCGCGACGCGCACCGGGACGCGAAGCGCTGCAAGCGTCTGCGGTGGCCACAAGCAGCGTGTACGGAAATTCGGTGGTCAGTTGGTCATGGTGCCCCAACGCGGCGTGGACAACTTGCTCATTCTCGCCGTTGCGTTTAAGCAAGTCAGCACCGATCTTGGGATGGCCCCCTTCGAGCTCATGGTCGGCCGCCTTTCCAATGTCATGCAGCAAACCGCAACGGCGGGCCGTTTGAGAATTAAGTCCAATCATTTCCGCCATCATGCCCGAGAGGAATGCGACTTCGACGCTATGCCGCAATACGTTTTGCGAGTAACTTGTTCGAAAATGCAGACGCCCCAGCATATCAATGGTCCTTTCGTGTAGACCTTGAATGTTGACTTCCTGAGCAGCTTCTTCACCCTTGCGACGGATAAAACCCTCCATCAGTTTTTCGGTCGCAGCTACAATTTCCTCAATGCGCGTCGGATGGATTCGACCATCTACCACCAATTTCTCTAGAGACTGCCGCGCGATTTCGCGGCGTACGGGATCGAAGCCGCTCACGATTACGACCCCCGGTGTATCATCGATGATCAGATCGCAGCCTGAAACCTTTTCGAATGCGCGGATATTGCGACCCTCGCGGCCGATGATGCGCCCCTTCATGTCGTCGTTTGGAATATCGACGGTGCTGGTGCTGCTCTCGGATGTTTGAGCGGATGCGTAGCGTTGCATGGCCACCAACAAAATGTCTTGAGTCTTTTGTTGAGTGATCTCAGCCACTCGCTTTTCATGGCGGAGGATGACCGTGCCAAGTTCGCCTTGGAGTTCCTTTTCTAATACGCCCAGCAATTGCTTCTTGGCTTCCTCAACGGTCATGCCCGTGATTCGCTGCAAGTCGGCTTGTTGCTGCTGAAGCAAGCGCGTGTACTGTTCGTTCTTTCGGTTCACATCTTCGATTCGATCCGCCAACTTGCGCTGTGTCGTTTCGACGAATTTCTCCTGCTTGCGAACGTCTTCCGCTGTTTGCTTGAGCGACTCTTCTTTGCGTTCAATGCCTTGCTCTCGCTTTCGAATCTCGTCTTTGTTCTTTTGGTTTTCGCTATCGAATTTGGACTGGAGTTGCAGCAACTTCTCTTTCTTTTCGAGTTCGGCAGCCTTGATGAGGTTTTCACCATCGAGCTTGGACTGTTCCAGCAATCGTTTGGACTGTGTCTTAGCATCGCGTCCTTGAAGCGCATTGATGCCAAACATGATCGCGGCACCTACAGCCAGTGCCAAGCCTCCGATCAGCATGCTAGACATGGAATTCGGGGGATCGATCTGAGCAAGGATCGAAAGGTTGATCGGGAAAGAAAAAGAGTAGAGAAACGCAGTTGAAATCACGATAAGTCTTTCTGTTAATGAACAGACGACAATGACTTCCGAATTGCGAAACGCCCTAAATCGTGGATCGGATTCGATCAACTAATCAATCAACTTCGTAATGCGATCACAGCGAGCTGTGCTTCCAATGGATTCGCACAAGTGCCTCGGTCGAAAGACCTAAGATGCGAGCGCCCTCATTGGGCCCGACTGCGATCAACCCTTGTGCCATGAGGCAAATGGTTGGCCACCTGTCTGGCTTGAACATCGAACACGCAGCGCAAACTGGCGTGTTTTGTCCAGCAAACAGTGTGATTCGCGAGCGTGGATTGATCTTGCTTGCGACATTCACACCCATGGCGTGTCTGTAGGCAAAACAAAGGATCAAACCGCCAACAGCGAGTACAAACGGGATGACAAGCGGTAGTGGGATCATACGACAGTAATCAATTAAGTTGGTCGATCTATCCAGGTGCGATTCGCATTCGACCACCAAGGATCACTTTCGTGAGGTCCATGGAGGCTTCATTGCGTCGATTCTTGAATTTCTCGAAGGTTTAATTACTTTGGGAGGGTTTGGCCAGCGACAATCGTCGGAAACCCATCTCAAGCGCACAATGGTAACACAGAGTGGGGTAAGCTTCCAGCTTGCCATCCGTGATTCATCGCAGGTTGGCAGCGCTGGCAGCTTGCGTCACAAGCGATTCGCTTCCCACAAACCAAGGATCCACTAGAATAAAGCGTGTTACGATGACGTCGGTCGCGATACGCGAACGATACCCTATTTGCAACCAACCATTTAATGCATGACAAAGCGAAATTAGCGGACGGGGCTGAACAAGCATTTTCAACGCTTGGGCTGGAGCTGGACGAATATAGGGCATCGGCGGCACGTCAGCCGAAATCCTTGCCCCGACAACGTCCTAGATGGCTGGTCCCCACCATCTTACTGGTACTGACTTTGATCTCGATGACCTGGGCGGGAATCGCGGCCTGGGCGCCTGGCCATCTGATGTCCGAGGCTTTCGAGAACAAATCGCTATTCGAAGTTCGGCGACATGTGCTAGCAAACTGGTTTCCAGGGATTCTCTTTGCGGTTTCGTTGACAATTATCTTGGGCGCCCACGAGCTTGGACACTACTTTGCGACCCGGATCTACCGAATTCAATCAAGCCTACCTATTTTCATCCCATTTCCGATCAGCCCGACAGGAACGTGCGGGGCGGTCATCTTGATGGATGGCATGAGAGCCGATCGTCGCCAGATTTTTGATATTGGGTTGGCGGGGCCACTGGCAGGCCTGGTATTCGCGATTCCGATCGCAGCGTTTGGCCTCATGTACGGACAACCTCCTGAAACGCGAGGAAATTCTATCCAGTTTGGCCAACCTCTGGCTATTCAATGGCTCGCCCAAATGGTGCCAGATCAACGGATCAACGACAAAAAGATCGATATCGCAGGTGGTGGCTTGATGAAGAGCAACAGCATCAGCAACGAATCGATGAACCCAATGTTGATGGCGGCCTGGGTCGGTTTTTTAGTCACCGGCTTAAACATGGTTCCAATCAGCCAGTTGGACGGCGGGCACGTCATCTTTGGACTGCTGGGAAGACGTTCGAACAAGATTTGTTGGCTGGTCTATCTGGCTTGCATTGGATACGTGGTTTATACGAGCTACACGTACGGACAGCCGGAATTCATTGTCATGTTATTGCTTATCCCGTTGATGGGCATCGCACATCCGCCGAGTCGCAATGACGAGGTATCGCTCGGACTAGCTCGGCAGATTATCGGTGCGCTGTCGCTTTGTATTCCGTTTCTTTGCATTCCATTGCGTCCGCTCATTATTATGTAAAGCGAGTGGCAGACTGAAAACTACCAATCATAACCTTCTAAGTAACGGGCTGTTGATTTACGCCAGTGGTAATTGACCTTCGCCCTAGGGTAAAGATGAGGCCTCGCGTCTCGCCCATGGATTGACGAGCGAGCGCGTTCGTGCCACGTGATGGTAACCCGACGCGTAAGCGAGGCATTGACTACAATCCCTCGCCTTCGGGTGGGGATACTGCAATCGGACGCTCGCCTAAGGCAACTGCCCAATGATGCGCTTTCAAGCCGCTCGGATAATCCCAGCGGCATTTGTTTCGTGAATGAATGCGTCGTTACTTTGGTGGTGCGACTGCGTTACCACCCATTTTAGGAGTGGCAGGACCGCCACCACCACCTGGTGCGGAACGCGTCGATGGCGGGATGTCAGGAATGTCTTCCGCCTTTGGCTCATAAGACTTCGAACAACCGACGACGAGCACTACAGCAACGAGGAGTGAAGAGCTGAGAACATATCGAACCATGAGTGTTTGTCCGTTAAAGAGTACAGAGATAAAAAAACCAGCTCCTTCAAACGAGGAGCTGGCTAGATCAAACTTCAAAACTGACACATCAGTCATTAGCAGCGGCAACTTCGCCACCAGCTCGAGTTGCCATCGCTTCGATTACGTTGATCGGACGATTTGGAGACGACACAACAACCTGTGCCGCAGACGCTGAATAGGATATGAATCTTACGCTGCCGTCTGCCAAAGCCCAGTTACCTCCACCTGGATGCAAGCTCCAGAAGTGAAATCGGTGAATGTCGTTAGGATCGATGATCGCACCTGGTCGAAAGAAATCCGGTTGTGCCGTCGGGGTGCCATTCTTCTCATGCACACCTAGCACGACGTCGGTCGCACCGAAATAAGGCGCGTCACCTGAACCGGCCCACTGCCAACCGTAATCCAAAGTACTAGACGGTGGACGTTCCCCGATCATCAAACAGTTGCTAGTGCCATCCGTGATCCCAGCCATCTTGACGCCCGAGTTCACGAAGAGAATTCCGTTCTGCCCGCCCAGAGTTGGGTCTGTCGTGACAGGGCTTTCTCTAAACTGGTTTGTTCCGGAACAACCCATGTACGAAGTCAACGCCATGGAATCTACGCCGTCGGTCCATTTCACACCGCCGCGAGCATCCGATGGGCATATGAACGTTGGGCACATGGTGCCGAACTTGTTCTTGACTGGGGCGCCCCACCATGGCCAAGCGGCCCCAACTGGCCTCATGTCGAAGGAATCTTTCAAGTTTCCGAATTCGATGAACGGAGTCAACCGAACCATCCAGCTCCAGAACGGACCTTCGAGTGGATATCCGGCCTGAGCGGACGCAGTCGACGGAGACGGAGCCACTCCGCCAGGAGCGACATTTCGCTGATAGCTAGTGTACCAAGTGGTACCTAATTGCAGTGCGGAGGGAAACCGCTTGAACGTGTCGTGATGATTGTGCATCGCTAACGCTTGCTGCTTCAAATTGTTGACGCACTGCATACGTCTTGCTGCCTCACGTGCAGCCTGGACAGCGGGCAACAACAGCCCAACTAGAATGCCGATAATCGCAATGACTACCAGCAGCTCGACGAGCGTAAAGCCCTTCGCGCGAACTCGAAAAACTCTCGACATAAATACACCTCTAGATCCGAATAGAAACAAAAAACAAAAATACGCTTCCAAACGCTACCGCATGTGTGTGTGACTGCGGATTTTCGAACTCAACTTTCGTCGCGAATGACCGCAACCTGAATTCCATCTCGGGAGAAATCTTCAGACTTGCGTCTGAGGGCGAGATCATCCCTAATTGAAACCAGCCCTGGTAGGAATGTCAACGGTCAAAACGCTCGAAGGAACGGGTTACAAGGCTCGTTGTCAAGCTCAGCTGGGTGTTTTTTTTGAGAATTGTTTCGCGAAACACCTTCAAAAACATTGATATTTCGCGGGAACTTAACGCATCGCGCGACGTCGATTTCTCCCGGAACTTTTTTGAGATTTTTCCGAATATTTTGCGAACCGGCGTCGAGTGTAGCTTTTCGCTTCGCAAAAGGCGACAATCGGGCAGTCAAGGCGAGCGGGAGACTGACAACTACCGAACTGAACCCGATATGTAAGTGAGGGACCCTGCAGTCGGCTCCTCGCTAACCAGCTTGTTGATTTAATGGTAACCCGAAGCGTTAGCGAGAGATGGTTCGCCCCTCACTCACGTTTCGGGTTGTGATGATACCTTTGGCCATGTCGAACCAAATTAATGCAACAAGCCCTTACGCGTCGGGTTACCATCCCGTGGCCCGAGCGCGCTCGTGAATCCATCGACGGCTATTGGGCTGCTTAAGGTGCGTTGAAAAACGCACTCAATTTCTTCAGCTTGTCGGTTCCGATCAGGTCAACTTGAGCGGACTGCAATTCCTTCCAAATCGAATCCGACTCAGGCGTGGCCCAAAATCGCACTCGGCGGCCTTTCGAGTGAGCTTTGGCGACAATTTCTCGCAATTTCGTTCGATCTGTGTCGCTCATTTCTCCGTCCCCCCGATATCGAAAATGAAGACTCCAGTTGTCGCTGATCAGCGGCAGAAGCGATGCAGGCTCGTCGCTGTCGAGGTCACTCAGTCGCCCGTCGATACCTGCATAACGGGGATTCGAAGCTGCTATGACGGACTTGGGTCGGTCGCCGCTGATGATGACCGTGACTGCTTTCTCGGTGTCCTTTCCGTCCCGCGTTTGCGAAATGAACTCACTGTACTTTGCGAGTAGTTTCTCCAACGCCACATAAGCGGATGCACCGTCCCGCTTGATATCAACCAACAAGGTAAACGCCGGGCCGCCTGGAAAAACTGGGCCGCCAGAAAAAACATGTCCTTTGTTTGCCTGAATACGCTCTTGAAGCGGAATTAAGTAGAGGCGTTCCAACGTGCGTTTCTTCGAAACGTTCCAGAAGTCGTGAGCGACGAGCAGCTCTCCGTCGACCAAATAAACATCTGCTTCCACGCTGTTGAAGCCTTCGTCGAGTGCGTCGTACAAGGGCCGCGCATGCTCGTAATCGTTGTGAGCATGAGCTTGGCGAAGAGGTTTTACGGGCCTCGTTTGTTCCTGGCCGTTGGCTTGTTGGTGAAAAACAATCCCCATCCCCATGCAAGCCACCATTGGAATCATTCCGAGACTCTTGAATGCAACCATGTTCGTATCACCTTATTTGTTGTTCGAAACTCGTTCGCTTTAGGCCAACGGCCCTATTCAACGTAGCCTAAGGCAACGCTGTTGGCCATGGACGTCTGTCTACGCCAGCGACTCTCAACCTGGGTTTCGAAGGGAATTCATCAGCGTTTGCAGAAAAATCTTCCGACACCATCCGTTTTAACTTGATTCCGGCGGATCATCTGTTATGCTTCCATCCGGATAAACGGATGATGCTTAGACCCAAACAAATGACCAATGCTGCCCCCAATGATTCTCTGGATGCAGAGCCTGTCGGACCCAACCCGAGCTAGGCTGCTGCGCTTGCTTGAGCGAACCGAGTTAACCGTCGTCGAAATGTGCACCACCCTACAACTTCCCCAAAGCACGGTTAGCCGTCATCTCAAAGTCCTAGCGGACGACGGATGGGCGGCATCGCGCCGAGATGGTACAAGCAATTTGTATCGAATGCACATCAGCGACATGGAACTGCCTCAGAAGAAACTTTGGAGCGTGGTGAAGGGGTACATCGTGTCGTCGAGCACGGCCGATCAAGACGATGCCAGACTGGAACAGGTCATTGATGCACGGCGTTCTCGGTCGCAAGCGTTTTTTTCGTCCGCTTCCGAAAAATGGGACCGCCTTCGAGCCGATCTCTTCGGACATCGCGTCGACGCTTGGGCCTTTGCAGCAGCATTTCCTTGCGATTCGGTGGTCGGAGACTTGGGCTGCGGCACCGGCGCCGTAGCCCAAATCTTGGCTCCGTGGGTTTCCGATGTGATCGCTGTGGATTCGTCCGCTGCCATGATGCAGTCCGCTCGCAAGCGGCTCAAGGACCACTCGAACATTGAGCTGCGCCGGGGTGAGTTAACTCAACTACCGATTGAGGATGCGACTCTGAGCCACGCGATTTTGATTCTTGTGTTACCGTACATTGCTTCACCTCAATTGGCTTTCGAAGAAGCCCGGCGAGTGACCAAACCGGGCGGAAAATTAATTGTGGTGGATATGATTCCACACGATCGAGCCGAGTATCGCGAAGAGCTTGGACACTCATGGCAGGGATTCCCTGCCGAACAGATTCAAACATGGATGAACCAATCAGGCTGGCTTCCGAGCAAGTTCGCTTTGATGCCGCATGAGCCTGATGCCAAAGGAACTGGCTTGTTTGTTACGACTGCTACTACCCGATAACCTTTTTTTGTTCCCTTAGGAGAGATGATTTAATGAGTACTGTTGCTGATAAGAAGAATGCAAAGCCAGGAGTTGCGGATGCATCGCGAGTTCCATTTAAGGTTCGTGCGTTTGACCTTCTGGTTGCTGGCAAGCGAGCCGAAGCCGAAGAAATTGCCTCGCTCGGCCGCAAGGAAATCCAGCTTGCCGAAGACGAGATGCCTGGCCTAATGGCCTTGAGAGCCCGACATGGCAAAACCAAGCCCTTGGCAGGTGCCAAGATCATGGGTTCGTTGCACATGACGGTTCAAACCGCAGTTCTTATCGAAACGCTGTCCGACTTGGGTGCGGATGTACGTTGGGTTAGCTGCAATATTTTCTCGACGCAAGATTCCGCTGCGGCAGCGGTTGTGGTTGGTCGGGGCGGTTCGCTGGACAATCCTGTTGGAATTCCTGTGTTTGCTTGGAAAGGCGAAACGCTGCCTGAATACTGGTGGTGCACCAAGGAAGCGTTGGTATGGCCAGATGGAAGCGGTCCAGATTTGATCGTCGACGATGGTGGCGATGCAACCATGTTGATTCACAAAGGCACCGAATTCGAAGCGACCGGCGTTGTCCCCGACTTCGACGCTGATAACGAACCAGAAGAATGGGGCGTCATTCTCGATTTGCTTCGCAAGGAAGTGGTGGTTAATCCAGGTCAATACACGGCCATGGGCAAAGCTTGTGTGGGTGTTTCCGAAGAAACCACCACGGGTGTGAAGCGATTGTACGACATGGCCAACGCCAAGACATTGCTCTTCCCTGCCATCAACGTGAACGACTCGGTTACCAAGAGCAAGTTTGACAATCTTTACGGTTGCCGTCATTCGCTCATCGACGGGTTGAACCGCGCAGCTGACGTGATGTTGGCAGGTAAAGTCGCTGTGGTTTGTGGGTTTGGCGACGTCGGCAAGGGTAGCTGCCAATCCTTGAGGGGCCAAGGTTGCCGAGTCATTGTGACCGAAGTCGATCCAATCTGCGCATTGCAAGCAGTGATGGAAGGCTACGAAGTCAAAACGCTAGAAGACTTCTTGTCAACCGCCGACATTTTCGTGACGGCAACAGGCAACAAGGACATCATCACCGCCGAGCAAATGGCCAAGATGAAGGACAAAGCCATCGTTTGCAATATCGGACACTTCGACAACGAAATCGACATGTCTGGATTGGAAAAGATGCAAAAGGCTGGCAAGGTCGAACGCCGCAACATCAAGGCTCAATTCGACCAATGGTACTTCCACGGTTCCAAGCACAGCATCTTGGTTTTGGCAGAAGGGCGATTGATGAATTTGGGCTGTGCCACAGGCCACCCAAGCTTCGTGATGAGCACCAGCTTCACCAACCAAGTGTTGGCCCAATTGGAGCTGTGGATCGAGCGAAAGACCGGCAAGTATGCTAAGACGGTTTACACGTTGCCTAAGCACTTGGATGAAGAAGTCGCACGATTGCACTTGGACAAGCTCGGCGTGAAGCTAACGACGCTGACCCCATCGCAAGCCGAATATTTGGGCTGCGGCACGAATGGTCCGTACAAGGCAGATCAGTACCGATACTAGTGCTTTAGGTAAAGATCGATTCCCTGGAGATTGGACTGACCAGGGACAGGATTGAGAAAGAACCCCGGTTGAATGACAACTGGGGTTTTTTCGTTGATGCAATGTTGAACAGGCCCCAATAATGAACCGACCCAGCCATGGGGAAGCGTGCGGCGTTTGGTAGGAACCCTCCAAGGCTGAGCAGGGGCTTGTTTTATGGAAATAGCGTCCTGAAAATCAGAAAAAGGGTGCCCGACATCGTGAGGCAAACGGGCAGAGTCAACACCCAAGCCAACAAGATCTTGGTGATCGTACCTTTGTCCAGATTGTCTTTGCCACCGGATGCAAACATGGCTCCTGCGATTCCAGACGACAAAACGTGCGTCGTGCTGACGGGCAGACCGAGCAATGTTGACGCGCTGATTGTGCTCGCCGCTACGATTTCAGCCGACGCACCTTGAGCATAAGTCAAATGAGACTTGCCTATCTTTTCTCCGATCGTCACCACAATTCGCTTCCAACCGATCATGGTTCCGAGCCCCAGCGACAAAGCAATCAGAACGATAACCCAAAATGGCGCACCGTCCGTATACTTCTTGAGTCCATCAATCTCCTTGAGCAAGGGATTCATCGGCTTTAACTCGGATGGATGCTCGGCTTTGTTTCTCTTGACCGCATCTCGCAGCAATAAAATCTCTCGTCGGATTTGGAATCTGTCACGCGTCGCGTTTGGCTGGTTCGCCAGCGATGCAGAATTGGATACCAGAACTTCCATCGCCTGACTCAATTCTTCGACGGCATGTTTGATCGGCGGTGTTTGGTCCGTTTTTTCGAACTCCGCAAGCTCGCTTTGCAGTTTGACAACATTGGCATGAATTTCTGCGTTCGTATAGCGTTCGCTGATTGCAAATTGGGCGGGCACTATGCCTATCAACACCAACATCATCAATCCGATCCCTTTTTGACCATCGTTGGAACCATGTGAAAACGAAACGAGACTGCATGTAAGAACTAAAATACATCGAATCCAAAATGGAGGAGGCGTTTCGCCATCTGGAGCTTGAAACAATGTCTTATCGTTCGCAACAAGCCCCCGTAAAAGTGCCATCAGGGTCAAGGCCAGCAGAAACCCAAACAGTGGTGAAACCAGCAACGACAGGCCGACTTCTCCAGCCTTTTGCCAATTGACAGCAGCCGTGCCTGTTCCTGGCAACAAACTGTACGCGATGCCGCAACCGAGAATGGAACCAACCAGCGTGTGGGAACTTGACGCGGGGATCGCCAGGTACCAAGTTCCCAAGTTCCAAAAAATGGCTGTCAGCAATATCGCTGCCACCATTCCTAAGCTGTGTGAAATGTTTTGATCAACGAGCGTTTCGACGGGGAGCAAGCTAATGATCCCCATCGCGACGGCGGTGCCTCCAAGAAACACGCCGAGCCCGTTGAGACATCCAGAAAGCACGACGGCATTCGTTGGCCGCAACGACTTGGTGTAAATCACGGTTGCAACGGCATTTGCTGTGTCGTGAAATCCATTGATAAACTCGAATGCGCAAACGCAGAGGAGGCACACGACCAGCAAAAGGCTCAGGCCAATATCGAGTCCGAACATATCCGGCTTTCCGTCACTATTGAAGCTATAAGTCGATTCATACCCTCTCACGGTGAGAATAGACAGGTTAGCGACGCTTGCTGCTTAAAGCAATCCAGGGAGTTTGCCTTGCACTTTAGAGAGTAGCAGGCACTTCCCAAGTGCCGTCTGCCAGCAATTTGCTAACGATTACGAACGGCACACGGAGTGGTTCTGCTACTTTTGAAGGCAACGTGGGTGACTTATTCGTGAATAATTACATCCAATCTTCATCTGCGAACACCGAGTCAAGTACGTTTGAGGATCTCTTCGACTTAGTGGTCATCCAACCAGTCAAGAGACTCTCCAAGTTATCTTCCGTCCCACTTTGGTTCTCGCTCGTAGATGACAGGGCTGGACCATAAACGGGCGAATCGCTGAGTTCCGTTACAGCCGTATCGAACCGCTTCGCTAATTGCGTGGTTCGTTCGAATTCGGTTGAAATTCGGAGTGCGTCCGCAATGGAAACCATCATCACATGGTCTTGAGTGTAACCGAGGGAGGCCATGGACGCTTCGCCTTCACCTTCACCTGATCCCGAGTTTCCTCGTGCGTTGATGAAGTTGATAAGTTCCAGAACGTCAAGCGGACTTACCGACTTGTCGCCGTTCACATCCAAATACGGTGGGACTGGCTGGTCGAGTGGCAAGACCCTTGGACCATTGAAGTTCAAATCGTTGACAACAATCAAAACGTCAATTGGCGAAACGAAACCGTCGGCATTCACGTCCAGTTTGTTCACTGGATTCTGGTGAATGGAGTTGGTCACTTGGATCGTCACGTTGGCGACATTGCTCGATTGTCCTGAGTCATCGAGAACAACGTATTGTAGATTTGCGGTTCCAACGAAATCTTTTGGCGGCGTATAGCGAATAAAGCCAGTCGCTTGGATGACCGCTGTTCCGACATCGGGTCCAGAAACGATTGTCAACGACCCGCGATTGATGGATCCATCTGGGTCGCTATCGTTTTTCAACACATCGATGTCGATCGGTGTGTTCACTGGCGTCAACACGGAATCCGGCTGTGCAATTGGCGAAGTGTTGACATTGATCGTAACCGTAGCTTCATTCGAAATCGCGCCCAGCGAATCACGTACGCGGTAGGTGAACGAATCGGGACCGCGATAACCGGTATTGGGCCGGTATTGGATTCGACCGGTGGAAAGCGCTGTTGCGGTACCGTGGGCAGCAAGTTGACCGATTTCGACCGTTCGCGGATCGATCGAATTGTCTGGGTCTCGATCATTTGCCAAAACGTTCAGCAATTCGGTTACCCCAAACGGCACGTTGAAGGCGTCATTCACTGCTATCGGACTATCGTTGGCTCCCGAAACCGTAATTGTGACGGTCGCAAGATTGCTCAAGCTGCCAGCTAGATCGCGCACCGTGTACGTAAAGGTATCGGTTGCCGTCTCTCCGCCCACAAGTCGTTGCAATTGTGGGGCATTACGCGAATCGTAGGTAAACTGTCCGTTGGGCAACATAGTCACGATCGCGCCCAAGGAGCTGGTCGCTTGAAACGTGCTGACCGAAAGCGCGTCGTTTGGTAAATCGACATCGCGATCATTTGTTAGTACGCCCGGCGCACTGACCGTCAAAACAATGTCTTCACCCGTTGCATAAGAATCGTTAACGGCCACTGGAGCATCGTTGGCGGGTCGAATCACAACCGTGATCAATTGAGGAGTCGACTGATTGACGTTTGGAGAAGTACTTGATCCATTGTCCCTAGCGAAGACACTTACGATAGCTGTGCCAAAAGCATCTTGAGCTGGAACGAATTCCAAAACACCCGTGCCGCTAATGGTCGGTTGTACGGAGAACAGGCTTGGATTGTTGTTCGAGGTAAAGATCGAAACCGACTGTCCCGCTTCGTCTAGCCCCGTTGGCGGCGTGCTGTTCATGCCAGCAGCAGGAACAATGTTTCGGATCGCTGGAGCAGAGTATCGGTTCGAGTCTTCTGCTACCGATACATCGCCGATAACGATGAACCCCGGAGCATCATTCACAGGATTGGCTACGATCGTCAACTTGGAAGTGATCGAACGGTTTTGGTTTGGTGGGTTGCTTGCGCCACTATCGACCGCAGTGACATCGACGATGGCTCGCCCGACCGCATCTTTTGCAAGAGAGAACGTCAGCACGCCAGTCGTGCTCACCGATGGCAGAACCGAAAACAATGCGTCGTTATCTGTCGGTGTTTCGAAACGTAGAATCGTTTGTGTCGCGAGTTCGTCAAGCGCGCTTGGAGGTCCAGGCAGAATGCCCGTTGCCCAATTGGCCGAGTAGGACGTAGTATCCTCGAGAACCGTGACATCGCTGCCCGGGATGAACTGGGGTGGGTTATTGATTGGGCCAACAGTAATGGTAATCGTCCCCGTCGCACTCTGTTGCGGCAGACCATTGTCGGAAACAACATATCGAATCAAATCGTTGCCCGAGAAATTGAGCGGGGTCTGATATCGGAACGATACAATTCGATCTCCAATAAAGACCGGCGTTACAATCCCGCCGTTGTCCGTTGTTCGTTCGACTTGGGTTATGCGAACGCGTTGACCCGCCGCGACTTCGTCGGCTGGACCGGCTACGTCACCCGCCAGAACCACCGCTTCGGTTGCGTCAACAAATCCATTCTCAACTCCTTGCAATGTCAACGCATCCGGAATGGGCGGGTCATTTACGGGGTTGATGTTGACAGTGAATACTTGTTCAGCCGACATATTGACGTTGGGTGAGGGAGTGCCGAGCCCATTGTCGCGGAGAGAAACAAACACACGTCTCTGAATTCCAACCGTGTTATTATTAACGTCCTTGGCTGTTTGGAAAATCAAAGTCCCATCGCTTTGAAGCGTTGGCTGTACCAGGAAGGCACTTGGGTTTTCCGCACGTACGTCAAAAGTTAGAACTTGAGTATTTTCATCGATAGCTGTGCCAGGGCCAGGTCGGATGCCCGTTGCAAACCCAGGGAGCGAAATCACGCCTTGGTCTTCATTCGCAGTCGTCGAGGCTGGAATGGTGAACTCGGGTGCGTCATTGATTGCATTCAACGTAATCGTGAATGTGGCCGTTCTACCCAAACTGTTATTGGGTGGTGGACCCGCTCGACCGTTGTCGCTCAGTCGAACAACCACCACGGCCGAACCGTTGCGATCCGGTGCAGTCTTGAACGAGAGTTTGCCCGTTCCATCTATGGTTGGTAGCTGAGAGAATAGCGTTGGATTGGATACCGAGATATTTACAAACGTGAGCACCTGTGCAGGCGTCGTCGGCGCAAAACTTCCGAACTCATCCAGCGCCGTTATGGGTCCAGGGAGCAAGTTGGATGCAAAACCCGGCACTTCAGTCAGTGTCGTGCCAGACAGGAATTCCTCGTCTTCCCTGGCTACGATGTTGGTTGAATTTAGAACAAAGGTTGGCTGGTCGTTGATATCGGCGGCTGTGATCGTCAACGTCTTGGTAGTCGAAGCGGCCGTCGGTAGTCCATCATCGACAACCGTGATCAAGATATCCAAGCTACCCGAGAACAAACTATTCACGTCTGGAGCGAGTTGGAACTCCAGATCACCAGCCCCTGTCAACCTTGGTTGAAACGAGAAGTAGGCTGGATTGGCAGCAACGATCGTCGTGGTTAAGTTTTGGTTGATCTCGTCCACGGCGGTGACTGGACCCGGTGTCGGTGCAGACATAAAGCCCGGGATAATCGTCCTTGGAGCATCTTCTGTCGTGCTAAATGTGCTCGTCGACAGCGTGAACTCCGGTGGATCATTCACTGGAACCACATTGATCGTGATAAACTGCTTCGGCGATTGGAATTGATTGATGCCGCCTTGGGGTCCCAAGTCTTCCAAGTAGACCTCAACGACAATTGGGCCCGAGTTGAGGGCATTGACGTCAGGAGCAAGCCGGAACGTGAAGTCCCTACTGCTACCTGTTCCAACCACCCTTGGCTGCGTCGTGAAACTAGCCGGATTGAGAGCCCTTACCAAGAACCTCAGTCCCTGTCCGGTTACGCCTGGCACATTCCCAAGCTCGTCATCTGCACCCGTCGGTCCAGCTGCGATTTCAGTCACGAAATTGGTATACACTTGATCGGCCGGAGTCGGATCCTCCAAGAGCCCAATATTGGTTACCGGCAACGTGAACAGAGGTCGATCATTGACCGGGTTGATGTTCACCGTCAGGGTACTGAAGCTGGATTTCGGATCGGAGGAGGTTGGGAATCCACTCATGCCGTTGTCCTGGATCTCCAAAAGAATGAAGACAGGACCCTCGGTAAATTGGTTGTTGTAATGGGTGCCAGGCGTGTAGTTGACAATATTGCCCGTGACCGGTGGCAATAATTCGCCACTTCTGGGTGCTCGCACCGCACCTGTCGAATCAATCAACTGAGCCGACTTGACAATCAACGTTTGGCCCGACTCGTTGCCGGGACCTGGAAGATCATTGGCTGTAAACCGAACGCCTGCCCATGATTGTGGGATATCCTCGTTGATGGTCTCGGTATCATTGGCAACCACGGGATTGTCATTGACCGGGTCAATGTTGATCGTGATGGTTTGAACCACGGTTTCAAACAAGTTGAGTCCACCCTGAGGGCCATTATCTTCCGCTATGACCTCGACGAACAGACTGCCGTTCGGATTGGTGGCTGTGACGTAGTCCAGTCGATTGACTTCTGGCTTGAGCTTGAATGTCAGGTCTCGACTGCTACCCGTGGCACCAATACTTGGCAGCGTCGCAAACGCGGTGTTGTACGGAGCGGGAGTGTTTAGGATGAACCTAACGGTCTGAGCTGGGACGGCTGGCGTAGGCAACATACTGCCCAAAAGCTCGTCGTCCGCAGAGCCTACTAGTCCAGGAATCAAAATCGGACCTGCCGATACATTCGAAACGAAGTTAGGCACGACCACATCTTGACCTGCAGGGACAGGGTCTTCCAGCAACGAAACTGTCTGGGTCAACGGAAAGTCAAACAAGGGTCGATCGTTGACCGGCCGAATGTTGACCGTCAACGTACTGAACGAACTCTTCGGTGTCACAACGGCTGGGAACCCACTGACCCCATTGTCCTCAATTTCCAGTCGAATCAGCACAGGACCAGCAATGTCTTGGTTGTAATTGCTGCCTGGGGTGTAATTGACGACATTTCCGGAAACGGTTGGTAGCATTTCGCCAATTCTAGGTAAACGCACGGCGCCCGTCGAATCGATTAACTGGGCCGACTTGACGATCAACAATTGAGCGCGAGGGTCCGGCGAAAGGACGGACTCGTTGCCGGGACCCGGAACATCATTGGCAGTAAACCGAATGCCAGGCCATGATTGAACGACATCTTCGTCGATGGTCTCGGAATCATTGGTAACAACCGGATTGTCATTGATAGGGTCAATGTTGATCGTGATGGTTTGCACCACCGTTCTAAACAAATTGAGTCCCCCCTGAGGGCCGTTATCTTCCGCGATGACTTCGACGAAAAGACTGCCGCTTGGATTCGTGGCCGTCACGTAGTCCAAACGATTGACATCGGGCTTAAGCTTGAATGTCAGGTCGCGACTGCTGCCCGTTGTGCCGATACTTGGCAGCGTCTCAAACGCACTAGTGAAAGGAGCAAGCGTATTTAGGATGAACCTAACGGTCTGGGCTGGGACGATTGGCGTAGGCAATGTGCTGCCCAAAAGCTCGTCGTCCGCAGAGCCTACTAGTCCAGGAATCAAGATCGGACCTGCCGATACATTCGAAACGAAGTTAGGCACGACCACATCTTGACCTGCAGGGACAGGGTCTTCCAGCAAGGAAACGGTCTGGGTCAACGGAAAGTCAAACAACGGTCGATCGTTGACTGGCCGGATATTGACCGTCAACGTACTAAAGGCTGTCTTCGGATCAAGGGTTTGCGAGAAACCAGTGACTCCATTGTCTTCAATCTCAAGGCGAATAAAGACCCGACCAGCGATATCCTGGTTGTAATTGCTGCCTGGAGTGTAGCTGACGGTATTGCCAACCACGGCAGGAAGGAGTTCTCCAATCCCAGCTGCTCTTGGATTACCCGAGGCGTCGACAAGCTGGGCGGATTTGACAATCAACGCCTGCGGATTTTCATTCGGAATCGCAGAGCCTGGCAATGGCAATGTAATTCCCTTGATGTCGTTTCCTGTAAACAGCGCACCAGGCCAACTTTGGACAATATCTTCGTCGATGGTTTGCGTGTCATCGTTTGCAAACGGAACATCGTTCACTGGGTTGACCGTGATCGTTACCGTTGCGGGTTGATTTCCGAGCAAGCGACGATCGGTCACTCGGTAGACAAACGTATCGGTCCCAAAGAAATTCGGAGCGGGCGTATACGTAAACGAACCGTCCGCCAGCAGAACAAGCGTTCCATTCTGAGTGCTTGTCAGCGGCTGAATTCCGGACACAAACGGATCCTCATCAAAGACGGATACGAGTGGCGGTGTCGTCGAAGGTGCAACGGGCGGATTGTCGGCATCTAGGTCATTGGTCAATACTCCATTTGCCGCCGTGACGAGAAGAACATTGTCTTCGTCAACACGGTAGAGAGCCGCCTTGCTAGGGTCTGGGTCATTGACAGCGACGGGTGGAATTCCAGCCAAAACTTCAATCACATGATCTTCGACTTCTCCACCGATAGCCAAACCGTAAGTAAACAGTCCGCCTGTTGCGCTGAGTCTAAATCGAGCTGTGGTGTATCCCACGGTCGCGTTGAGTGGCGTGCTGATCAAGAAGGTGTTTTCGCCCGCGTTAACAGGCTCCGACGACAGAATCTTTTCGCCTGCGTCCTCGAAATCATTATCTTGATTCCAGTCGACCCAAGCATCGATAAAGCCCGTATCGGTGGATGTGATGACAACGGGAACAGGCGGGATCAGAGGATTGAACAATCCATCAAATCGAACACCATCTTCGTCGTCGGCATTCACATTGACCGTGCCGCCCACCACCGTAGCCGTTGGCAGAGCAAGCGTGCCCTTCTGAATCTCACCATTGATTGCTTTGGCGACGTCGGCCGCAAAGCTGGCCTGCGTTGCGGTTGCGAAATTGATCACCAGCGGTACGTTTCCAGCGATCAATGCCGACTGCACAGCTTGGTCGATAATTTGGAACGTAACCGAATTTCCTGAACCATCTTGAATGGTCAATACTTGACCGGCTGCGAGTCCAGTCAAGGTTGGGTTGACAGAAAGCCCTATCGATCCCTTCGGCACTCTTTGGACGAATCCACCACTTTGACTCAAATCGAATGTGTGCCCAAAAGTACCACCAAGTGAAACGACATTACCATTGACGATCGCGTAAATCTCAGTGATAGTACCGGCCAAGATGGACTTAAATATCTCGGACTGCAAGGCGGCGGCGGCACCATTGGCGGTTGTGACCAAGTTCAGGTCCACTCCAACAATGCCTGTCGGAACCGCACTCGCTGGAACGCTGCTGTCCCAAAACTGGTAAGTCACCGTCCTATTGACGGTATCCGAAATCGTCACTCGCGTTCCCAACATTGCCGGCGCCGGAGCCGACACACTCAGTTGGGCAGGTCCCTTTGGCGACAGCGTCAATGGCATGCCAGCGGTAAACGCAAAACTGGAGCTGAAATCGTCGCCGTCCGCTGAGGTACTTGGCATACCGTCGACATCCCCATCCGCGAATTGCCCAAGGGCAAGGACCGGAACACCGGTCGGATAAAGTCCATGTCGAACACCATTATTGACAAGCAATGTGTTGCTGGTCGAACCTGTATTGGGCCGCTCCATCGCATCGCCATAATCGACACTCACCTCAGGCATCAAGATGGTGAACTGAGTGAGTGAGTTGACCCGATTCGGCAACAGCCAATTCCCGGCTAAGTCACTAACGGGTCCAATCGAAGTAGTAGCCACTCCCGTAATGCTCGTGACTCCTTCGACAATAAACGTGCCATAGCCAAGTGCATAGGCATTGACCCCTAGGCCAATACTGCTGAAGGCTTTGACGAGTTGTGCCGAAACGCTGTTGTTGTTGAAACTGGATACAAACGGAACCGAAATCGCGCCGCCGGAAACCCCCGTTAAGAGTAGCCCTGAAGTCAACACATTTACGATGGAGCCTCTCGGTTCATTGAGCCTAATGAATCGAGTGGCCGCGGTTGGAGTTATTCCCAGTCCTGATCCAGCGATCGAAGTGCTTATTGCAACTGCGATTTGATCTGCGGTGTCCGTGTTGCGGATCGAGATGCCGCGATTGCCAGGGGTGATCGTCCCGTCCTTGTCAAATTCGAAGACAACGGTTTGACCAGCTGCGTTTCGAATCGAGAATCGCGTTGCGTCGGCGATGGCCGTACCACCCGCTGCAGGAACGGCCAACTCAAAGGAACCCGTCACACCCGGCATGCCAGTCACTGTCAATTGTGAACCGGTTACTGTCAACAAATCGCCAACTTGGCCACCGATTTGCACGGTGCCATCTTTCAGATCTTCGACCGGTGCAAATCCTTGTGGAACCACGGTCGCCATCACGGCAGCAATCTTGCCCGCCAAGTCGATGTAGGTATCCGTTCGATCAAATGTGATGAGTTTATTGCCAGCCCCGAACGCAGTATCTCCCGTCAAGTTGAATTCAAGCGTGATGGCAGGTCCGTTGGCGGGATCGAACATAAATGTCTGGCCGTCTGCAACTCCGGATGCCACCCCTTGCCTTGTCAGTCTCGAGGTCCCCACTGTGGCGTTATGCACGGCAAGCGTTCCCAAATGAATGAGATCGGCTCCATACCCTTTGACCGCCAGATTGAGATCGGCATTCGCCGCCGCTTGGAGCGCCGCCACAATGGCATCGCGAACTTGGGTTGCCGTTTGGTCCGCGATGATCGCGATGGGGCGATTCGTGCCGGTTACCAAACTATTGGTATCGAACTCAAATGTCACATTGAGTGCGCCATTCGAAATTTGGAATGTTTGGCCATCGGTAATGCCCGTGGAGGCCGAACCTGTGGCCGGCACTTTAAATGTCAGTGTTTGCGGCACATTGAGCTTATAGCCACTATCGAATTCCAATACGGCTTGCGCGCCATTGCTGGTGTTTACGGCAATACGGGAACCGTCCAAGATGGTTGCACCACTAGGCGGATCAACGCGCAGGGTCGGCTTATTGATCAGCGTCATTTCGTAGATGCTGTCGCGTCTCCAGAAGCCAGCCAAGGGTGTGAGGCGAATGGTTCGGCTGTTGGCACTAAAGCCGAAAATGTAGTCTACGCCCTGCACCAACGGTCTACCGTTCTCGGTCAAGATCAACGAATCCGCCGTGATGGTATTGGCGTTTGTCCCCGTTCCAGTCCGTTCATCCAAAAGAACTTCAAAGAAATCGTAGTTCCCTGTTCGGAGCCGAACATACGTATTAAATGGATCGGTATCGAGCTGATTGGAGTCGTTGTCCAATGGCCGTTGCAGAATGGCAACTGGCCCGACAAAATCCACTCGATCGATCGCACCCCGGTCGATGAAGACGTTTTGACCGAGGCCGAATGGAGGGCTCACCGCAGGATCGTCGCTGCGTCGAAGGCCATTGATATCAAAGGCGGGGGCGAGGATTGGACTTGTTGGTAACCCAATCGCACTCTTCACTTGTTCGATGTTCGCGCGGTTTTCCAACGAGGAAAAGGACGAATCGATGGCTTGAGACAGCGATCTCAGATAGAAACGACCATTCGGTGCATCCACGAACAACGGATCGCCAGTTGCAAGCAGGATTGGGAACGATTCGCTGAGCGATGCTGGGTTTACCGTCGTGGCGTTGCTCTGATAAAGGTTTGCACCGAGAATAGTTCCGCCCAAACTTGCCGCTCCGACAACATTGATGCCAGTCCCAAAATTGGCGATGATATTGTTTAACAGGCTCGGACTGGCCCCTTCGGTGACATTGATCCCAATGTCACCCCCACGTCCATAGAGCGTGTTATTGATCACGCGAGCTACCGACTGTGGTGGGATGCCAGTGGCTATCGTACCACCCGTATCACCGCTGATGTTGATGCCACCTGCTTGATTGCCAGCAAGGACATTGTTCATCACCACGGCACCTGGCGTGAGATTGGATGCATTCAATGTAACAAGGTTGCTCACGGCACCAGGATAAGGCCGATTTCCGGAGTTTCCCTGAGGCTGTGGAGCAGCATCGATGTTCAAACCAAAGCCAGAGGATCTCGATATCGAATTGGAAGAAACGATAAATTGTCCTTGATCGCGCCTGATATTGGCATCGCCAAGATCTTCTCCAAACGCAGACTCGGATCCAAAGCTCACGAGGGTCAACGGAACTCCGCCGGCCGAAAACAAGGCCGAACTCGCATTGCCAAGCTCATCGTTGGCAACAGGACCATGCAAATCGATCGCGATAGCCCGTCCGTTGGCCGGCCTATCGGCAGTACCCACCTTCATATCGCCACTGGTCGATGCGGTAATTTTGATAACGGCTTGTGCCGCAGTGCTGTTGATCGCATCGCGGATCTTTCTTGCGATTTGCTCGCGAGTCTCGCTCGGCAAAATTGTGATAGGGACATTGCCCGGTGTCGTTCCGGCTGCACGGTCCGCAGCCGAAGTCGCAACGTCGAACTCAAACGTCGCAGTGTTGACGCCATCGCTAAGTTTGAATGTCGCCCCATCCGCGATAGCGCTGGGCGAGTTGAAAATCAACCGGCTGGATTTGGTCAGCCGATCATTGGTGTCGTACGTTCGCCCAAGCGGCGGCAACGAATCCAATCGCAGTGCATTTCCGACTGTTGTCCCGTAGTCCGCTGCCTCGCGTATTTCAAGCTGGTATGTACCACCCTCGATTTCATCAATCGCTCCTCCTGGGGGCGGACCCGAATCACCCGTCAACTGATAACCACCCGTCGGATTGAAGGTCGGGGACGCCGATGGAGTGGCACCGATGACTTTTTCGCCTCGTTCCGCAAATCCAATCACAATATCGTCAATGTGAACGCTGCCCGCTTTGTTGCTCTGCGTACGAAGACCTGCACCAAAGAATCCCCCTTCCGCAAAGTCATCTCCGGCTCGGGCGGTCGTGGCGCCGAGCGGCCCAGAATTGGTGACGGTCATTCCCGTACCATGCAGCAGAATCACGTTTCCACGTGTTCGGTAGACGCTCGTGTTGGCTGCTTGACCAGCGACGTTCAATGCGCCGGCCAAGGATGTGACGATGCTATCTCGGACCTGGATGGCGGTCATCGAATTGGTCACAGGAACCGCCGTTCGACCGGCCGCAACACCTGGCCGCCCAATGATGATGGCTGGGTCGGCACCGAGTATGGAATACGTTCCGATTGCGGGAAGACCAGATACATTCAAGATATTGGGCGATTGAATGCTGGTTACCACCGTTCGACCATCGAGCGTCAGCGCGGTTCGGACACTATTCGCAAGCTGCGTTGGCGTGAAGTTACTTGCAAAGCCAATCTCTCTTGCAGCGGGTGCACCAGTGAGCTTGAAGGTGTACAGAGTTCCATTGATCGAAATCTGGTCCCCATCGACAACGCTGGCACCGCTTGGAAGCTGCATAACCAGTCCAAGATCAAATTCGAACGTGGTGCCGGCCACGACAAACGTATTGCTGTCCGTCAATCGATCGCCTGGTATTGCTACCAATTCCTGGCCACCTCGCAATGGATCACCCGTGCGGAAATCGCCTCCCGTATTGAACTCGAATCGAATACGAACATCTCGCTGTCCGGCGAGTGCTCCCATATTGATTCGGGCCTGTCTCCAACCTGCATTGTCGAATACTTCCGAAGAAATTCGCGTCCTACCAAACGCATCCTGATTTTGCGAAATCGAAATATCGAACTCGTCCTGTCCGTTAATGTCGGTATAGCTACGGTTATCGATGGAATTGTTGGTACCGAGCAGCACCCAATTTCCACTCTCACCGGCTCCATACACTCGGAACGAATCGAGCGCAGGTCTACCGTCACCCAAAGCCGTACCATCGATGTTGGCCGCGTTGTTTTGCGTTGGCAACGTGTAATTGAAATACAATATCGGTTGATCATCGGCGGAATAGCTACGCAGATCGATCAGATCGCTTTCCAAAGCACCCATGGCACCGCCAGGCGCTGCGACATTGTCACTGGCTGCATCCGACACATACGTGTTGTAAATCCCGGACCAGTTTCCAGGCTGTTTGTTCGGACTGGTCGGATTGGCAAATCCAAATTTTGCCGTGCGATCGCCGTTGAAAGTATCCCTTGAATTGCTGAAGTCAGCGGGTCGACCGTGACCTGCTGTCCCATTTTCGCGATCGCTGGCATGCCACAAATTTACATCAAGCGATGAGAAATCGATACCGGCGATGTTGCCCAATCCTGTGCCTTGGACGAATCGTTCTCCGCGCGGAAAAATGGGCTGAAGCACGCCCGCCGTATTGAACGCATAGATGCGCCCGGCTGTTGAGATACCGAACAGGAGGTTCGCATAACGACCGTTTTCGACATTTCGAGGACCAGTCGTCAAGCCAGTGAAATTGATTGGAGCATTGGTCGTTGGATCATTGATGACTACACGCCCCCCTGTCCGTGTTACGAGTTCACCCTGTTCCGTAACGCCGTAAAACGTCTGATTAAGCGTTGTCAGGCCATTTACCGTCCCGATCGCACTAGAAAACCTGCCCAGTTCGATCTTTTGGGTTCCCGCACCGCCCACACGGCCATTACCAGTTCTATCTGGAGCACTGGTATCCGAATTAATAACGACTCCGCTGGTTGGGTCCAATCGATAAATGATGTTCCGAGTGTAAGCTGGCAGGCTAAAAGTTGGAAACTCGTTAAATCCGCCATCCCCGTTTCGTGTCGCGACACCCCAAAAAGTTACAGCGGTGCCGTTCGGATTGAAATCCGAAAAAGTCAAACCTGTGAACACCATCCCGTCACCAATTTCCGTTCCACCTCCATCGCGGGATCTGCGGACCGTAAGGGCTGGAGGGTTGCCAGCACCGGCATCGTCATAACCGCCGAATGTCTGTAGTCCAGATCCTACGCTGCCAGCGATCGGAGCCGCAGCATCGCCAATGTCGATACCGAAGAACGTACCTTGATTTGCGTCGTCGACACGGCCTCCATTGGCAGGAGTCACTCCAAACGCGGCACCTGCTGGAGAGACAGCGATGTCGTTCACACCAACAGAGGTGGCCAAGTTGATTCCGGTCGTTCCGTTGTTGCTTGCTTCTGCTTCTTTCGCGCCGGTCAACGCATTGGCATACTGCATCCGCGATGAGCCACCGGCGCTCGTAGCAACAAACAAAGTGACATCCGACAGATTGAACGGTACCGCGTTTGGAAGCGCCGTTGGGTCCGTGCTCGGTACAGCCGGCGACATCGTAGCCCCTAGCCCACCGAACGCTCGCATGACAGGTCCTGCCGTTGTTGTTGGCCGACCTGGACTACCTGTGTCAAATCGATCTTCCGAAATTCGACGAACAGACTCAAGTGGTTCCAATCGAACACTGGTGGTCGTGCTTCCACCCACCAACGTGTACGCATCCAGCGAACTATCCGAAATGGCGCGGTTGGAAACCGCCACGACATAGTTGCCTGGCGGCAGTTCGAATGGTCCAACATAAGCATCGCGTCTGCCTGCTGAACCTCGTGTGAGATCGGTAAGGTTGCTCCCCAAAAGAGGAGCGGCTTGGTCGTCCTGAATATTCGAATCATCGCCCGTTGCAACGAGCGTTAGATTGTTTCCGACCTTCTGATAGATCCATAGTTGGGTATTGGGGCGTCCAAAACCGTCGGCGTAGTCCAAGTCGAAAACGACCGATTGATGCCACCGAGTCGCGTCGCTCACTTCGTTCGGTTGCTCGACAGAATCTCGAAATACTTGGAAATCAAAGTAGTCGATGTTGTCGCCAGTTACCAACGAAGTTGGGTTGTTCGGATCTGGGGCAAGTCTACCCGCAACCGAGATCCCTGCCCGATCTGTGTTGAAGATGTTTCCGAGAAGTATTGGGTTCGCGGAATTATAAACATTGGAGCGTTCGGTCGGGTCTGGCTCCCCAGCTTCGCCTACCAGTTGTGAATGCAGAGGCTGACCCTTGGCATCAATTCCATTGGCTGCGAATCGTATGTCCGCAAAACGCACAGTCGAGCCGGCAACTTCGTCCGTTTGCTGAAGTCGCAATTGCAATTTGTACTCACCAACGGTGATACCTTGGCGCACTGCGGCCACATCCAACAAGCGAGCGAGCGATGCCGCAGCGCCACTGTTGGTAATCGCAGGAGTAACGTTGCTGCTGCGAACGCGCACGAAGTAATTGTTAACACTGCCCGCTACGCCGGGAAGGACTGCTCGAAAGCCTGCATCGAGAGGATTCACACCGAGGAAATCGACCGGCGTTTGGTTCGCACTATTTCGTCGCGTAAATGCACTCTGATCCATTGGCCAAGCGCGAATGGTCGACACCAAATTGGTGTCGGAATAAACAAAACCTGAAGTCGATTCATCGATCGAATTATTGCTCAAGGCAATGATCTGGCCGTTCCCATCCACCAACTCAATCACGGAATCTAATGATCCAGACGTTTGATCTACATCGAACCAAACCATCGACCCAGCGGTTCCAGTAAATCGATAAATATCAATGTCGCTAGGGGACGCGATCGAACCGGTTATGGTCATTCCCAATCGCAGATTTTCATCGCCGCCGCTCAGCGACGTGGCCAATGAGCCGAGGTCTTGTGCATTAGACGGAAAATCATTGAATCCCTGGGAAGCAATCTGGTCAGGCTCCCTCTCGTACGAAGCGTCGACATTGCGATCATTACTAAAAGGATCGAACAAAAGCGATCGCCAATTTCCTGGTGCGGCGGACGTAGCGTTGCCATTGCCATTCGTATCGAGCAGAGACTTCCCAGAAAAATCAAATCCGGCACCGATCGAATCGTCATTGAGACTGGTTAACACGACAGGGAAGCCGGGCGAACCCAAAACTTGCAAAGAGCCGCCGATGCGATCCTTGATGTCCAAAGGACGACCCGTGGCTGTAAAGCCCGCTGTGTTGCCTAACAACTTGATAACCAGACTTTCGTCCGACTTGCTCGTCAATCGCAGTCCGCCGTACGTGTGGAAGTCAACGACAACGATCTCACTTTGCAACATGTGAACGATATCCGTGTCGTCCCATACGCCTTCGGTCGTCAGAGTCGCACCGCGAACTCGCATACCGTTTAACGCGTTACCGCCTAACTGATTGTTGTTGATCAATGGACCAAAGTTCCCAATGCCAACGTTTTCGCGTTGGTTGGTACCCGTCTGACGTCCGAAGTCTCGCACGCTTTCCGAATTAAGCGAATTGCCATCGATACTGATGGCAGCCGTGTCGTTAACGAAGTTGGCAGTGCTGGCATCTCGAACGGAATTGTTCCTAATGACATTATTCAAAAGAACGGGCTGGCTGCCGACGATAAAGATGGCTGCGGCGTCGTTCACTCCACGCGAATCCCGATTGGTCGTTCCACGGTTCGTTGTTCCCGATGAGTTGGTCTCCAGGACTGAATTCGAAACGCGAGCGGTAGACTGATGGATTTCGATCGCATTGAAGGATGCGAAACCGCCAGGTACTCGGGAGTTGCCACCGCCAAACGTTATCAACGCGTTGTCGATACTGAGTTCGCCCAAATGACGCGACACAATACCGGCCCAGTTACCGGCTGTGGGGGTTCCGAACCCATCATTGTTGGTATCAAAGTTTCCACCAGCTCCGTAGCGATCATCGAGTCTCGATGTAAAGACAATCGGCTTCGACTCCGTTCCCTCAGCCAACATGGTTGCACTGATGCCAACTTCGATCCGTCCACCTAAGCTCTTGATAACAACACCCGGATCGACGACTAAACTCGCATCGCGACGCGCTCGCTGCACGCTCGTTAGGCCTTGCGTTTGCAATTGGCCGCTAAGTGTAAACCCGTTGTCGACGAAGGTTACATCATCTCGATTCTGGACCGCTGCTAACCGGAACGGTCCTGAATTGTTTTCTTGACGCCAGATTTTACGCGACACATAGTCAAGCGTAGCGGGCGCCAGATTCGTCAATCGAACCGACTGCCCTGCGACCGTAACGGTCGATCTTTGCGGGCTTGGCAAACTCTCTTGCCCAAATCGATCCATATAGGTGACGAGATAGTTCACGGCAACCGAAGCAGCGAAACCCGATCCAGCCGTCGGAGGGACAATGCTCATCGAGATAAGGGACGAGTCCGGCAACGCCAGTTCTCGACCGGAACCTCCCGGTGTCCCCTCTATGATCAAATTTTCTCCAAGAACGATCGTGATTTCAGAATCATTCATGCGACCAGGTACGCTCAGCGGCTTCAGATTTTGGCCTGCCAGCGTGTCGATTCGAACGAACAGTCCATTTATCGAATTGTTAAGCAACGAATTGGAGCGGATGTCCGGTCCGATTCGGGAGTAGTCAGGGATAAAGGAACCAACGTTTTGATAGCGTGATTCGGTGAACAATGTTTCTTCGAAACTGTTCGGATCGGCTGTGATGGCCGCATCCGCGCTACGCGAAATGACATTGTTTAATATAAACGGCCTGACTTCCGTCAAATCGATCGGGCTAACAACTTTGGAAAGTGCGCCCACACCGACTTGCCCACCACCCCATCGCATGTCCGCGTTGGAGATGGTATTTAGGAAAATACCATCTCGCTCACGATCGACGCGACCTTGCGATCGGTCGAAATCGTTTCGGATTTCGATGCCGCCCCAATTGCCGGCTGCGGGATTGGTCAACAATGGGTTGGTGTCACGTCCCAACGATTCATCGTCATAACTGGTGAAATAGACTGGGCGATTTGGCAATCCCAGGACTTGAATCGCGGCGTTGCTACGATTGGTTGTACTGTCATTGCTACCTACAAGAATTTTGCTTCCGCCAAATTTCAGTATCGCACCCGCGTCGATCATCAACGTAACGCCGCGCGGCACATCGAGGGTTGCTCCGTCGGAAAGCGATCCGCCAGAAGCACCACCGGTTCCAATTTCGTATGCTGCATCATCGAGAAGGCTAGTGGTCCTCGTGTCACCAACCAATCGGATGATGTCACCCGGACGCGAGGCTGCAGCCGCAGCGTCGATTCGATTGAACGGATTTGTCAATGAACCATCTCGCGTCGTACCTGTAAAAGCCTTGTCGACGAATAGAGTCCGAACCGGTGGGTTACCTGCTACGGTATAGGGTGTTGCGGCTCGGAACCAAAAATCAAAATTGCCGCCTGCAATACCGTCTCCATCACCGTCCAGCGCGCTTCCTTTGGCTGTCGATCCCCGAACCTCTTCCGAAATCTGGTTGGCAACGTTACTCTTAAAATCAAGTCGCAATTGATAGAGCCCTTGGCTCACCGCTCCGCTTCCTGAGTTGAGGGTCAAGGGATTGTTATCTTCGTTGCCACTGGCGGTAACCGACAAGTAGTATTCACCTGGAACGAGGTCGGCTCGCACCAGCGAGTCGTCGCTGAAGTAGTTGTCGTTTGCGGCAACCGTCTCAAGCGTTCCGTCGGCATTCTTTCGAAACAACGTCAAGTGCGTATCCAAGTTGCTTGAATTGTTCAGTCGTTCGGCAATCGTTTCCGCTCTCAATTGCCCTTGAGCACCGGGTGCAACCACAAACTTGTAAAGGTCGACATCGCGATTATCGGGACGGAAAAGATGCTGTCCGTGAACAACATCATTGTTTCCTGGATAGATTTGCTCGAGCCCAGTTGCTCGTCGGGCAGCAAGATCATTCCGCATGATCGTACCGATCGGTAGATCGAACGCATTATCCAGCCCAAGCGATTGACCGATTTCATGCATGGCGGTCTTAAAGAAACTCTCCGTCCCTGGAATATTGGACCCGTTGCCGAACCCATTGTCCCATGCTTCCGAACCGTCCAAAATCACTAAACTTAGAGCAGGCACGGCTCCGATTGGAGCCCTGTTAATGGAGCTGATAATGTCGCCGGGACCGCTAATGCGCCCGTTCGGCGTCATATCACCAACCACAATTCTTTTGGTCGCGGGGTCGACGCCAGCGGCCGCGAGCGACCCAAGTTGCTCGACGAAATCGACGCCAAGTTGAGCCGAATACAACTCCAAGACTTCTCGCACTCTTTGCTTTTGGTCAGGCGTGATCGAAGTAAAAAGCGGCCTTCCCGTCGAGTCAACGCCATAGGACTCGGTCTCCATGAAACTATAAAAAATCGTCGTGATACCGTTGACTGTGTCGGCACCGCCCGCCAAGTGACTAATGTCTTGGATCTCGCGATGCCCCGGCTCAAAATCGGAACCTGGGAAATCGGCCAGCAATGGGTTGCTGACGGTTCGAATCTCTTGGTTGATGAGCGTCGAGAATGTTCCCGAAATGGTCCCAAGGTCGGCTTGCCCAGTGACTCCAGTCAAGAATCCGGCTGGATCCGTCGGCGGCGAGATCGAGTTGACGCTGAGCGGATTGGCTGCCGATGCAACCGCCTCGTTCGAACCAACTCTCAATCGAAATGTTCCTGCTCCACCAGCGATTTGATCGATATCGGTCGCAAAGCTGAGCGTTGCCCTTTTTGCGACTGGGTCGAATGTAATCGACTGAGGGTTCGTCACGACATCATCATTTGGACTAACGGTGTCCTTTGTCAGTATCAGCGAGTAAAACGCAGGATCGACCACGGTTGGGTTGGGCGCAGCGCCCGTCGTGATGGATGCATTAGGGAACTGGCTATCGTAGAACAGCTCGTTATCGTTGAAGTAGATCTCGATATCTTTGTTTCGCTGCGTCAAGGCACCATTGCTCGCGCGGTCGATGGGTTGTGGGACAACCGCGATGATTTTGGTGCCGAGCTCCAAATTGAAGTCATACGTATCGCGATCCGTCTTGTCGCGTCGCGGTTGCAAAGTGAGTCCCTGCAAATCCTTAATGGCACCGGGCACTGTCAAACCCAACACTTCAATCCGATACAAATCGTCAGGAAGAGGTTGCGAAAAACGTGCAACAACGATGAGGTTGCTTTCCCCAAAATTTTGAAACGCAGGCTGAACCGTTACGTCCGCCAATGGTGAAGCTGTTCCAAAACTGGCATCCCCACCAGCACGCGTAATCCGGATACCACTCCCAATCGTCGTTGCATCTAACGCTTCACTGAACCGAAATACCAATTCGCGAGGCGATTCAAGCAGACTGTTTGCCCGTGTTGTCGAAAGAATCTCTCCCGAATTTGAGGCGACAGAAAGGAGTCGCGGCGAATCCGCAGCCATCAGGTCTCGTCGTTCGAGATTCTCGCAGATCAGTGTGCGAAATTCCTTCCTCCGCGACTTCACCGAGGACCGAGAGCGGTTGGCAGATTTGGATGCGTCAATTCCCATGTTGGATAAACCTTGGAGACTTTGCAGACTTGAAAATGAAAATGGGGTTGATTTAGAGTTAATTGGAGCGGGCACCTCTGTCGAGATGCCACTCCGTATTAGTTTGGATCTATTGGCCAAAGACTTCCGCAAAGAACGAATCTAACGATTCGTGGTCTTCTTTGGAGCTCTTGGCAGTTGAAAGTACAGCCAGTTGTTCGGCCTCGTCTTCGGCGTCATTTCCAAAGCTTGAGAGGTATTCTCCTAGGCTCGCGCCTTGTGCGGCGATCGCATCCTGTCGTGCCGGTTGTACCGCGTTTTCCATCCGATTACGGGATGGTACGTCCACCATAGTTGTACCAGTATTGGGCGTATTTCGCATGACATCCGTGCTCCAAGTCATCGGAGCCCCTAGGTTCCCGCTAACATACGAAACACTCGATCCATCGCCCTCTCCCTCGCCTCCAGCACTGCCACCACTAGAACGACGGTTGATATAGTTGATAACTTCAAGCACATCCAACGGACTGATGAAATAGTCGCCGTTCACGTCCCGATAGGGCGGTGGATCAGGCAGACCAACGATGGAAACAGACGGTTCACCCCGGAAATTCAGGAAATTGATGATCAGCAACACATCGATCGGCGAAATAAAACCGTCCGCATCCACATCCAACTTCTGAATCGGATTTTGATGCTTCGATGCAGGTGGAGTGGTAATTGTAATCTTAACGGTCGCCTCATTGCTCACTGCACCTAGCGAATCCACCGCTTGGTATTTGAACGTATCGACCGCACCCACAAGTGTGTTCGAATTTGGAATGTAACTGAAAGTCCCATCCAAGTTGAGGGTCAATTGGCCCAAAGTCGGTGCGCGAGTCACACGGGCTGTAAACGTGTTCCCCTCGATGTCCCGATCGTTCGCCAAGACGCCGTCGTCATAGATTGACGGTGTCGCAGTACCGCGGGCATCGGTGGTTCGCAACTCGACTCCCTGCGGAGTGAGATAGAACAAGTCGTCTACAGCACGAGGCGCATCGTTCACAGGCGAAACCGAAATGTCGAAGCTATCTTCGATGGCATTGCCCGCCTTGTCGACCGCACGTACTGTAATCGTCGCGACTCCAGAAGCATCCGGAACCAAAACGAGCCTCAACGATCCGTTGACAATCGACGCAGTCACCACATCCGTATTCGAATTGGTCACGGTGAAGGTCAACACATCCCCATTGAGGATCACGTCCGGGTCGTAGAAATGAGTCGGTGACAAAACCGTGTCAGGAATGATGGCATCCTCTGCATCACTCAGATTTGGCAACGGTGCAACCAATCGCGGACTGTCGCCAACCGGTGCAACGATCAACGTCATCGTATTGGTAACTGTGTTCCCGGCTCGGTCGGTTGCTTCGAAAACAATAATGGCTGTACCGTTTTGGTCGGGCTTGGGCCGGACGAAGATGTCGTTGGCACCAAACGTCGGTTCAACCAGCGAGCTATTGCTGTTGCTGACAACTTTGTAGGTGAGCTTGTCATCATTAGGAATCACATCCGGATCAAAGAAATAATTCGCTAGCGGGAAGGCGCGTTCGGGGTCATCCTCTACCATGTTGACAGTACCAAACTGTGCAACAACACGTGGAGCGTCATCGACCGCTGTAACCGTAACCGTAACTGTGCCCCGCGATGTCAGCGGATCGGATATACCCTGGCTCGTTCCATTGTCGGTAACAAAGTAAAAGAACCGATCGACTCCGTTGAAATCGGGAGCGGGACGATAGGTTACATTACCGTTCGCAAACGAAACCGTTCCGCCAAACTCGCTGGTAGCGACCACACCCGAGAATGTGAGTGTTTGTGCGTTGGGTCCAGTAATTTCCGATGGTGGTCCGGCAACATCCCCCGCAAGAAAGAACGAGCTCGGCTTCGTATCCGTTCCATCCTCGATCATCGTGAATGACTTCGGAGTCGTAATCGGTGCATCATTCTTGTCTCGCACGGTGACCGTGACGGTACGTGTCACGCTTAACGGATCCGCTAGATCACCTGTCACTCCATTGTCGGTCAACGTGAATGCGAACGTATCGACGCCACTAAAATCGGCCCGTGGCGTATAGATCACACCTCCGTTCAAAAGGCTCACACTGCCACCCTGGCCAGTGACATTGTTAGGCAATGAAACCCGCAGCGTCTGTTCGAACTCGTTGGCTGGCCCCGCCAAAGCTTGGCTCAACGTGACAATGTTCGGTTGGGTCAGGATCAACGGCACATCTTCATCCGTGTCGCGGGAGAAGTTCGATGCCGTTGGCACGTCGTTCACTGGTCGAATGGTGATGGTGACGGTTGTCGGAACCAGCGATTCCAAAATTTCATTCTCGTTCACATCAAGATTGACGTAATTCAGATAAACAAATGTGTCCGTGCCAAAGTAGTCCGCCGTTGGCTGGTAGCTAAATGTCCCATCCGAGTTGAATACAAAGGAATTGCCAGACACATGTTGTGGAGGGGTCAAGAGTCTCGCAAATAGCGCCCGTCCATCCGGACTGGTATCGTTAGCCAGCACGCCGTCGTCGACCACAAATCCCGGAGTCGCTTGGCCCGTCGGATCCGACGTAACAAGTCCGCCTACCTGATCCTCATTCATGGCATAGGCATCCGACACGCCGATGGGTGGAACACCGGGCACTACCCGAACTAAGTAATCCTCAACTTCCCCATCCAAAGCTAAACCGGTAGGCAAAAGTTCGCCTGCGGAGGAAGTCCTGAACCGAGCGAACGAATTGGTGCTAACTGCCGGTACTGGCGAGGTGGTTGGAACCCGGATGCTGAACGTCTGCGTTAGCGACGAGGGATCGAAAATAGCTCCATTCAAGACATTCTCGCCTGGATCGGTCCAGTCCCCGTCTGCATTGAAGTCGATCCATCCATCTACAATACCGGGTGCCGACAAGGTCACCGTTACAAGTGTGTCGACATTGCGATTGAAAAGAGGTTTGTCCAGTCCTTGGAACTTGAATGTAACCCCATCGTCTCCACTGTCGCCATCGGCCTTAGGAGTCGGATTCCCATCTTGCTCCGCACTGATATCGGTACCAAGCCGCAAAGCCGTTGCATTGGAAACATGGCGTGCTCCATCAAATGCTTGCGAGGTTGGATAACGCCCCGGAGTTGTCGAAACAGGATCTGGTGCATCGCCGAAGTCCAACTGCGCACCTGGCATCAAGATCGAAAACTGCGTTTCATTATTGATTCGATTGGGTTGTAAATCATTCCCTGCCAAGTCCTCGATGGCTCGTTGGAAGAAATTCGGGACCGGCGAATCGATGGAGATCGCATTCTCAACAAACAGCGTGCTACCGCCGCGTTTCTTAGCAAACAAGGATGTGTTGGGTGCCGAGTTGATCGCCTTGATAATCGAATCTCGCATCAATTCTGCCGTGAAAACAACATCCTGCAGGAACAGGATCGGTGTCGCACCACCCGGTACGCCTGAAACCTCAATGCTAGTCCCGTTGTTCACCAAGGTGTACTGCGGATTATCCAATAACTTGAGCACCGAGTCCGAAATAACCTGTGTTTGCAATCCAAGTCCCGATGCTTCAATCGCGGCCTTCATCGCGTCAATGACTTCTCTTCTCGTGCTCGACGAGCGGAAGAATATGGGCACGCGACCAGCCGTAAAACCATTGTTGTTCGTTGCGTTCTCGAACTCAAAGGTCACTGTTGTCGTCCCATTGTTGATCGAGAAGTACTGTCCATCGTCGACGCTGCTACGCGACTGCCTAATCGCCGAAGTGTTGCTGACAACCGTAGAATCTGGAACCGGGCCCAGATCTATGAAAGGCCCTCCAACGCTCTTCGCAACAAGCCCGAGACCGGACGCGTTGATGACATTGATCATTGCCTGCACAATATTCGGAACCGTGCTTGATGGGTTGAACCGGACCACAACACTGTTCGGCACAGTCGACCCGCTGGAGTTGCCATCAAACTCGATCAGCAACGTCACGCCATTGTTAGTCAAGGTTAGAAAAGTATTGTCCTGCAAATCTTGTCCAACAATCGGTGGCACCTCTAACAACAACGAACCGACGATCGTCAACGTCGTGTTGGTCGCCACGCCTGGCTTTCCAAACAATCCGATACTCGGAGCGGTCGTTGCATTGATGGAATGCTGTTCCGTTCCACCGATGGCGATGTTGCCGTCGTCAATGTGCTTTGGGTCCAAATTCAAGCCAGCGTTCTTGATGGTCAGCGCGACCAAAGCCCCCAACTGATCTTGAGTGTCCGTCAGTTTGAACGGAATTGGGATGTTGCCAGGCTTTACATTCGTATCCGGATCAAGCGTAAATTCAAACGTCTTGGTGATGCCGCCGTCCGAGATCGTAAATTGTTCGCCGTCCGCAATCGTACGTGAAACACCCACCAGGCTCAGTTTGGAATTCAAAAGATTAACAGAACCCGACGGTGACAGGCCAAGATGCACCACGTCTGAACCCATGATTCGCGGCTGCAATTTGAGACCACTGGCGACAATCGATTGAACCAAAAGATTTGCAATGTCGTTTGCGTTGCTGGCTTGCGAGGAATCAATTCGGAAGTTGGCTGGATCGAACCTACCATCGGTATCAAATTCAAACACAATCGCGACGCGACCGTCACTGATCGAAACGAGCTGTCCATCCGTAACACCTCCCACGCCCGCACCCAAATTCGGAACCAGCAACCCATCCGTTTGAATCGGTTGTGTCAGGGCGGAAAGAGCGGTGTTGACGCGTGTGTTCGCAGCCGCACCCAGGTAAACATTGCCACCTGGTTGGACGACCGGATTGACCGCAAGTGAGGTCGTTCGAATGGCTGCCGCAATCGTATTGGCAATTTCCTCACGCGAGGATGTTTTGCTGAAAACGACTGGGATATTTCCAGCGAGGAAATTGGAATTGTTGTCCAGTTCGAAGGTCACTTGGAGGGTGCCTTGCGTAATCGTGAATCGATCGCCATCCACAACACCCCCAGCTTGTCCACCTGCCAAGGGCACCTGTATTTTCAGACCCTGCGGAATCTGCAATCGGTAGCCACTTTCGAACTCGAAGTTGACATTGCCACCCAGGCTATCTCGAATAACCATGCGATCGCCGTCCTGGATCGTGTCGCCGGATGGAGCGACCAAAACGAAGCGGTCCTTGTTGTTCAAAAGAATATCATAGACGCGATCGTTTTTCCAAACACCCGCCAGTGGAGTGAGGATGATTTCGTTGCGTGTCGTATCGTACGCAAATCGGTAATCGATCCCCTCCACAAGTAATCGTCCGTTTTCGAACAAGACCACCGAAGCTCCAACAGCTCGAACGCCACTTACCTCCGGAGTTACTACCGAATCATCGTTGACACCAATGCCTCCGAAGGTCTCATCGGAATCACGTAATTGAATGCGAAACTCAGAATAAACACCACTCGTCAGCTGGACAACCGACACGGCGGAATCTTTATCAACACCGAGGGCATCATTGTCCAGAGGATTGACCAACACGGCCGTTGGGCCAAGGAAGTCTGCCCGATCCAATGCTCCGCGATCCTTAAACACATTTTGCCCCAAACCGCTTGGTGGCGACACGGATGGATCATCCACTCTCAATTGGCCAACAGCATCACGGTCTGGCGCGATCACCGGCGAAACCGAAATCCCAACGGATTTCTTGACGTTCGCAAACAAAGGTCGCTCAGGCAACGAATCGATACCGCTATCGATCAAGATCGAACCAGCTGCTGGCAGGTATTGCCCCGCCTGTGCGTTGACAAAAAGTCTCGCACTGTCCGCCACGTCGAAATTGAAGTCCAACGCAGTATTCGGAATGTTCGTCGGGACTTTCTCGATTCCAGTGGTGAACCGTACTTTGGAAGCAGCCGGTTCATCAAACTGGTAGACCGATCCGCCCAATATCACTTCGCTCGGCTTCGAAACGACCGTCTCACCGTCGAAGCCATAAGGTGCAAAACCACCTGTGAACGGCCCAACCACTGGATAACGTCGCGATTCCTCTTTGATGACTGGCGATTGAAGGTTAAAGAAGACGTTGTTCAGAATCGTGGGACTCGCCCCGCGTGACGCGAGAATTCCTGTTTCTGGCAACAGCGAATCCAAGTTATTCCCTTCGTTTTCATCTGGACTAACGATCACAGTATTGTTGCCCGTAATCCAGGCCGCGTTCTTGACCACCACGAACTTTTCCGAAGTTCCATCGCCAATCGACGTAAGAGAGATCGGAGTTGTCGACAATCGATCGTGACCAAACCCCATATTGGACAAGCTGGTCACACTGAGGAACGGAGGCAAATTGTTGACGACAGTCGTCGTGAAAGTGATGAACCCATCAAGGCGTCGCGTGAATACCCGAAGGCCCTGGTTGACTTCCGTATAGTCTCCACCCAATTGCCGACGAATTTCACGAGGGCTGACCGCATCGGTCCCTAGTTCGTCCAGTTGACCCAAACGTTCAATCAGTGGAGCCTTATCGCCCACAATGGAATTGAAATCAGCATCCACAATGTTCGCTAAGCCGCCCATTGCACGAGCATGCACAGCCGGCAACGGACTGGCCGTTCCGAACTGGCCATTCGGCAATCGCTGTGCATTGCTGACGGCTGGACCGCCTGCTAGCCCCTCATTGATCGCCTTGGCGATCGCTCGGGCAACGTCCGGGAATCGCCAGTCCGGGTTGAGATTAATTGGAATATTGCCTTGTGCAACTTGGCCACCGATACCGAAGGTGAATTCGAAGGTGCGCCCAGTGGTCACTTGGCCGTCAAGATCCGGCACGCCATGGATCGTAAATGTTTCACCCGCTCGGTATGCAGATGCATCTTCTGCAGTGATTACGAAGTCCTGCTGGTGCCGAGCACTCAGCGTAACTCGATAGGCACCGGTCGTTTTTCCAGCCTTTCGATTGGCTAACGAAAGTGGATCATAAGTTGAGTTACCGACCGAACTCACGGCAGCATAGTAAACCCCCGGTGCAGTCGCGGTGAAGTCTGCGTAGGAATCCAAGCTCACTAACTCGCCTGGTGCAGCATCGTTATCACTTGCCAATAACGAAATTCCGTTGGCATTCAAGAACGTCTGTGGAACGCCACGGCTATCGAAAATTTGCAAGACCGAATCAAGTCCACTGTTGGCCGAATCGATGTCGATAATCGCTCGTTCGCCAATTCCAAGTTTGAATTGATAGATGTCAACATCCGAGGTTGACAGCAGTTTGCCTAGCCCAGCGTTCAACACGAAAACCGACTTGGCCGCATTCAAACGCGCCCCAGAAAGGACAACGCCGGTCAAGTTAGGCAGTGGATCCGCACCAAGCAAGACAGCCGACTTCAACTGAGCAACGCTTGCCCCCGGAACGGAACTTGCCAAGAGCGCAACTACGCCAGCCACGTGCGGCGACGCCATGGATGTTCCGCTCTGGAGTCCATAACCACCACCGAGGGTCGTGCTCAAGATGTTCACACCGGGAGCTGCGATATCGACAGACGTCACGCCATAGTTCGAGAAGTTCGCCAATTGATCTCGGTCATCGGTAGCTGCAACCGCAATAATTCCGTCGAGCGGGAAACCAACCGGATAAAATGGTTGCTGATCGTTGTCTGTCCCGTTGTTTCCAGCCGCCGCCACGAATGCAATGCCGACGTCAATGGTCGCTTGAACTGCATCTTGGAAGGCTTGCGAAAATCCTGGTCCGCCGTAACTGTTATTGCTGACAACAATATTGATGCCATACTTGGTCTTCATCGTGACCAAATAGTTCAAGGATTCGATCGCGGCCAAGAACGAAACGCTCGGACCAGCAGCACCGATCTTGAGCGCCATGATCTTGGAGTTCCAGTTGACCCCGGTGACTCCTCTACCGTTGTTTCCAACCGCCGCCGTCGTACCCGCGACGTGCGTGCCGTGACCGTTCTGATCCAACGGATCCGAATCGCCCGAGAATGGGTCAATACCGTAAATGTCATCGATGTAACCGTTGGCATCGTTGTCGATTCCATCCCCAGCGATCTCGCCTGGGTTGACCCACATATTGGCCCGCAGATCCGTGTGATTGTAGTCAACTCCTGAGTCAATAATTGCAATCACAGTCTGAGTCGAACCAGTGACCAAATCCCATGCCTCTGGCGCATCGATGTCTGCATCGATTTTTCCGCCCGTTTGACCTTGATTATCGTACTGCCACTGTTGCGGGTACTGTGGATCGTTTGGTACACGATCAAACTGCATATCCATATCCGGCTCGGCGTACCGAATTTCTGGCATCGCGACCAATCGCTGCAGTCCATCTACTGTCAAGACATTCTTTGTTTTTCGCACCAGCAAGGCATTAATAAAATCATAACGCTGAATGATTTCAAGCCCTTCGGCCGCCATGATCGCTGCTTGACGCTCAGGGGTCACCCCATCCTCAAATCTCATGACGAACCGATTGGAACTGAGATTTGCTAACGTGAAGTTGAAACTGCCGCCCGTTCCTCCGCCGCCGTTCCCTGTCGCCGGATTGCTTCCGGCGATACCCACGCCAGCGTCACCGATGATTCCAACATCGCTGTAGAACAACGGGTTGTGCGAGGTTCCTTGCCACGTTTGCACAGCAGAGTCTAGCGTGTCATTGGTTTCGGCTCCTGCTGCTCCACCGTTGAAACTTGCGCGACCATCCTTGCCAATGATCGTGTTATTGACGATTCGGGTTTGGGGTTGCGGCGATTCGCCCAATGGTAGGCGACGAATATCTAATCTGTTTGAAAATCCGCCAGGTGCATCAACGAACTCGAGCGCCGTGGGGCCTTCTAGATACAAAGATGCACGATTGAAATACTCGGGATAAAAATTCCCTGCGCTCGATGGCGGAGCGCCTGGATCAGGACCGAGCAAACTCTGAGCTATGGTCGCCTGAATGATTTGCGTGGTTCCATTGGAAACCAAAATGCTTCCCAAGATAGAATCTCGCAAGGCATGCATTGTTTCAAATGCATTGGTCGCAAAAGGCTGGCAGTTGGTGCAAGTCAGTCGCTGATAGAAGCTTCCACCCAGGTCGCGATACCATGCAATGGTACTGTCAAGCGCAACACCGTTGCCCTCAACTTGATTGCTACCTCCAGCAGCAGTTGGTCCACCAGCAAGATCGTCGAATTCGAATCGCAATCGTGTTCGGTCGGAATCGATGACCAGCACATCACCGTCGTCGATATACGTGCCAAAGTGCGTGACACTGTTGTTGACCAGTGGGTCGTTATCTAAGGTCGGGATCCGTTGTGGCGTGATCATCCATATTGGATTCTCCCCGTTGATCTTGACTCCTCCGAGTCCGCCTTCCTCAAGAACGTTGTTTTGAATCACAACACCCGATACTAAACCACCTTGAACGCTATTGTTGAGCGCGGGTAGGTTGCGCACCGCTTGAGTCCCTGCAAGCGACGGCTTTGCCTGAATATCGGGTACTAAGTTAAATCCGCCGAAATTGCCTCCATTAAAACTAAACGTGTTGCCCGCGTCCGACGTGTCGCGAGGATCAAACATCCTTCCCGCTGGCTCGGACCAAATCGCATAGTCGCGAGAGTTCCGGATGAAGCTGTTCTGAACGATCAACTGCCCTTGATCACGTGTAACGTTGCGGTCGCCGATGCCTGAATACGAAATCACTTGAACCATGCCAGCTGGCCTGACAGACGTGACCTGCTTGACAGCCGCGTTGCCAATCAAGTTGATACGCGTATCCCTGCCAGTTGTTCCCGTTGCAATGCCGCTGGATGTGGCTGCGCTGACTCGCAATCGCGACTGAACGTTCGGATTGTTAATGGCGTCGCGAATCGCTCTCGCCACCAAGTAAGCCGGATCCGCTGGTGTGAATCGAATCGGTACATTTCCGGACGCCACGACGTTGTCAAAAGAAAACTCAAAACCAATTCGCGTACCACCGTCGGAAATCTCAAAAACATCTCCATCCGTTAGATTGATACCAGCGGGTGCAACAATCGCGATCTGTTCCGCAAATCGATCGTTGGTATCAAAAGTCTTGGTGAGCGTTGGTGTCCCACTTGAATTCGACGTAAAGAAATTTTCCCCAAGTCGTACTTCCAACTGATATGCACCACGCGTAATCGTGGTGGACGGAACC
>Ga0247831_1001117_pt1 | contig 53569 bp, 43 predicted proteins | sample LaCruzMarch2015__9_FD_192406 | JGI IMG/M metagenome (GOLD analysis project Ga0247831, IMG submission 192406) | Freshwater microbial communities from meromictic Lake La Cruz, Castile-La Mancha, Spain - LaCruzMarch2015_1m | ecosystem: Environmental > Aquatic > Freshwater > Lake | place: Spain...
TTGACCATAGTTCAAAAAGATTTGACCATTGCCCAAAAAGAAGAAAAAATTGAGGCAATGGCAGCCCAAATCGCTCAATTGCAACGCATAGTTTTTGGACAAAAACGTGAACGATTTCAATATCCCAACAATCAACTTTGTCTACCATTAGAAATTGAAACCGAAGTAACAGTAGTCATCGAAGAAGCGATTGCCAAAAAAATAGCGGCAATTACCACCGAAGCTTTTGAATCCAAAACAACAGCCAAAAACAAACACAAAGGACGTTTGCCATTGCCGACCCACTTGGAAGTAGTCGAAACTATCATCGAACCCCAGCAAGACACGACCGATATGGTATGTGTTGGTCAAGAAATTACCGAAGAATTGGGCTATCAGCCCGAGAAATTTTTTATCCACCGAATCATACGTAAAAAATACGCCCCCAAAAGTGGCGAAGGAAGTTTTGCCATCGGCACTTTGCCCGAAAGAGTGATTGACAAAGGGATTCCAAGCGTCGAGTTATTGACCCAAATATTGGTCGATAAATACATTGACCACCTGCCGCTTTACAGAATCAAGCAACGATTTCTTCGAAACAAAATCGACATCAAAGATGCCACCATTGATGGTTGGGTCAAGAAAAGCCTTCAACGACTTGAAATTCTGTACGATTTTTTGGTCAAAACAGTAGTCTTAAAAGGATATTTGCAGGTCGACGAAACCACGCTGAAAGTGCAAGACAGCACCCTAAAAGGAAAAACGCATCTGGGGTATTATTGGGTTTATCATAGCCCAATAGATAAAGTGCTATTTTTTGAATACCATCCCAATCGGGAGGGTCAAAACGTCAATAATACCCTCAAAGATTTTAAAGGATACCTGCAAACTGATGGTTATGCAGGCTATGAAGCCTTGTCGCAAAAAGAAGAAATTGTGCATGTGGGCTGTATGGCACACGCTCGCCGAAAATTTGAAGAAGCCAAAGACAATGACGCTGCCAGGTCGCAAAAAGCATTGATATATTTTCAGGCACTTTATCATATCGAAGCCAAAGCAAGAGAAATAAATGCCGACGGGCTTCAGCTAAACCCAGACCAAAGAAAAGAACTTCGCCTCAATGATGCCCTACCCATCTTTAATGCTTTGGGAAAATGGATTGTAGAAGAAAATAAAAAAGTGCTGCCTAAAAGTAAAATTGGACAGGCTTTTCAGTACACCATCAATCGATGGGATAGTTTGTCGAACTATTTTATGGATGGCAATTTGGAGATTGACAATAATTTAATCGAAAATGCCATCAGACCCATTGCAATAGGTAGAAAAAACTATCTCTTCGCTGGTAGCCATGATGCGGCTCAAAGAGCTGCCGTAATTTATACTTTCTTTGGAATCTGCAAGAAACACAATGTAAATCCAACAGAATGGCTAAATTATGCCCTCCAAAATATACTTTCAACAAAAATATCAAATCTAAGTAGCCTATTCCCCCAAAATTACAAAGAAAATTATATGTAATTTTGATGTACTTGGACAGGTGGATACTTTGAAACAGATATAAAAAGTAAAGCCGTCGGTAAATTAACATTTTCAAATACATTATCTCCAAGTTTGACATTTGAGATATAAGTGGCTTTCTTTAAAATTAACTTACGCAAATCAGCAAAATATTCTTTTTCAATATACGAATCAGATGTAATAAATGATAGATTAGCATTTTTATTCAATAATTCTAATCCCTTATCTACAAAAAATTTATACGAATCTATATTTCCAAAACTTGTTTCTGGAAATAGTTTTTTCAATATAATTTTATCATATTTCAACTCCGCCCCATACGGCGGATTTCCAATAACAATATCAAATCCACCATTTTCGGCAACGAGGTGGGGGTTTAGCACTTCGGGGAAGTCGAGTTTCCAGTCGAAATGCAAGAAAGGTTTTTCGGGGTGTTGTTTTAGGGTTTGTAGTTTTTTTATTTGCTTATCAAAGTTGGCAATCGTCAGTAGGCGTTCGGTATTGGCTTTTATTTCTCTGGCAGTCGGAAACATCGCACCTAATTGGGGCGTAGTATTCATGTATTTATCTTTATTGAAGCTAAACTGATTAATGAGCAATTCGAGCTTCAATGCCCGTATTTTGCTGGTTAATGCTTGTTTTTTGCTTACTTCGGCATCAAAATATTGCTTTTGCTTGTCGGCTACTTCTTTTAGCAAGCGTTGTATATGCTGCACAAAATCATTTGCCTTGCCCGCACTCACTTTCTTGTCCCAATCAATGCTAATTACTTCATCTTCAAACTTGCTCACGAGGCTATTGCCCACCACAATTTTATAATCGAGGTTTGGCAGTGCCTTGGGCGTTTGTTCGTCCACGATAAGGCTGAGCCAAAAGCGTAATCGGGCAATATCCACCGCTCCACGCTCAATATCCACGCCATAAATTGAGTTTTGGATAATGTGGAGTTTCATCTCTACTCGTTGCTTTGGCGTAGGCGGCACGCCCTCAATGGCTTGGTGCAACAAGATTTTGGCATTAAAAATCTCGTGCAGCAGCCCCATCGGAAACGCCCCCGAACCAATGGCGGGGTCACAGATACGCACAGTTTCTAAGGCGGCATTCAATTGTCTGAACCATGATTTATAGGATTCGTATGATTTGCTTGATTTTTTGAGTAGGTCAACATCTATTTCATTTTTCTTAATAAAGTGGGAAATAAACGCTCTTTTTTCTTCTTTAATCATAGTAATCCCAGAATCAGAAAAATCATAGTTCAGACAATATTCAATCAAACTCTCTTGGCACATATAATGCACAATTTCTTTGGGCGTATAAAACGCACCTTTGTCTTTATTGTCTTCGAGGAGATTTTCAAAAATATGTCCCAACATTTCGGGGTCAACCGCCACGGTGTGGTCGTCGGGGCTATCTTCATAAACCGTAAAATTATAGGCGTTCAAAAAATCGAGAAAGCCACGTTCTTTGTCGCTCTCAAAATTATCGGTATTATGAAAAAACTGGGGTGGAAAAGTCAGAAAATGCTCGTCGTGCTTGTCTTTTTCAAAAAGTCCGCCATTCAAAAACGGAATACTTACAACCGTTTTGTCGGGCATTACGAAAGCGTCATTGGGGCGAGGAGCATTGAGGGCATTAAAAAACAATTCGGACAACCAAAGCGGGTAAAATGTTTCGTTGCCGCCCGAAGTTTTGAAGAGATGCATCATAAAATCGGGCTTACTGCCGAGCCAGCCTTTTTTCTGCACAAAATACAAGAAAACGATACGCCCCAATAGTTTTTTGACAAAATCACGCATCGCTTTTTCATCACCATTAAAAACTGCAGCCTTAAAATTGGATGCCATCAAATAGTCATTGAATCGTTTGTAGTGAATCTTGGTATATTCATCAAAAAAGGGCTTGCTGACCTTCTCCACAGCGAAAGCCTCAATCAAATCTTTGCGTTCGATATTCGACTTACTTTCTAAAATTGCCAATTGCGAGGCAGCTGTCAGACAAGTTTCGGCTTGTCCGAGTAGATATGTATAACGTTTGGCATTGGTTTTTGTGGCCTTGATTTCGCCCGTATGGCTTACTTTTGTATCGCTCGCCACAAGGCTCAAACGCCAAGAAGCGGGGCTTTTTTGTTGCACAAAATTAAGTAACATTACATCGCCAGCCACCATCAATTTACGCACATATTGCTGAATCGAAATTCGGTTTTGCTCCAATCGCACGGCATCGTGCAGCGTTATTTCGTAGCAAATAATGTCAGTATCATCATCAAGGGCAATGCTTCCGTAGCGTAGCACTTGCTTGATAAGGCTGGTTTCGGTTTGCGAAAGGTTGGGCGTTTCGTCGATAGGCGATGTGGGTATTTGCAGTTTGTTTTGAAAAACAGGCTGTAAAATTTCCGTAATAAATACACGGCGTTCGTAAGGTTTTTGTAATGCTTGTTGAAGTAAGATTTTGCCAGCCATTGTTTTTCGATGATTTAAACCTTATAGGTTTGAAACGGTGCGACGCTTCGCAACCTATAAGGTTTGGAGTGGTGTATAAGGTTTGGATTGGTGATATTATAAATTTAATGTAAGCACTATTTTAGGGTTTTTGATGCTTTGTTTTGGTTTTTCTACGGGGCTTTCGGTATTCGAGAAATTATAACGGTCGAGTATTTCGATAAATAGTTTGTCGTAAAATTGCTCTAAATTTTGGGTAAAAAGTTTAGATTCCCTTGTCCAAAAATCATTAATTTCTTTGGGCAAACCCTTATTCGGAAATCCACCTGCCTTAATTTTATTCAGCACTATTTTGAGCAATTCTTTTTTCTGAGGCGTAGGAGCGTGTTTTATCAAATGCGAAAGGTTGGTAATCGCCTTATTTTCGGCAGGACTAAGGTCTTTTCGATTGATATTATTGCTGATGTTTTGCTGTATTACATCAGATTTAAAAAACTGATAAGCGGTTTCTACTTGCCCAAAATGCTTGTCAGAAAGGGTTTTGAGGGCTTTTTCTTCTATTTTGGCTTTAAATAATTTGGCAGCATCTAAAAAACTAAGTTCTTGCACGTTGTTGGCATCGCTCACAAAACAAAACACGCCTGGGTGGTTGTCGGCTTTGAGGTAGCAGAGCGAGCTATCGGGCAAATTCAACGGAATTTGATTTGGCACAGGTATCATTAATGGATTGATGTTTCCAAGATCTCGCCTGACTCTCGCCTTATTTGGCACTTGCTTGATGGCACTAAACCATTTTTCGTTTTTCTTTTTAAACTCACGCAATTCAATCAAATATTTCAGTACTTCGCTTTGTTCTTGTTTGAGTTTAGCCCCATGCAGTTTGCCATCGCCCACCTCCTCCAATGCCGAAAAAATTCGGTTGTCTTCGCCAAAAGCAGTATGAAAAGCTTGGAGTTTTCGGATGGCATTATTGACCAATCGTATTTGTACATCGCCTTCGGCAGAAGGATAATAATTATAGACATAGATTTGTTTTGCCCTCGAACCAATACGATTTACTCGCCCGATGCGTTGCATCAATCTTGTACTATTCCAAGGTACGTCATAGTTGATAATTACATTGCTTCGGTGCAAGTTTACGCCCTCCGCCAAAACTTCGGTCGTGATTATTACATCAAAATCATGTTTCCATTCTTTTTCATCTACATTGGCATCAAAGTTCAAACGAATATCAGCACCCACTTCTTTTCGGTTTTTGGCACTGACTGCCAGCACTTTATAGCCTTTTGCTTGCATTACTTTGGTGAGTTCGTCGGCGGTATCTTTGGCTTCACTAAAAATGACTAATTTGCCTTCATGGTTTTTGTTTTTCTGAAAAAAAGTATCTGATAGTCCTTGCGTAAACGCTTCCAATTTTGGGTCGTTGGTTACTACTTTCCAGCGAGCCAATAAGGCATCAATTTTGACTTTATCCTCTTTCAATAATTCAATAAATTGCTTATTGAAGGCTTCCGCCTTGAATTCACGGTTATTACCGCCCTTTGCTTCAATTTTTGTTTGAATTTCGTCTTCCGAAAAACCATCAGCCAATAATTTATTTATATCAAGGTCGGGGGCAATAAAAACACGGTCATTGGCAAACATATCAATCATGTTTTGACAAGCCTTTTGCAAGCGAATAAGCGATTCTTTGAAGGCATTGAAGCTACTTTCAAGGCGTTTGACCATCAACAACCGCATGATATGAGCCAATCGGTCGGAGATAGATTCAACGTTGCCGTAGGTTTTTTTGTCTTCGGCATTGAGCAAATATTTGATAGCTCCGTAGCGATAATAGCCGAGTGCTTGGGGCAATTTCTTTTTTTTATCGTTTGGCTCTACCCCTGCAATAATATCAATAGTATCGGCAAAAAGTATAGCTAATTTTTCATCTAAAAAATAGTACAATTCCGTGGGGTCTTTCAAAATCGGGAACGTAATGCCTTGTGCTTTTAAGTCGGCTTTGTATTCATCCGTTTCAAGGTCGGTTCGGGTTCTGCGAATAACCAACGGCTCAATAATATCATTGCGAAGTTTATTGAAAAGCGTTTTTAGTTTTTCAATATTTAGTGTTTCTTCGCTTGCCAGCTCTTTGTATTCTTTATTTATTTGTTTAAAATAATCCTGAATATTTCTGACCGTTTCGAGTGTGGAATTTCGCTTGTCTTGAAAGAGATATAATTGATTTTCAATGTCTTCAGGGCGGTTATTCATGGGCGTGGCCGACACCAAGATTACTTTTTTTCTGGAATCACCATCTAAACCCACATTTTTTCGGGGACGATTACAAATTTCGTGTAGCTCAACGTACATTCCTGTATCATAGTTTCGGAATTTATGCGATTCATCAACTACCACCAAGTCAAAATATTCGGCATCGGGAAAATCATAATTATTACCGTCTAAAACCTTGCCCAAACTACCAGTAGTAATAAATCGTAGATGATTATCAATCTGAAAATCGGAGGCAGCCCTTTTCCACGCCTCCTCAATAGCAGGCGGACAAACAATTAAAATCTTGGTTTGTGTGCCATTTTCGTAGATAAATTTCTTGATAATCGTAGCCGCCACAATGGTTTTGCCCAAACCCACCACATCTGCTAATATGAAACCATTGTGTTTCATCATCATCGCATAACCTTGATTGGCAGCATCGGTTTGGTATTTGAGCCGAATAAATTTGGGTGGTAAAAGGAGTTCGATATTATAAGGGTCATACTCAACACGATTACCAAAGTATTCAATCAACATCTTGATATATAGCTCAAAAGGCGTAATAGCTTGGAGGTAAGTTTTTTTTGTCAGGTCTTGCACATCAACTGGCAAAATATTAACTGATTCTGACCAAAGTAATTCAAACTCATCGTGAGCAAATTTCACCTCGTCATAATTGTCTAATTCAACATTAAACTCATAATTGAACTGACTGCCCGTTCCCAGACCTGCATCAGTCAAATTGGAAGACCCCGTAATCACCGAAATTTGTTTATCGTATTTATCTTCAATGTTTCGGTAAAAAATATAAACTTTAGCATGGATTTTTTTGTCAGGATGTGCTTTGATGATGATTTTTTGAGAAACAATATCTTGAATAAATTCTAAGATTCCATCTTCCGTTCGTTTATTATATTTTGCGTCTTGAATATCGGCAATAATATCATTCAAAAATTCTTCTTTGGTTTTATCATGATTTTTAAAGAATTCCAAACCAGCCTCTTGAGCATTTTTCAAGAGATTATCTACATTTATTCCTACCAAAATTCTGATATGCGGAACGCCGCCCGTAGGAATATTTATGAGATGTGGACGCACACTAAAATAACCCGAAGCACGGAAATAGCCAACAAGTGCATCAAAAAACTGTATCTCTGGATTTGATTTAAAAGTGCCTTCAAACTTATTTAGAAGCGTGTTGTCGTCTCGATTAGTGAAGAATTTGTTACTTGGCATCTTGCGGGAGTTGTTTTGTATAATTTCAAAATTATACAAAACAATCCATATTTTTAAACCTATAAGGTTAAAAAAACCTTTAGGTTTAAATACGCTGAATACTCTCCGTCAAAACCTCATAAATTTCCAATAGTCGGGCATCATCTTTCAGATAATCAAGATGACGATTAATGATGGTTTTATCATTTCGAATAGCAGGGCCAGTTTGTACATCGGCAGGGTCTTCTGCCTTTAAAGCTTTCTTAAAAGTTTCCGAAATGATTGGTTTCAACAAGTCGAATTCAAGATTTTCATTATCAATAATACTTTTCGATAAGGCCAATAAATGATTTGTGAAATTACAAGCAAAAACCGCTGCTACATGAAGAACTTTACGCTCTTCCGAATTCAATAAATATACCGTATCGCTCATTTCTTGGGCAATATCAACCAAAATCTGCTCAGTTTCGTCGTCAATCGCTTCTATACAAAACGGAACATTTCTTAAATCAAGAGATTTATTAATCGAAAATGTCATCAGTGGATAAAAAACAGCACATTTTACCGGCAAATCATGGTAGATAAGCATTAGTTTCTGCAAATCTTCCAACGATTTACTGCCTGAAGTATGAGCCAAAATCGCATTTTCGGGTAGAAGTAATTTTGAGCAAACATCTTCCATTGCATCATCCGTAACAGAAAGAATAAATAGCTCGGATTCACTCTCCGAAAAATCGAGATCTATTTTTGCTTCTGCTTTATATAGCATTTCGCTCAGTTTTTCGGCTTTTGCAATATCTCTGCTAAAAACCTCACAAACAGGATGATGATGATTTTCGAACGCAATGCCCAGATGCCAGCCAACATTTCCAGAGCCAATGATAGAAATTTTCATTAAAAAATATGTTTAAACAACAACTACCAATTTAGAGCAAAATATTAAAAAAATAGATAAATGCACCTAATATCTTTTAATTTTTAGATTATAAGTTTTATTATTTTCAACTTGTTTAGACATAGATTGTCTTTCTATATTAATGTAGTCCATGAAGAGCCTCTTTATACAATGGATCAAAATAGATGAAATTTACACAAAATTGCTGAAAAGTAGATTTGTTTTTTATTACTCAGTGATTGTAAAAATCTTGTTAAAAATCTAATCCATTTGTGTTAATTGCATAGTTGTGAAGAGTTTGAATCGATGAAATGGATTTACTATGTTTAAAATTGCTGTATTAATAGTCGCTATGGTGCAAGATAGAAACGTATATTCTTTTAGAATCGAACCTAAAGAGGTGAATCTAATATATGGGTAGTTTACTTTTATAACCACAAAAAAATAAATAAAATGATGAAGAATTTCTTTTTGACACTGTCGGCAGTGATGCTGAACTATGGGCTTTCATTAGCTCAAAATGTCCTACCACGTACAAATACTGCTATTATCAAACACCAAAAAGATAATAATTAACCATCAGGAAGCTCAAGATCTTAAAATCTTTTGGTGTTAAGTATTGAAAAGTATAAATTTTAAAAAAAAGAATAGTTGTTCTTGAAATCTACCGTTTTTTAGTTTAAAATCAAAATTATTAGACGATATAATTATAAATGGCGTAATATTTGATTCTTTAACACATGTAGCCTTTCGCTAAGTTTTCAGAAAACTAAGGCCCATGTTTATTTTTTAACTTCAATATTTTACGCTATGAGGATTAAACTAATGTTCTTGTTGGGGATTACGTTTGTCTTGTTTGCATCTTACATTAACATTGCCGAGGTTTCGCAAAGCCAAGTCAATTTTTATACGGGAAGCTATGACGATTTTTTGAGAGAAGCCAAAAAATTAAAGAAACCAATCGTGCTTGATTTTTGGGCAATTTGGTGCGACCCATGTAAAAAACTTGAAAACGAAACGTTTACCAATTCAAATTTAGTATCGTATATGAACGCGAACTATATGATTTATAAAGTAGATATTGATTCATTTGATGGAATGGCCATTGCCGACCGATTTGCGGTTGATGTTTATCCGACTTTGGTATTTCTCGACCCAAAAACAAAATATGTTGGTCGGTATCGTGGTTTTTTTCCAGCCTATTATCTGAGAAATGAATTAGAAAAAACTAAAAACCAAAAAGGAAAGCATTTTACAATACCTAAAAGTTTATTAATCCCCTCATTATGAGTTCGTCTATATAGGTTCATTATTATGAGTTCCTCAGCATCTGAGAAGTAGTAACGATTTCAACTTGAGTTTTTCTTTAAATTCAGTGAAAGTTGCTCCAAGAAGGAAACTTTTTTAATATTCCCAGCTTTTGGCAAGCTGCATTTGTCGAGCATAGTAAGCAGGGCAATATTTATGTACTCTTTCGAGTAATTTATTTACGTCTTGTTCAAACTCAACGTAATAATCTTCGTGGAGTTTTGGTAATTTTTTCATCAAAAACTCTGTTCTTTTGGCAATATAGAGCGAAATCGTGTCTGTTTTGCTGCTGTATTGCTCCAAATTTGGCAATTGATTGTCAAAGAATGTATTGAGCAGAAAGAGTGTTAGTTCAACTTCGCCATACTTATCTTTCGTTATTTTTACATGATTCGTAACACGCCCATTTAATTCTCGCATATCCATCATCATCCACCCTACGGTATTATGATGCATCTTTGAGACTTTTAGAATTTGATTTTTTATTTCTGCACGTTTATATGGTAAGTCTGATTCATCCTCGAGCAACAGAAAATTTAGTTGGTTAATCAATAATTCATTTTTGCCGATAAGTCTTATCATTAACTTATCTTTTTCTTTTTGTGGCAGGCTCAAAACTGCCTTTTCAAGTTCTTTAGGTAATTTAGGCATTTGTTAAAAGAAAGGTTATCCATTAAAAACGCCAAAACCTCCGAAAAGTTCAGAGGTTTTGAATGTTATTCTATTTATGAGGTTATTTACTTCGCACTTATTATTTCAACTGTGAAGATAAGTGGAGCATACGGCGGAATTGATGTACTACTACCTTTTATGCCATATCCGAGACTTGATGGAAATACAAGTGTTGCTTTTTCGCCAACTTTCATTTTTAAAAGTCCTTCTTCAAAGCCTTTTACTACTGCTCCATCGCCTAAAGCTACACCTAATTGCCCGGTATCAAATTGTTTACCTGTTGCGGCTAAAAAACCTGTGTACTTAACCGTTGCTAAAAGTCCAGCTTTAAGTTGAGTGCCACTCGGAGCTTCAAGCGTACGTAAAAAACGTAAGCCAGTTGAGGTCTTTTCAGTAAGAGTTAGCTTGGTTGCTTTTACGTATTCATCAATGATTTGGTCTTCCGAGCGAAGTTTAATGATTTCTAAATCTAATCTTAAGTTAGAATTGGAAGGAATAGTTGCACTTGATTGCGAACCAAATCCTAAAATTGAGGGTATAATGAATGTTCCTCGTTCACCTTCTTTCAAAATTGATAGAGCTTCTAAAAATCCAGAAATAATATTTGATGCACCAAGTGTGATTTTGGCAGGAGCATTAGTGATTCTTGATGTACTATCTACTTTAATACCATTCAGTAAAGATAATGTAAAATGAAAAGTAATTTCATCGCCAATTGTAGCAACCCTTCCTAAAGAAACTCGGTCAATAGCGTATTTCATTCCAGAAGTGGTACTAAGCATTTGTAGCTTTTTCTGACTGATGTAATCGGCTATCTCCTGTGTATTCTTTTGATTAATAGCATCGATGTCATTTTCTAAAAATTTACCACACGAGCTTGTAGTAATTAAACTTACTAAAACTAACAAAAACGCAATTTTCTTCATCTCAATTATTGATATATTTGAATTTGTTACGAGCCACTCATCGACCAGCTCGTAGAGGTATTATTTTACGTCTAAAACTTCCATTTCAAAAATTAGTGAACTAAAAGGCGGGATTGGACCTCCACCTTGCTCTCCATAAGCTAAGTTTGATGGAATGTAAAAAATAGCTTTTTCGCCTTTTTTCATCGTTGCCAGTGCTTGTTCCCAACCTGGAATAACAGCACCTTGACCAACCGTTACTTGGAATTTAGGGCCAGGCTTACCAACTGAGCTATCAAACTCTTTACCATCCATTAATTTTCCTGTATAATCAACCGTAACTGTTTGACCAGCTTTTATTAAATCTCCAGTACCTGCTTTAATCACGACGTAATACATTCCAGATGCTGTTTTTGTAGCTGTTGGGAAGTTTTTCTTCGCATAATCTTCCATCAATTTAGCTTCGTTGTTTTTCTTAGCATCTTGTGCTTTTTGAAAATCTTCACGAGTTTGAGTTGATTTGATTTTCACGATAAATCTCAAGTCAGAACCTTTAGTGATACCTTTTGGTAATGGTTGACTCATACGTGCAAAAAGTGAGTCGGCATTAATTAAAACCGTTGCACTGTCGCCTTCAGTTAAGTGCGTCAAGGCATTTTCAAAAGAGCCTTTGTAAGTACCTTGTTGAGCTACCATCGTAATTGGTTGATTACGTTTGTAAGTATCCTCAAAAGTTGAGTCATTTACCGCTTTGATAACCAAATCAAATGTTAAAATATCGCCAATTTTGATTTTCTTACCTTTACCTTGCTCATGGATTTGGTACTTTGAACCATCTGGGTCTTGAGTAACCTTAAATTGGTTACAAGAAATAAGCAAACCTGTAGCCGCTGCAAGGCTCAATGTTGTTTTTAAAAAATTTGTCATTGAAAATTATGTATTAATTAGAATTTACTATTTTGATTTATGGATAATATGTTGATTATAAGTATTTTAAATTTTAGATAATTCTTCTTTATATTTTGGTAATAAAGAGAGAAATTTTTCAACGGTTTTTTCTAATGAATCGTTTGAACGTCCTCCGGCGGCATTTTTGTGTCCACCACCATTAAAGTGATTTCTTGAAAACTCGCTTACTGAAAAATCATCTACCGAACGAAGCGAAACTCGAATCATATCTTCTTTTTCGGTGAAAATAGCAGCCATTACCACACCCTTAATCGAAAGGCCGTAATTAACTACGCCTTCGGTATCGCCATTTTTTGAGCTAAATCTGCTTAATTCTTCCTTCGATATGGCCATATAAACCACATTATACTCGGGAAGATATGTGAGTTTTTCTCCCAAAACAAACCCTAAAAATTTCAAACGGTCGATAGTATTGCTATCAAAAATCTTTCTGTGAATACTGTTTGGATGAATACCAATTGAGATTAATTCTCCCGCAATTCTGTGTACTTCTTCGCTTGTGCTATCAAACCTGAATGAACCTGTATCAGTAACTAAACCTGCGTAAAGGCATTCGGCCGTAGGAATATCAATCAGATTATTGTCGCCCAATTTTTCGATTAATTCATAAATTAACTCGCAAGTTGCGGCGGCACGGTCATTCCAAAATACAAAATCAGCAAACTTTTCTGGTTGCTGATGATGATCAATTAATACTTTCTTTGCCGAGGATTGTTTCACAAACTCTTCCATACCTTTGATACGATTCAAGGCTGAAAAGTCGAGACAGAAAATCATATCGGCGTTTGCAATGAGTTCTTTTGCCAAAGTATGTTGCTCATTTTCAAAATTTATTACTTCGCTTTCACCAGACATCCATCTCAAAAAATCAGGATAGTCAGTTGGCGTAATAACAGTTGTGAAGTGGTCTTTTTTCTTTAAATATGCAGATAACCCTAATGATGAACCGAGTGCATCGGCATCAGGGTTTTGATGAGTAGTAATAACGATTTGCTTAGGGGAACTTAAGAATTCGTTAAATAACGCTAACTTTTCTTTTGACTCAGTAAAAAAATCTTCCATAAGTTTACAAATGTACGAAGGAAAGGTCGGAAATCAAAAATGCTAGCTAAGTGCTTTTTTTTAGTTTAAGTATTTTATTTTACAAATATTTAAAGATATAGAATGTAGTTTCTGAAAGAAGATAACTATTTTTGGTTTTTAATTAACTACGACAGAAACGTCATACATCAAAATTTAACAGACTAATAATGAAACACCTAACCCTTCTTTTTTTACTGATAAGCTTATCTATTTCGGCTCAAAAAAAGACAAAACCTACTCCAACACCCTCGAAACCCAAATTAGTTTTGGGTATTATGGTTGACCAAATGCGATACGATTATCTCTATCGCTACTACGATAAATATACTGAAGGTGGCTTTAAGCGATTGATGAATGAAGGTTTTAACTGCAAAAATAATCAATATCATTATGCAGCTACAGTTACTGGGCCTGGCCATGCGGCGGTTTATACGGGTTCTGTTCCTGCTATAAATGGTATTATTGGCAATGATTGGTATGACCCATTAACTAATAAAAGCGTATATGTAGCTGAAGATACAACCGTGCGTGCCGTTGGTGCGGGCGAAGCTGGTGTAGAAGGCAAACGCTCACCCGTAAATATGCACACGACCACAATTACTGACCAATTAAAGATTGCATCGGAGTTTCGTTCAAAAGTAATCGGAATTGCGGTCAAGGATAGAGGTGGAATTTTGCCAGCAGGGCATTCGGCGGATGCCGCTTATTGGTTCGATGCCAAGTCTGGTAATTGGATTACAAGTACGTATTATATGAATGATTTACCGCAATGGATGAAAGATTTTAATTCTCAAAAAATGCCCGATAAATTGATGGCTAAGAAATGGGAAACGCTTTTGCCAATCGAACAATATACTGAAAGTGAAGCCGATAATCAAGAATATGAAAATGCTTTGTCGGGTGAAAAATTACCTGTTTTCCCACATACAATTGCTAATTATGGAGCATTATTGACTTCGCCTTATGGAAATACAATTACAAAAGAAATCACCTTGGCTGCACTTCAAAACGAGAAAATGGGACAAGGAAAAGAAACTGATTTCTTGTGTGTAAGTTTCTCGACACCAGATTATGTGGGACATGCAACGGGTACTCACTCTATCGAAATTGAAGATACGTATCTGCGTTTAGACCGTGATATTGCCGAGGTTTTGAATAAATTGGATGAAACTTTGGGCAAAGGAAATTATGTAGTTTTCTTAACTGCCGACCATGGTGTAGCTGATATTTCGGGTTATCTGAAAAAACATAAAATTCCAGCGGGAAATATTGAGTTGTTTAAAGAAATCAATTATTTGAATGGCCAAATGATTGAAAAATTTGGCGAGGGGAAATGGATAAAAGCACAAGATAATTATCAGTTGTATCTTGATCATGATTTGATGGCAAAGAAAAACGTGACAATGAATCAAGTTTATGATTTAGTAAAGCAAAAAATGTTGACTTTGGGTTCTTCAGTTTATCAGGTGGTGAACTTACATGATATCAATTCGGCAACAATTCCGCCTTTTTATAAGCCACTTATCGAAAATATGTACAATCCAAAACGTAGCGGTGATATCTTGATTTTGTTTGAACCAGCTTGGTACAGTGGCTCTAAAAAAGGAACAACGCACGGATCAATGTGGCAATATGACCGCCATGTGCCGCTAGTTTGGTATGGTTGGAAAATTCCACAAGGTGAAACAGTAGAACAGACTTATATTTCTGATATTGCAGCAACTTTGGCAGCTTTATTAAATATTTTAGAGCCAAATGGCTGTGTTGGCAGTCCGATTAAAGATATTTTTACTAAGAAATAAGGTTTTAGGAGTTAGGCAATGATATTATATTACCTAACTCCTAACTCTCGAAACCTAAAGTCAAGGGCGACCACGTCCTGATAAAATGATATTAATAAAGGGTGTGCCATTAAAGAAAATACAAGGAATTACATTGTTTCCTTTTATAATTGTAAGCTCAAAAAAGCCAAGCAAGATTCTGATTAACCATGAGAAAATCCACATCCGTCAGCAACTCGAACTCTTTGTTTTACCTTTTTATATTTGGTACTTTATCGAATGGTTGTTTCATTATGCATGTTGTCGTAGTTTTTGGATAGCCTATCGTCAAATAAGTTTTGAGAGAGAGGCTTACGATAACGAAGAAGATTTTGAGTATCTAAAAAACCGAAAAATTTGGAGTTTTTTGGAGTATAATAGTTATTAGGGGCGTATTGCATACGCCCAATGTATTGCATACGCCCAATGTGTTGCATACGCCCAATGTATTGCATACGCCTTTTTTATTTTGTATTTCTTCCCAAAAGCACTCCCTGCACAATCAAATATTGAGCAGCAATGTAAGTTGCCATCACCCAAAGACCCGAAAGTGGAATCGAAAAAGCGAATTTGTTAATTGCAATTAATGAATCAGAAATAATGAACAAAATTGCCCCAATTAATATAAATCGATAACTTTTTAGGTTGGCTTGGCGTTCGACGGCAGTAATTCCCATCCACATAATGGCTGTTGCGTATGCAGAGATGGGTATCATAAAGCCTTTGGTTATCTTATTACTTAGAAGCAAAACGAATAGTAAACCGTAGATTATAAAAGGAAAACGTTTGTTATAATTTGTAGTTCCTGATGGCTTAAATACTCCTGAATAAGCGACTTGTGCTACCAAAAACGAACCCAGGCCAAGAAGAAAAAACTGTGGATTTTTACTTTGAAACATCAAAAAAGTATCTCCCAAACAAGAAAAAATCAACGAAACAAGCATTATTTTATCGGGTGTGCTAATATTTTGTTTTACTTTCTTAAAATAGAAAAAAAACAATGAAATCATCAAAAGCGGTTTTGATACATAATTGAGCCACTCAATGTTCAGCATGCTCGATGAGATATTGATGATGCCCAATGCAAAATAAATGATGGTTTCGTTACGAGTCATAATTGCTTACGTTTAGTTGTATTCCGATTGCTTCCGCTAAAATTATGGCTTTTTCCATGGGTTTAAAATCAACGTTTGCTAAAATATCAGTTGGGCGATGAATATTTGGCATTCGACCGTTTTTATCAAGTGCCGCCAACGTTACCGATGGAATTCCCGCCCGCTGAAACCAAATCGAATCGAAATCTGCCGTGTGCCAAGCTCCCGTTTTTACCTCTTTCAGCGTAGCAATATTTGCAGTGACTTCTTTGGCCGTTTTCACCAATTTATTGTCATAAACAACCGTTGACCAGCTCCCTGTTTGGGTAATAATTTTCAAGTCCCCATTGCCGAGTGTATCAAAGTTTATCAGATATGTTTCTTTTGTAAACTCCTGATAATGAGCTTTCATGTATGCTCTAGCTCCAATCATACCCACTTCTTCTGCTCCAGTAATTACCAATTCAACATCAAGATTTTGTAGCTTGTTGTTCCAAAGTTTTTGAGCAGTTTCGATGGCTGCCGCTACACCCGTTGCATTATCAGAAGCACCGTTTGAATAACCCAATCTGAAAAAATCAAGTGTTGCCGTAATACCTTGAATAATAAAATAAAAAGCCAAAATATTGGAAACTAAAAGCAGGAAATCGTTGGGTATCAGAAACTGCGAGATTGCCAAAAACTGAGCCACCATCATCAGAAATAAACTCATTTTGAGAGATTTACGAAAATTGCCAACCATTTCGGGGCGATAAAGCAACGAAATAGGAGCGGTGTCCCAATGAGCCATTAAAATCAATTTTTTGGCTTTGGGAGATACATTTTTAGCTTTTATGACAAGATTATGAGACTTAACCAATGGTGGAAAATTCGTTACGGGGGAAGCGTACCAATTGAAATACAACATAGCCATCGCTACGAAAAGGAATGTAATTACTAAACCCAAAATCGAAGAAAAATTCAGGCATATTAATCCCGCCGAAAGTCCGAAAATCAACCACCAAACCACCGAAACATAGGTTTTTGGCGTTCTGAAAGACTCTCGACTAACAAGTTGATTGTTAAATAGTTGTGTCAGAAAATCTAGTACAGGACCTTCATTTTCAGTAGCAACTCCACGATTTGGAAAAGAAGCGAGTTTTTCAACGATTTGTTTAGGTGTCATAGAGTTTTGTCATAAATGAATTTCAAGTGTGGCATATCCAAGCAGATGTACCGCACTCAATTAACTTCTCATTTTTACTCATTATCAAAAAAAGCCTCAATTTCTCTCCAAGTCTTGAAGCGTTGGTAGCCTTCGAGTTTTTGATTGTGAATCGCATCAAATAACAATGCTTTGCCTTTAAAAGTACTGAGATTTTTCTCGTGGTCGTCAATCAGATAATCGGCTGAAATAATACTTTTATCGCCACAAAGTACAATGTTTTTCCAAGAAATAAACGGAAAATGCTCTTCTAACCATTCAACTTTTTCTTTTAATGAATTTGGAAATTCAACCGCCGCTGAAACAATAAAAATATCAAATCTTTCGTGTAGTTTTTTAACTACTTCAACCGCATCGGGCAATACTTCGAGCGTTCTAAAGAAATTTGGTTTAAAAATCTCCTCTCTTACTACATGATAATTTTCTTCGGCCAAAACATCGTAGTATCCTTTATCTATGAAATGATATTCTTGAAAATCGGTTCCAATTAATCGGTTATAAATACCTAAAATCTTCTTTCCTGCGGCTGCCATCACGTCGTCCATGTCAATCGCAATACGTTTTTTTGTCATAATTTTCTCGAAATTTGTTTTTTTGCTAAGATAATCGTTTTGAATAGATTTACACAAAAAAGGAGTATCAAGATTTTACTTGACACCCCTTTAAAAGTTATAAGACAGTTTATAGAACCTACTGAACCGTAACATTAAAATCAATATTTATATCATCACTTCCTGGCGTTGGAGTGCCATCTTTGCTTGCTTTTCCATTGATTGGTGGCTGATGGCGTAACTGAACTTTCAATTTCCCTGTTCCTGCCGAATTCGTTTTGGCACTTCCTGTAATACCAATTCCAAAGTTTTTGGCATCTTTATCGCCATAGGTATAAGTCAATAAACTACTTGGCGTTGGTGTATAAACAAATAAATGTTCATCACTTTCTTTTTTTACTTCGTCAGTAACATTAACAACTGGTATTTTTGACTCATCCAAAACCTCAACCGTTAATGTATAAGCTGTATTTGGTTTTAGACTAATGGCATCAATGGTTGGAGTTTTTCCACCGTCGCCATCAGGGTCAGAATATTTAAACGATTGAGTGGTACCACCACTTGTAAAATTCAATTTTACGGTCGTAATTAATTCATTTTCTTCTTCTACAACTACTTCTTCATCTTTGCAACTTACCGTAAAAAGTGTAGCACTTAGCAGTAAGCTGAGTAGAGCAATGTGAATTGGGTTTCTTTTATTTGCCATGATATATCGGTTTATGAAATATGATTACTTTTGCATTGATGTTGCAAATATAATTCATAAAGTTATAAATGCAATAGTGTTGCAAGAAAAAATTTAAAAAAAATATTTTGCACGAAAAGCTATGTTTCGACCAATTTCATCTGCAAAATAACGGAAACGATTGAGATAATCTCGATAAGAAGTATTGAGTAAATTATTGATAGTTAATGAAATATTCAGCGATTGTTTGGTATTTATCGCAAATTGTTGACTTGCCGATGCACTCCAAAGCGAGTAAGCGGCTGGGGGAGGAGCGAAGTCTCCACCGTATTCAGTAAATATGATTTCTGAACTCGGAATTTCAGTAAAAATGATTTTCGTAGGAACTCGATTTTGCTTGGCTACGTATAAGTTTGTAATCGAAACCGAAGTTTTTTTCCAGTCATAGCGAAGCGTATTTTCCCAACGATTTGCAGGAATCTGAATCAAAGCTTGATTATTGCTTAAATCTTGGGCTTTTAGGTAAGAAATTTTACTATTAAGAGAAAGATTTTTTGCAATTTGCACAATTCCGTTAAAATCAAAACCTTGAAAACGGCTATCAGTTTGTGTGTAAATAAACTCAGGAAATGCCCCACGAATCGTCAAAGCTGGGCGACCGGTGGGCGATAAAAAGATAAAATTATTGATGTAATTATTGTATAAATGTAATTCTGCCTGAAAGTTTTTGGAAACGTAATTAGCTGTAAATGAGAGATTTAGGGCAACTTCTGGCACAAGGTTTTCATCTCCATGCTCGAAACTTGCAGCTCCATGATGCACACCATCGCTGAAAAGTTCATTAACCGTTGCTGCTCGCCACGCCGAACTGGCATTGGCCATAAAATTCCATCGGGCATTTGGTCGATAATTTGCTCCGAGCGTACCTGTAAAGTTTTGATTGTTTTGAGTATTATTCACTACGTTTTGTCCACTACGAGGAATCCTATAAACATTCAAGTGTCGAATATCGTATCTAAATCCACTTTCTATTTCCCAATTATTTCGCACAATGCGTTCAATTAAGAAAACCCCAGACGTGAAATTCTTGAAGTTAGGAATCAAAACTGTTGAAGAACGTGGTTTGGTGAGCATTCCTGTTGTTAGATTTTCTTGATAAAGGCTATTTACGCCAATCGAACCTGTCAATAATTTTAAGATGGGTTTGTGTTCAAAAATCAATTCGCCTGAATAAGTCCTTAGCTTGAAAAGCTGCGTAAGGTTCTTATCACCTCTCAAAATATCTATTTCTTTTCTGAAATCATACTGCCGCCCTAATGTCAGCGATAAAACTCCGTTGCGATTTTTGACGGTATTCTTGATTTTCAATAAATTGTGAAGCACATCTTGATAAGGGCGACCGATATTATAAGTAAAAGTTTCGGGGGTATAAATTGAAAGTGGACTCCCTCGTTTAATGGCTTCAATCAAATCTGAGATATTACCAATGTGTGAACCCGAAAAAACTGCAATTTTAGTATTAAAATGACTAAAAAATATATCAGATGTCCAATTCTTCCTTTTGTAGTTTGCTGATAATGAGTAGTTTATTTCTTCAATTCCGGTATTTGCCAGTCTGTTATTAGGTGTTGAAATATCACCACCTCGCTTAAAAGTTCCTTGTACACGATACCCAATTGAGTACGGAATTTTGGTTGATTTTTTAATATTTGAATTATTAGAACCTCCTTCAATAATTCCTGAATTTACCGTTTGGCGGCCATTCGTAAAATAAACGCTATTAATTTCAACTTTCATTACAGTAGAGTCGGGGAGAGTGTCGGGTTCGAGCATGATTACCCCCGCAATTGCATCTGAGCCGTAGCGAACACCCGCCGCTCCTTTCAAAACCGTGATTTTTTTAGCGATAAAAGGATCAATTTCTGGAGCGTGTTCGCTACCCCATTGTTGGCCTTCTTGCCTTACGCCATTGTTCATTATTAAAACACGATTCGAGTGCATTCCATGAATCACGGGTTTTGCAATAGAACTACCTGTTTGTAAGGTAGTTACGCCTGAAATTTGTTTCAAAGCTTCGCCCAAAGATTGCCCACGCGTTTGGTCGAGAGCCGCATTTTCGAGTATACTTTTAGTTTGGGTAAGGTTATCAATTTTTTGAGCCTTGATGTCGATATTGGCTAAATGGAGTTCTGTTTCATACAATTTGATATTTTGTTCGGCTCCATGTTCTAGGCTAATTGTGTAACTTTTTTCTTTATAACCCACAATTCGCCCAATGACAGTATATTTCCCTTGACAAATACTTGAGATTCGGTAAAAACCTTTTGCATTGGTGCTTACGCCTTTATTCAGTTCTTTTATAAAAACTACTGCTCCTACAATCGGTTGTTTCGTGGCATCATCTTCTACAATTCCTTGAATAAAGCAATCGCAGTCTTTTGGTGTTTGAGCAAAAAGTGCACCAACTCCAAAAGCTAATAAAATTATGTAAAGAAATAATGTTCTATTCATTTTTGGTTTTGCACAATTTAGAAATCGCAGCGGTCAGCCGCATCGGTTGCGTTCAACTTTTACTAGTGATAAATGCAACGATATTGCAAATATAATCAAAAATCCCCGTTGAATAGTCCAACGGGGATTTTTGCACAATTTTTTTTAATTTAATTGGTACCGTAGAGACAGGGCAATGCCCTGTCTCTACGGTACCAATATTATTCTGCTACTCTCGAATAATATTTATTGTAGATAGCTTCATAGCGTTTTGCCGCGACTTCTTGGTTATTTCTGCTACAAATATTACTAATCACTTGCAAATTACGAAGGTTGATTTGTAAATAATTTTGGATATTATCTGGCATCCATTCGGCACTTTTCTGACCTGCTTTCTGAGTAAAATATGCCAAATTGCCATCTGCACGCCTCGTGATTGTTTCTGCAATTTCCATTGCTTTCTTGTTATCACCTACTTCAAAGTAATACATAACGTAGTTTGTACAAAGTTGGTCGAATGGTATCACATTATCTGGCAATACTTTGTTTGCAAAATCAAGCACTTCTTTGGCTTTGGTTTTCTTTTCTTCTCTCACCAATTGGTCAGCCAAACGCAAGAATGCCAAACGAGCAGTAATGATTGGCACTTTTAAGTATGTTTCCGAATCATAATACACATTCGGGTTGTTCATGCCTCTCCAAGCCATTTTCTTTAACATATTTTCATACATTACATCGGAATTCGCAAAACCATCATCGCCTTGACTCACTTTAATTGGCAATAAACGATAAGCATATCCTTCCAACTGCATATAATCTTTCAAATTTAAGTAGTTATCATTGGCCAATGTTCCTGCAAAATAGATTGGACGTTTCCAGTTATTTTGAGCAATCATTTCGAGCTGCATCAAATCGTTTTTCAACAAGTCACGTTTGCCAATATTCCATGTTATTTGACCAGTCAAATATGACTCAAATTGTTTTGGTACAAAGCCCATTTTCTTCACTGCTTCAACATCATAATTCAAGAAAAGGCTATCCGATGGTAAAGAGTTGATACTTTCGCCAGTTGTCAAAGGAATCTGAATTGCTGGGTCATTTTTCTTCACCAATTCCAAATAATCTTTCAAGTTGATTGGGTCACTTAAACGCTCAACAAAAGGAATTTGGTCATTTACACCACTCAATAATTGATTGGTCGTAAACGTAATTGGCAATGCTTCTGATTGATATGTTTTGCGTTTCATTTGCTCGCAATACCAGTCTGTACCCAACAAGCTAAGGTTACACACACGCACATCCGTACGGAAACCTTCAACTTCCTGAACATACCAAAGTGGGAAAGTATCGTTATCGCCACCTGTAAATAAGATTGCGTTGGGGGCACATGAATTCAATAAGTTTTTAGCAAAATCTACTTGGTGGTAGCGACCTGAGCGGTCGTGGCCTTTCCAAGTTTGTGGAAGCATGATAAGCGGTACTGCCAAGCCTAAAACTATTGCAGAAACTGCTCTTGTTTGTGAATTTTTAATAAATTTCAAAACATAATCAAACAAGCCTAATACGCCAATTCCAATCCAAATTGCCCAAATATAGAACGAACCAACGTAAATGTAGTCACGCTCACGAGGCTCAACTGGCGGTGAATTGAGGTAAACAACTAAACCAACACCTGTAAGCAAGAATAGAAGGAACATTACGAGTGCATCACGCTCACGACGGAAATAGTGGTATAATAAACCTAAAATGCCTAAGATTACTGGCAAACCTAAGAAATTAGTACGTCCACGGTTTTCTTGGATGGCTGGTGGAAGTGCACTTTTTGACTCAAGAATATTTGTTGGCCCAGCACCTTCAATATCGCTTGATCGTCCCCAGAAGTTCCATGCAAAATATCTCCAATACATATAACCCATCTGGCGTTTCATCATGTAACCAATGTTAGCAAATAGCGTAGGCTTTTGGTCTTGTGCAAGACCCATTTCTTGGCGATAAATCTGTTGATGTCCAGCATCGCTACTCCACATACGTGGCAAAAGGCTTTCGCTATTTGGTCCCCAAACGTAAGTTGGTTTATAATCATAAACATCATAACTATTTTTACCCATTTTGTAGATAGGCTCGCCATTTTCGATTGATTCCAATTTTCCTGTGAAAACTGGGCCGTAAAGTAGCGGACGGCTACCATATTGTTCACGTTTCAAGTACGAAACGTAGTTCAGAACATTGCTCGGATTATTTTCGTTGATTGGTGGATTATAATTTGAACGAATCAAAGCGATTGTGTATGAAGAATAACCAATCAATACAAAAGCGAATGAAATCAAGGCCGTGTTGGCAATGACCATACCTCTTTTTTGTGTATGGAAAATTCCGTAGGCAAGTCCACCAACTAGTAATATTACGAAGAAAATAACACCCGAACTAAATGGCATTCCGAAGGTATTAACGAAGAGTTTTTCAAACGTAAAACCCAAAGAAGGGAAACCCGTAATTACTCCAGTATTGACGACACCTAAAACCAATAAACCTACTAAGAAAGCAATAACGCCACCTTTCCAAGTGATTTTCTTGGCTTTTTTGTAATAATATACTAAACCCAATGCTGGAATCGTAACGAGGTTGAGCAAGTGAACTCCGATAGAAAGACCAACCAAATAAGCGGTAAATATCAAGAAACGGTTAGCTTTTGATTCGTCTTCAATGTTTTCCCAACGAAAAGCCGCCCAAATTACGATTGCCGTAAAGAACGAAGACATTCCGTAAACTTCAGCTTCAACCGCAGAAAACCAGAAAGAATCAGAAAAAGCATACACCAACGAACCAACGGCACTTGCTCCAAGTACCAAAATAATTTCGCTTGTATTGAGGTCGTCGCCTTTTTTACCAAATATTTTACGAGCTAAAAGCGAGATTGTCCAAAACATAAATAAGATAGTAAACGCCGAAGCAATTACCGAAACCATATTTATCATAAGAGCCACTTTCGTTACATCGCCACCCGCAAGTAATGATGCCATACGGCCGATAAGTAAAAAAAGAGGAGCCCCAGATGGGTGTGGAACTTGTAGTTTGTAAGCACAAGCGATGAACTCGCCGCAGTCCCAAAAACTGGCGGTTGGCTCAACTGTGAGGGTATAGGTAAGGAGTGCAACGGCAAAAATCGCCCATCCGACGATATTGTTTAGCCTTGTGAAATTGTTCATTTTTTGAGATTAGTGAAGAAATATTCTCTTGATGATTCAAAATTAGTGAATTTGCAGGATAATCAGGTAGAAAATATACTTAAATTATCTTAAAATACGGAAAATTCATTGACTTCGAAAATTAAATTTTATTAAAAAATAAAAGAAGTAATTATTTTGATGGAAAACTTCTTTCAAGATTTTTGATTTCTCATAAATTTCCTGATTCCGAAAATTAATAATAACCCAAAGACCAAATAAAGTGTCGATGTTGCACTGATTGACGCACTCATGCCGTATTTTGTGCTAGCGTAAGCAATAGCAATCGGTGCGATTCCGCCACCAAACCAACCAATTGAGTTCATAAAACCAACGGCAGTTGCACGGTTTTTGGGTTTTACGACATCATGCAGCGATGCCCAAATATTGGCATCATAAAGCCCTTTGAAGTAGCCAAAGCCAATGAGTGCCAGAATCAAAATTGGTATTGAGAGCGTCCAACCTGCCAAGAAGATAAACGGCACGCCCATTATTAAACCAATACTTTGTGCTATCATTCGACCGCCTCGGCGAGTTTTTACTAGTTTATCAGCTAAAAATCCACCCGAAATAACGCCCAAAACTGATGCCATTTGTAAGTAGAATGTGGCGTTTAGTCCCGCCATCGAAAGGCTCATGTTGAATTTATTGTAAAGGAATGAGGGCATCCAAGTCAAGAAAATACTAGCGACGAAATTTGCTCCGACAAAAACCGCCACCAAAACCCAAACCATTGGTTGCTTAAAAACTTGCTTGATACTATCTAGAACATTACCTTGTTTCAAATCAAGCAATACGTGTGGGCTGTCCTCTATTTCTTCATGCACTTCGGCTTGCCCACGAACAGGTTCTTTTAGGAAACCCAGTAAAACAACTCCTAATATCACGCCAAGTCCACCGAAAAGATAAAAACTTGTGTGCCAACCATAATATTGTCCCATAAAACCTGCTACTGTTCCGCCCACAATTGTGCCAGCATAAACGCTTGATTGGTGAAATGACATCGCTTTAGAGCGGGTTTCTTTGCTGTGATAATCGCTCAGAAGCGACATTGATGCAGGAAAATAAAAGGCTTCTCCAAAACCTTCTAAGGCTCGGCAGATAACTAAATGAAGGTAGTTGGTAGAAAGTGCCGTACCGATTGTGACTAGCGACCAAAATATAAGCCCACCAATGATTAGGGTTTTACGTTGGAATCTATCGCCAACAATACCCGCAATTGCTCCAAAACCAGCATAAACCCACATGAATGCTGCTCCAATGATGCCGAGTTGAACATCGCTCAGACCCATTTCTTGTTTCAATAATGGAAATACTGAAAAGATAGCTTGGCGGTCGGCGTAGTTAAAGAAACATACAAACCATAGCATAAAAACAACCCACCATTTATAATTTTTGTTCATGTAGTTTATATTAATTTCTGCAAAATACTTTGAAAAATTTTAGGTTGAAACATTTTATTGTTTTTCGGATATAAAATTTAATAATTTAAAGATGAACAAGGGTTAAATGTAGATTTTCGGTATAAAAAAAAGTTTGAAGAAATCTCCCCAAACCTTTTTTTATATTTATTTTTTGAAAATATCAATGAAAGAAATCTTTCATTTTTTCAAAAATACTTTTATCGTTTTTGTCTGTTTTTGGCTGGAAATTAGGCATTATTCTTATTTTTTCCAATATTTCTCTGTCTTCAGAATTCAAAGTAGTAGGTGTGAAAAGGCTTATATGAACTAATTGGTCGCCTACGCCGTAGCTGTTTAGTTCTTTTAGACCTTTTCCTTTCAAGCGTAAAATCTCACCCGATTGTGTTCCTGCTTTGATGTTTATTTTCACTTTGCCGCCAACTATCGGAATCTCAATTTCTCTACCCAAAGCGGCATCGGCAAAATTCATGCGTAAGTCAAAGTGAACATTGCTACCATCTCGTTTGAGTTCTGGATGTTCTTCTTCTTCAATCACTATCAACAAATCGCCCGCAATACCGCCACGAGTTGGCACGTTTCCCTTGCCAGTCATTGAAAGCTGCATTCCTTCGCCCACACCCGCAGGTATTTTGATTGATAATAAGTCTTCGTTCAACTGACGGCCTTCTCCAAAACACACATCGCAACGCTCGGTTACAACTTTTCCTTCCCCTTGGCAAGTCGGACACGGACTTGTAGAAACCATTTGTCCGAGCATTGTACTTACGACTTTACGTACTTGTCCTTGTCCATTACAGGTTGCACAAGATTTAAGTGAAGTACCATGTTTTGAGCCATTTCCACTACAAGTATTACACGAAACGTAGCGTTTTACTTTTATTTTTTTTTCTACACCATTGGCAATTTCTTCTAAGTCGAGTTTGAGTTTTATTCTCAAATCGGAACCTTTTCTTACACTTGGACCACCACGACGGCCACCGCCTCCACCACCAAAGAAGCTACCAAATGGGCTATCATCACCAAAAACACTTCCAAAAATATCTTCCATGTTTACTCCAGCTCCGGCACCACTTGCACCACCAACACCTTGATGACCAAATTGGTCATAACGTTTGCGTTTTTCTGCATCAGATAATACGCCATAAGCTTCGGCAATTTCTTTAAATTTTTCCTCAGCAGCTTTATCTCCAGGGTTTTTATCAGGGTGATATTGAATCGCCAACTTACGGTAGGCTTTCTTTAATTCATCCTCTGTGGCATTTTTAGCAACGCCCAGTATATCATAATAATCTCTTTTTTGTGCCATCTTTTTGAAATTACGAATTACGAGTTGATAATTACGAATAATATTTTAAAAATTCGTAATTCGTAATTCCGCATTATTTTATGAACCTACCACAACTTTTGCGTAGCGGATAACTTTATCGTTTAGTGAGTATCCTTTTTCTATTTCCTCGATTACTTTGCCTTTATTTTCTTCACCTGCAGCAAATTGGGTGATACACTCATGTAATTCAACATCAAAATCTTTTCCTTTAGATTCAATTGCTTTTACACCTTTGCCAGCCAACGTTTTTTGAAATTTATAAAAAATCAAGGCAATGCCTTCTTTCAATGGCTCAACTTCTGTAACAGTTTCGAATGACTTATTGGCTCGCTCAAAATCATCAACAATCGGAATAAGTTCTTTCAGTAAACCCTCTGAGGCATTTTGAATCATTTCGATTTTTTCTTTGGATGTACGGCGACGGAAATTTTCAAAATCAGCGTATAATCGCAAGTATTTATCTTTTGCTTCGGCAATTTGGTCTTCGAAAGTCGGTTTTTCAGAGATTACTTCTTCTATCGTTTCATTATCAACTTCTAATTCGGGAAATTGTTCTTTGTTTTCTGTTATTGGTTCGTTATCAACTATTGCGTCTTCTGTATTTTCTGCCATTTTGTAATCTATTTTATTTTTTGCAAATTTCGACAATTATTTTGCCAATAAGAAATTTACTGACAAGATGGCAGAAAATTAATGCTTTAAATTATTTTTATATGGATATTTCAGAAATGGCACAGAGTGTTATTAATTTTATTTTAAAAATTTATTAAATAAAAAAATGTAATGGAAAGAATTAATGTATCGACTGGGGCAAAATGGGAAGATATCGTTGGATATTCGCGTGCAGTAAAAATTGGCAATGTAGTAGAAATATCTGGCACAGTGGCAACTGATGGAAGTGGTGAACTCGTTGGTAAAGGAAATGTATATTTACAAACAAAGTTTATTATTTTGAAAGTTGAGAAAGTTCTCGAACAATTGGGTGCTTCATTGAGAGACGTTGTTCGTACGCGTATTTTTACAACTGATATTTCAAAATGGGAAGAAATTGGTAAAGCTCATGGAGAGTTTTTTGGAACTATAAAACCTTGCACAACAATGGTCGAGATAAGTACCTTGATTGATGCAGATTATTTAGTAGAAATTGAGTTTTCGGCTATTTTGGGGGCGTAATCTTAAAAATAGCGATGTTTCACAGATGAAATTTTTTATAATTAATTGCATAATATGTTAATAGCGAAGATTTTATGTTTGTGAAGTAAGTAGAAACACTTAATGATTTGAGTAGTTTTATGTTTTTTTTGTGAAAAAAAAGCCCCTCAAATCTTTCTGACTGAGGGGCTTGGGTACAGAAGTCAATTTAAACTCAGAAAAAAACTATGTTTTTTTCACGTTAATTGCATTCAAACCTTTACGACCTTCGACGGTTTCGAATTCAATACGGTCGTTTTCACGAACCTTTGTTCCGTTCAAGCCGGAAACGTGAAGAAAAATCTCTTGTCCTGATTTATCATCAACCACAAAACCAAAGCCTTTTGTTTCGTTGAAGAATTTTACTATACCTGTTTGCATTGAAATAAAATAAATTGAGAGTAAATAAATGAAATGCAATGTACGTAATTTTAAAGAAAAAACAACTTTCATTAAAAAATATTTTTGTATTAAACCAATATATATTTGTACAAAATCATAGCATTATTTATTATTTTTTTGTTATACTCTTGACAAACATAAATTTTTTACTATCTTCGTATTCATTTTTTTAAAACAATGCCAAAAATAATACAATTAAGATATTTAGTGGAAAATCAACTTTTCGGAGTTTGTTCTCGACTCGGCGAAAGGCTTAACTTTTCGGCAGGAAGTATCCGTATATATTTTATTTACGTTTCGTTTTTCACATTTGGCTCTCCAATTATTATTTATATAGTATTAGCGTTTTGGATGGAAGTCCGAAAGCACTTACGCCGCCATAAAAATCCAACTGTTTGGGAGTTTTGAAATTTCGATGCTTAATTTTTGAGTTTAGATGTATGAATTTTCTTATATCAAATCTGTGTTTTTCTTTTCCAACCATCAAGCACCGAATTTCCAAGAACAATTACTCTTAAAACAAAACTAATTGATTGTCATCATCTTGATTATCAAGGTTTTCTGAATCGTTTTCAGAACTTTCGTCAATCGCTTTTGGCACTTCAACAATGACTACCTCTTCAGGTTTTGGTTCGAGTTGTTTTACTTCCAAAACCTCATAAGCATTGATTTTTTGTCCGATTGCTTTCCAGCCACGAACTTCTACAAACTCATCAACCAAAATAGTTTGAGTTTCAATACTTGATTTTTTATCGGCTTTGGTTTTTATCTCAAAACGCGGATATTTATCTAGGCAAGCAGCGAGCAATCGTGAGTTTTTTGTGTCAGTGATAAACAAAAACTTCTTATCAATCGTGGTTGTTTCGATTTTGAAACGTTTGATATAATAGATCTTGTTTTCGCCTTCATAATACAAGCATGAAATTGGTCTTTCTTGGTCATATTTTACTACTTTTAGTATGTCTTTTTGCTCATAACGATTCGTCAGCTCAAAGTTGGTAAATTCATATTGTCCATCTTTGTAAATTACCAAAATTTTATCTTCTGAGCCAAAATTGCCTAAATACGTACCGTGTTCGTCACGGTTTAGTTTTCCGATAACGGCATCGAACCAAATATCTACTCCACCGAGGGTTGACTTGCCCGCAGATTTCAAGGCAATCTTACGGACAGGAAATTTCGTCAAAACATTTCCCATTGAGCTACGGTTTTTGATAGTCAATGTCGTGAAATCCCAGTCAAATTGTTTCTTTTTGGCAGTCGAATTTGCTGTTAGATTTATGGCAACCGATTCTGCTTCTCCATTATCATTGGCAGTGAAATATAGTACTTTAGATTTAGGATTTCCCATCGAAATATCATATTCTTTGTCACGAGTGATTCCCGTCACGAAGAAACGCTTTGCGTAAGAAGTGCCTGATTTTCCGTCAAGATAAATGGCATTATATATTTTTCGCTCATCGTTTTTGCGAAAAACAGAGCAGTAAATGATGTCTTTTCCGACAAAGCCTTTTTCTTGAATCTTGACGATTACGTATTTACCATCACGCTTAAATGCAATAACATCGTCAATATCAGAGCAATCCATGATATATTCTACTGAATCGCCCTTTTTCAATCCATAACCTACGAAACCATTTTCACGGTCGACGTAAAGTTTTTGGTTATTGGCAGCCACGACGGTTGCTTGCACCGATTCAAACTGACGAATCTCGGTTTTACGCTCTCGACCTTTGCCATATTTTTTCAATAAGTCTTTGTAGAATGAAATCGTATATCGAACCAGATTGGCCAAGTTATCCTCAACTTCGGCCAATTCATCAAGCAGGCGTTTCATCAATTCATCTGCCTTAAATGCATCGAATTTTGATATACGTTTAATTCGGATTTCAAGCAAACGAAGTAAATCATCTTCTACGATTTCACGATAAAAATCTTTTTTGTATGGTTCTAAACCTTTATCGACCGTTGCTACTACGGCTTCGAAAGTCGTACATTCTTCAATATCACGATAGATTTTGTTTTCGATGAAAATCTTTTCCAGCGAGCTATATAGTAATTTTTCTTTAAGTTCGTGACGTTTGATTTCAAGTTCACGTTGAAGCAAATGCTTGGTTTGCTCGGTGCAATCTTTCAGAATATCGCTTACACAAACAAAATGCGGTTTATTATCAATGATAATACAAGCATTGGGCGAAATGGAGTTTTCACATTCCGTAAATGCAAATAGAGCATCAATCGTAATATCGGGCGATGTATTTGGAGCTAAATGAATGATGATTGAAACATTCTTTGCCGTATTATCTTCAACTTTTTTGATTTTTATTTTTCCTGCATCATTGGCTTTAATGATAGAATCAATGAGCGTAGCGGTTGTTGTGCTGAACGGAATTTCTTGAATTTCAAGCGTTTTTTTGTCGATTTCTGCAATTTTTGCTCTAACTTTTATTTTGCCACCTCTTAAACCATCATTATAGTTGGTTACATCAACCAAGCCACCTGTCAAGAAATCGGGGTAAAGTTGAAATTGTTCATTTTTTAAATATGAAATTGACGCTTCGCACAACTCAATAAAATTATGAGGCATTACTTTAGTCGAAAGACCTACCGCAATACCTTCTACGCCTTGTGCAAGCAATAAAGGAAATTTTGATGGAAGATTAACAGGTTCACGCTTGCGACCATCATACGACATTTGCCATTCGGTGGTGTCTTCGTTGAAAAGTACGTCATTCGCAAATTTTGAGAGACGAACCTCAATATAACGAGGAGCGGCGGCACCGTCACCAGTACGTACATCGCCCCAGTTTCCTTGCGTATCGAGTAAGAGGTTTTTTTGCCCCATCGAGACGATGGCATCGCCGATCGAAGCATCGCCATGTGGATGATATTGCATGCTCGAACCAATTACGTTGGCAACTTTGTTGAAACGGCCGTCGTCCATTTCTTTTAGGGCGTGCATGATTCGGCGTTGAACGGGCTTTAGTCCATCTTCAATGGCAGGTACAGCCCGTTCAAGGATTACATAAGACGCATAGTCGAGAAACCAAGTCTCAAACATATCGTCAATTACTTCTTTTTGTTTTAGGGGATCGTATTTTGGTGTTTCGTCACTCATGTTAGGTCAGCAATATATTTAAGATTTTACTAAACGTTGTTTCACACAATCCAATCTAAACAGTGAGTATGTACTGTTTAGCTCATATTAGGAATAGCATTTTCTGTGGCAAATATACTAAAAAGGAGCGATTTATAAGAATGGATAGATGATTCTAAGGCGATTTTCAACTAAAAAATTATGTTGTAAATCTTCAGAATATAGACTTTTACAGCCTGAGATTAGAGCTGCTGCAACAATGAGAGAGTCGTAAAGTTGAAAGTCGTATCTGATTATTAAGTCTTTGGGTTTTTCTAATATTTCTTGATTAAGAGAAGCTATTTCACAATTACTGAAAAGTCTATTTGCTTTTAGAATTATATCAAGTTTTGGCAATTTTAGTAATCTTTTAGAAACATTCAAAAATTCTGAAACAACCTGTGAACTAATGACGGGTTTTTCTAAAATCAATGTTTCAGCTATTAGTCGCTTATTTTCATCGGAAGCATCAAAAAGATAGATTAGAATATTTGTATCCAGTGCGATTTTAGTCCTCATAGTTGTTTGCTTCGTCTCTATCGAATTTATAATTACTCAAATTAATGAGATTATCCTTGAAAATAGCTTTAATATCATCAATACTTTTTTTCGTACTATCCAATTGTACTTTTTCAATCTCGAAAGCAATTATTTCAATTTGCTTGCCTATCATTTCTTCGGGCAGTTTCAAAGTGTAGGTATTTTCGGTCGGAAAAATGATTTCTCTTATCAGTTCCATAATCGTATTTTTTTTATCAAAGATATTAATTTTTGCTAATTTCTTTTGCTTATTATTCCTTATTTAAAATTATTCTAAATAATTTCTTGCACGATAAAATTTCATATTTACCTTTGTGGTGTTATTTAGAATTAGTCTAAACATAAATAAAAATATAAAAATGAAGTCTTTGATTAATACAATTTTACTTTTCTTGGTTATAGGTGTTGCGGCTTTTGGGCAGAAAACTACGATTGCTGGAAAGGTAACGGATAAATCGAAAAATGCGATTGTGGGAGCAAGTGCTATTTTGAAAGGAACGGTTAGAGGTGTTCAAACAAATACAAACGGCGAGTATATAATTAAGGGATTGAAAGCTGGTGATTATACAATTTTGGTTTCAAGCATTGGTTTGAAGAGTAAAGAATTGAGTTTTTCACTTCAAGAAAACGAGGTAAAAAGCCTTGATTTTGAATTGCAAGAAGAATCAACTCTATTGAAAGATATTCAAGTAATTTCAAGTCGCGGAGTAAGAGGAAACGAATATTTGGCTGAAGTGGATGGATATTCGATTAATGCTTCGAAGAAAAATGAAGTAATAAAACTCGATAATCTTAATGCCAACTTGGCGATGAATAATAGTCGTCAGATATTTAGTCGAACTCCTGGTATTTCAGTTTGGGAGAATGATGGTTCAGGTATTCAATTAGGTGTTGCCTCTCGTGGTTTGAGTCCGAATCGCTCGTGGGAATTTAATGTCAGAATGAATGGCTACGACATTACGCCCGACCCAATGGGTTATCCAGAAGCCTATTATACTCCACCCATGGAAGTGGTTGACCGTATCGAAATTGTACGCGGAGCATCATCTCTACAATACGGTCCACAGTTTGGTGGCTTGATGAATTTTGTACTTCGCAAACCTGATATCTCCACTCGTGTAACTGTCGAATCTCAGAATACCATTGGTAGCAATGGTTTATTTAGTACTTTTAACTACATCGGCGGTACAGAAGGACGTGTGAGTTATACTGCTTACTATCAAAAACGATTTGGTAATGGTTGGAGAGAAAACAGCTACTATAATACCGACCACGCTCATGCCGAATTGAGCTATGCAATTACAAATAAATTCAAAATTGGAGCAGAAGCAACCTACATGACCTACAAAAGTCAACAAGCAGGTGGTTTGACAGGCAGGCAGTTTGCCCAGGATGCACGCCAAAGTGTGCGTAGTCGAAATTGGTTTAGCACACCTTGGTTGGTACCTTCGATTTCGGCTGAATATATTTTTAGTGAGAAAACAAAATTGAGTTGGAAAGCCTTTGGCGTGATTGCCGAGCGGAGTAGTGTTGGCAATGTTTCGGCCATCACATCGGTTGATAATTTGACATCAAACCGACAAGTAGATAGAGACTATTACAATAATTATGGTTCAGAGTTACGCTTCATCACTGATTATAAATTTTTAGGATTAAACCATACACTTGCTAGTGGATTGAGGTATTATAACGGAAATATTAACCGTAAGCAACAAGGAAAAGGCACGAATGGTCAAAAAATGGAATTCAATGTCGAAGGTGATTATCCTCGTGATTTAGACTTCAATAATATCAATAAAGCAGCTTATTTTGAGAATATTTTCCGCCTAAGCAAGAAGTTTTTAGTGACAGCAGGGGCAAGAATTGAAAATATCAGCTCAACCATTCAAGGACCTTTTAGCCAATCAAACGGAATTTCCAATAATCTAATACCTATTACCCGAAATCGTAGTTTCTTACTTTTTGGTGGAGGGGCTGAATTTCATCTGACCAAACAATCAGAGTTTTATAGCAATATTTCACAGTCTTATCGTCCAGTTTTGATTTCTGACTTAACCCCGCCTGCTACTACTGATGTCATCGACGAAAATCTTCAAGATGCTCGTGGATATAACTTTGATTTTGGATACCGTGGTAAAGTTGGTAATTATCTGAATTTTGATGTGGATTATTTCTATGTAAATTATAATAATCGAATCGGAACAATAACACAGACCAATGCCGCTAACCAACGTTACCAGTTTCGGACAAATTTAGGGCGTTCGGTGAGCCAAGGTTTTGAAGGGTATATTGAATTTGACCCTGTGACAGCTTTCTTCAAAAAATCTAAAATTGGGTATTTAAGCATTTTTGCCTCTATCGCCTATATTAATGCAACATACCGTGATTTTAAGACCACTTCAGTTGTAAACGGACAGGTTGTTGAAGGTAACCTTTCAGATAAAAGAGTTGAAAATGCTCCTCGAAAAATCAATCGTTTTGGCGTTACATACAACAAAAAAGGTTTCTCTATTACTTGGCAATTGAGTGATATTGGTAAAGCCTACTCCGACGCTGCTAATACTGAAGTAGCTAATGCTGCTGCTACAACGGGTGTAATTCCAGCATATACAGTACAAGACCTTTCGGCAAGTTTTAAATTCTTGAAACATTATAACATCAAAGGAGGTGTAAATAATCTGACTGATCAACGTTATTTCACACGTCGTGCAGGTGGTTATCCCGGTCCTGGGATTTTACCAGCTGATGGCCGCACATGCTATGTTTCGGCTGGAATAAAATTCTGAGTTGATGATTAATTAATAAGTTTTATTCATTTTGTATAAAAAAATAAGCCCATTCCAAATGTGAAACGAGCATATTTTTTTAATGAATCAAGAGAGTTATTCGAGCATTGTCTGCTCAGATTCGCCGAATTAATTATTTCATTGCTGCCTCAAAATTTTCGCTTACTTTTTTCCAGTTTACAACATTCCAGAAAGCAGCTACGTAATCAGCACGTTTATTTTGGTATTTCAAATAATAAGCGTGTTCCCAAACGTCAAGAGCCAAAACTGGCGTTCCTCTATCTGTTGCTACATCCATCAATGGGTTATCTTGGTTGGCGGTCGAAACGATTTTTAATTTCTTGTCAGGCGTAACGATTAACCAAGCCCAACCCGAACCAAAACGCGTAGTAGCAGCTTTACCAAATTCTTCTTTCATTTTATCGAAACCACCAAAAGTTGCCGTGATTGCCTCGGCTAATTTTCCAGAAGGAAGCCCTCCAGCATTTGGTGCCATGATTTGCCAGAAAAATGTATGATTCCAATGTCCACCGCCATTATTTCTCACTGCAACTGGGTATTTGCTAATGTTGCTCAATAATTGGTCGATTGAAAGTTTCTCCATATCGGTTCCCGCAATGGCTTTATTGAGGTTGTCGACATACGCTTTGTGATGACGGTCGTGGTGAATTTCCATCGTCATTTTGTCGATATGTGGCTCAAGAGCATCGTTGGCGTATGGGAGAGGAGCGAGGGTAAACATTCCGTCGAAATAAATTGCTTTTGTAGCAAAAACATCACCTAATTTAAAAGCGAAGGCACTTCCTATAAAGGCTTTGATGAAATCTTTTCTGTTCATTAGTTTATAAGTTATAATATATATACAAATCTACTGTTTTATAAACAATAGCCTACTTTTTAACTTTATATTAACTAAAATTTAACGTTTTAAACCCGATTTACTTCATTAAAAAATGCTTCTAATTTATAAAGGTCTAATTTTCCATCCGTGCGGACACTGCTGCATAAATCTATTCCGAAAGGCTGAACGGCATCAATGGCGGCTCTAATATTTTCGGTTTTTAGTCCACCTGCCAAGAAAACGGGTACTTTTGATTGCTCAACAATTTTTCGGCTAATTGCCCAATTGTGTATTCGGCCAGTTCCACCGAGTTCTTTTACTGCCAAATTTGGGTTTCCAGAATCAAGTAAAAGTACATCAACTTTCTCCGAAATTTCTAGAGCTTCATCCAATGATTTTTCATCAATTACATGAATCACTTGTACAATTTTTACAGCAGGAATTTCACGTCTAAAGTCATCATAAGAACCTGTCTGCAAAGCATCAACAAGTTGAATTACATTTGAATTGACTGTTTTCTGATGTTTAATAATTTCCAAACTATCAGTGCGACTGGTCAGTAGAAATGATGCAATCGGTGGAGGTATTGTTCGGACGATTTCACTAATCAATTCGTCAGAAATTGGTCCCGGCCCGCTCGGCATTTTGGCAACTAAACCCAATGCTGAAGCTCCGTAGCTGATGGCTTGTTTAGCTTCGAGAGGTGAACTGATGCAACAGATTTTGACTTTTGGTACCATATTTTTGTATAAAAGCATTATTTAATCATAAAATACTTGTTCGTAAAGGTTGAGCGAATTCGGGCTCTACTCATAAGCTATCCTACTCAAAATACTTCGTCCGAGGGTTACTTCATCGGCATATTCGAGGTCGCCACCGATTGGAATTCCACGAGCAATGGTACTTATCTTTTTGTTAAAAGGCTTTAATCTTTTTTGTAAATAAAAGGCAGTCGTATCGCCTTCCATTGTTGGGCTGAGTGCCAAGATAATTTCTTGAATATCAAACTCTTGATCGACTCTTTTTATCAAAGAATCAATGTTTAAATCATTGGGTCCTATTCCCATCAAAGGTGAAATAATTCCTCCCAAAATATGATAAAGTCCACGATATTGGGCAGTATTTTCTATGGCCAGTACATCGCGAGTGTCTTCAACGATACAAAGTACTGCAGCATCACGGCGTGGTGAAGTACAAATCAGGCAAAGTTCGGCATCGGAAATATTATGGCATTTACGACAAAAAGTAGTTTTTGTCCGTAAACTGATGAGTGCTTCAGCCAAGAGTTGCGTTTGAGATTCATCTCTTTTCAATAAGTGCAAAGCCAGTCTCAAAGCTGATTTTTTACCAATTCCAGGCAGCTTTGATATTTCAATTACAGCTTCTTCTATTAATTTGGAGGGGAAGTTCATTCTTTATTTTAAGTCCATGGTCAATAGACGATGGACGATAGTTTTTTATATTCTATTGAGTTTTTCCATTGAATACCTTCTTATGACGGATATTTAATTTATTGACTTTTTTAATGCTTGGAGCATTTTTAATATTTCTTCAATTTTTTTGTAAATAATTTGAAAATCTTGTTCAGTTATGAGATTTCTTCTTTTTGCAATATGTAAGCAAGAAACTACCTCAATCGCAGAGCGGATAGAATATGATAAAAACTTTTTAAACTCAGGATTAGTTTGACCAGTTGAGCCTTCTGCAATATTCAAAGCAATAGAATCACTTGCTCTTTTGATTTGAGATGTAAGAATAAAAAGTTCATCTCTTGGAAATTTAAGTGTTAATTCATGGACAATACCAGTTAAGTCAATCGCCTTTTGCCAAACACATAGCTGTTCAAATTTGAATGCCATTTGATAATTGATTTTTTTAGTAATATCAGTTCTTTACACTTTTTTCTATCGACTCACGGACTATTGACTATCGTCTATCTCAACTGTATTTCCGCTGAAATTTCTCTTCGACAAATTTCGTTGCGTTGGGTAGCAAGTTCCTCAAAATCCCCTGATTTAACACTACATTTACCTTTGTAATGAATAATCAAAGTACATTGTTCGGCTTGTTCGGGAGAGTGTTGACAAACATCAATGAGTGTAGAAATTACGTGGTCGAAGGTGTTTATCTCATCATTAAAAACGATTAGTTCCCATAATTTTATAGCAGAGAGGTCTTCAGTAATTTCCTCAATTACTTCAATTTCTGGATTTGGTAACGTTGTCATTTGTCTAAATTTTTGCACAAATTTGAATTAATTATTATTTGAAGAAAGTTGATAAGTACTGATATAAAAGTTATCAGACAGTTTGCCTAAGTGATTCAAGACAATCAATAAAATACTAACTATCAATAAGTTACAGCATTTTAATTTGTTAATTATTATTGTTTCATTAATTAATCTATTAGTTTGAAAAAAGAAAAATGATTTTTTTGGTTACACAAAAATCAAATTCTAATGCTAAGATAATTCATTCTTATGAAAGAGTAGTTTTGTTATCGAAAAAAAAGTTTTGATATTTGGATAAGATTTTAAACCTTAAACAATTTATGTCATCAACTCTCGCACTAACGATTCTGGTAATTTACTTCTTAATTCTGATTTCAATTTCTTTCTATACAGCTCGTGGAGCTGATACCAATACTTTTTTTACGGCTAATCGTCAATCACCGTGGTATTTGGTTGCTTTTGGTATGATTGGAACATCAATTTCGGGCGTAACGTTCGTTTCGGTGCCAGGTGCAGTCGGAAAAATACAGTTTTCTTATTTTCAAGTAGTTCTTGGTTATGCCGTCGGCTATTGGGTCATTGCTACGATTTTGATGCCGATGTATTATCGACTGAATCTGATTTCGATATATGGTTATCTCGAAAAACGCTTTGGTTTTTGGTCGTATAAAACTGGTTCGGCGTTTTTCTTGCTTTCTCGAACCATTGGTTCAGCTGTGCGTATGTACGTAGCGGTACAAGTTTTACAACTCGCCATTTTTGATGATTTGGGTGTTCCTTTCGAGGTGACTGTTATGATTGCAATGGCTCTGATTTTTGTTTATACTTTCAAAGGTGGCGTAAAAACAATCATTATCACCGATACACTTCAAACGTTTTTCTTGCTTACAGCTTTAGTTTTGACAATTTATTTGATTGGAAAACAGCTTGACTTGGGCGTTGGCGATTTGTTTTCAACCGTGCGAGACAGCCAATATTCAAAGATGTTTGTCTGGGATTGGGCTAATAAACACCATTTCGTGAAAGATTTCTTGTCGGGAGCGTTCATTGCTATTGTAATGACTGGTCTTGACCAAGATTTGATGCAGAAAAACCTTACTTGTAAAAGTATCGGAGAGGCACAAAAAAATATGTTTTGGTTTTATGTAGTTTTGGTTTTTATCAATCTGCTTTTCTTGAGTTTAGGCGTGCTTTTGTATATTTATTCTGAAAAAATGGGTATTCCGATTCCTGTTAAAACTGATGATTTATATCCTTCGTTGGCTTTGGGTAATCATTTTGGAACTTTGGCTGCGGTAACTTTTTTACTCGGAATTACTGCCGCTACTTATGCTAGTTCAGACTCGGCCCTTACGGCTCTCACGACTTCATTTTGTGTAGATTTCTTGAACATCGAAAAATATGAAGAGGCCAAACGACAGACGTTAAAGCATTATGTACATATTGGTTTTACGGTGGTTTTTATCATCGTGATTCTGATTTTTAGAGCTTTAAATAGTCAAGAAGTTATTTCGGCAGTCTTCAGTATTGCGGGTTATACTTATGGCCCGTTACTCGGACTTTTTGCCTTTGGACTTTATCTCAAACGCCCATTATTAGACAAATTTGTGCCTTTTGTATGTGTTGCCGCACCTTTTTTGACGTATGCAGTTGAAGAATTTACGAAAGCAACTTTCGATTTTGAATTTGGTTTCTCGAAATTGATGCTCAATGGATTTATTACATTCGTAGGGCTTTGGTTGCTTTCTAGAAAAGCGGAGTAGTTAGTTTTTTAACTGAAAGGACGGCATGATTTCAAACCATGACGTCCTTATTTATTTTATATTTCCTTGTTGACTGAAAACTGAAGACTGACTACCCCACCCAACTCATCAAGTTCTGCACCCAAAACATTATTTTCATGGCATATTTCATGAAAGGAAGCAGAGATTGCTCTAAAGTACGACTATTATTATTGAGGTTTAAATCAAACAAAATCTTGTTTTTTGGGTCGATAGTTACTGAATTGATTGGCTTTTCAAACTTTAACACTTTAGAGTAATCTTCACCATTCCAACTGATTAATTCTTCTTTTCCGTCAATAAACTTGACCAATATTTCGGTTGGAATTATCATATCTCCCAGACGTTTGATGGTGCATTGATTTTGACTGATTTCGCTTACTTCGTAGTCACAATCGGGGGCTTTGTAGAGAGCTTGTTCAAAATACCAATCAAAGTTTTTGCCGAATTTGAAGTTTGTTCGTTTCGGTGCAATTTCGTTGACGATTGCCACAAAATCTTTTACTGCGGGATGCTTAAAACCCCATTTGATAAAGTAGGTTTGCATTACTTTGTCCATCGTCTCCATTCCAATAAGATTTTCGAGTGTTTGGAGCATCGTTGCAGTTTTCATGTAAGTCAATGTTCCATAAGTGCCTTTGGGGTATTCCCATGATTTTCGGAAAATCTCTGAAATCTTTATATTTTTCATACTTACATAGGCTATTCGAGGCGATTCCGAGTCATTGATTTTGAAACCTAAGAGATTTATCATTGAGCCTTTACCGTAGGTAGCGTCCATGATTCGACCTTCGTAATATTGATTAAACCCTTCATCTAAAAACGATTCTTCAAACTCATTCGAGGCCAGCATTCCTTGAAAATACTGATGACCGAATTCATGAATCGTCACTACTTCGGGCGAATGAATTCCGCTTGGTAAGCCCCAAAAAGTTTCGCCACAAGTGATAAAAGTTGGGTATTCCATGCCTGATGAACCTGCAGCTTCGAGCGGTGGGTCAACCAATGTCAGTACAGAGTGCGGATACTTGCCAAGGTGTTTCTGAAAATATTCCAAAGCCGCAATTGCTGACTGAAAATAGCGTTCGGTACTGCCACTATGTTCGGGCTGCATGATTGCTTTTATTTTTACGTGCTTCCATTGGCGTTCGCTTACTTCAAATCGAGGCGAAATTGTCCATGCAAAATCGTGTACATCATCGGCTCGGTAGCTGATGGTTTTTGTATCGTCTTTGTTAGTTTTTTCTTTCTGAAAAACGCCACTTGCAGCCAAAACAAAGTTTTTGGGCACGGTCATATCAACTCGATATGTGCCAAAATCGGCATAAAACTCGCTTTCAGCATGAAACTGATGACAATTCCAAGCACCGCGTTTGGCATAACGCATACCAGTTGACTCATAAACTCCGATTTTTGGAAACCATTGTCCAACTAAATAAAAATCGCCTACATAACCAGTTCGAGCAAAAACTTTGGGTAGGCGAGCCTTGAAATTGATGTCGAGTGTGATGCTTTCGTTAGGTGCAAGTGGGCGAGTGAGAGAAACACTTATTGCTGTTTGGTCTTTGTCGTTGAGGTCGTCGGGTTGAATAAATTTGATTTTTGAAGTTAGATATTCACCATTACGCACTTTCATCGAAGTAATATCAATCCAACCAAAATTTTCTCTGTTTTTCTTATCCATCATTTCTCCGCGAAGCTGTCCGCCCGACTCCTTCATAAAAGTCGAGTTTTTGTTTTTGAAGGCATTGAGGTACAAATGAAATTGTAATTCGGTTATGTGGTCAGTCGAAGTATTTGTCCATACAAGCGTTTCCTTGCCATCGAGACTATGTTTGATTGGGTCGAGTTTTACCGAAATATTATAGTTGGCAATACGATTACTCAAAGGTTTAGTGTGAGACACTGCATTCAGAAAAGAAAATAAGAATATAATAAACAGAAAATGCTTTTTCATGGAATTTTATGATTTCGTTCATGCAATTTAGAAATTAAATATTATTTCTGACTAAAAATCCTTTCTTTTGCAGAAAAACAATAATCGATGTTTTTGCACAAAACTAATTTTTTAATGCGGGCTTTATATCCCAATTTCGTTTGGAGAAAATCTGCCGAAGAAAAGAATATATATCTGACTTTTGATGACGGTCCAATACCCGATGTAACTGAGTTTGTGCTGGAAACCCTCGAAAAATATAATGCTCAAGCCACGTTTTTTTGTATTGGCGAAAACATTAGTAAAAACACTGCCATTTTTCAGAATATAATCAACAATGGGCATTCGGTGGGGAATCATACTTTTAATCATTTGCGTGGTTGGTCAACTGATGATGTTACTTATTTGCAAAATGTAGTCAAATGTCAAACCGAAATCGAGAGAAATAGCCATCACTCAAAGTTATTTCGTCCGCCATATGGGCGTATTAAACGTAAGCAAGCGAATAGCTTATTGACTGATTATGAAATAGTTATGTGGGATGTACTGAGTGGAGATTTTTCACAAGACTTATCGCCTGAGACTGTCTTGCATAAAATAATTAAACACACAGATGCTGGTTCAATTGTGCTTTTTCATGACAGTATCAAGGCAAATACAAACATGTCTTACTCACTGCCGAGATTTTTAGAACATTTCTCAAGCCAAGGATTTCAGTTCTCAAAACTTTAAATGCTTTTTCAAAAACTACACATATCACCTAAATCATAAACCTCAAACAAGTAATTCTCTAACCAATATTCCTATATTTAGAAATTATTAAAGTTTTTCTTATTCCAAAATTGTAGATCAAAAAGTGGGTTACGCTATTTAAATATCGGGAACCGATATTTTGTTTATAACATCTTCATTTAATGATAGTACTAAGAAACTGTGAATGAACAAAACCAAAGTAGTGCATGTTATCTTAATAGAATAAATAAATGAAAATTTGGAATCTAAAGACAGGATTTAAAAAAACTGCAACAATTAGAGAATGATTTTGGTCCACAGTTTTCTTCAATGGGCCATGGGCATAATAATCGAAAAAACTAATATGATGAATTATCCGAAAGTAAGCATCTTAATTGCGGCTCGAAATGAGGAAGAAAATATTGCAGAGTTATTGCATTCGTTTACTCAACTGAGTTATCCTAAAGATAGGCTACAAATTCTTATCGGAGATGATGATTCGACTGATACAACGGCTGAGATTATTGAAGATTTTATTACCGAAAATGTTTTTATTCAATATATTAGAATAGAAAAACAAATTGCAGACCTGAAAGGAAAAGCAAATGTTTTGGCACAATTGGCTCATATTGCAACTGGTGAACTTTTTTTCTATACAGATGCTGATATTGAATTGCCCAAAAATTGGATTGAAGCGTTTGTAGTCGAAAGAAAAAATGAAGGTGTAATAGTTGGCTTGACACTTGTCAAAAACAAAAATTGGTTTGAAGCAAGCCAAGCAATAGAATGGATTTTTACGCTGAAATTAATGAAAACTTTGGCTGATTACAATATTCAATCTACTGGAATGGGTAATAATATGATGGTTTCGGCGGAGGCTTACTGGGCGGTTGGTGGTTATGAAAAAATCGGCTTTTCTATAGTAGAAGATTATGCTATTTATAAGGCTATTATTGATAAAGGTTTTGCTTTCAAGCAATTATTCAAGCCCGAAGCAATGACACTGACAAAACCACCAAAAAAGTATTTTGAACAACGCAAACGCTGGGTTGCAGGTGGGTTTTCAACAGGTTCAATTCTGATTTTTCCTGCCTTAATTCAAGGATTTTTATTGCCAATTTTGTTGATTATCAGTTTTTTTTCTTGGAAAATCGTTTTATCAGTTTTTATCTTAAATTTTTTGGTAAACTTATTTCTTGGAGGTCAAATATTTAAAGTTCTCAATCAAAATCAATTACTAAAATATATTCCTGCCTACACGATTTATATGTATGTTTTTTGGTTTTTGCAGTTGGTAGCTTATATTTTACCAACTAAATTGATTTGGAAAGGACGGGAATATTAGCCTTTCGTGAAGAAAATTGTGACACATCTCAAAGAATGTGCCACAAATGCTTTTTTATATTTCTACGTATATTCTAAGGAATAATCACTTTACTGATTACTTTTTCTGCACAAAGTTTATTGTAAGCTGCAATATCTTTTGAAATTAAATCATTCATTTCTGTTTTTAGAACATTCCATTGTGCATCGAGGGCGGCCAATTGCTTTTTCTGTCCGCTCGTAACTGTCGGAATGTTTGAATCAACTTCGCCTCTTACAAAAATATAATCAGCACTTAGCATATTCTTGAAATTGATAATATCATCGTTCGATTCGGCCTTGTTCTGCACTAATTTTTCTTCCCAAATTTTGATTTTTTTGACGATTGCATTTCCTTCATCTACCACTATTTTTAGCTCTGTTTTTGTAGTCAAAAGGCTACTTACTTCGCTAATTTGCTTAGAAATCTTACGCATTTTAGCGATTGATTCATGAATATCATTCACACTATTTTCGAGTGATTTGAGCGTATTCTCTTGGTCTTCATATTCGGCAATGCTTGCATTAATGCGTGGGTCAGCGAGAATTTTTACTGGAACAGTTTTATTCTGTTTTCCGTAGGTAATTTTAGCAGAATAAGTTCCAGGTGACATCTTGCGACCATTATAACTGCCTTCAATAAATACTTTTGGAATACCTTTTATTGTTTCAGCTCGCATATCCCACACAAAACGATTCATACCGCCTTTTGTCAAAAGCGTTGGGTCGGGCGATGGCCCACCTGGGTAAACCTCGAAGCCTTTTTCTTTTTTATTACTGTAAGTTTTTATGATTTCTCCTTTTGCGTTGCTAATTTCCAAAGTTATGGCCGTTGTGGTATCAGGTTTAGCAGGTAAACCATAGTAGAAAACTACACCAGTAGATGGATTTTCTCCGAACGTGGAAGTTGATTCTTCATCATCTTCGCTAACTTTATCGAGAGAGCTACGTCCCGACACTCGATAAGCATCTTCAGGGGTGAAAACCGTCAAACTATCTTTTGATAATTCGCCTTTTAATTCTCTAATTGGGCCTAAATCATCTAAAATCCAAAATGAGCGTCCTTGAGTTGAAGCAATTAAATCATTTTGATGAATTTTTAAATCAGTAATTGGCGTTATCGGAAGATTCAATTGCATATTTGACCAATTTTTTCCGCCATTTAAAGAAATATAAAGACCAGTTTCAGTTCCTGCAAAAAGTAAATCTCTGCGATTTGAATCTTCACGTACCACACGCACACACGCTCCATACGGTATGCCTTCAGTAATTTTTGTCCAAGTTTTGCCGTAATCGGTTGTTTTATATATAGAAGGTGTAAAATCATTTAATTTATACCGATGAGTGGCAATATAAGCCGTGGCATTATCATGCGGCGAAACTTCTATCGCATTTACCAAACATTCTTCGAGGCCAGCTGGTGTTACGTTTGTCCAAGTTTTGCCATTATCTTTTGTAATATGCACCAATCCATCATCACTTCCTGCCCAAAAAACACCTGCTTCGTTTGGTGATTCTGTAAGGTAGGCAATTGTTGCGTAGTTTTCTCCTCCTGCACCCTCGTTGGTGTACGGAGCTCCGCCTAAACCTAGTTTTGTAGTATCTTTTCGAGTCAAATCAGTTGAAAACTCTTTCCAGGTTTTTCCCAAATCTATTGTTTTCAAAACCACATTTCCTGCATGATAATAGGCTTTTTCACGTTTTGAGTAGATAATCGGAGCATTCCAATTGAAACGATACTTCATTTCTTTAGCTTTTAGGGCTTGGTATTGAATTGGAGCTGTCATTATACCTTTTCCTTCTTTGTTTTGCAAATCGAGTAGCTCGATTGTGCCTTGATAGCTTCCACCCATTACGTATCGCGGAGCATCAGGGTCGAATGCCAAAAATGCACTTTCACCACCTGCCGAAGCTTCCCAATCTCTCTCACGAATACCACCGCCATTGGTTACCCTGCTTGGAATCATGACCGAAGTATTATCTTGCTGACCGCCATAAATTCTGTAAGGAAATAAATTATCGGCATTGATTCGGTAAAATTGAGCCGTAGGCATTTGGTTTTGAGGAGAAAATGACTGTCCGCCATTGAATGAAACCGCCGCTCCGCCATCATTTCCCAAAACCATGTTTTTACCATCTTTCGGATTCATCCATAAATCGTGGTGGTCGCCGTGGGTTCCGCCAAAAACACGAGTGAAGGTTTTGCCACCATCAATAGATTTAAGGGCAGGAGAATTAAGGACATAAATAATGTTTTCGTTGGTTGGGTCTGCAAAGATTTCGATGTAATACCACGCTCGCTGAACCGTTCGGTGGTCTTTACTTATACGAGTCCAAGATTTTCCGGCATCGTCCGAACGAAAAACTCCACCTTGTTCTTTTTCAGTATCAGATTCTATTACTGCAAAAACTCGGCTTGGATTAGCTCTCGAAACTACAACACCCATTTTACCTAATTCTTTTGGCAAACCTTTATCAAGTTTTGCCCAAGTTTCGCCAGCATCCACTGATTTATACAATCCACTACCTTTGCCTCCGCTCACCATTTGCCACGGCAAACGTCGGTGGTCCCACATCGAGGCATACATAATTCTTGGGTTGGTCATGTCCATACTCAGATCGGCACAACCAGTGTTATTATCAACAAAAAGTGTCTTTTTCCACGTTTTTCCACCGTCAATCGACTTATAAACACCTCTTTCTTCACTTGCACCGTGCAAAGCACCTTGTGCTGCTACATAAATAATATCTGGATTTTGTGGGTGAATGTTAATGCGAGAAATATGACGAGTAAGATCAAGACCCATTTTTGTCCACGTTTGCCCTGCATCGGTCGATTTATAAACGCCATCGCCATAAGAGGTCATCACACCACGAGGGGCGTGTTCGCCCATGCCTACATACACTACGTTCGGGTCTGATTCGGATACCGAAACTGCCCCAACTGTTCCAGTTTTGAAATAGCCATCAGAAATATTTTCCCATGAAAGTCCAGCGTCGGTAGTTTTCCAGAGACCGCCGCCCGCTGTACCCATATAATAAACTTGAGGACTGCCTACTACTCCCGAAACAGCCACCGATCGCCCACCACGAAATGGTCCAATGTTTCGCCATTTGATGGCCTTGAATGTACTATCATAGTTTATTTGAGGAGTATTAACGGCCTTTACAATAGCAATGGTGGGTATAGGAGAAGCTTTTGTTTTCTTTTTATTTTGGGCATAAGCTCCGAGAGAAGTCAACAAAATCAGTAGAAGGATTGATAATTGTTTCATTGGTTTAGGAAATGAGTTTTTGTTTATTAATACCATACATATTTCTCAAAGATAGAAAATATCTCGATATGCTTAGTTACACATTGCAATTCAATTCTTTTTGTCAGTGATAAAAGGGTAATTTTATGTGGTGAAATTTGTATTTATTTAAGAAAACTACACAGGTATGGCAAATATTCTACTTACCTTGCAGAATCAAATATATTTCTTCCATTTAAAGTAAATCCAAAAACCAATGGCAATTATAACCATGCTGCCGAGCGTATAAAAATACCCATTTGGATTGTGCAGTTCGGGCATATTGTCGAAGTTCATGCCGTAAATGCCTGCAATGAAGGTTAAAGGCATAAAAATAGCCGTGAAAATCGTAAGTGTTTTCATGACTGAATTCATTTTATTACTTAAGCTTGTGAGATAAATATTCTGAATATTTTCTATCATTTCTCTGTAAGATTCAATCGTTTCGAGAGTTTGTAGAATATGGTCGTAAACGTCTCTTAAATAAATGATTGAGCTCGCTTGAATCAGGTCAGAATTATCACGAGTAATTGAGCCAAAAATATCTCGAAGGGGCAGAACCGCCTTACGAATCTGCATCAATTCTCGGCGAAGTTCATAAAGTGCAGTTTGGTCGTCTCGGTGTGGGGTTTCAATGATTTTTATTTCTAATTCTTCCAATTTTTCACTAAATTTTTCAAGAACTACAAAGTAATTATCAACGACTAAATCGCAGAGTGAATAAAACAAATAATCAGCTTTGCCACGACGAGTTTTTCCGATTGATGCTTTTAATCGAGCAAAAATTGGTGCAAAAACATCAGATTTGTGTATTTCTTGAAACGAAATAACGTAGTTTTTACCTAAAACTAAAGCAACGTGCTCGGATTCAATTTCATTAAGTGTCTCGTTAAATTGTAGCATTTTCATTATCACAAATATATTTTGCTCGCCAAAATGCTCCAATTTGGGCTTTTGCTCAGTATTGAGTACATCTTCAAGTAAAAGCGGATGCAAGTGATAATGTTTACCGATTTCTTCAACGACGTGTACTTCGTGAAGGCCATCAACATTGAGCCAATTTACATGAGTTTCGATTGTAGAAAATTGACATTCATTGATTGATTTAACTATTTTTTGTTGGTAAATTTCATCATTAAACTCAATTAATTTCACAACGGTATCAATCGGTACATCTTTGCCCACATACTCAAGCGTACCTGGTGAAGTAAAAACCTTTTGATGTACGTATTTTTTGTACTTTTTGTTATGTTTCGACATAAGCAGTTGGGTATATTTAATCGACAAATTTGTTTTTCATAAAAAACTGATAGACAGTATTTTATGTTAGTGTGGACTGTAAACTATTGACCGTAGATTACATATCTTCTACCCTTCCAAAAACTGTTTATTAAAATTAAGAAGAAAAACTTCTTTTACACCACGAGTAATGGCGGTATAAAGCCAACGAATAAAATCGCTATCTACTTCTGAATTAGGCGGCAAATAGCCTTGGTCAACAAAGACCGCATCCCACTGCCCACCCTGCGATTTGTGGCAGGTGAGAGCATACGCAAACTTTACTTGTAAAGCACTCAAAAATGGGTCTTTACGCAATAAATCTTGGCGTTCTTTTTTGGATTTTACCCAAAAATAATCTTTGAGTACACTTTCGTAAAGCATTTTATTCTCTTCTGACGATAATGTTGGAGAATTTGAATAAAGAGTATTCAGAATAATCTTACAGTCAAATTCTTCCTCGTCTGGGTAATCGACGAGTTTGAGCGTTACATTGGCGAAACGCAGACCATGCATTTCTTCTTCTCGACGAATTTTTAAAACTTCCACAAAATCGCCATTGGCAATAAAACCTGCTTTTGATTCTTCACCCAAAACGGTATAATTGTTCCTTACTACCATCAGCATATCACCCGAATCAAGTTCGTTTTCGGAGTAATTAATAGCAGTTCTGATATAACGATTATACTGCACTGCCGTTTTATTTGAGCGAGTAATAATGGTCGTGTTTTCTCGACCATATTTATCGTAAGCATACCTGATTCCATCTTCCAAACGCTCGCCCGTCATGCGATAAAAATCTTTGTATTCGCTCGTAATAAGCTGAATATTAGGCTTTTCTGCTTGTAGTTGTTGCCTTAAATCAGTGGCATTTGTCAAAATACCTGAGCCTTCTCCTTGACGCATAACTTCGGTTAATACGTGTTCGGTGATGGTGGCGTGGTATCGCCCAGCTAAATGTTCGGCACTAAGTGCGGGGCTGACCTGCATTCCAACTGGTGGAAGCTGGGCTTCATCGCCAATCAAAATGAGTTTGTTAGTTTCTTGCTCAAATACAAAATCTAGCAAATCGTGTAATAAACTATTTGTGCCAAAATCTCGGTCATCCGAAATCATTGAGGCCTCATCGACTATATATACAGTACCTTCTTGGGTGTTTTTCATGCGTTCAAAAACCAACGCACCAGTATAGGAATTTTCAACTTGGCGATAAATTTTTTTGTGAATCGTCAAAGCCATTCGCTTTGAGTAGCTCGACATCACCTTGGCGGCTCGACCAGTTGGAGCAAGTAAAACTGCCTTATATCCAAATTCTTTTAAAACCTTGATGAGCGTACTTACAAAGGTCGTTTTACCAGTTCCCGCATAACCTTTCAGAATAAAAGTATCACGAAAACGGTCTTCTACTTCAATAAATTCATCCATCAATTTAAAAAGTTTCGCTTGCCCAAAAGTGGGGGTAAATGGAAACTTTTTAAGAAATATTTCGGAAGGTTTTGTATTATTGTCGAGTGCCATTTTTTTGTTTGAGATACAAGATTTTAGAAATGAGATACAAGATTTGATAAAATCAAAGATTCAGCTATTAGAAAAGGTTAAATTTTACTAATCTCTTATCTCAAATCCCCCTTTTTCAATCTATTATTTCAAATCCATCTGCAAAATAAACCTTTAAATTTTAAAAACATTCAAGATTCATGAAATCCCTTGTGGCCGATTAGTTATATTTGTACTAAAATAGTCAGAATATTCAATACAAATGTCACAATCAGAAGTTCAATTAAACGCCCAACGACTTTATGGAAATAGAATTAGGGTGCGTGCATGCGGAATTTGTATAGAAAATGACCGAGTATTAATGATTGGCCATCGGGCGATTTTGGGCGAAAATACATTTTGGAGTCCACCGGGTGGAGGTGTAGAAGTTGGCGAAATGGCAGAAGATGGATTGAAAAGAGAGTTTTTGGAAGAAACAGGGCTTAAAATTTCAGTAGGTAATTTATTGTTGATGAACGAATTCGTGAAGTTGCCTTTACATGGAATCGAACTTTTTTTTGTAGTAAAAAGAGTAGGAGGAGAGTTGATTTTGGGACATGATCCCGAAATGGATTTGAGCCAACAATTGATTCAAAAAGTAGAATGGTTTTCGTTAGATAAAATAAAAAGATTAAATTTGGACGATAAACACCATTTTTGGCAAAAATATACAAGTTTTGATGAAATAATTGCTTAAAAACTTGTTTAAATATTGTTACAGATTGTTTAAATTGTAGCAAATTGTTGTCTTGAAGAATATATTATTCAAGGTTTTAACAATTATGTAACGACTTGAAACAAAAATAACAACAGATAACCAAGTCTGATTTTACTTTTGCTTATAATCTAAACTGATTTAAATCGTTGGAGAATCCAGTTTTAAATATTTTACCGAGTTTTGAAATAAAAGACGACCGCTTCGATACTAACCAGATAGCTGACTGTCATCTGTTGATTGAAGTGAGTAATAATTGCTTTCGTTTTACTGTTTACAATACCCTCCACGATGTAATTATGTGGCTGGAAGATTATCATATATTTTCTTTATTGAACGATAATCAGTTTTTAAAAACGCTTAAAATAGTTTATCAACAGCACCATTTTTTATCCGCTTATTATTGGAAAACTATTTGTTTGTCGGTCAATGCCAGTCATTTTACGCTTATTCCTGAAGAATATTACGAAGCCGATGAAGCTACCAAGTATTTAAATTTTGCTGCAGGAAATACCGTTTCGGAGCGTGAGCAAATTTTTGATTTTAAGCATAGCCATTTTGGGGCGGTTTGTATTTTTGGTATCGAAAAAGAAACTTTTGCCTGGTTTAAAGAAATGTATCCAGCCCGAAGGATTAACCCAATACCAGTGGTTGGTTCGTTGATTGAGGGTATCGTGCGAGACAGAAAAAATAGTGGGCTTCATCTTTACTTTGAAGATTATTATATAACGATTCTTTATTTTAAGGATGCTAAATTGCATTTCTGTAACCGTTTTCACTTCCGAACATCGCAAGATATGGTTTATCATGTGTTATTCGTGATGAATGAGCTTGGTTTGTCAGTTACAACTCCAACAACGTTTTACGGCGAAATTACCTCGTTTTCAGATAGATATATTCAGCTTACTCAATCGCTTAGTAATGTAAAATTTGCACTAAACCCGACAAAAATTCGATTTAGTCAATACTTTGATGATTTACCCGAGCATCGTTATTATACAATATTCAGTTCGTTTTATTTGCATTGAGAAAATGAGCTACTGGCTTTAAAGCTGTGTTCTGATAATTTAGGTTCGCTTAATAAAAAAGCCCCAGTTTTAATTAATTTTGTAGGAAAGTCCAATGGGGACATTATTTCGAGCCATAAGATAAAAAAAACATGAAAAAAGTTGCCTTTTTCCCAGGTTCGTTCGACCCCTTCACGAAAGGACACGCTGATATTGTGATGCGTGGATTGAAATTATTTGATGAAGTAATTATTGGTATCGGCACAAATTCGGCTAAGAAACGCTATTTTTCGCTCGAAATGATGACTGAGAAAATCAGAGAAACGTTCAAGGATAATGAAAAAGTAAAAATCAATGCGTATGACGACCTAACCGCAAATGCAGCAATAGCCAACGAAGCTAATTTTTTGATAAGAGGCTTACGAAATACGACCGATTTTGAGTACGAAAATACAATTTCGCAAGTAAATCGACATTTGGTAGTTGGACTCGAAACGGTTTTCTTGATTACTTCCCCCGAACTGGCTCCAATTAGCTCAACGATCGTGCGTGAACTGCACAAATACGGAGCAAAAGTGGATGATTATTTGCCTTATGATTTGGATTAAGAATTTATAAAATTATTAAATACAATGAAAAACTTATTATTAATTGCTTTAGTCTTATTTGCATTTAGCTGCAAAAAGTCAGAAGTATCGGTTACCGAACCAACAAAAGTTCTTTCAGCTAATTTTTGGAAGCTCGATCGTTTTTCTGATATAGAAGGCAAAACTTTGAGTCAAAACCAGCTAAATTCGCAAGCACAAGCCCTTTTTGGCCTAGATTACGAATTTAGGAACGATAACGTAACTCGTGCTAAAGATCGAATTACGAAACAAATCTTAAATGCAGGAACATGGTATCTAGTTAATAGTAATCAAGTTTTAGATATTGATATTTTAGGCTTTAAAGGACAATTTAAGCTAGTTGAAATTTCAAAAACCAAGTTGGTTTTACAAGCCGAAAATAACAAAATGATTAGTGCTGGACAATTTGTAAATATGGAGTTTGTTCCAGCCTTGTAGTCCCACCCCATCCCTCTGTATAGGTGGTATGACCAAACTGGAGGGTGTTAAATCTTTCTTTTGTAAGTGAATTTCCTTTCCGAACCTATTATTACCAAAGCTACGGTTCTACTAACCGACAGCCGTTTTGTGTCTCAACCACAGCATAGTATTTTTTTTGCTATTAAGGGCGATCGTCATGATGGTCATGTCTTTATTAAAGAACTTTACGAAAAAAATGTGCGTGAGTTTGTGGTCGAGAAAAATTCACTAAGTGAAACTCTAAAAACTCAACTCGAAAACCTAGCAGATGCCAAAATTTTTGTGGTCGAAAATACCATCCGAGCATTGCAACATTTGGCAGCAAATCATCGACAATCTTTTGATATTCCTGTTGTGGGTGTTACAGGTAGTAACGGCAAGACTATTGTAAAAGAATGGTTGGGTGTATTGATGGCTAAGGACTATAATTTAGTAAAAAGTCCACGAAGTTATAATTCACAAATAGGCGTGCCACTATCGGTATGGGAAATAAATGAACACCATAATTTTGGAATTTTTGAAGCTGGAATCTCAAAATCGGGCGAAATGGAATTTCTTGAGCCAGTTATTCGTCCAACTATTGGGATTTTTACCAATCTTGGTTCGGCACATGATGAAGGTTTTAGGAGTCGTAAACAAAAAGCTACCGAAAAACTCCGTTTGA
>Ga0247831_1001119_pt1 | contig 53512 bp, 48 predicted proteins | sample LaCruzMarch2015__9_FD_192406 | JGI IMG/M metagenome (GOLD analysis project Ga0247831, IMG submission 192406) | Freshwater microbial communities from meromictic Lake La Cruz, Castile-La Mancha, Spain - LaCruzMarch2015_1m | ecosystem: Environmental > Aquatic > Freshwater > Lake | place: Spain...
GGCGACATCTGCTCCCTCTTCACACCAAACGAATGCTGGAACTTCTTCCGGGCCATGAACTATGTTGCAGAGTAAGCGTACGGTGCTCTAAGCCGCCTGTATGCGCTCAAAGCTCGCACCTATTGCGACGCAATTAATGGGCCGCAGTGGTGGAGCCAAGCGAGAAACGAGATCCAAAAACTACGCTTCTGTCTGCTACGATTTACATGCCCGTCTGACAGTCCCTAATCGAAGGGACTGGCGACTTTGCAAAGGTTTCATGTGGGCTTCGTGGGAACTGTGGTCACAGTCAAGCACTGGTCCAGCCGCGTGGCGCATTATTAACCCGCCCCTCGTTTAGGACAGGAACGCCAGTGCCCACAAAGCCCACAGATGCCACGGGCTGGACCGTGCAACTGCTTTGCCGGCTAGAATGGAAGTGGTGGCTTCGCGGGAACCTCGACTGCCTCCAAGCGCTCATATTGTAACCACCAGCGCATTGAATTTTGCTGAGGCCGCCCCCTAAGTGTCACCTTGATTTTAGACGCTCCTTTAGTCTCGAGTTCAAATGTCCTATCCTTTGCGCTTCTGAGCTTGTCGCCCACGGCACGCGCGGGGTCCTTCCCCATCGTCTCGAAGTATAGATCATGTTCGGATATCATGTTCCAAATATCGCTAGCTTTGACGGACCCCGTCCAGTCTACTTGAGGACGCCCGGCTATAGCGACCTGCCCGTCCTTCTGTGCACCGATTATGAGCATCAGCCATTGGGCAATAACCGCCTTCAATTCCTCTGTACGCTGATCTACTGGCCGACGGCTCTCCGGCGTCTCCAAGAATCCCTCAATTCCATTGCTTTCAAGAATTCCAGACATCACCGTAGACCACGTTTCAAATGAAGCTTTTGATTTCGACCCTGAAGGCATGCCTTGATCAACCCAGTTTTGGACGAGCGTCAAAGCCGCCGTGACTAGCTGAGATCTATTTTCCCGAGTCCACCGCTTCAAATCCGGAATCGCGAACGAGTTTGCCGGCCGGTCTTCTGGAAACTCAACTTCTGCATCCAAACGAATATCGACGCATCGCCGATACATCTCTCCAGTCGTATCGGGATTGTTTCCTGTGGCGACCCACAAGGTGCGTACCGGCACTTCGACAGTACGACTGACACCGAGAATTCGGCCCTTATAGCGATCCGCAGTTAGAGCAGCAGCCAGTGCTGTCGAGCCCAGATAAGTCGCATTATCTAGAAAAACCATGGGCGCTCCCTCCATTAGCGTCGCCATGAGAAACTTTTCCATTTCTTCTTCGCGGGTGGGAGGTTTCGTTGTCGGGGGCGGGTGGCCTAGGGCTGGAAAAGTCGCCGCATAGACAAGCAGCGATGCGCCGGTGCCGGCCGCAGGTTTGTTAACGTAGTAGAGCGGCGAACATTCAAAATGATCTCGGACGTATGGCTCAATCGACATCGCGATTGTATTTGCTTGATCTGATATGTCATCAAATGGGAAATCCGTAAGCGGAAGTTTCAGAAGTTCGATAGCTTTGCGAACATCGGCTGCAGTTACGCTTAGTGGGCGCTCAATCTGTACGCTCGGGGCTACAAACGTCTGAGATTCCCAATGGTAGCCTCGCTCGGAAACGAGTTCCCCTGCCCTGGAAAAAATCGGGGTTCTAACTAACGATTTGAGAGGAGCAAGTCTCTGTGTCGTCTTTCGTGCAGCTAACATGTCATCCACGACGGCCATCGGTGCATTTGATCGCATTATCTTCCCAGTTGGCGTCTCTCTCACCCATTGGGCAGCGCGATTGAGTTCGTGCCTTAGTCTTTGCCTGTCTAACAACTCAATTCGATCGAAATTTACGCGCGCTATTGCATCGCCAAAGCCGTACGCTGCGGGATTGCCATCAATCTGATAGTCTTCCAGCGCATGCCAAGCGCGTTGGGCAACATCGGAAATAATGCCGGTGTCTACGATTGCAGCGCCATTCGCGTCACCTGTTCGGAGACCGAGCCAATGCGCGACTTCCTTGATCCATTCCATAGGCACATTCAGGACCTCAGCGAGCTTTGGTAGGCCTCGGACAGGCTTTCCAGCATTTAGACGTTCGCGTACCCGTGGCGCTTTGTTGGCGCGCATCTCGTACTCTTCGTCGCCGGCTGCCCTGCTGAGCACCATTATGAACTGCTCAATCTGCTCATCTGGCCAACCGCCCCGAACCAGCGCGCCCGCAAGAGTCAGGGCAAACTCGTCACGCTGTCCTTCTCCGGGATAAAAGCGCAGGAACATGGACATAGCTGCGACAATGCCCGCTTGTTCAACAAGCTCGTCAGGTGAAACTGCTGTGGGGAGGAACCCTTCAGCTTCGTCCTCAAGCCTCTTCACGGCCCAATCTAATGCTTCTCCCGAAGGATGCACGGAGGGTGGAATCATAACGTGGCACGGCCCACCGTTGACCGACGTGCGCATCTGGAGAACCATGTAAGCATGCTCACCAGCGAGTTCGAAACCCTGCACTTTAGGCAGCTTGTAGTCTTTGCTTGCGCCTACCGCACAACGATAAATCAAATGTCGAATACGTGGAGGTGTCCCGCGTGCGAACCTGCACCTCGTGAACGGAAACAGCCAGGCAAAAAACTGTGCTTCTGGCCAGTCAAGATCAATGTCGACATGATCGGTATCGATCAGTAGACCGACATTTCCGGAAAGCTCCTCTCTCGAATAGTCTTTCTCAGCGTATCCTTTATCTCTTGGTCGTTTTGCGTTTTGTCCAGACATCAGGGGCACCAGTCGGTACCCGTTTTCGATCAGGTTTGTGAGCGTGTCTTGCATTTCCAAATTCCAATTCTGTGCAAACTCACTCGGCGAGCAACTCAAGCAGAGTCGTTTCCGCGCCGTTGATGTGGCGCGGACAGCGAGTGAATGGGGGTTGGGAGCGACGGATCGTTTCAGGCGCTTGGCTGGACGCAGCTAGCGTCCATAAACTTCCGAAGGTCAGAAGGCCTGTACTTAACGATCCGGCCGATGCGGATGTAGGTGGGTCCAGAACCCGCGATCCTCGCTCTATCGAGCCAGGACCGGTTCACGCCAAGCAGCTCAGCCGCCTCAGCGGTTGATAAAAGTCTTTCAATCATAGGAGCTCGATCCTCTAGGTTCGAGCCATCGACCGCGCCTACTTATCCCGTCTTTTCACGCGCAGACCATACACCAAACCTTACGGCTTCTACGATGCATTGAGATCCACACGAAATGTTTCGAGCGCGGCCTCAACAATGCAACGGGGACGAGGGATGCTTGTTGGGGCTGTCAAAAAGTAATCCCAAAAACTCGGTTAGATCAATAGCTTTCTGTAATTGTCCGCATAACGACAACTGGGACTTTGCCTTTCATTGCGCCTCGTTGCTTTTCATCGCAAATCAGGCCGTTAAGCTCTCTGGGCGCTGTTACGTATTTGCGGGTCTTCTTCTTCTCTGGATTCGTAATTGGAACGAATCACCAGCTCAAACTGAGTGAAACGCAAAGCTATCTCCTATTTCCCTGATGTTAACCCATGCATTGGAACTCGCGTCGGATTGAACTTGAACCTCGCTTTGGGAAGCAGTACTTCTGCAGAGGCGCGGGTATGGTGAAATGGTATCATACGAGCTTCCCAAGCTCTTGGCGCGGGTTCGATTCCCGCTACCCGCTCCAGACCTACACATTAAGCTTCGCTCAGTCTAAGTGAACGGAACGACTTCGAATTGAGCGTCTGCAGCGAGTTAGTCTAGAAACGCGTTTGTGCAATACGCTAGCCAACTGGGCATCTACCGCCCCGGCGGATAGTTGCCCCCATCAACACGATGCGACAGACCCATCAAATGAGTTATCAAGCTAGCGGCGACTTTTAACCTGCTGCGCCAATCCGTAGTAAATTGGATCGCCTACGTGAAGCCGGCTCAGGATCGGCCAAGGCTCAGGAGGCGGAGGCCCCTCAATCGGGAAGGGCAGAATACTCGGACTGCCTCGAAGTGCCTCACGTTTTATCGCATGCTCTACCTCAAATTTTACCATCTCGGAGTCTCGAGCCTGATTCGACCAGAACAGTAGCACCAAGTCCGAATTTTCGATCTCGTACCTCAGAACAGCTTCCCAATCTTCGCCGGGTTTGAGATCTCGAGTATCCATGAAGTAATCAATGCCCAATGATTGCAGTGTACGGACTACTGGTGTGACATGCTGAAGGTCTTTGCGAGCGTATGAGACAAAGATTTTTTTGTACTGCTTGGATTGGACTTCGCTCATCTCACGAACAATGGGTTGAGAGCCTAACTTGACATCTATCCGAAACCTGAACTCACCCAATGGAACGCCATTTCGGGTAACTATAGCGGTAAAAATATGTGCTGCACTGGGCGTGTTCGGTAATGCAGTCACAAAGAGCGAGCCCGTTACAGTATCGCCGTTCCAAATGAGCTTCACATAAGCTTCGCCCTCAATGCTGAAATGTACCCCCCAATTGGTCTGCGGTCGCAACATTATGCAAAGTTCATCGCCCGGCGTCAGATAGTCAGACAACAGACCACTTCCACGAATTGAACTATCAGGATCAATTTCCGAGGCGAGCTTTTGGGCAGACGCTACCTTTTTCTCGGACTGTTGATGCAGAAAAACTTGGACTTGAAACAAGTCACCGCTGCGTACTTTGCGCGGAGCGAATATAGAAGCAGCAACTCGCTTTTTGAGGTTGAACGGGAAAAAGAAGAAGCTGCCTTTTGCGCCCAGATATCCGATAGCGGCTTTGGACAACCAAAACAGCCCGGCGGCGATTGTCAGGAAACCAAATACGACAACTATGATTCCCGATTTCGTAAGCCGGCCTTTGTCAAAATGCTTTGGATCAATGCGAGCGGTCTTATTGCGCTCATAGTCGTCGGCCATGCTGAATCGCCCAGCGTTGCCTCGACGAGCCATTACTGGCGGATTGCTATTTCCACTTCTGATGTTGAAGAGATCGTCGCTCCGCGGAGCGCCAGCAGAGTCTACCTGAGTTGAACGGTCCATTTCGTCGATGGAATAGGGATCCAAATGATGCACGTCGTTTGAAACGACGTCCGTCGGCTTCGGCCCGCTTTCACGCTCGTCAGCGGCGAAGACTTCGTCGCCCTCATTCGTCATATTTCTGATGACTGTCGGAGAGCCATCGTCCCAACTTAAAAAGTCAGAGTCGTTTGAAGACGAAACTTTGGTTCTTTCAGCTGTTGCTAACTCCCCTACGAGCGTCCGGGCGTCGACCGGCAGATCGAGAAGAATCTCCGAAAATCTCAACAGACCATTTACAAACTCGTTGCCGAACTCAACAGGGTGGCCATCTATCTCGAAGCTATCGAACAACGATGAGTCATATGCTTCCAACAACGCATCGAGGCGGTCCAAAGCACCGCGATTACCAAAGAAGATAGCGTACTTGCGCCGACCTGCGTCCAGACCATCCATCAACAGCGAAATCGTTGCCATAGTCGGAAAATCGTTGTTGGCGATATAGAACGAAACGCGGACATCATGGTCCTCGTCTAACCTGATTTCATCTAGAAAGCTGGCGCCAACACGAACGGTCGGGAATATCTCTTTGAGAATTATATATAGTCGCGACGCGAGACGTGCACTTTCATCTGAGGCATCATGGAGTATGTACGCGTCCAGCATTGGATCCGCCGATCAGAACTCTTTTCAACCCAAGCATATCAGCGACTTAATCGGCAAGAAACATTGTAGTAAACGCTTTTCTTCGTCGCGGCCCTAACTTCTGCTGCCAAGACATCCAGCAAACGAGAACCTCCCGGCGCCAGCGCGCGGTCACCGCACTTTCTGAACTGTAGGAAAAAACAGCGAACAGACGCGCCAACGCGACTTCCCCGGATACTAATGTAGCTTCATTCTCTGAATGAAGATGATCAAGGCAAGCACGACAATCGAAAGAGCAACGACGCTCTTATTGTTAGACTTATCGCAAACTGAGCGAAAACGGGCAGGCGAGCACGTATTATAGTCCGTTTACGGACTTTAGTGCCGCCCGTAGAACTGGTCGGCGCGCTTTTGCGATTGGACTAACCTTCCTAGACGCAAACCTGCAAATTACCTGCTAAACATTTCCATTTTTATAACAAACCCTTGTTTATTCATCTATTTTCAACCCGTGATAAACAGCTTCCCAAGCTGAATACGAGGGTTCGATTCCCTTCACCCGCTCCAGTCGCCTGCTTGCACTATCACCGAAGCGAAGTTATCCGATCAGGTTGTGCAATGAATCACTGGCAAAATTGACTTTACAGCAGCCAGAAACCCCCGTTTTACGCTGCTTTTTGCACTCACTGACTGACAAAGGAAACCAGAATGGCCCTCAAACCGAAAACCGCCAAGAAAGCACCGGCCGTAAAAGCACCGGCGAAGAAAGTTGCCGTGAAGGCAAAAACGCCGATTAAAGCTGCTGCAAAAGCACCCGCGAAAGCCGCGCCGAAGGCGGCTGCAAAAAAAATTCAGCCGGACGTGCTGACGCTGAAGCACCTCGCCGCCGAGCTTTCTGTCGCGCATGAAATGCCGAAAAAACAGGCTGAACTCGTGGTCAGCGACTTCATCGACCGCATGGGCGGCTACCTGAAGAAGGGCAAGAAGCTTCGCATTTCCGGCCTCGGCATCCTTCAGGTTCGCGCCCGCCCTGCCCGCAAGGGCCGCAACCCGGCGACTGGCGAAGCGATCAAGATCAAGGCTTCGAAGAAAGTGGCATTCCGTCCGTCGAAAGACCTCAAGGACCGCGTTCTCTAAGTCTTTCCTGACAAATCAGGCAGAACGCCCGGCCGCGCGATGCGCGGCCGGGCGTTTTGTTTTCCGCCAGTGACAGCTCAGGATTTGCTGCCGGCGCAGATTGCGGGCGGAGGCATTGATGACGTAACCGGTCTTGGCGGCGAGCGCGATGATCTGATCAAGCGCGGCACCGTGGACGGCGCGACGGCCGCGAGCCGCGCAGGCTCGGTCATGGTTTTCTTTTTCCTGATACCCACCACCGTGCTCAACCTTGCTTGCTCACCGACATCGGGGCCATGGGCACATTGCGGAAAGCTGATAGCCTTTGATGCAAATGGGTTGATCGGGCGCGGCAGGTCCGGCAATCGGTATCCGACGCGATATGCCGGACGGCTTGTGGGCGCGGCTGGAGAGTTGATGGCGCAGTTTTACGTAATGCATGGGCGCGCGAGCTCACTTGTGATCGAACAAGCGGACGGCGCCGCGCCGCTGTGGCGGTACTGGGGACCGCGCCTGGCGGAGGGCGCGGTGCCTGAGGCAGCGCTGGCGGACACAAGGCCCCTGCCGACATTTGCGCTGGACAAGGATGTGGCGCTGAGCGTGTTTCCGCTGATTGGTGAGGGCTGGTTTGCGCAGAGCGCGCTGCTGGCGCACCGGGCGCAAGCTGACTGGGCGCAGGCGGTGACGCAGTCCGAAGTGGTGGTCACAGCGCAGACGATCCGCATCAGGCTGGCGGACGAAGTCTCCAAGCTTAGCGTGGATATCCAGCTGGCCCTTGATCCGGAGACGGATGTTCTGACGACCTCGACGAAACTCACAAATACCGGCGCGGGCGCAATGGACGTGCAATGGCTGGCAGCGGCGTCCCTGCCTTTGCCGCCGGACACACGGCGAATTCATTTCTACAATGGGCGGCATCAGGCCGAGTTCGGGCCGCAGGTGCAGGAATTGACGCGCAGCCTGTGGAGGCGGGAGAACCGCCGGGGGCTGACGTCGCACGACGCTCCGCCGACCGGGTTTGCGGAGACCGCCGACGGGCATGTCTATGCAGCGCACCTCGCCTGGTCCGGCAACAGTGTGCAGCAGGCCGAGTGGCTGGATGACGGGCGCTATCTCTGGCAGTTCGGCGAATGGCTTGCGCCGGGCGAAGTGCAGCTCGGGCCGGGAGAGACGATTGAAACGCCGGAACTGTTGGCGACCTTTTCGCCGGGTGGGCGCAATGGCGCGATGCAGAACTTCCATGCGGCGATCCGTAAGCGGATGAGCTGGCCCGGCGGCGGGATGCGGCCGCGACCTGTTCAGATCAACACTTGGGAAGGTTTTTACTTCAATCACGACACGGCCGGCATGAAAGCGCTGGCAGATGAGGCGGCGGCGATTGGAATCGAGCGGTTCGTTCTCGACGACGGCTGGTTTGAAGGGCGCAAGGATGACAAGGCGGCGCTGGGCGACTGGACACCGGACCGGACGAAGTATCCCGATGGGCTTGGACCGCTGGCGGCGCATGTGACCGGGCTCGGCATGGAATTTGGACTGTGGGTCGAGCCGGAGATGATCAATCCGGACAGTAGCCTCGCGCGGGCGCATCCGGACTGGATCCTGACCGGCGAAGGCCGGCCGAGGCTGACCGGACGCAACCAGATGGTTCTGAACCTGAATGCACCGGGCGTCACAGATTATCTGTATGGCGTGTTGTCGGACTTGCTCCGCAGCCTGCCGATCTCATACCTCAAGTGGGACCATAACAGGGAGATCGTGGCGGGCGGACCGCGTGCGGTTTACCGGCGGCAGGTGAAGGCCACCTATGGCCTGATGGCGCGCTTGCGGGCGGATTTCCCGAATGTTGAAATCGAAGCCTGCGCTGCGGGCGGCGGGCGAATTGATGCGGGAATCCTTCAGTACACGCACCGGTTCTGGACGAGCGATTCACTCGATGCTGTGCAGCGGATTGCGATGCAAAGGGAATTCCTGCGCGTGTTCCCGCCAGAAGTGATGGGTTCGCACATCGGCACGGCGCCCGCGCACAGCACGCGGCGGCGTCAGTCGCTGGACTTCCGGGCGGGCGTGGCGCTGGCGGGACATTTCGGGGTCGAACTTGATCCCATGAGGCTGGATGCGAAAGACAAGGCGCGGCTCGCCGAGTGGATCGGGACGCACAAGGCGCTGCGCGACCGGCTGCATTCGGGACGCGTATGGCTTGGAGAGGCGGGCGACGGCGCCGTGTGGCAAGCGCACGGCGAGGCGCGTGACCTGATCCTGCTGCTTTACCGTGTGGAGCCCACGGCGCAGCGTCATATGCCGCTGGTGCGCCTGCCGATGCTGGAGGATGGCGCCTATACGGTTACGCGGATTGACCAGACACGGACAAACCATATAGCGCCGTTTATCGAGGCCATGCCGGCAGGTGTTGAGGTGTCCGGCGCGTGGCTCAAGCAATCGGGCCTGACCATGCCGACGATTGCAGCCGAAACCCTCGCGATCTTCCGCCTTGTGACGAAGTAATCCTCAGACTTTCCAGGCCGCCACGCCGCCAAGCTCAAGGCGAGGACCGCCGAGCGCGTAGGCAGAGGGGTCTGACGGGGCACCCATCGGGGCAAGATCGACAGAGTTGGGGCCGTAATTGAAGGCGAACTGAAGCCCGCCCGCGCGGCGCAGGCGGATGTCCGGCCCCGTATGGCGGACCGCGAGCCCGGCTTGTGCGCAAAGGATTTCAAGCGCCGCATTAAGCAGCAGCTCGTCCGGCCAGGTCGCCAGATAGTGGGCCCGCTCGTGGCTGATCCAGGCCGGCGCACCGTCATCAAACCGAGCAAGCACTTGCGCCTTGGTCTCGACGGTCTCGCGCCAACGGCTGGCCGTATACATCGCATGCTCGGTGCGCACCTTCATCGTAACATGCGGCGCGAGGCTCTCGAAGCGTAGCATCTGCATCGGGAGGAGTTCGGGCAGCGGCCCGAGATCCGGGCGCGGCAGCAGGTGGACGTCCTCGGTGCGGCAGCCCGTCAGCGCCGTGGCGAGCACAACGGCGCCGCTGGCCTTCAGACGCTCGCCAAGACCGTCCGGCAGGATCGACGGGCTGGGCAGGACCACAAGCTTGTAACCCGTGTAATCTGCCGTAGCCGGAACAATATCGACGTCCAGCCCGAGCTTGCGCAAGGCCGTGTAGATCGTGCGGCAGAGGTCGATGGCGGCGCCGCGGCGGCCTTGTGGCTGGATTTCGTGGTGCCAGAGGCTGGGGTAATCGAGCACGAGGGCGATGTCTGCGCGTTGTAGCGCCAGATATCCCAGCGCGGCGAGTTCTGCCGCGACCGCGCGGACTTCTCCCGTCACCGGCTGCGGGACGCGGTCCCAGCGCAGCAGGCCGGCATGCGTTTGCTCCTGCGCGAACGGCAGCTGGCGCCAACGAAAATAGCTGACGAAGCGGGCACCGTGAGCGAAGGCTTCCCAGGTCCAGAGGCGCACCATGCCGGGCGCGGGCGCGGCGTTGTGCCGGGCCCAGTTCACCGGGCCGGGCTGCTGCTCCATGATCGCCCATTCGGGCGCGGTGCCCCGGTAGACGTCATGGTTGAAGGCGGCAAAGTCCGGGTGGCCCTGATGCAGCCAGCGGGATTTTTCCTCGGGCGTGAAGTGGCCCTCGCTGAGCAAGCCGATGGGATAGCTGTCCCAGGTCGCGATATCGAGGTGCTTGCCGATATCGTGATGGTTGAGGCGGATGAAGTCGCCGATGAAGTTATGGGTGACCGGCCGATCCGGGCTGAGGCGCCGGATGATGGCTTCCTGTTCGGCATGGAAGCTCACCATCTGATCGCTGTTGAACCGGCGGAAATCGAGGATATGCGAAGGGTTGGCCTCGGTGACCGTGGCGCCGGGCAAGTCCACTTCGGCGAAGCTGCGATACTCCTGCGACCAGAATACCGCGCCCCAGGCCGTGTTCAGCGCGGCGATGGTGCCATAGCGGCGCTCGAGCCAGAGGCGGAAGGCGGCGTGGGCATCCGGCGAGAAGCTTTCATCGCTGCCATGGTGGCCGAACTCGTTATCGGTCTGCCACATGGCGATGGCGGGATGCTGGCCATAGCGGCGCGCAAGCGCTTCGGTGATGCGGGCGCCTTCGCGCCGGTAAGTCTGCGAGGAGAAACAATAATGCCGGCGTGAGCCGAAGCGGCGGGGATTGGCGTGCTCATCGTGCGCAAGGATATCCGGATACATGTCCACGAGCCATTTTGGCGGTGTGGCGGTGGGGGTTCCAAGGATGACGCCGAGACCTTCCGCGTGGAGGGTTTCGACGGCGCGGTCCAGCCAGGCCCAGTCGAAACGGCCCGGCTCCGGCTCGATCCGCGACCAGGCAAACTCGCCGATGCGCACGAGGCTGAGGCCCAGTTCGCGCATCATACGGGCATCTTCTGCCCAGTCGGCCTCGGGCCAGTGTTCGGGGTAGTAACAGACGCCGAGTTTCATGCTGCACGAATCTCCATTTCGGGCGGCTTTCTGCCACGGGCCGGGATGACTTGGAATGAAAACGCTGCCAATCAGGCAGCGATGACATCTGGCGTTTCCAACATACTCCTGAAGGGCCGGGCGCGCGACGTGTACCGGCGGGATCATGCCAAGGCCGACGGGCGGGGGCTGAGGGTTTATGGCTACGGCCCGCACACCGGCGCACCGGGCGAGGAATTGCTGGCAGCCAGCAGTGACCAGAGCGAGCTGCGGCGCGATCCGCTGCGGGGAACGGTATCGCTTTATGCGCCGCACCGGCAGGCGCGGACGTTCAACCCCTCCGCTGCGCAGGACCCGCTGGCGCCGGCGGGAGGCGCCGTCACGGAGATCCCGTTTACGGATTTCGAGCTGGCGATCTTCGACAACCGGTTTCCGGGATTGAAGCCGGGCGTGCCGGCGGGCGCTCTGACGGACTGGGCAGATGGCGCGGCGACCGGGCGCTGCGAAGTGGTGGTCTACACCAGTGCGCCCGAGGGCAGCCTTGACACGATCGGGCAGGACCGGCGCGTGTTGCTTCTGGAAGCGCTGATCGACAGGTATCGGGCGTTGCATGCCGACGGCGCCGCCTATGTGATGCCGTTCGAGAACCGGGGTGAACAAGTTGGCGTCACCCTGCCCCATCCGCATGGACAGATTTATTCGTTTCCGTTTGTGCCGGCGCCGCAGGCGGCAGCGGCGAAGGCATTTGCCGACGGATATGATCTGACGTCGGATCATGCGCGCTGGGGGGGACGTTTTGACATCGCCTCCGCCGGGGACGTTTCGGCTTTCTGTCCACCCTTTTCGCGGTTTCCTTACGAGACCTGGATCATGCCGAGGCAGCGACGTGCCGGGCCGTGGGCAATGGCTGCGGAAGAGATCGAGGCACTGGCTGAGTTACTGGGCGATTTGCCCCGGCGGCTGGATGCGCTGTTCGGGGCCCCGATGCCCTACATGATGAGCCTGCAGGCAGCGCCTGGCGGCGCGGCCAAGGACTTTCAGTTCACGGTGCAGTTCTACCCGATCCTGCGCGATGCGGGACGGCTCAAATTCCTTGCGGGTGTGGAGCAGTTCACAGGTGTGTTCACCGTGGATGTAGTGCCGGAGGCGGCAGCAGAAAGGCTGAGGGCGCTGTGAGTACTGAAGAGGTGACCGTGCGCGTGCCGGGGCGCGTGAACCTCATTGGAGAGTGGATTGATTTCAGTGGCGGCACAGTGCTTCCGATGCCGATCCGCAGCGAGATCACGCTGACGCGGCGACCCAATGGCACCCAAACGGACGTGATCGGCTCGGCGCAGTTTGGTAATGAGGCGCGTGTTGGCATGGAAACACCAGCCCAGCATGACTGGCCGGACGCGGTACGCGGGGCGCTTCAGGCGGCGCGGGCGATGGGCTGGATTGATGGCGGGCAGGATGTGTCCGTACACAGCGATATCCCTGTGGGCCAGGGATTGTCCTCATCTGCGGCAACAATTGTGGCGGCGCTGAAGGCAAGCCGACCTGCTGGCGAAACGGACGATGTGGCGCTCGCGTTGGCGGCGCGGCGCGTCGAAAACGAATTCATGGGCGTGCCCTGCGGGATCATGGACCAAATGGCCGTGGCGGCGGGGCGCCGCGGGCATGTGCTGGCACTGGATACCGTTGATTGCAGTTTTGAGCTTCTTCCGCTCCCGGACGATTGGGAGATCGTGGTGATCCAATCCGGCGTGCAGCGGGAACTTGCAGACGGAAGCTACAAGATGCGGCAGCTTGAATGCCAGGCCGCGGCAGACGCGCTGGGCGTTGAGCATCTGTGCGCACTCAAGGGCCCCGAGCTGCTCAAACTGAGCGGCGCGCCCGCCAGGCGTGCCCGGCATATCTGGACCGAGGGGCAGCGCAGCCTGGAGGCGGTGGACGCGTTGAAAGCGCGCGACCGATCCGCGTTCGGGCGCCTGATGGTGGCGAGCCACAACTCCCTTCGCGACGACATGGAAGTGTCCCTGCCCGTCATGGACCGGATGGTGGAGGACGCGCTGGCGCTTGGCGCGGAAGGCGCACGGCTGACGGGGGCTGGTTTCGGCGGATGTATCGCCGCGCTGGTCGCACCGGAGTGCGTCGCGACCTGGTGGGCCGCGCTCCAGGCTCGGCATCCGCAGCTCAAACGGGCGGATTGACCGGTGACGGAAGGCCTGCAGACGGTCCGCGCCGGTGACTGGTCGGTGGAACTGGACGGCGACCGAGGCGGCCAGATCGTGCGGGCGGATTGGCGCGGCCATCACATCCTCGCGCCGGGCATTCACGGGCGAGACGCAGCCGATCAACACGCGGGCTGTTTCCCGCTGGTTCCATTTTCCAATCGAATCCGCGGCGCGCATTTTGTATTCGAAGGCCGGAAGGTGACGCTTCTGCCCCCGGCGTATGCGGCACACCATGCCTTGCACGGCGCCGGGTGGCGCACGGACTGGCGCGCCGAACTCGCCGGTCCAGGCGCGGCACGGATGACATTCACGCATTTGCCCGGCGCGTGGCCCTGGCACTACCGCGCCGAACAGATCGTTCGCGTGGACGGCGACAAGCTCTCTGTAGCACTCACACTGACCAACCTCGACGCAGCTGCGATGCCCGCCGGGATCGGCCTGCATCCCTATTTCGGCCGTCCGGACGGGTTCTGGCTGAAGGCCGGGGTGCGCGGGCGCTGGGCAACTGATCCGGGCGAGCCCGGTTTGCCTGTCCGGCGCGGGGCGGCCCCCGAAGATCTGAGCGCTCCGGGCCTCGATGATTGCTTTTCTGGCTGGGATGGGGCCGCCGAATTTGGCGGGCGCGAGGGATTGCAGCTGACCCTCGCAGGATCGGGCGCATTCAGAAATCTCGTCATCTACACGCCGCCGGGCAAGCCTTACTTCTGCGCCGAGCCGGTCTCGCACGTGAACAACGCGATCAACATGAGCGGGCTCGCGCCCTCCGAAAGCATGGCGGTGCTCGCCCCGGGCGAAACCCTGTCGGGGACGATGACATTGTCAGCCCGGCTGGCCGGATGAGGCGCGGTCTTGATCGCGGATTTGCAGATGGGCAGATGGCTTTTGTCCATACCTCGGGCCTCCGGGTCGGCCATTATCCAGAGTTGGCGCGCCCGATGATTTCTGTCAGCTTGCAGATCGGAATGCGGCTTGGCCTCCTGAAGCCATAAGAGCCGCGGAGGGAAAGAAACAGGCCATGAATCTTGATCTGACAGCCAGTGATATTGCGTTCCGGGACGAGGTGCGCGCATTCCTGACGGCCAACCTGACGCCTGCCCTAGCGGCAGCGGGCAGACTGGCGACCAGCGTGTTCATCGAGCCGGAATACACGCTACCCTGGCAGCGCATCCTGCACGCCCGCGGCTGGGTCGCACCGAACTGGCCAAAGGCATATGGCGGCACGGGCTGGGACGAGATGCAGCGCTACATCTTCGCCTCCGAGTGCGCCCGGGCCGGCGCGCCGGGCCTTGCGCCTATGGGGCTGAACATGGTCGGCCCTTGCATCATCGGCTATGGAACGCCGGAACAGAAAGCCTACTACCTTCCCCGCATCCTGTCGGGAGAAGATTACTGGTGCCAGGGCTATTCAGAACCCGGCTCCGGGTCAGACCTCGCCTCGCTGCAACTGAAGGCAGACAGTGACGGCGAGCATTATGTACTGAACGGCTCCAAGATCTGGACCACGCATGCCCACCACGCCAACAAGATGTTCTGCCTTGTACGGACGGACCCGGCCGCGAAACTGCAGCTGGGCATCACCTTCCTTCTGCTCGATATGGACACGCCCGGCATCAAGGTCGAGCCGATCATCACGCTGGCCGGTGAGCATGAGCTCAACCAGGTCTTCTTCGACGATGTGCGGGTTGCGAAATCCGGCCGGCTCGGCGCCGAGAATGATGGCTGGTCGGTGGCGAAATACTTGCTCGAATTCGAGCGGAGCGGTGGCTCGTCGGCCGGTCTTGAGGCTGTGCTCGGAAGGTTGCAACGATATGTGCAGGCCGAGTTGCCCGCAGACTTCGGGCTTATCCGGCGTATCGGGGAACTTGCGATGCGCATTGAAGCGATCAAGACGACCGAGCAGCGTGTCCTGTCGGACCTGACGAGCGGCCAGCCGCCCGGCCCGGCCGCCTCCATGCTGAAAGTGCAGCGTACGGAGCTGATGCAGGCCATCGATGAAGCGGGTGTGCAAACGCTCGGCATGCACGCGGCTCCTTACCAGCCGGATGCCTGGCAGCCCGGCGCAAACGTGCCCGTACTCGGCCCGGAAGCGCTGGTCGTCGGGATGGCAAGGTATCTCAACAACCGCGCGGGTTCGATTTATGGCGGCTCGAACGAGGTCCAGCGCAACATCATGGCAAAGGGCGTTTTGGGGCTGTAGGGCCCCGGCTCAACCCACACGATGCGTCAACCGGGCGTCGCCGCAGGGAGACAGATGTTTTTCCGGGACGATATCCGTTCGCCGGACGCGATATGTGCGGCGCCGGCGATGCGGGTAACCTTCTGCCGGGCAGCTTCTCCCTCTTCAACGCCGTTGGTGCTGGCGTCATCGCGGCAACAGCTGGGAATTGAATTCTGCCCCCATGTCCTCATGAGCGCTCGCCTCACAAGCGAGCGGCAGGCATCTTGCAGAACGGGCAGCAAACCTCTGTCAGGAGACCCGATCCATGTTGCACAAGCTGCTTGCCGCCGGCGCCCTCATCAGCACCATCCTGCTTTCAGGATGCGCGCAGACCGGCTTGAAAATGCCAGCCCTCTGGGCCCCGGCCGCCGAAGAAACGGCGCCTGTCGCCGCCCAGACCGGTCCCTGGCGCCCCTTCTCGGCGGACAGCCCCTGGAACACCCCGATTGCGGCGGATGCCAAGATTGACCCGAATTCGGACATTCTGATGGGCGGTTTTGCGGCATTGAACACGCTGTATATCAACATGGCCGAATGGTCCGTCGCCGTTTACCCGGTCGACTCGAGGAAAGCGCCGAAACGCTACGTCCGCGACCTTTACCAGGGTCAGTACGGGCCCGGCTTTGGCCCGCTCAAGCGCGTTCCGATTCCCGAGGGCGCCTCGGCAGCCGGCCCGGACTTTGGCACCGGCTATCTGGTGCTCGAAGATCGAAAGGCTGGTAAAGCCTGGGAAATGCGCCAGGCCGGACAAGACCTGGATGGCACCTGGTTCACAGGATTCGGCGCGCAAGTCGATCTGAACGGCACAGGCGTCAAGACGCCGTGGATGCAGGCGAAGGAGCCGAGCCTCGCCGGTTCGCCGCGCCCCTCCGGCCTGCCCCTCCTCGCGGGCCTGATCCGTACCGAAGAACTGAAAGCCGGCAAGATCGAGCACGCGCTGGCATTCGGCTCGCCGAATGTGCGCCGCGGCATGTTCGTCTCGCCCGCCAGCACCGCTCCGGCGCCGGTTGACGGCGCACCCGCCAAGGCACTTGGTATGCCGCTGGGCACGCGCCTTCAACTGGACCCTTCCTACGACATCGAGAACACGAAACTTTCACCGGAAGGCAAGACGATTGCCCGTGCGCTTCAGACGTATGGCGCGATCCTCGTCGAAGAAGCTGGTGGCAATGTGCTCTATGCCGAAGCCGCGCCCGCCCAGCTCGCTGACTGGAGAGATGTGCTGACGCCGGAGGAAATGCATCTGCTGTTCACGCCGGAGTTCATGTCGAAGAATTTCCGCGTGCTCGAAATCGGTGAGCCGCTGGCGGGCAAGGCGGCTGTCGCAAAGTAAGCGCTAGCTCGGGCGGGACGTATCGTAGGGACTGTCGAGGGAAAAGGCCGGGATCACCGCGACCATTTCCTCGCCATTCTCGTCGATCAGGTCGTACGTGCCGCTCATCATCCCCGACGGCGTTGCGAGCGGCGCACCGGAACTGTAGCTGAACCGCTCGCCCGGACCCAAGGTCGGCGTCTGTCCGATGACGCCGTCACCGTCCACCGCCTGAAGTCGGCCTGCTGAATCCACGATCCGCCAATGACGCCGGGCAATCGTCCAGATCCGGTCACTCTCGTTTTGCACGTCAACCAAGTACGCCCAGAAATACTTGCTGCGGCCCGGCTCGGATTCGTCATGCAGGAATCGCGGGCGCACACGGATGCGCACGCCGCCTGTCACGGCTTCATACTCGGGAGGTGCAGGTCGTCTTGCCATTGCGTGAAGCTGCCCGCCTGGAAGTTCAGGATGCGTTGAGCGCGCCGAGGAAGTCGGCCTCGAGATCGTCGATATCCTCAAGGCCAACCGAGACACGCACCCAGCTTCGATCAAGCCCCATCGCCGCCTGCTCGGCGTCCGACAAGGCGCGGTGCGTCGTCGTCGAGGGGTGGCAGGCGAGCGTCTTGGTATCTCCGAGATTGTTGCAAATGTCGGCGATCTTCAGGCCATTGAGGAAGCGGAAGGCACCAGCCTGCCCCCCCTTGACCGAGACCGCGAGCAGCGTGCCGCCGGATAACATCTGCTTCTTGTGGATCGCGTAATGCGGGTGATCCTTGCGGTGCGGGTAGCGAACGGCCTGCACGGCGGGATGCGCCGCCAATGCATCCGCAAGACGGGCTGCGTTTCGGCTCTGCGCCTCGACGCGCAACTGCATGGTCTCGAGGCCCTTCAGCACAACCCAGGCGTTGAACGGCGAGCAGGCCGGACCGACGTGGCGCAGCCACGGATCATAGACTTCGGACATGTATTTCGCGCTCGTCAGGATCGCGCCCGCAAGCACGCGGCCCTGCCCGTCCATATGCTTGGTGGCAGAGTACGCGACGACATCTGCGCCCAGATCGAGCGGGCGCTGCAGAACCGGAGTTGCGAAAACATTGTCGACGACCAGCAATGCGCCAGCTGCCTTGCAGAGTTCAGCAACCGCCGCGATGTCCACGCCGTCGAGCAGCGGATTGGCCGGGCTTTCGATCAGGACCAGCTGGCAACCTTTGCCGATCTCGCGCTCCCAGGCTGCGAGGTCTGCGCCGTCCACGAACACGGTCTCAATGCCGAACCTGGGCATTTGGTTGGCGAGGATCCAGCGGCAGGAGCCAAACAGGGCGGTTGCGGCAACCACCCGGTCACCTGCCTTCAAAGGCGCGAGAATCGCGGATGAGATGGCACCCATACCGGACCCCGTGACGCGGCACGCCTCGGCGCCTTCGATGAGGCAGAGGCGCTGCTGCAGCATTTCAGCGGTCGGGCTGCCGTAACGGGAATAGACGAAGCCCTCTTCCTTGCCGGCCATTCGGGCTTCGGCCTGTTCGGCCGTGTCGTAGGCATAGCCCGAGGTCAGGAAGATCGCTTCGGAGATCTCGCCATATTGCGAGCGCATCAGGCCGCCGCGCACCGCCTGGGTGGCGGGCTTCCAGCCTTTTGGGTCGTCTCCGCCGGGTGCATCGGCCATGTCAGCGCTCGTCCTTGTGTTTCCCGGAGAGGGACTTATGCCTGATGACCTGCGGGGTGCAAGTGATGGCGGATGTGGCGGGGGTTCTCCCCGATTTTGAAATTGAGGCCCTGGCGGCCGCGGGCGCCATCCGCAGCACGCTGGCGCTGGAGGCCGGACAGGTGCAGCCTGCAAGCCTTGACCTGCGCCTCGCCGAGGATGCCTACCGCCTGCGGGCGAGCTTCCTGCCGGGCAAGGACCGCGCGGTGGCGGACCTCCTGCAGGACCCCGGCATCCGCCTTCACCGCATCGACCTGACGGACAAGGGCGCGGTTCTGGAAACCGGCTGTGTGTACCTGATCCCCCTGCAGGAATCGCTGCGCCTGCCTCCGGGCCTCGCCGCGCGGGCGAACCCGAAGAGTTCCACAGGCCGGATCGACGTTTTCACCCGCCTCGTCACCAATCGCAGCCGGGCGTTTGACGATGTGCCGACGGGCTATGCCGGGCCGCTTTATCTCGAAGTTAGCCCGCGCACGTTCCCGGTCATGGTCCGCCCCGGCGACCGGCTGGCGCAGATCCGGTTTAAACGGAAAAAGCCGGAGACACTGAAGGAAAAGGTCGTGTCCATCGACCTTGAGCCACCCGCCGGACAGCCCGCCGGTTACCGCGCGAAGCCGCATTCCGGCGTCGTCGACCTGCGCGGCCTCGGCGCGCACGATGTCAGCCAGTTCTGGGAACCCGTCTATCCGAAAAACGGCCGCATCGTCCTGAACCCAGAGGAGTTCTACATCCTCGTCAGCCGGGAGGCGGTGAAGGTCGCGTCCGCCGAGGCCGCCGAGATGGCGCCCATCGCGCCGGAACTAGGCGAGTTCCGGGCGCACTATGCGGGCTTTTTTGACCCGGGCTTCGGCATGAACAAGGAGGGCAGCCGCGCCGTGCTGGAAGTGCGCTCGCGCGATGTGCCCTTCATCCTCGAACACGGCCAGCCGGTCGCGAAGCTGATCTACGAGCCCATGTCGGCCAAGCCGAGGGCGCTTTATGGTGGTCAGGGCTCCAACTATCAGGGTCAAGGGCTGAGATTGTCGAAGCACTTCACCCAATAAAAACTGCCCGCCCGGCAGATTGCCGAACGGGCAGCGATAGGGCTGTGTCTTACTTGCCGAAGGCGTAGACGAGCGCGATGCGCGTCACGGTGTCGGTCTGCTCGAAACCCAGCGGCGGGTCGGTATCGTGGCGAACGTCGAACGAGAAACGAGCCGAGAGCGCGCCGGTCAGGGCCGACGTGACGGCCAGCGAGTTACCGATCTGGGTCGACGTTTCGGCATAGAGGACGGAGCTGTCGTTCGTCAGCTTGACGCTATCATTGAAAGCGTGAGCAAACTTCGACGCGCCAACGACCGCGAAGCTCTCCTCGGTTGATCCCGGAATGATGACCGGCGTCGCAATGTCGCGTGTTTCGTCGATCTTGAGACCCGGACCGCCTTCGATGGACCAGCTGGTCACGTCGCCGACAAGGATACGGTACCCGACACCTGCACCAACAAACGAACGGCTCTCGAAGCCCGAGAATTCATCGCGCTCGTGTGACACGCGGCCAAAGCCGTAGGTCCGCTCGTTAAAGTCACGGTCGAACTGACCGGCGACGAAGACGCGGTTACGCGTTTCCGATCCATCGGTTTCGCTATAGTCGGCCAAAGCCTCGACGCTCGGACGCCAAACACCGCTATCGCTGGCGAGTTTGAGGCCTACTGACAGGTCTTTGGTTTCCGTGTTGCCCGTCGATGCGGCCGCGCCAAGCGAGCCCTCACCACCCCATGTCGACGACTGCGCAACTGCGGTGCCCGCAACACACGCAAGCACGAGCGCGAGCGCGAGCGAGCAGGTAATCATTCTCATTTTCATGTCACTTTTTCCCCTTTGGCTAATGACGGGGGAAGAACGACCTACAATTGCACCAATGAAAACAGGGCAAAAGCATCGGATTGATGTTCGCTGAACCACGGGAACCTGCGCGTGCTCTGCGCGTTGCATCTATGACCCTGCGCGGTGTGCGGGGATCATTTCGGCCGGTGCCGCCGGGCTCATCCGGCCTCGCGCGCACCTCCGGATGATGTGAGATCAACAACCGCAGAGGACTTCTCCCATGAAAATCCGTTTTCCCGCTCTCGTCGCCGCAAGTTTTGCTCTGTCGCAACTCGCGGTTCCGCTCGCGCAGGCTCAATCACCGGCTGCGCAATTCCGCACTGTGGAAGCACAGACGTTCAATGCAGCCGACCTCCAGGCTTACGGTCTGTCTACGGACGATACCGCTGCAGTCCTCGCCTATCAGGAGCAGGGCTACACCGTCCAGCTGGTGACCCCGGAAGAAGCCGCCGCTTATGATGCCGGCATGACCAACAGCAACATGCTGGCGCTGGTCGGTCTCGTCGTCATCGTGCTCGTGGTCGCATCGGTGATCTGATCCATGCTGCGAGGCGCCGTCGCAGCGCTGGCGTTCGGACTGGGCGCCTGCGCCACAACCCCGAACGCCACGCCCGGCGACTTTGCGGAGCGGAGCGCCGCAAACAGTTTCGAGCTTTTCGACCGGTCGGTCGCCCCCCATCCACGCTGCTGCTGCCGCTTGAGCATGACCGCCAGGTCAATGGGATCGCTTGCGGCGCCCATGCGCTGGCCAGCATTGCAAATTACTGGCTCGGCCCAGCGCACGTCTCCGGTGAAGCGATTTTCGCCGCTTCGCCGCCAGCCGACATGGCAACTGGTTATTCGGTGGCCGAGTTGATCTCGCTTGCTGAAGAGCAAGGCCTGCTCGCCAGCGCCGCGCGGCTGAAGGAGGCCGATGTCTTGCGCGAGCTGGAAGCGGGCCGCCCTGTTCTCGTTCCGGTGCGCGTACCATCCGTGTTCGTACAACCCTGACAGTTGCCAGGGGCGAACATCCCGCTGCTCGGCCTGCCGGCTGCGATTGGCATCACGCGCGCGGCGAGCCTGTCCGAACTGACGGGCCGCGGCATGTTCAATCACTATGTCATCATTGCCGGACATGAGGGGGACACGTTCGTCATCCTTGAACCGGTGATGGGCCTGCGCACGATCAGCGCCGAACGGCTGATGCGATACCGTTCCGCATTCGGCAATGCGGCCGTTGTTTTCAGCGCACCGCCTGCCCCGGCCTGATCCCAAAAACAATTTCGCCGGCTTGCGCCGGCGAAATCTTACGGTTTGTCAGCTGATCGGCGGGATTGGCGGCGGCGGGATACCCGCATCATCCTCGTGGACATCCACAACGCCCCGGCCAACGTGGCTGCGGCTGCGGCTATAGAGGAAATAGACAACCAGACCGATGGCCGCCCAGATCACGAACAGCAGCTTGGTATAGTTCGACAGGCTGAAGAACAGGTAGAGGCACCCTACGATCGCAACGGGCGCCACCACATAGACCAGCGGCGTGCGGAACGGGCGTTTGCGGTCCGGATCCTTGCGGCGCAGCACCATGACCGCGATGCCGACCATCGCGAAGGCAAACAGTGTGCCCGAGTTCGAAATGTCAGCGAGTGCACCGACCGGGAAGAACGCCGCGAAGGCCGCGACAAACACGCCGGTCATAATCGTGATCACGTAGGGCGTGTTGAACTTCGGGTGGATGCGGGAGAACACGTTCGGCAGAAGGCCGTCGCGGCTCATCACGAAGAAGATGCGGGTCTGGCCGAACATCATCATCAGGATGACCGATGGCAGGGCGAGACCGGCGGCGAGGCCCAGCAGGTTGCCGATTTGCGGCCAACCGATTTCGCGCAGCGTCCAGGCGAGGGCTTCCTTCGAGCAGACAACCGCTGCATCGCCGATTTCCTTACAGGCGGCCGTGAGTTCGGTGCTGCCGGGCGCGAGGCCTTTGCCGGCCTCGTCCATAATTGGCTGGGCGCCGACCCCGCCCACCACACCGGATGCGACCAGCAGGTAAAACACGGTACAGATTGCAAGCGACCCGATCAGGCCAATGGGTACGTTGCGTTGAGGGTTCTTCGTTTCTTCCGCAGCTGTCGAGACCGCATCGAAACCGACATAGGCAAAGAAAATGGAGGCGGCCGCCGCTGAAATACCGGCGAACCCAAGCGGCGCGAATGGCTCGAAATTCTCCATGTTCATCGCAGGGATGGCGAGAACGACGAACGCAGCCAGCGCGGTGATCTTTACCACGACGAGGATGGAGTTGACGAAGGCACTCTCCGTCGTTCCCAGGACGAGGAGGCCGGTGACGAGGAGCGCAATAATCATCGCTGGAAGGTTGATGATGCCGCCCTGGCTTGGCCCGAGCGTGTAGGCATCGGGCAAGCTTATCCCCGCCATGTTCTCGAGAAGACCGACGAAGTAGCCCGACCAGCCGACCGACACGGCGCCTGCTGCAACGGCATATTCAAGCACGAGCGCCCAGCCCACCATCCAGGCGAGCAACTCGCCCATCACCGCGTAGGTATAGGTGTAGGCTGAGCCCGACACCGGAACCATCGAGGCAAGTTCGGCGTAGCAGAGCGCCGCCACGGCGCAGACCACGGCGGCGATCACGAAGGACACCATCATGCCCGGGCCGGCTTTCTGCGCGGCTTCTGCCGTCAGCACGAAAATACCGGTTCCGATAATGCCGCCAATGCCCAGCATCGTCAGCTGGAAGGCGCCGAGCGTGCGCGTCAGTGACTTCTTCTCGGCCGTCGCCAGAATCGCGTCGAGCGATTTTACCCGGTCAAAGATCATACTGTTCAACCCTGATTGTTTGCGTTCGTGCCGCGCGCAATGCCTCGGCCCCCGTATTGGGTGAGCCTAGCCAAATGCTGGCCCTGTTCAAGGCAATTCGAGCATATTCTTGCCCAGATAAAGCCTCAGAATGAGAAACCGGGCAGTGAATCGAAGGCTTTCTTGAGCGCGTCGCCCCAGCCGCGCGAAATGGACTGGTAATAGGGGTCTTCCCCCTCGATCCGCTTGGACAGGCCGAGGCGGAAGGTATCGCGTTCGATCACCTGAAGGTCCAGCGGCGGCCCTACGGAGAGGTTTGCCTTCATCGTTGAGTCGAACGACACGAGCAGCAGCTTGGCCGCATCCTCATAGCTCATCGCGGGATCAAAGGCCCGCACCAGGATGGGCCGCCCATACTTGGTTTCGCCGATCTGAAAGTAGGGCGTGTCGTCGCCCGCCTCGATGAAATTGCCTTCCGGATAGATCATGAACAGGCGCGGCTCCATGCCCTTGACCTGTCCGCCCAGAATGATGGTGGAATTGAAGGAGGAATCCGCCCGCTGACCTGTCGGCGCGCTCGAGAGAATGACTTCCCTCAAGGTTTCGCCCACGTGGCGGGCGACCTGGAACATGGTCGGCAATTCGAGGATCGAGGGGCGGCGCTCGCTCGGCGCCTTGGTGCGCTCCTCGATCAGGCTGACGACCGCCTGTGTGGTTGCAAGGTTGCCCGACGTCATCAGCACGATCGCGCGTTCACCCGGAACCGACCAGGTGAACAGCTTCCGGAAACGCAGGATGTTGTCGACCCCCGCGCCCGTGCGGGTGTCCGACATGAAAACAAGGCCGCGATTGAGCCTGAGACCAACACAGTAAGTCATGGGTGAGAACCGGGGAGCGTCGTTCTTATTGTTGTTGCACCTGGATCGAGACGTCGAGCGATTCGCTGGACGCCCCGAACCGCATTCCAGAAACGGGCGCCGCCTCGCGGTAGTCAAGTCCCGTCGCGACGCGAACGTAGCGGCTGTCGGGAGAAATAGCGTTGGAGATGTCAAAACCGACCCATCCCAGGCTTTCCACGTGGACTTCTGCCCAGGCATGGCCGGCGTCCTGGCTTACCCGGTCGTTCATCATCAGGTACCCGCCGGCATAGCGCGCCGGATAGCCGAGCAGCCGCGCCGCCGAGATGAAAACGTGCGCATGGTCCTGGCAAACGCCGTGCCCCTTCTCGAGCGCGTCTTCTGCCTTGGTGTCCGCGTCGGTCCAGCCCGGCTCGTATTGGACCGCGTCGCGCACGAGCTGCGCCGCCGCATGCAGGCGGGCGAGGTCCCCCGCAGAATTGTCCGGCGCAGCCCTGACAAGTTTGCGGATAAGCGGGCCTGGGCGCGTCAACGTCGTCGTGCGCCGAAACAGCCAGAGCGGCGCAAATCCGCGGTGTTGGCCAATGATCCCTGCCCGGTCTTCGACTTCCACGTCGCCGCTGCTCGAAATGATCAGCTGCTCGGCCCCGGTATCGAGGCTGATCAGCTGCACCCAGTTGGCATTGTGGTCTTCGTATTCAGCTTCAATACGGCCACCTTCGATCTGGTGATCCCAGCGCAGCACCTGCTGACCGATGCGCGACTTGGGCGTCTGGCGCAATTGAAGCAGGCCATACGATACCGGGCTCGTATAGCTGTACTTGGAGGCATGGCTGATTTTCAGACGCATCGAGCTTGCCTTACCTGTTGAAGCGGAAGTCTTCCTCGACGTGACCGGCGAGGGCGTTGTTGGACTGGATGAACTTTGTCAGGAACTCGTGCAGTCCGCGCTCCATGATCTGGTCGATCGTGGTGTCTTCGAGCTCATCACGCAGACCGAGCGCGAAGTCGAGGCTCGGACGGCGGACACCATAATCCGAGCACAGATGACCGAGGTTTCCGGCAATCTTGCGCAGGCAATAGAGCAGCGAACGGGGCATACGCCGGTCGAGGATAAGGAAGTCGGCAATTGTCAGCGGACGTGTCTCGCCGCCATAGAGCCAGCGGAAAGACCGCTCTGCCGACGCCGCACGCAGGATGGTCTCCCACTGCACGTTGTCGAGGGTCGAACCCACGAGCGTGACAGACGGCAGCAGCACGTAATACTTCACGTCAAGGATACGGGCGATGTTGTCAGCGCGCTCGACGAAGGTGCCGACGCGGGCAAAATTGTAGATGTCGTTGCGCAGCATCGTGCCGACCGTGGCGCCGCGAACAAGCGCGCTCTGGTTCCGGATCAAGGCCAGCACATCTGGCAGATCGGTCTCGCGCACCGGGCGGGCGAGCGCCTCCTTGAGCGTGATCCAGGTTTCGTTGACGGCCTCCCAGACTTCGCGCGTCAGCGCGGTGCGAACGAGGCGGGCGTTGTTGCGGGCAGCTTCCGTCACCGAGATCACGCTTGAGCGGTTGGCCGGATCGCGCAGCAGGAAGTTGATCACGCTCGCCCCATCGAACTTCGCACCGGAGCCGACGAAATCCTTTCGGGCGGACGCCGTCTCAATGATCGAGGCCCACTCATCCTCCGCATGATCGGAGCGCGTCAGGGCGATGCGGAATCCCGCATCGGCCAGTCGCGCGGTATTCTCAGCGCGCTCGAGATAGCGGTACATCCAGAACAGGCCACCTGCCGTCTTGCCGAGCATTGCGCCTAGTCCTCCAGAACCCAGGTGTCTTTGGTGCCGCCGCCCTGGCTCGAGTTGACCACCAGTGATCCCTTCTTGAGCGCAACGCGCGTGAGGCCCCCCGGCGTAATCTCGATACCTTCCGGCGACATCAGCACAAACGGGCGCAGATCGACATGGCGGGGCGCGAGGCCAGCCTTGGTCAAGATCGGCACGGTAGACAGGGCGAGCGTTGGCTGAGCGATGTAATTGGCAGGTTTCGCCACGAGTTTCAGGCGGAAAGCTTCAAGCTCCTTCTTCGAAGCCGCCGGGCCGACCAGCATGCCATACCCGCCGGATCCATGCACTTCCTTGACCACCAGCTCGCTCAGATGATCGAGCACATAGCTGAGCGACGACGCCTCCGAGCAGCGCCAGGTCGGCACATTCTTGAGGATCGGCTTCTCGCCTGTGTAGAACTGCACGATGTCCGGCATGTAGGAATAGATCGCCTTGTCATCGGCAATGCCCGTGCCGGGCGCGTTGGCGATGGTTATCCCGCCCGAGCGGTAAATATCAAGAATGCCAGGTACGCCGAGGAAGGAATCCGGACGGAAATTCAGCGGATCGAGATAATCGTCATCGACGCGCCGGTAGAGCACGTCGATCGGAGTATAGCCAAGCGTGGTGCGCATCGCGATGCGCCCGCCGACAACGCGCAGGTCCCGGCCCTCGACCAGCTCAGCGCCCATCTGGTCGGCAAGGAAGGCGTGCTCATAATAGGCCGAGTTGTGGATTCCCGGCGTGAGAACAGCGACCACCGGACGGCCATTGCAGGCCGGCGGTGCACAGGCCGAGAGCGACCGGCGCAGCATCTTTGGATAATCGCTGACCGGCCGTACACGGATCTTCGTGAACAACTCGGGAAACATCTGCAGCATCGTTTCCCGGTTCTCCAGCATGTAGGAGACGCCCGACGGCGTGCGGGCATTGTCTTCCAGTACGAAGAATTCGTTCTCACCGGTGCGGACAAGATCGACACCCACAATGTGCGTGTAAACGCCGCCGGGCGGCGACACGCCCAGCATCTTCGGCAGGAACGCATCGTTGTTTTCGATCAGCTCGACCGGCACGCGGCCAGCGCGCAAGATCTCCTGCCGGTGATAAATGTCATTCAGGAAGGCGTTGATCGCGCGCACGCGCTGCTCGATGCCTTTGGTCAGCCGCGTCCATTCCTTGGCAGAAATGATCCGCGGCACGATGTCGAACGGGATGAGGCGCTCATCGCCGTCCGCTGCGCCATAGACGTTGAACGTAATGCCGGTGCGCCGGAAGAAGGTCTCCGCCTCCCGCGCCTTGCGCCGAAGCCGTTCGGGCGGCTCGGCCCTATACCAGTCGCAATAGCGCGAATAAGGGGCGCGAGGCCGGTCGCCCGTCCCGTCCATCTCGTTGAAAAATGTTGGAGTTTCTCCCATACGCGCCACCTTACGCAGGATTCACCGGGGCTCAACGGGCTTCGCCTGCGAGGCCCCTGGCAGGCTGGCCTGCCCCATCGCCGGGCGGAACTGTCCAGAACCTGACCAAAAAACTGGCGCCCGGGCCGGAAGCGGAACGCGAAAGCGCTTGTTGGGGCGCTGTCCGTCTGACAGGAGCGTTGCAATTGCCGTCATACCGGAAAGAGAGCCAAGCCCATTTCTTCGTTTGCGTTGCCTTCCGCCAAGGCCTTCATTCAGGCCAACACGCGCCTGTTGAAAGTTGAGGGCCTTGATCTCGGCGGCGCCCCCATGCGGCTCTGGCTGGCAGACGCGATCACGCCCATCTGGTCGGCCACCGAAGCCGACCTTGAACGCCAGTCCCCAGATCCGCCCTTCTGGGCATTCGCCTGGGCAGGCGGACAAGCCGCCGCGCGGTGTGTGCTGGCGCGGCCTGAGATTGTGCGGGGACGCCGGGTTCTCGACATCGCCTGCGGCAGCGGGATGATCGCCGTCGCCGCCGCCCACGCTGGCGCCGCGACAGTCTGGGCCAACGACATTGATCCCGTTTGCGAGGCTGCGGTCTCGCTGAACGCACAGGCGAACAATGTTTCCATCGACTGGCTGGGCGGCGACCTGCTCGAGGCCCTCGCCCCGCAAGTGGATGTGATCCTCGCCGGCGACATTTTCTACCAGAAGCAAATGGCAGAGCGCTTCCTCGCCTGGCTGGGGGAAGCAACCGCGCGCGGTATCGAAGTATATGTCGGCGATCCCGGCCGCGCCTATGCGCCGGACGGCGGCGCCCGGCCGCTTGCCGAGTATGAGATCGCGACAACACTTGATCTTGAAGGCGTCATGCACCGCCTCGCACGCGTGTGGATGCTCTAAAGGCACATGGAGCGTTTATGGACTGGAGCGGGTACACGGGATCGAACCGAGATAGCTAGCTTGGAAGGCTAGTGCATTACCATTATGCTATACCCGCCCGTCAGGGCCACGACTTGCCATGCGAACTTGGCGGGGTGGTGGAGGGAGCTGGATTCGAACCAGCGTACGCTAGGCGACCAGATTTACAGTCTGGCGGATTTAACCACTCTCCCATCCCTCCACGGGACCCGCGCCAACGCCGTTTGACGCCGCCGCGCCAGCGCTTCAAAAGGGCTGTTTCCAAACCCCCGATCCACGCCGGAAGCGGCCTTATAAGGATGAACCCGATGGCACGCAACCATGCAAAACGCCCGGGCCAGCGGCCGTCCAGCCCGCCCGGCGCCCGTTCCGCCCCAGCGAGCTTTGCTCGCCCCGAACGCGAAAAGGAAGGTGGCCCGGTCTGGCTCTGGGGCACGCACGCTGTGCTGGCCGCTCTTGCAAACCCCGACCGCCAGTTCCTGCAATTCGTTGCCACCGAGAACGCCGCAGAACGCCTGCAGGGCGCGCCGCTGATCCCGCAGATTCTCACAGGCAAGGAGCTTGACCAGCGCCTGCCGCCCGGCGCGGTGCATCAAGGCATCGCGGTGAAGGCCGAGCCGCTCGAGCCGGTGGCGCTGGAAGACCTCATCGCGGAAGGCGCGACGCGCATCGCTGTACTGGATCAGGTTTCGGACCCGCACAACCTGGGCGCCATCTTCAGGTCTGCCGCTGCGTTCGGTTTCACCGGCCTCGTGCTGCAGACCCGCAATGCGCCGCCCATCACCGGCGTCGTGGCCAAGAGTGCTGCCGGCGCGGTAGAAACTGTTGCCGAAGTGCGGGCCGTGAACATCGCCCGCGCGCTCGAACAGCTGGGAGAAGCCGGCTTTCATACCGTGGGGCTAGCCGGTGAGAGCAACCGGCCACTCGACCTCGCCGTGAAGGGCGCGCAGAAGATCGCGATTGTGCTTGGCGCCGAAGGACCCGGCCTTCGGCCCGCCGTGGCCAACGCGTGCGCCGAACTTGCCCGCATCCAGATTGCAACAGACATGGAGAGCCTCAACGTCTCGAATGCTGCCGCAATTGCCTTTTACGAAGCGAGCCGCGGAAGTTTTCCGGCGGGCTGAAGGTCTGCTAAGCTGGCCGGAAATAGGGGAGACGACGTCATGATGCGCATCCTGTCGGTACTTTTGTTGATCGCCGGAATGCTCGCAGCCGGCATCGGCGGCGCCGCCTTGCTGGAAGAGTTCGCCCCGAAGGAGATGGTTGTGGAGTCCGGGCTGCCAGCGCCGGAGGCCGAAGCCGCCGTCCAAACCGCGGCCGCTGAACCTGTGGCCGGACCTGCGCCCGAAGCGATTGGCGTCCCCGAAAGCGCTGCGCGCGAGGCAGCGGCGCAAAGCGCAGATCCCGAGATAGAAGCTGGCGCCAGTGCGGCGCTGACCGAAGAGGAAATGACGTTCAACTTCCAGACCGAAATGGAGCCGGGCCTGGCAGGTCCGGTCGCCGCGCCGGACGTCAGCGAAGCGACCGCCACCGCGCCGCCGGCCCGGCCGTCCCTCGCCGATAGGCTCAAGACCGTTCCGGTGGCGCATGAAACGCCGCGCACCGCCGAGTATAAGCGCGCGTTTGATGTCACGTTTGCGATCGATGCAACGGGTGACACAACCGCCGCCGATGCCCTGCCAGGCCGCGGCACGATCGAAGAAGGCGAAGCAAAGGTTTCCGAGAAGGTCGAAGTGCGGCTGTCGGGCGCAAACTTCAACATCGTCGCCGCCTCCCCGGCCGTGCAGTCGATGTCGCCGATGAGCGAGAACACCTGGCGCTGGTCGGTCACAGCCCTCAGCGCCGGCGAACATGACCTTGTGTTCGAAGTTTTCGCGATGGACTCCGATACCGCGATGCCGCTCCGCACTTTCCGCGATACGGTAACCGTGAAAGTGTCGGGCCTCAACCGCGCGATTGCCTTTGCCGATCAGGCCAATCCGCTGTTTGTCCTTCTGGGCGGACTTGGCTCCGCGCTCGCGGGCCTGTTCGGCGCCATCAAGTTCTTCGGAAAGCGCTAGGTTCAGTAGCTCTTCGGCAGGCCCAGCACGCGCTCGGCAATGAAGTTGAGGATCATCTCGCGGCTGACCGGTGCGATACGGGCGAGCATGGCCTCGCGCATCATCCGCTCCACGTGATATTCCTTCGCGTAGCCCATGCCGCCATGTGTGAGCACAGCCGTTTCGCAGGCCGTGAAGCCGGCTTCCGTGCCGAGATACTTGGCGGCGTTGGCTTCGGCGCCGCAGTCGAGGCCGGCATCATAGAGTGCAGCGGCCTTGTAGGCGAGCAGTTCGGCGGCGGAAAGCTCCGCCCACGAACGGGCGAGCGGATGCTGGATACCCTGGTTCTGCCCAATCGGCCGGCCGAACACGATACGCTCGTTGGCATACCGCGCCGCGCGTTCCAGCGCCGAGAAACCGAGGCCGATCGATTCGGCGGCGAACAACACGCGCTCAGGGTTGAGACCTTGTAGGAGGTATTTGAAACCGTCCCCTTCATTCCCGATCAGATGCTCTTTGGGCACTTCCAGGCCGTCAATAAAGAGCGTGTTGCACTCCACCGCCTTGCGGCCCATTTTCGGGATCGGATTGGCTTCGATCCTGTTACGGTTGAGGTCGGTGTAGAACAGCGACAGGCCCAGATGCGGCTTGGCGCACTGGTCCTTCGGCGTCGTGCGCGCAATGATCAGGATTTTATCCGCACGCTGAGCACCTGTCGTCCAGATCTTGCGTCCGTGGATGAGATAGCCGGTATTCGTGCGCTCGGCTTTCGTTTCAAGGCTTGACGTGTCGAGGCCGGAGTTCGGCTCGGTGACGGCGAAACACATCTTCTCCTGACCGGAGATGATCTTCGGCAGGTTCTCGCGCTTCAGGTCTTCGTTTCCGAATTTCTCAAGCGGTTTCGGACCAAAGATGTTGAGGTGGATGGCCGACGCGCCGGAATAGCCGGCACCTGTGCGCGTCACCGTCTGCATCATCAATGCCGCCTCGGTCAGGCCAAGACCCGAGCCGCCATATTCTTCCGGAAAGGCGATGCCAAGCCAGCCGCCCTTCGCCATTGCCTGGCAGAACTCTTCCGGCCACTCGCCCGTTTCGTCTGTCTTGGCCCAATAGGCGTCATCGAACGGCTCCAGCGTTTTCGCAACGGCGCTCTGAATGGCGACCTGGTCTTCGGTCATCGGCTGGATCACGTGCATGGCCTGATACTCCTTGTGCGACAGAGACTTAAGGCGCGCCTCACCTGCCGTCCAGCGTCAGTCCGTCGCGGTATAGGCGCGCCGGAGCGAGAACGCGGCGGCCAGCTCGCCGGCCTCCTTGCCGAGGATCTGGTCGGCAATGATGCGGGCTGTGACCGGCGCCAGCAGTATGCCGTTGCGGAAATGGCCAGCTGCGACAAACAAGCCCGGCGTTCTTGTGCCTCCGATAAACGGTGCATGATCCGGCGTGCCCGGGCGCACACCCGCCCAGCGTTCGAGTACCGGGGCGTCCGCAAGGCCTGGGCAAAGCTGCACCGCTTCGAGACGAAGGGCCTCTATGGCCACGTCGTCCGTCTCATCGATGACGCGGTCCGGCTCAACGGTCGCACCGATCACGACCCGGCCATCGCGTGGCACGAGATAGACATGGCCCGCGCGCACCACGTGTTTCGGCGCCCCTGCACCATCTGCAACCGACAACATCTGTCCCCCATAGCTCTCAATATCGTCGAGCGCGGTTTCCCAATTCACCAGATTGAAGAGTTGCCCCCGCTCCTCGACCTTGATGACGGCCGTTTCCCATCCGGCCGCACCCAGGATTACATCATGCCCCTCGAGACGAAGCTGGCCAGCGGCCGATCTGAGCGGCGCAGGGCCCGGCACGAACCGGACCTCAGGGCAGGCGCGCAGGGCGCTGATCAAGGCGTCGACCACCTGCCGGTTGTTCACGCGCAGATCACTCGGCAGCTCGAGCCCGCTGATCACTTCCGGAGTGAGCGCTGGTTCGCGGCGCAGGATGTCTTGCGCCGTCAGAGCCGAGTGTTCGATGCGCGCGGCGGTCAGGCGCGCCGCGATCCGGCCGAGACGTGTCTCTTCGCTTGATCCGGTCGCAGCGGCCAGACAAGGCACCCGGCTGAAACCGATATCCAGTCCGGACCGGGCTGAAAGCTCGTTCGCGAAGTCCGGCCATGCCGCCGCACCTTGCAGGCAGAGCTCGAAAAAGCGCGGATGCTGGCCAGGCTCGTCTGCCGCTTCGAATGCCGGCGCGAGCATGCCGGCGGCCGCCCAGCTGGCGCCGCGCCCGGGCGACCTTGTGTCGTAAATCGAGACGCGCGCGCCGCGGCGAACCGCCAACTCGTACGCCCCGCTCAAGCCGATGATGCCAGCGCCGATGATCGCGATACGCGGTGAGGAATTCAAAAGTGCCATGCGGGAAGAGCCTCTGGCAGGGTTTAAGCCCCTGCCCGGCCTCACTCAACGGCGCAAGGCAGGCTCAGGAAAGCGCGCGGAAATTGGTCCAGAACGAGCTGAACGCATTGGCCAGTTCGTGGTGCTGGAAGATGATCTGCTTGAGGCGCTCGCCGCCCGGCCCGAAAACCGTGCGCACCATCAGGTCCAGATCGAAGCCATCCGCATGGCCGCCCAGCGCCTGAAGCGACAGGAACGAGTCAATTGCTTCTGAAAGCCGGACGTCCTCGTCCGCGCTGTTCAGTCTGACATCCAGAACTATGTCTGCCATCGCGCCGCCCCCGTTTAGCCGGTAAACCATTTCTTAACAGACTAACGCGCTTAGCAGAAGTTATTTCGCACGTGCAATATAGTAGTTATGCCTAGGCCGCCTGACTGTTGAGCCTGCTGAGCAAGAAACGTGCAATTTCTCCTGTGAGGTGCGGCGAAAACGCCGCTACATCCATTTGTTGCGATTCATTCTCAGGTGTGATTGGAATCACTCAGAAAACCCTGAGGATACTCTATGTCGAAATTCGTTCCTGCGATTGTTTCGCTCGCCGTTCTGGCCGCCTGCGGGCAATCGGCGCCGCCTGCCAGGCCTGCTGAAGGCACAGATGCCGGCGCGGCGGCGTCCGAAGCGACCGGTCAGGTGCTCAATGTTTATTCCGCCCGGCACTATGATTCTGACAAAGCTCTGTACGCAAAGTTCGAAGAAGAGACGGGGATTAAGGTGAACGTGCGCGAATCGGGTACCCCGGAGCTGCTCGAGACAATGAAGGCCGAAGGCGCGGAAAGCCCCGCCGACGTTATCATCGTCTCTGACGCCGGCGCGCTCTACCGTTTTCAGCTTGAGGGCTTCACGCAGGCGGTCAAGTCCGACGTCCTCGAAGCTGTCATCCCAGCGCAGCTGCGGGAAGCGGACGGCCACTGGTTTGGTCTCGCCAAGCGGGCCCGGGTCATCGTGTACGATCCGCAACTCCTGCCGGCCGAGGAAGTCGATACCTACGCCGATCTCGCCGAGGACCGCCTGAAGGGCGAGCTCTGCGTGCGCTCTAGCACGAACATTTATAACCTGTCGCTGCTCAGCGAGATGATCGGACGCAATGGCAGCCAGGCGGCCGAGGCCTGGGCAACCGGAGTTGCAAGCAACTTTGCCCGTCCTCCGGAAGGCGGCGACACCGCGCAGATCGAAGCTGTGGCGGCCGGCCAATGTGCGGCTGCCATCGTCAACCACTATTATTGGCTGCGCCTCGCAACCGGCTCAACGCAAGAGCGCCTCACCGCCGCGAAGACCGCCGTTTCGTTCCCGGATCAGGACACGACGGGAACGCACATCAACGTGACGGGCGCAGCGGTGTCATCCACGTCCAAGTCACCGGAACTGGCGATCCAGTTCATCGAGTTCCTGACTACGCCCGAGGGGCAGTCACTGCTGACATCTGAAACCAAGGAGTTTCCGGTTGTCGCAGGCGCTGCGAACCCTGAGGGCCTCGACCTTCTGCCTGCCTTCAAGCAGAGTGATTATCCGCTCACGGAGCTTGGTTCGAAACAAGCCGAGGCCCAGGCGATCTTCGACCGCGCCGGATGGAACTGAAGGCGCCCGCCGTAAGGGTTCCGGCGTTCGGGCAGATACCGGTCCTACTGGCCGGGCTCGTCATCGCTTTGCCGGTGGCGGTTGTCCTGATCACCGGGCTGACCGAGGGCGGCGGCGCAGCCTGGATCCACATCCGGGATACGCTGCTGGCAGGTTACCTGACCGGCACAATTTCGGTGCTGGCGCTGACCGCGATGCTCTGCCTGCTGATGGCTGTGCCAGCAGCCTGGCTGGTGACGATGTTCCGCTTTCCAGGGCGGGGCATGTTCGAATGGCTTCTGGTTCTGCCGCTCGCGGCACCCGGCTATGTGCTCGCCTATGCCTGGGGTGACCTCGCCGGTGTCGGCGGGCCAATGCAATCGGCGTTGCGGGACGCCACCGGCTGGTCGGCGCGTGACTACTGGTTCCCGGACATAAGCTCCCTGCCCGGATTATCCTTCGTGCTGGCCTGCACGCTCTACCCGTATGTCTATCTCACCGCCCGGGCCGCTTTCATCTCGCAGTCGGTCTGCACCATGGAAGCTGCACGCAGCCTCGGCGCCAGCAGCTCGCGTACGTTCTGGTCCGTCGCCCTGCCGGCTGCCCGCCCTGCGATTGCCGCCGGCCTTGCACTCGCGATGATGGAAGCCGCGGCGGACTACGGCGCTGCCGAATTCCTGGGCGTGCCAACATTGACCTTCGGGATCGTGCGCGCCTGGAAAAGTTTTGGCGAATCGGCGGCGGCCGCACGCCTCGCCTTCGTTCTGCTCGCCTTGATCCTGACCTTCGTGATCGTTGAGCGCCAGGCGCGCGGACGTGCGGGCATCCAGCAGAGCTCGGTGCGTTGGCGGACGATCTCGCGCGTCAGACTGACGGGGCCCACCGCCTTTGGAGCTGCAGCGCTCTGCACCGGCCTGTTTACGCTGGCATTCGCCCTGCCGGTCGGCCGTCTTGTCTGGCGCAGCGTCGAAGCGGGCACGCGCATTGCGAGCGTGTCGGACGCGCTGCTGAATTCGCTCGTGCTCGCCGGCGCCGGCGCTGCGTTCGCTTTTGTCCTGGCCCTGATCATCGCACTGTCGATACGCGGCCGGGGCGTCCTCTCGACCTTTGCCCGCCTTGCCGCATCCTCCGGCTACGCGATCCCGGGCGCGGTGCTGGCGCTCGGCGCCCTTGCGATCATGAGTGCGCTACCGTTCGCGATGACGGGCGCGGTCGCGCTCGCGGCGCTCGCCTGGGTCTATGCCGTCCGTTTCACTGCCGCCGGTACCGAACCGATGGCCGCCGCGCTCGCCCGGGCACCGGCGTCCATCGGACTTGCAGCGCAAAGCCTCGGCGCCTCACCCCTCCGGCGCACGCTGGAAGTGGACCTGCCGGTTGCGATGTCCGGCGCCGCCGCAGCCGCCCTCGTTCTGTTCGTCGAGGCGCTGAAGGAACTGCCTGCCACCTTGATGCTGCGCCCGTTCAACTGGGACACGCTTTCCGTTCGCGCGCATGCCTATGCGAGCGACGAGCGCCTCGCTGCCGCAGCCCTGCCCGCCCTTCTGATTACGCTGGCCGGCCTTGCACCTGTTATTCTTCTGTCCTGGCAGATGTCGCGCGCGCGGCCGGGCAGCCGCGCATGACCGGAAAGCTCGAAGCCCTGGGCGTGACGCGCCGGTACGATGGCCGCGCGGTCGTCGATAACGTTACTCTGCCGGCTGAACCCGGTGAGATCACGGCACTTCTGGGCGGATCAGGCGCGGGCAAATCCACGCTGCTGAGGCTGCTGGCGGGGTTCGAAGCCGTAGACTCGGGTGAGATCAGGCTTGGCGCGCGCAGCCTGTCCGTCCCCGGACGAACCGTTGCGCCGGAGCACCGGCGCATCGGGCTGATTTTTCAGGATTTCGCCCTGTTCCCGCATCTGACGGCCGAGCGCAACGTCGCTTTCGGACTGAAGCACCTGCCCCGCGAAGAGGCGCGCGCAAGCGCGAAGCGCTGGCTAGCTTTGCTTGGCTTGACGGCGCGCGCAGGTGCCTACCCACACGAGTTGTCCGGCGGCGAACAACAGCGCGTCGCAATTGCGCGCGCGCTAGCGCCCCGGCCAGACGCGATCCTGATGGATGAACCCTTCTCCGGCCTCGATCCGGCGCTCAGCGATTCTGTGCGCGAAACGGCTCTCGCTGCCATTCGCGAGTCCGGCATTCCAGCGCTCATGGTCACGCATGACCCGGCAGAGGCGCTGGCCCATGCCGACCGCATCGCCATCCTTCAGTCGGGCCGTCTGCTGCAATGCGCCTCGGCTGAGGAGGTTTATCGCCGGCCCGCAAGCCTGGCGGCGGCCCGCGCGCTTGGAAGCGTCAATGTGCTTGCCCATGAGACTTTGCCTGCGGGATGGCGCGAGACCTTAAATCCCGGCGGCCAGCCGATCGGATTTCGCCCCGAGGGGGTGCTGATTGATCCAGGCTCTCCCGTTGTCCTGACCGTCATCCAGCGCCGTCTCGCCGGACCTCTGGTTCGCCTTACACTTGAGGGGGGAGGCCTCAAGCTGACGGCGCTCGTCCCGCACAGCCTGGCCCCCGCCCCCGGCGCGCAAACAGGCGTTCACCTCGATCCTGCGCTGACGTTCACGGTTACGTCCGGCGAAATCTGACAATTCAGTAAGGGGTGCCCCGCAGCCTCGCTTTTGGCGGGTTTCGGTCCTAGGCTCTGAACCATTAAATCCGGAGTGTTGTTTGATGACAGCAAAACTGTTCCGCGCCGCCGCTGTGTTGACCGCCTCGGCCGTTCTGGCGTTGGGCGCCTGTGCACAGGGCCTGATCCGGGATGCGGAGATCGAGGAAACCCTCAAGGAGTGGACCGACCCGATCCTTGAAGTGGCCGGTCTGGTCCCGGACGATGTGGGCCTCTACATCATCAACGACCCGTCGCTGAACGCCTTCGTCGCAAACGGACAGCGGATCCACATCCATACTGGCCTGATCATCGAGGCCGAATCCGCTGCGCAGATCAAAGGCGTCATCGGCCACGAAACCTGCCACATCGCCTGCGGCCATACCGTCGCACGGATGCGCGCCCGTTCCGTCGCCATGCGCCCCGCGCTTGTTTCGATCGGTCTCGGCATCCTGGCGATCGCCGCGGGTGAGCCCAGCGCCGGCGCGGCCCTGATCGGCAGCTCGAGCCAGTTTGCTGCCCTGAACTTCTACGTCCACACACGACCGGAAGAAGCCGCCGCCGACGCCGCCGCCGTGAAGTATCTCGCCGCGCTCGGCCAGTCTCCTGCCGGAATCGTCGAGTTCTTCGAGAACTTCCGCTACCAGGAAGTGTTGTCCGACGCGAAGCGCTACCCCTATTTCCGCGCCCACCCGCTCGCATCGGACCGTATCCGCACCACCCGTATCCTCGCCGAAGCGACCGGGCTCATGGCTGTTCAGCCTACGGAACGTGAGCAGAGACAATATGAAATGATGCGCGCGAAACTCGTCGGCTTTCTGGATACGCCCCTGAAGGTCCGGCGGGATTATCCGGCGTCGGACAAGAGCGCGCCGGCGCGATATGCCCGCGCGATTTCGGCCTTCCGCGCATCGGATATCGAGATCGCGTTGGGGGAGATCGCGTCCCTGCTGACCGATGAGCCGGACAACCCGTACTTCAACGAACTCAAGGGCCAGATCCTGTTCGAAAGCGGCCGCGCGGCGGACTCGGTCGGGCCGCATGCCCGCTCTCTGGAGCTGCTGCCGGGCCAACCGCTCTTTCTTATCAACTATGCGCGCTCGCTGAACGCCCGCAATGAAGAGGGCGATACCAAAGCGGCCGAGACGGCGCTTCGCGACGCTCTGATCGCAGAACCGGACAACGCCTTCGCCTGGGCCCAGCTGGCCATCACCCTCGAGCATCAGGATCGCCGGGCCGAGGCGCAGCTAGCCACTGCGGAATCATCCTACTGGGTTGGCGACATCGTTCGCGCCAATGCCTTCGCCCGGCGGGCGACCCAATCACTGGACAAGAGCACGATCGATTACCGGCGTGCCGATGACATCATGCTGATCACCGATCCCAGTAATCCGGACAACCGTGAGTTCTATGACCGGTACGGCCGCGGCTCGCGCCTGTCGATTGGGGCGCAGTCGGCGCAAACCCGCCGGAACATGCCATTCGGAGACTTTTCTGCTGCAGATCCGAGGTAACGCCTCTGTGAGGAAGGGTGGACGCAAGGCCTCGCATTCCTATAGTTGCGGAAGTCTCATCCACAGGACCTACTCCGAATGACGCCCATTTTCCGAAAGCCGCTCCTTGTGCTCGCCGCAGCGGTTATAGCTCTCCTGCCCGCCTGCGCCCAGCAAGGCGATGCCAGCAAGGCTGAGATCGAGAAGATCATCGAAGATTACATCGTCGAGAATCCCGAGATAATCGAGCGGGCCTTCCTCGCCTTGCAGGAGAAAGAGAAGGTCGCACGCGCCGAGGCCGCCAAGGCTGCGATCGGCGAGAATGCGAGCCTGCTCTACGGCCAGAAATCCGACTATTCGATTGGACCGGCGGACGCCAAGGTAACGGTGGTCGAGTTCTTCGACTATCGCTGCGGTTACTGCAAAACCTCGCTCGAAGAGGTGCTAGGTTTGCCCGGGAAGTACGACGGCGAGGTCCGCGTCGTTTTCAAGGAGCTGCCGCTCTTCTCAGGCATCAGCACAACAGCAGCCCAGGCTGCGCTCGCTGCTGGCAAGCAGGGCAAATACGTCCAGATGCACGCTGCTTTGATGAGCGTGAAATCGAATGACGATCTCACCGAGGCCAAGATCGACGAACTCGCCCAATCCATCGGCGTCAATGTCGCTAAGATGCGCGCCGACATGAAATCGCCGGCCGTTTTGAAGCAGCTCGAGGAATCGACGGTTCTTGCGCAAACTTTGATGGTGGGCGGCACGCCCGGCTTCTTCATTGGCGACAAGCACATCGAAGGCGCCGACTTCGCTGCTATCGAGGCGGCCATCGAAGCGGAACTGAAAAGCTAGTCCTCGCCGGTCACGCCGCCACGCAGCGATTTCACTTCGCTTCGCTTCTTCTTGGCGGTAATCCGGCGGCGAACGCTGCCAGCGGTCGGTTTCGTCTGGATCCGGCGTTTCGGCGCAACCGACGCTTTCAAGATCATCTCGGCGAGCCGTACTCTCGCGGCTTGGCGATTGAGAAGCTGGCCCCGGTGCTCGCTTGCCTCGAGGATGAGGCGGCCATCAGCCGTGATCCGGCTGCCATAGAGTTTCTGGAACCGTTCCTTGATCGCCGGGGGCAAGGATGATGCAGCGACCTGCCAGGTCAGCTGGACCGCACTCGAGACCTTGTTGACATTCTGACCGCCCGGGCCGGACGCGCGCACGAAGGCCTCACTCAATTCCCAGGCCGGAACTGTCAGGCTGTCAGATATCCGCAGGTCGCCAAATTCGCTCATCGGAGAAACCTGAAGGACCTGTTCAGCCAAAGTTCAGACGGCGGGGACGACCTTGTCCCCAACACCACGCACCTTGCGCGATTAATCCAGTTTGCCCGCAAGCGCCATGTCCAACTGTTCACGAGAGGCTGCACATCCATGTCGTTCACCAAAACCATCACCCGGTTCGTTGCCGCGGCAACTGCGGCCGGTTTCATCTTCGCCCCGGTCGCGCAGGCCGACCGGGACAAGGATCACGGCCGCAGCGGCTGGGAACGGGGCGATTGGGATGATGACCATCGCGGCCGCCGGGGCCGTGACCGGGACCGAGATCACGGCCACTGGCGCGGTTACGGACGGCATGACTACCGCGATTACCGCCGCCGCGATGTGGTTGTTTACCAGCCGCATTATTACTACCCGCGCAGCTCGGTGACGGTCACCTATGGCCATTCCTACGGTCCGCACTACGCCTCCGGCTACTATCCGCGCTACGATGTCGGGCACCATTACAGCTACGCCCCGCGCCGCACGGTCTATATCAACGACTACGATCACTACGGACTGTATGAGCCGCCGCACGGCTATCACTGGGTCCGTGACAATGACCGGGGCGATGCCATCCTCGCCTCGGTCGCCACCGGGGCCATTATCGGTCTCGTCATCGGCGCCATCGCCTCGGATTGATATCTCTACCGCCTCCTACCCCTTTTGAGGCTTTTATGCCCGGGTCGTCGCAAAAAGGCGGCCCGGGTAATTTTTTGGGCGCTGCCCGCCAAATGCGCAGCTTTCACCACGTTGTTAACTTCACATTGGCGCAAATCATGCTTAGGTCGATCCTGTCCCGGATAGTCCGCGACGAAGTTCGTGCCCATGCACGCGTGAAAGGAGGTGATCCATGTCGAGTGAGAAACCAGGTGAGGCCGTTGGGTCTGTGTCCTATGGTGTCTGGCTGGAGCAGCCTCTGATCAGCGCCTAGAGACATGGGTTGGACGTCGAAACGCGTCCCGACCTGACGGGCCCCGCGGGGCTCACGGAAGCCGCCCTTCGACAGGGCGGCTTCTTTGTCTTTGGGGATATGTTCGCAGGCCCTTTGCGCCGCGGCGATTTCCGCTATGGCAGCCGCAGACATCACGGAGTTCAAGATGAGCGTCGTCACCCACAAGGCTTCCGGCTGGTCCGTCGGCACCGGCAAACCTCTCGCGATCCTCGCCGGGCTTAATGTGCTTGAAGACGAAGCGCTGGCGCTGGAAGTCGGCACCGAGCTGAAACGCATCTGCGCGCGCCTCGGCCTGCCCTATATGTTTAAGGCGAGCTGGGACAAGGCGAACCGGTCTTCGATCAAATCCTATCGCGGTCCCGGCATCGAGGGCCTGAAAGTTCTCGCCAGCGTCAAGGCGAAGCTCGGCGTGTCGATCGTCACCGACTTGCACGAGCCGCATCAGGCCGAGCCGGTAGCCGAAGTGGCCGACATCCTCCAGCTTCCCGCCTTTCTCGTGCGCCAGACCGATCTCGTCATCGCGACCGCTGAAGCGGCGGCCAAGCACGGCGCGTTGATCCAGGCCAAGAAGGCGCAGTTCATGGCGCCCTGGGACGCGAAGAACATCCTCTCCAAGATCGCGGAAGTGGCGCCGGATGTCGGCGTCATCCTCTGCGAGCGCGGCGTCAGCTTCGGATACAACAACCTGATCGTCGACATGCTCGCGATCCCAGAGATGAAGAAGCTCGGCGCGCCGGTCACCATCGATGCGACCCACGCCGTGCAGCTACCCGGCGCAGACCCGCGCACCGGCGGCGCCTCCACCGGCGGGCGCCGTGACGGCGTGGCCATCATCGCGAAGTCGGCCGTCGCGGCCGGCGCAGACGGCGTCTTCCTTGAGTTCCACACCGATCCCGACAAGGCGCTCTGCGATGCACCGAGCTGCCTCGCGCTGTCGCAGGCCGAAAGCCTGCTTTCGGTGCTCAAAGCCCTGCACGAGGCGGTCAACTGAAGATCATCCTCCTCAACAAGCCCTTCAATGTGCTTTCTCAGTTCACGGATGAAGGCAGCGGCAAGCGCACGCTGAAGGATTTCGTGCCGGTGGCGAACGTCTATCCGGCCGGACGGCTCGACTACGACTCCGAAGGCCTGGTTGTGCTGACCGACAGCGGCCCGCTTCAGGCGCGCATCAGTGATCCCAAGCACAGCCTTGCCAAAACCTACTGGGCACAAGTCGAAGGAATTCCTGACAAAGCAGCCCTGAACGCGCTCGCCACCGGCGTCGAGCTTAAGGACGGGATGACCCGCCCGGCCAAGGCGCGCGCCCTGCCGGAGCCCGGGAACCTCTGGCCGCGTGAGCCGCCGATCCGGGTCCGAAAATCGGTGGCCGACAGCTGGGTCGAGTTGCAGATCACCGAGGGCCGCAACCGCCAGGTACGCCGCATGACGGCCGCCGTCGGACATCCCACGCTTCGCCTGATCCGCGCTCAGGTCGGCGAGTGGACCCTTGAGGGCCTTGCCCCCGGCGAAATCCGTTTCGCCAAGGGCTGACGCACTCTATCGCACCCAAGCGCCTGGCGCATTTGTCCGATAGCCGAGCGCCATGTAGGCAGCATCGATGAGGCTCTGGCACCGCTCATTCAGCAGGAGGCCATTGCCCATTTGGTTCATCGTGTAACTGAAAGCGAGGCGGCATTCGGGATCGGCAAAGCCGATCGAGCCGCCGGCGCCGACGTGTCCGAAGGCCTTCTCGCCGATAATTGCGCTGGTGCCCGGGCCGATGCCCAGTCCGCGGTTGTCCATCGACTTCATGAAGCCTGAAGCAAACCGCGTCGGGATCAGCAGCGTTGCGTCCCGCTGCGTCGCGGTCGAGACCATGCTCATCGCCGCGAGCCGGTCGGATGAGACAAGCTTGCCCGAATTCGTCGCCAGCTCGGTGTACCAGGCGACCTGCCCACGCGCGTTCGACAGGCCGCCGCCGCCGCCGATCTCCGCTGCCTGTCCCTTCCGGTCGTTGAAGTCCCAGCCGCCTGTGTTCAGGAAGCTCTTGTGCTGGATCGAGTCCGGATCCGTCATCAGCTTGATGACAAACTCCGAGGGCTGATCATCCGGCTTCGGCACATATTGGCGAATCGGCGCGACATGCACATCCTCGCTCTCGGGCAGGCCAATCCAGAATTTCGCGCCCGTCTTCTCCGCCACTTCTTCCCGAAAGAACGTACCGAGCGACTTGCCGGAGACGCGCCGCACAAGCTCACCCACCGTCCAGCCGAAATTGATCATGTGATAGCCGTTGCGGGTGCCGACTTCCCAGAACGCCTCTTCGTCCGCCATCCGGCCGGCCATGTAATCCCAATCGGCGAAGCCGCCGGGCTTGACTGGATCGCGCAGCGTCGGCAGTGCGCTTTCATGGTTGAGCATCATGCGGACGGTCGTCTTCTCTTTGCCCTTCTGCGCGAACTCCGGCCAATAATCCTTGACCGGCGCATCGAGCGCCAGGAGTCCACGGTCTATCAGGATATGCGCGGACAGGGCGACCGCTGCCTTGGTGCACGAAAACACGATCGAGATCGTATCCTCCTGCCACGGATCACACGTCTCGGGGTTTGCCATGCCGCCCCAGAGGTCCACCGCCGTCTCGCCGTTCACCGACAGGCAGACACTCGCGCCCACTTCCCCGCGTGCCGCGAGATTGCGCTCAAACTCCTCTTTCACTTTTGCGAATTTCGGATCGCACTTTCCACCAACTGCCATTGCTTCCTCCCGGGATGTTCTATGGCGGCAACGTTAGCCGAATGAACCGGAATGGCGAGCATTTCCCGAACGTCAGGCGGCACATGCAAAAAGGGCCGCCTTGTGGGCGGCCCTTCGCAATTCCAGCGTATGCCGCCTGCCTAGGCCGCCGGCTCTTCGGTGGCGTCCTTGGTGGCCTTCTTCTTCTTGGCAGGCTCGGCCAGGTATTTGAAGGTCAGCTCGTCCTTCTTCTCGTCCACGCCGATCTTGACGATGCCGCCCTTCATGAGCTTGCCGAACAGCAGTTCCTCGGCCATCGGCTTCTTGACGTATTCCTGGATCGTGCGCGACAGCGGGCGGGCGCCCATATCAGGGTCAAAGCCGCGTTTGGCCAGCCAGTCGCGCGCTGCTTTCGACACTTCGATGGAGACATTGCGGTCCTCAAGCTGAACTTCCAGCTGCAGGATGAACTTCTCGACGACGCGGTCGATGATCTCCGGCGTGAGGCCGCCGAAGGCAATCGTTGCGTCAAGACGGTTGCGGAATTCCGGCGTGAACAGGCGCTTCAGCGCCTCGCCCGATTCCTCGTCCTTCTTGCCGCGGCCGAAACCGATGGAGTTTTTCGCCGCGTCCGACGCACCGGCGTTCGTGGTCATGATCAGGATTACGTTCCGGAAATCGACCTTTCGGCCATTGGCATCCGTCAGCGCGCCATTGTCCATGACCTGCAGCAGGATGTTGAACAGATCCGGATGAGCCTTCTCGATCTCGTCGAGCAGCAGCACGCAGTGCGGATGCTGGTCCACGCCGTCCGTCAGCAGGCCGCCTTCATCATACCCGACATAGCCCGGAGGCGCGCCGATCAAACGGCTGACGGTGTGGCGTTCCATGTACTCCGACATGTCGAACCGCAGCATCTCGACGCCCATGATGGACGCGAGTTGCTTGGCGACTTCCGTCTTGCCGACACCGGTCGGGCCGGTGAACAGGTAGGAACCGATCGGCTTGTTCGGCTCGCGCAGACCAGCCCGGGCGAGCTTGATCGTCGCCGACAGGGCCACGATGGCTTCGTCCTGGCCGAACACGACACGCTTGAGGTCGCTCTCGAGCGATTTCAGCGAGGCCGCATCATCCGAGGTGACCTGCTTGGGCGGAATGCGCGCGATCTTGGCGACGACCGCCTCGATATCGCGGATGCCGACCTGCTTCTTGCGCTTCGGCGCAGGTAGCAGCCACTGCGCGGCGCCGGCCTCGTCGATCACGTCGATGGCCTTGTCCGGCAATTTGCGGTCCGTGATGTAACGATCCGACAGCTCAACGGCCGCCTTGATGGCGTCGGTGGTGTACTTGAGGCCGTGGAAGTCCTCGAACTTCGTCTTCAGCCCCGTCAGGATCTTGATCGTGTCCGGCACGGTCGGTTCGACCACGTCGATTTTGCGGAACCGGCGGCTCAGCGCGCGGTCCTTTTCGAAGTGCTGTTTGTATTCCTTGAACGTCGTCGAGCCCATGCAGCGCAGGCCGCCGGACTGCAGCGCCGGTTTCAGGAGGTTCGATGCATCCATCGCGCCGCCGCTGGTCGCGCCCGCCCCGATGATCGTGTGGATCTCGTCGATGAACAGGATCGCTTTTTCCTGCTGCTCAAGTTCCTTCATCACCGACTTGAGGCGCTCTTCGAAGTCACCGCGGTACCGCGTGCCAGCGAGCAGCGCGCCCATGTCGAGCGACCAGATGATTGCATCGTCCAGGATTTCCGGCGCTTCGCCATCGACGATGCGCTTGGCGAGACCTTCGGCGATCGCCGTCTTGCCGACGCCTGGATCACCGACGAGGATCGGGTTGTTCTTGTTGCGCCGGCAGAGCACCTCGATGCACCGGTTTACTTCCATATCGCGGCCGATCAGGGGATCGATCTTGCCGGCCCGCGCGCGGGCGTTGAGATTTACGCAATAGGTATCGAGCGCTTCATGGCCCTGCTTCACGGGCTCTTCCTCAGTCGAGTCTGCGCCGCGCGGTGAGGTCGGGCGCGACATTCCGGGTTGTTTGGCCACCCCGTGGGAGATGTAATTAACCGCATCATAGCGCGTCATGTCCTGTTCCTGGAGGAAATAGGCAGCATGGCTCTCGCGCTCGGAGAAGATCGAGACGAGCACGTTGGCGCCTGTCACTTCCTCTCGGCCCGAACTTTCGACATGCAGGATGGCGCGCTGAACGACGCGCTGGAATGCAGCCGTCGGCTGAACGCGTCCGTCGCTGCCATCAACGATGAGGCTCGACAGCTCCTCGTCGATGTAGCGCGTCAGGTCGGTGCGCAGCTCGTCAATATTGACCTTGCAGGCGCCCATCACGTCACGCGCATGCTCATCTTCGGTGAGAGCCAGAAGCAAGTGCTCGAGAGTTGCGTACTCGTGGTCGCGTTCGGAGGCGAGCGAGAGCGCTCTTTCAAGAGCCGTTTCGAGAGATTGCGAGAGACGGGGCAAGGAGTGAGCCTTTTCGTAAGGTCGTGTTTCAACAGTCTACTTGGATAGTGATATGGGTAGGCTAGTCATCTTTCTCCATAACGCACTGGAGAGGGTGTTCGTGTCGCCGGGCCAGGTCAAGCACCTGAGCCACCTTGGTCTCGGCGACTTCATATGTATAGACCCCGCACAGTCCGACACCCTTTTGGTGCACATGAAGCATGATACGGGTCGCTTGCTCGCGGGATCGGTTGAAAAAACGTTCAAGCACGAACACGACGAATTCCATCGGGGTGTAATCGTCGTTGAGCAGCAGCACCCGGTAGAGCGACGGCTTCTTGGTCTGGATCCGGGTTTCGGTGTCAAGGTCGAGGCTGATGTTATTGCCGCCCGGCGTTCCGCTGCCGGGCGCGCCCGGGTCAGGCGGTCCGGCCATCCGGATCGGGGGAAGAACTTGGCTCATGTCAGTCAAGATATACGTTCCTGCTCGAGAATGAAGATGCAATTGGTGACTGATCACAGCTGTGCCCGGTTTCAGGTCGTCTGCAGGGCCTTGGCGAAGGACTCAAGGCGTTTGCGGTTTGCGCCCATGTCCGAATAGCCGACGCGCGATCTGGAATAGGCGGCAAAAGTAGATTTACCCGGCTGCCCCGGCACCGGAAGCACCTTGACGTCGATATCATCCTTAAAACGCATCAAGGGTGTGACCGCGATGAAGGTCACATGCTGGGCATCAGCGCCCTGCGTCTCCAGCTGCCATTCGCGCCGCTCGCCAATTAGGCGAAGCACGCGCATGTAGAGGTCACCCGGCGGCAGGTCATAAACCGGCGCCGCGCCATCCGGCTTTGCGCCGTCCGCAAATCCCGCCGGCGCAAAAAGGGCCGTGTTCGGCGAAGCAGGCCGCTGGAGTGTCTTGAAATCAATCAGACCCGTCATGAGAGCTCTTCCTTGAATCTTGAATTGGGTTTGGTGTCAGTGTGGGCGCAGGCCAGCGCGCCGGGCGAAAGCGAGATTGATGCGGCTGTCCGGACGCAGCGCGAGGCGTTCCTGAACCAGCGCCCTTGCCAATGGCACATTCTTTCCCCGGATCGCTGCTTCAGCCAGCGTGAGATCGATGACATCCCGCTGGGCATGGCTGCCACCAAAAGAACCCGAGATCTGGCGCGCCGCCAGCAGCGGTTCAATGGCTGCGGTAAATTCTCCGCGGTCAAACAGCAGGACGGCGTCGATCAGCGGGGCACCAGTTTCCCGCATCCAGCGGTTCATCTCGCTCGTCAGGCTGCCCTCATGCGCGATCTTCACAAGATCAGTCGCGTCACTCCGGCGTCCTGCCCCCACATACGCCAGCGCTGCGTGAACGTCGTTGAAAGGATAACATTTGCCGTCGGCATGCTGCGTCCAGGTTTCGGCCAATTCGTCCCAGCGGTCGCCGATATCCACACCGAGCAAGTGCAGCCGCCAGAGCAAGGCTGACGCATCCACAAGGTTCTGCGCGACCGTGGTCGGCTCGCCGCGGATCTCGTCGTCATAGAGCGCCAGAGCCTGATCGGCTTCACCGAGCTCCAGATGGCAGAGGGCGAGGTGCCACCAGTTATGCACCTTGAGGAAGTTTTCTGCCTGGGCCCAATGCGCTCGGCGCTTGCGCAGGAAATCCCGGCCTTGCGCCGCGCGGCCTTGCATTTCCAGAACGTGCGCCACGGCATGCAGCGCCCAGCTGTCATCCGCGTCAGCCTCCAGCGCTTTCATGCCCGCCGCTTCCGCGCGGTCATAATCACCCATCTCTTCAAGGCCGAAGGCCAGCATGCCGAGGAGATGCGAGCGGCCCGGCACACCGTCCCAGGCCGGCAAAGTTCGCGCGATGCGGTCGCGAAGGTTGCGTGCATTCGCCGTCAGGAAATCCACCTGATGACCCGCGAGAACACCCATCATGTCCAGGGGAAACGCGGCATTATGGATGTCCAGCTCGCGCGCTGCGAGACTCCATTCGGTGTGCGAGGCAAATTTCAGTGCGCGCACGTGTCCCGCTTCACGCGGGCCGAGCGCCATCACATTCAGGTCGTCCACCATACGCCGGACGCTGGCCGTGGCCTGCGGCTCCGTCGACAGGACATAGATCCAGGCCTTGGCGATCAATGCCATCGCGAAGTCCGGCGAATCCGCCAGTGCGTCCCTGAGGGGTTCAAGCGGATCGCCGCAGAAATGGGCGAACCGTCCCACCGCAAGGTCATAGAGTTCGCCCGCTCGGGGTGATGCCCCCGCCAGTTCGCCGCCTTGCCGGTCCAGAATCGTCATCGCCCGGCTCCCGCATGCGCCGCCTCTGAGTATTGTGCGGCCACCGGGACCGAACCGCAAGCTTTCCGCCGGGGCCGGGACGCCTGGCGGCGCGCCAAGGAAATGCGAAATCAAAAAAGGCCGGACCAATCAGGTCCGGCCTTGGAAATCTACTCGCTCACTCTACTGAGGGGCGCCCGCCGGGCAGCCCAGCCTCGCTACTTACGTTGCGGAGGACGCAATAAACGGTTTCGCTGCACTGCGCCATGCGTTGACGCAAAGTTCGGTCTGAGCCGTCAGCTCGGCGGTGTACGCCGAGAACATCGATTTCGCGAACGAGCTCTGGAGTTCGAACATCTCGCGCGGGTCGCGCAGGTTGGCGAGCGTCTGGGTGAGCTCGACGCTCTGTTCCATCGCCTGGGTCATGAAAGCCATGTTTCGTGTGCCGATTTCGCGGATCACTTCGGTGGAAGCCGCGGCGGTCTCAGTCAGGGCTTTGACGCTGCCTTCGGCATAGTCGGTGAATTTGCCGGCATAGCCTGCCATCTTGTCCATTCCGTCTTCGATCGGCTTGGTGGTCGCAGTGGTAGCACGGGCTTCGGCTTTGGCGCGAGCCGTCGATGCGGTGGTCTTGGCCATCTGGACTGTCCCTTTTTTGAATTGAATAGCGTAGGTAGCACACCCTGCTCGCAGATGCAATAAATTTTGTGCGCCGCAACATTAAGCGTTGAGCGCTGGATTTGCATTCATTTTGCATCGCTTACAAAAGTGTCAGCCGCTGTCCTGCGTTAAGGTGTGGTCAATGGGTTTGTCCGAATCTATTCTCCTCTCCGGGTGTCCGGGGTTTCTGCATACTGGAGGTTGCCGTTCATGGCGCTGCTGAACCTGTCGCTGTACCGCGTGGCTGTCCTGACATCGGCTGTTGGCGCCAGCGCCACGGTGTTCTCCCCAGTAGCATTGGCTGAAAAATACGCCGCTCTGGTGATGGACGCAGACACCGGCGAGATCTTGCATGAGCGCAATGCGGACGATGCCCGTTACCCCGCATCGCTGACGAAAGTGATGACACTTTACCTGCTGTTTGATGCCATCAATGCCGGCGAAGTCAGCCTGACGGACAAGATGACCGTTTCGCGCAATGCGTCAAAACAGCCGCCGTCGAATCTCAAACTCGCCGCAGGTTCCAAGATCAAGGTCGAAGACGCGATTCTCGCGCTCGTCACCAAGTCCGCTAACGATGTGGCCGTTGTCGTCGCCGAGCACCTTGCCGGCACGGAGCGCGCTTTCGCGGGGAAGATGACCGAGAAAGCCCGCGATCTGGGCCTCGAGAACACCACCTTCAAGAACGCGTCAGGATTGCCCAACACCTCACAGGTCACCACCGCCCACGATCTTGCTCTGCTGGCCGATTCGCTGCTGGAACAACACGCGCAGTATTACCACTATTTCGAGAACAAGAAGTTCAATTGGGGCCGGATGGTTTACAAGAACCATAACGAGCTGATCGACGAAGTGGACGGCGTGGACGGCATCAAGACCGGCTACACCCGCGCGTCCGGTTTCAACCTGATGACGTCGGCCGAACGTGACGGCCACCGGGTGATCGCCGTCATGCTGGGCGGCGCGACCTCCAAGTCCCGCAATGAACATGTAAAGGCGCTCGTTGAGGCCGCGTTTGCAACCCTCGCAGGCCCCGCCGATCCGTCGTCGCCGCAACTGCGCGGCACGATTGAATTCGCCTCAGTCAAGACCCCGGCTAACCCGAACGCAGCCGCCGAGCCGATGCTCAATGGCGTGCCGTTCAGCGCCTTCCAGACAGCCGCCGTGAACCTGACACTCGCTCAGGCCTCCGCTGAACAGGTCACGGACGACATGGTCCTGGTCGAGGGTGACAGCGCTGACGACATGGCCTCGGTCCAGCCGTCGCCGGCCCTTCCTGCTCCGGGCGCGAGTTTCTCGGTCAGCGAGTATGAGGCCCGCCAGGTCACCCGGGCCGATGCCGCTGCTGACTTGGCCGCTTACGTCCGACGCCAGACGCGCCGCTGACATATCTGCGGTTGCCGGGGACTTGCCTTGCCGTCCCGCCTATCTCACAATGCGGCGCTTGTCTTTCCTGGCCCCGGGAGCTGCTGAACCGTGAGCGAAAACGCCGATCTTGCCCTTGCCCGAAGCGTTGTGCGCATCGAACGCGACGCGCTTGAACAGCTTGAGGCATCGCTCGGCCACACGCTGCTCGATGCGGTGGAACTGATCCTCGCCACGAACCGGCATGTGGTCGTCGCCGGTGTCGGCAAGTCAGGCCATATCGGCCAGAAGATCGCCGCCAGCCTTGCCTCGACGGGCACCCCAGCCTTCTTCATCCATCCGACCGAGGCCAGTCACGGCGACCTCGGCATGGTGGTGCCCGGCTCGGTCGTGATTGCGATCTCCTATTCCGGCGAGAGCCGCGAGATGGTCGATCTGCTGCGTTACTGCAAAGCCAACGCCTTGCCGGTGATCGCGATGACCCGCGCCGCCGATTCGACGCTCGGGCGCTACGCCGATGTCCTGCTGCAGATGCCGGTTGTCGCCGAAGCCTGCCCCAATGGCCTTGCTCCCACATCGTCCACGACGATGGCACTCGCGCTTGGCGACGCGCTGACCATCGTTTTGATGTCCAGGCGCGGCTTCTCGCGCGAGGATTTCGGCTCCCGCCATCCCGGCGGCAAGCTCGGCCGGTCGCTGCAGACGGCTGGCGATTATGTCGGTGAACGCAAGGACGCAATGCCTCTGATTGGCGCCGATGCCGCCTTCGAAGCCGTCATCTACGCCGTATCCGAGGGCCGCAAAGGATGCGCAGGCGTTCTCGACACGCACGGCGTCCTGACCGGCATGGTCACGGACGGCGACCTGCGCCGCGCCATGATGGCGGGCAATACCGGCGCGTCGGCCCAGCACGTGATGACGAGGCACCCCCGCACCATCGACCCGTCCGAACGGATGCAGGTCGTGATCAAGGAACTCAGCGAGAACCGGATCTCGAACGCTTTCGTGGTCGATGAGACCGGCCAGCCGCTGGGCCTCATCGACATGAAAGACCTTCTCGCCGAAGGCTACCTTTGAGCCCTACTTCGTCAGTTCGAACATCACGCTGACGCTGGCGGTTACGCCGACTTCGCCGGCCGCAACAGGCGTCGGCGCCGCCCCATCCATCGCCATTTCGGCGCGCGCCATCATCACAGGCTGCGGCGCGTATTCGTAGCCTTCGCTGATTGTGACGATCCGCGCCACTTTCAAGTCCGAGGCCCTGGCATAGAGTTCGGCTTTCGCAATCGCAGTCTTCATGGCCTGCGCGCGCGCTTCGTTCTTGATTTCAGAGTCGTTCTCGATGGCGAAGGTGACGCCGGAGAACGTGTTGCCGCCTGCGTTCACGAGGCTGTCGATCGCCGCGCCAAGCTTGTCGAGATCACGTACCCGCGCGGTGACCTGGTTGGTCGCCACATAAGCGGCCAGCTTCTGCTCGCCGCGGGTGCCGCCGCCGCGCACCGGAACTTCGATATAGTCATACCGCGGATAGAGGCTGAGACCGGAGGTTTGCATGTCCTTTGCCGCGACGCCGGCCGAGGTCAGCGCGGAGAACACGCCGTTCATCGCAGCGGCCTGCGCGCTCATCGCCTCACCGGCGCTGGCGCGTTCTTCGGTGACGCCGGCGGTAATGTAGGCAATATCCGGCGCCTGGTTGATCTTGGCCTCAGCGTTGATATTCAACGTGGTTTCGGGCTGGATGGAGTTGGGATGGACCGTCATGGCGGCGGGACTCGCGATCAGGGGGGTGGCAAAGGGCATTTGTGCACAGGCAACCGGCGCAGCTGCCAGAAAGATGGCCAGAATGGCCAGCGAGGGGCGGTTCATGGTCGTCTCCATCCTTTGTTTCGTTAAGCGATAGGCCTGTCTTCGGGTCCGAACAAGGCCGTTGCATGGCGCCCCGGCGGCGCCTAAACGACCAGCGCAGTGGGCCTGTAGCTCAGTTGGTTAGAGCGGACCGCTCATAACGGTCTGGTCGCAGGTTCAAGTCCTGCCGGGCCCACCACATTGCCTATCGGCGCGTCGCAAGTCCGTCACGTAAATATGCGAGGGCTGTTTAAGCTTTGATCGTTGTTGCCCCGAATTACCGTTTGGCAGCCTGAACAGGGTTTGCGGCGCACCTCATCGGTGGCAGTAAGCGGGGCAATTGCTCCGGCCAACCGAAGTAAGGGAGTAGAGGACGCGTGAAACCGAGAGACGCTGCCCGCCGAGCCATGTTCATGACGGTTGGTTTCGACATCACGATGGCCGCCCTTGCCATGACGATGGCGCACGGCGCACTGATGATCGTTCATCCGGAACTGGGCGGCTTTCCGGTCGAGTCCTGGGTTCTTGCGACCAGCGGTTTCGTGCTTTCGGCGACAGCCGGACTGATTCTCGGCGGCGTGCATCGCCAGGTCTGGCGCCACATGGGCGCGCCAGATGCCACCCGCCTCGTGTTCAGCGTCGCGCTGTCAGTGGTGTTTTACCTGGTCGTGATGGTCGCGCTCAATGGCCGGCTGGTGCACGCGCTGCCATCGCTGCTGACCGCCACCGGCCTTTGGGTAACGGCCGTTTTTGCCGGACGGATGGTGGCCCGGTATCGCAGTACGAATGCGCCATTCCAGATTTTCCAACGCCTGCCCGCGCGCAGCCAGCCCGTGCTGCTGGTCGGAGAGCCCGACAGCTGGATCGATGTCTTGCGGCGCCTCCAACATTCTCCCAACGGCGCCAACCTTCGCGTCCTCGGCCTGATCGAAGTGGACGGTGTCGAGCAAGGCCGCGCGGTGCGCGGTGTGCCCGTGCTCGGCGATATAAACACCCTCGGCGAAGTGATCGACATACTCTCTCTCCGGTATGGCGATGCGCCCTGGGTGGCCGTCACCGGCCGCGCGCGCGAGCGCGCCACGATGAACCGCGTCCTCGAGACGGCTTCGGCGCATGGCGCCAACATCATGGCCCTCGGCAGGGATGAAGCGGCCCAGACGCTTGAGCCTGTCCGGCCTGCTGACCTGCTCGCCCGGCCGGAGCGTGCACTGGACCTTTCGCCCGTTCGCACCCTGATTTCCGGCACCCATGTCCTGATCACCGGCGGCGGCGGCTCGATCGGTTCGGAACTGTCGCGCCAGGTCGCCCGGCAATTGCCCGCTTCACTGGCGATCGTCGAAGCGTCCGAGTTCAATCTCTACCAGATCGATCACCACCTGCGCGCCCGCCATCCCGGCCTGCCGCTGGATTCCCGGATCGGCGACGTGCGCGATGCGTCCCGGATGCACGCCATCTTCGCCTCGACAAAGCCGG